>Ga0058692_1001169_pt1 | contig 10109 bp, 10 predicted proteins | sample AgamicAtAmrz_FD_55216 | JGI IMG/M metagenome (GOLD analysis project Ga0058692, IMG submission 55216) | Agave microbial communities from Guanajuato, Mexico - At.Am.rz | ecosystem: Host-associated > Plants > Roots > Rhizosphere | place: Guanajato, Mexico | collected 2012-06-07 | reverse complement strand
GACGCACTGAAGTAAGCAGCGCGTCGCGCACCGCAAGCCGCCCGGTCCGGGCGGCTTTTTTTTGCCTGTCGCGATTTGCACGCCCCTGCGGCACGCGCGCAAGAAAAAACGCCCGCGATGCGGGCGTTTTTTTCGTGTCCAAGAAGCAGCGCGCTGGCGGCTCAATCCTCGCCGTCGCGCTGCATCCGCTGCCGCAATTCGCTGACCTGCGACTCGACGACGGTCGCGTCTTCCGCCTCGGGCCGCTCGCCGAGATACTGCTCGAGATCCTCGAGCGCGGGGCGCAGGTAGTCGAGCCGCGCATACGCGAAGCCGCGGTCGCGCACCTCGTCGAGCTGCTCGGGCAGCAGGATCACGAGCCGCTGCTGCACCGCGAGCAGCCGCTGCCAGCGCTCCGTCTGCAGATAGATCGTCTTCAGGTTGCGCAGCATCCGCGCGATGATCTCGCGGCTCGTCGCGGGCTGCAGCAGCGCGCGCAACGCGCTGTCGACCGCTCCCGCCGCCCGCGCGACGTACGGCTCGAGCATCTCGACCATCTCGGCTTCGGACAGCGAATGGCCGTTGGTCGGATCGATGATCAGGTCGCCATCCGGCAGCGTCACACGCAGCAGGAAATGGCCGGGGAACGATACGCCGCGCGCCGGCACGCCGATCTGCTCGGCGAGTTCCAGGTACAGCACCGACAGCGAGATCGGAATCCCGCGCCGCCGCTTCAGCACGGCATTCAGGTGGCTGTTATCGGGGTCGTAGTAATCGTTGTGATTGCACGCGAAGCCGAGCTCGCGAAAGAAGAAGTCGTTCAGCGCGGCGACGCGGCCCTTCAGGTCCGTATCGTCGGCGAGCCGCCGGCGCAGCCGCGCCGCCAGCATGTCGAGTTCGGCCAGCGTGCCCTGCAGGTCGAGGTCGGGATACGCGTCCTGCGCCAGCGACAGCGCGGCTTCCGTGACGGGCAGACTGTCGTCGTCCGCCACGAGCGTGCTGAAGTAGTCGAGGACGCGGGTCATTGCGGTCGTCACTTGGCGCGCCTTCTGAAGTAAGCGTATTTGAAGCCCATCACCCACAACATACCGAAATATAGTGCAGCAAACAGCACGAGGCACGCAGCCATCAGCGCAATGCGATCGAGCGGCTGTGCGCGCATGCCGGTCCAGTCGAAACTGATCGCGCACCAGTGCATCAGGCCCGCGAGCACGAGCGCCGCGCCGACGAGCTGCACGAAAAAGCGCAGCCAGCCCGGCGACGGCTGATAGATGCCGCGCTTGCGCAGCCCGAGGAACAGCAGCAGCGAATTCAGGCACGCGCCGACGCCGATGCTCAGCGTGAGGCCCGCGTGGCCGATCAGCGGCACGAACACGTAGTTCGACAGCTGCGTGACGATCAGCACGCCGATCGCGATCTTCACGGGCGTCTTGATGTCCTGCTTCGCATAGAAGCCCGGCGCGAGGATCTTGATCAGGATGATGCCGACGAGGCCGATCCCGTAGGTCGCGAGCGCGCGCGCGACCATCGTGACGGTATGCGCGTCGAACTTGCCGTAGTTGAACAGCGTCGCGGTGAGCGGTGTCGCGAAGAAGAACAGCGCGAGCGCGCTCGGCGCCGCGAGCAGGAACGTGACGCGCAGNCCCCAGTCGAGCAGCGCCGAATATTCGTGCGAATCGGCGTCGACGTGCGCCTTCGACAGGCTCGGCAGCAGGATCGTGCCGAGCGCGACGCCGAGCAGCGCCGTCGGGAACTCCATCAGGCGGTCGGCGTAGTTGATCCACGACACGGCGCCCTGCCCGAGCCGCGACGCGATGTTGGTGTTGATGATCAGCGACAGTTGCGCGACGGACACCGCGAACGTGGCGGGCACCATCTTCGCGAGCACGCGCTTCACGCCCGGATGACGCAGCGCGCGCAGCGGGTTCAGGCCGATCAGCGGCACCATGTCGATCTTCTTCAGGCCCGGCAACTGCACGAGAAACTGCAGCACGCCGCCGACGATGACGGCCCACGCGAGCGCGTAGACCGGCACCTTCAGGTGCGGTGCGACGAACACGGCCGCGGCGATGAACGCGACGTTGAGCAGCACCGGCGCGAACGCGGGCAGCGAGAAGCTCTTGTACGTGTTCAGCACGCCCGACGCGAGCGTGGTCAGCGAAATGAACACGATGTACGGGAACATGATCCGCGTCATCGTGACCGCGAGCGGGAACGCCTGGCCGTCGCTGTGCAGGCCGGACGCGACCGCGAACACGACCCACGACGCGCCCGCGATCCCGACGACCGACAGCACGGCCAGCGCCCACGCGAGCACGGTGGACATCGCGTCGACGAGCGCCTTCGTCGCATCGTGCCCCTGCTGGTTCTTGAACTCGGCGAGGATCGGCACGAACGCCTGCGAGAACGCGCCTTCGGCGGACAGGCGGCGCAGCAGGTTCGGGATACGGAAGGCGACGTAGAACGCGTCGGTGTATTGACTGGCGCCGAACGCACGGGCGATCAGCGTTTCGCGGGCCAGTCCGGTCACGCGCGACAGCAGCGTGAAGCCGCTGACCGTCAGCAGGGCTCGGAATAGATTCATGGGGCGCTTATTATACGGACGTTGCGCGACCCGGCCACCGGCCGATGCCGAAAAGCGCACCGGCCGCCCGCGGCCCCATCCGGCCGGCATCACGTTGAACTTGCCACTCGCTTGATTTTGTTGCTATAATCGCCGGTTTCTGGGCTCGTACATGCACGGCAACTGCCGTTTTCATGTCCCGGCCTCGGTTAAAATCACCGTTTTTTTATGCGCCCCTGGGCAATCGTTCTCAGGGGACGGATCGAAAAGCAGCGCTTGGCCGTCAGGCTCCAAGCTCTGGAAACAGGACAGGATAAGGAACCGTCATGGCTAACTCCGCACAAGCACGCAAGCGCGCCCGCCAGGCCGCGAAGGCAAACTCGCACAACTCGGCGCTGCGCTCGAAATTCCGTACCGCGATCAAGTCGGTTCGCAAGGCTGTTGAAGCCGGCGACCAGGCAAAGGCTGCCGAGCTGTTCAAGGCTGCCGTGAAGACGATCGACACGATCGCCGACAAGAAGATCGTTCACAAGAACAAGGCCGCTCGCAGCAAGAGCCGCCTGGCCGCAGCCGTCAAGGGCCTGCAGGCAGCAGCGTAACTCCGGTGCGCCCGCTCAGGCGGGCGTTCCTGTTTCCTGCGATCACGAAAAAGCCCGCCTAGGCGGGCTTTTTTGTCGCCTGCCGCCCGCGCATCACGCGCGGCGGCGGCAGTTGCCCGGGCGGACGCAACCCGCGCCCTCGCCCGTCGGCATCACTCACTTCTTCGTGTTGTAGTCCGGCAATTCGCACGCCTCGGTCACGACGAGGTTGTTGTCCTTCGCGAAATTCAGCACGAAATCGAAAGCCATCGGCTCGATGTCGCGCAACCGCGAATCGAGGATCACGCATTTCAGGTCNCCGAGCATCGTCGGGCGCACGTACAGNGAATACTTGAGNCGCGCATTCGGCCCGCTCGCCCCCGGCCCGAAGCAGGCCATCACACCGGCCAGACGTTCCGACCAGTCGCTCGGGCGAAACTTTTTCCCGTCTTTCGTGATGCCCTGGATGAAAAATTCGGTCGGAGGGGTTTCAGCCATGTGGTTACCCAAGTGACGGCCCGGCGATGTCCAGGCAACGGCGCCTGGATACGCGAACACAAAGCTGGAGAGGCGGCGGCACGAGCCGATCGATATCCCGAAAACGGGGCGTCGATGCGCGCCGCCGGTGGACTGCACCGGATGTGTGCAGCGCACGGCTTGTGTCCGGCAGAGCGCGAAAAGCCTTGCCTGCCGGGCTGGAGAAAACTTTCGAATTATACCGCAGCGCGCCATCGCGCGTCGTCCCGACGGCCCGCTTCCCGCACCGCGGATCGGGCGCGGCGATCCTGCCCCGCGTCGCTCCACGGCTCGTCAAAGCACAGAAAATCCTTTATGCTGCTTTGAGTTATCCACACCCGACGGCGGCGCCGTCCGGCCTCGCGGCCGGGTGAGACCCGCCGTATTTCGTTTCATGACCGCCAAAACCATTCGTCACTACCTGCAGTTCAAGGATTTCTCGCTGGAAGACTACGAGTACGTGCTCGAACGCACGGGTATCCTGAAGCGCAAGTTCAAGAACTACGAAACCTATCACCCGCTGCACGACCGCACGCTCGCGATGATCTTCGAGAAGAGCTCGACGCGCACGCGCCTGTCGTTCGAGGCCGGGATCTTCCAGCTCGGCGGCCACGCCGTGTTCATGAGCACGCGCGACACGCAGCTCGGCCGCGGCGAGCCCGTCGAGGATTCCGCGCAGGTCATCTCGCGAATGGTCGACATCATCATGATCCGCACGTTCGAGCAGGACGTGATCACGCGCTTCGCACAGAATTCCCGCGTGCCGGTGATCAACGGGCTGACGAACGAATACCACCCGTGCCAGGTGCTCGCCGACATCTTCACGTACTACGAGCACCGCGGCCCGATCGCCGGCAAGACCGTCGCGTGGGTCGGCGACGCGAACAACATGCTCTACACGTGGATCGAGGCCGCGCAGATCCTCGGCTTCAAGCTGCGCCTGTCGACGCCGCCCGGCTATGCGCTCGACATGAAGCTCGTGTCGCCCGACAGCGCGCCGTTCTACGAGGTGTTCGACGATCCGAACGAAGCCTGCAAGGGCGCCGATCTCGTGACGACCGACGTGTGGACGAGCATGGGTTTCGAGGCCGAGAACGAGGCGCGCAAGCAGGCATTCGCCGACTGGTGCGTCGACGAGGAAATGATGGGCCATGCGAATCCGGATGCCCTCTTCATGCACTGCCTGCCCGCGCACCGCGGCGAGGAAGTGACGGCCGGCGTGATCGACGGCCCGCAGAGCGTCGTGTGGGACGAAGCGGAAAACCGCCTGCACGTGCAGAAGGCGCTGATGGAGTTCCTGCTGCTCGGCCGCCTCAAGCACTGACGCGCCGCTCAACGCACACGCGTAAAAAAAGCGCCGGTCGACGATCGGCGCTTTTCGTTTGGGCGCGCCAAAACCGGCGCGCGCTGCGTTACAGGCAGACCGGCTCCGCCTCCAGCTCGACGCCGAACTGCGCACGCACGTCGGCCTGGATCGCCCGCGCCAGCGCCAGCACGTCGGCGCCCGTCGCGCCGCCGCGATTGACGAGCACGAGCGCCTGGCGGTCGTGCACGGCCGCCGCACCGAGCGCGCGCCCCTTCCAGCCGCAGCGGTCGATCAGCCAGCCGGCCGCGAGCTTCACTTGCCCGTCCGGCTGCGGATACGACACGACCTCCGGCGCGCGGGCGCGCAGCGCATCGAATTGCGCGGCGTCGATCACCGGATTCTTGAAGAAACTGCCCGCATTGCCGAGCACCAGCGGATCGGGCAGCTTCGCGCGGCGGATCGCGACGACCGCATCGAACACGTCGCGCGGCGTTGCCGCCTCGGGCGTGATGCCGCGCGCGTCGAGCTCGCGCGTGACGTCCGCGTAGCCGAGCCGCGGCGTCCATTGCTTCGGCAGCCGGAACGTCACCGCGACGATCGCGAACCGGCCGCGCCCTTCCCGCTTGAAGAAACTGTCGCGGTAACCGAACGCGCAGCGCGCGGCGTCGAAGCGCTCGCGGCGCCCCGTCGCCAGCTCCACCGCGACCAGCGAATCGAAATACGCCTTCATCTCGAGGCCGTACGCGCCGATGTTCTGGATCGGCGCGGCGCCGACGGTGCCCGGGATCAGCGCGAGATTCTCGAGCCCCGGCATCCCNTGCTCGAGCGTCCACGCGACGAACGCGTGCCAGTTCTCGCCGCCGCCGGCCTCGACGTACCACGCGTCGTCGTCCTCGCGCANGANGCGGCGGCCCGCGATCTCGTCGAGCAGCACGACGCCGTCGAAATCGCGCGTGAACACGATATTGCTGCCGCCGCCGAGCACGAGTTGCGGCAGGTTCGCGACCCGCGGGTCGCGATGCAGCGCCTCGAACTGCGCCGCCTGCGTGATGCGCGCGGCGAAGCGCGCACGCGCGGCGATGCCGAACGTGTTGTGCGCGGCGAGCGGATGGTCGGGAAGCAGCGACAGGGCGGAATCGTCAGGGGGCATCGGCATTCGCGGTCACGTCGGCCCGGGCGGCGCATGGCCGGCCTTGGGCAAACGGAGGGGCATCGGTAAAATGGCAAACAGTCCGCAATTATAGCGAGTGCCCGTGCNTGAGCCGGGTGCCCGCATCTCAAGGGAGAATGCCATGCCATCGTTCGACGTCGTTTCCGAAGCGAACATGATCGAAGTGAAGAACGCCATCGAGCAGTCGAACAAGGAAATTTCGACGCGCTTCGACTTCAAGGGCTCCGACGCACGCGTCGAGCAGAAGGAACGCGAGCTGACGCTGTTCGCCGACGACGATTTCAAGCTTGGCCAGGTCAAGGACGTGCTGATCGGCAAGCTGGCCAAGCGCAACGTCGACGTGCGCTTCCTCGACTACGGCAAGGTCGAGAAGATCGGCGGCGACAAGGTCAAGCAGGTCGTCACCGTGAAGAAGGGTGTGACGGGCGACCTCGCGAAGAAGATCGTGCGCCTCGTGAAGGACAGCAAGATCAAGGTGCAGGCGAGCATCCAGGGCGACGCGGTGCGCATCTCGGGCACGAAGCGCGACGACCTGCAGAGCACGATCGCGATGCTGCGCAAGGACGTGACCGACACGCCGCTCGACTTCAACAACTTCCGCGACTGACCGGCCGCCGGCCGTCACGTCATCCGGCCGGGTCCCGCACACGCGGCGCGCCCGGCGCCGCGCTTTCTCAGGCTTTCCCGCCGTCCTGCGCGCCGCCGTCCGCGGCCGCCTTCTTATCGCCGATCCGGCTCTCCTGCCCCGCGAGCAGCTTCGAAATGTTGCCGCGGTGACGCCACACGAGCAGCACGCTCATCGCCAGCACGGCCCACGCGACCGGGTTGTGGCCCGGCATGCCGAACAGGAACACGTCGAACACCGGCGCGAACACGGCCGCCACCAGCGCCGCGAGCGACGAATAGCGGAAGAAGAACGCGACGATCAGCCATGTCAGCGCGGTCGCGAGCCCGAGCACCGGATGCACGGCGAGCAGCACGCCGGCCGCGGTCGCGACGCCCTTGCCGCCCTGGAAGCGGAAGAACACCGGGTACAAGTGGCCGAGGAACACGGCGATCGCGACCCACGCGATCGCGACGTCGGGCAGGCCGAAGTGCCGGGCGAGCCAGACGGCGATCCAGCCCTTGAACGCGTCGCCGACGAGCGTCAGGATCGCGGCCTTCTTGTTGCCGCTGCGCAGCACGTTGGTCGCGCCGGGGTTCTTCGACCCGTACGAACGCGGGTCGGCCAGCCCCATCACGGAACTGACGACGACGGCGAACGACACCGAACCGATCAGGTAGGCAACGAGGGCGGCGAGCAGGATCTGCATGCGGAGGACTCTTCTTTCAACGTATCGGGAAAGGGACGGCCGGGCGCGGCAAGCCGGCAGGCCGAAACGGCGCCCATTCTACCGAACGGGCGCGGGGTGCCACGAAGGTGAAACCCTCAGTCGACGCTCGCGCACTGCACCGGCTGCGCGCCGAGCAGCGACGTGAGCACCGCCGGCGCGAGGCTGACGAGGTAGCCGCGCCGGCCGCCGTTCAGGTAGATCGTCGGCAATGCGAGGATCGTCGCCTCGACGTAGACGGGCATCGTCTTGCGCGTGCCGAACGGCGACGTGCCGCCGACGAGATAGCCCGAATGGCGGTTCGCGACCTCCGGCTTGCACGGCTCGACACGCTTCGCGCCGATCTGCCGCGCGAGATTCTTCGTCGATACGGTGCGGTCGCCGTGCATCAGCACGATCAGCGGCTTCGCGTGCTCGTCTTCCATCACGAGCGTCTTCACGACGCCGTGCTCGTCGACGCCGAGCTGGCGCGCCGATTCGCCGGTGCCGCCGTGCTCGACGTATTCGTACGGATGCTCGCCGAATGCGACGCCATGACGGCGCAGCAGCTGGGTCGCAGGGGTTTCGGACACGTGTCTGGATTTGCTCATGGCGGCATTTTAATGGCGAACGATCGGCGGGCGCGCAGTAGCGAGCCCGCGCCGACGGTATACTCGCGGCCCGTTTTCCGCCGGCCCACCGCGTCGCCGTCACGATTGCACCCATCATCATTGCAGACATCGTGAAGCGCTATTGCCCGATTGGCTGATTGTGGCGCGCGTCTCGCCATGGCACGATCGTTCGCAAATATCGTCGGCCGCCGCCGGCCCTTCATCTGGAGACGCCATGTCCTCGCCCATCCGTTCATCCGAATCGCTCGATGTCGATGCATTGCTCGCCGCGCTGCCGCGTCGCATCGCCGACGTGCCCGCGCACCGGGCCGCGGAGTCGCCCGCGCAGCCGGCGCTGATCGAGGATGCGCGCCGGCTGTCGTACGGCGACCTGGCGCAGGCCGTCGATGCGGCGGCCGCGCGGCTGGCGAGTCTCGGCGTACAAGGCGGCGACCGCGTGATGATCGTCGCCGAAAACTGCGTCGCGCAGATCGTGCTGCTGTTCGCCGCCGCCCGCCTCGACGCGTGGGCGCTCGTGTCGAACGCGCGGCTGTCGGCCGCCGAGCTCGACGCGATCGCCGCGCATTCGCGCCCGAAGCTGATCGCGTTCACGACCGACGTATCGCCCGACGCGCGCGCCCATGCCGAGCGGCTCGGCGCCACGCCGGCCGCAGCGCTGCCGGTCGACATCGGCGCGTGGTCGTATCACGTCGACGCGAGCGCGCCCGCCGAGCCGGTGGCCACCGACGGCGCCGCACAATGCGCGGCATTGATCTACACCACCGGTACGACCGGCACACCGAAAGGCGTGATGCTGTCGCACCGCAACCTGCTGTTCATCGCGGCGACGTCGAGCATGCTGCGCCGCGTGTCGCCGGACGACGTCGTCTACACGGTGCTGCCCGTGTCGCACGTGTACGGGCTCGCGTCGGTCTGCCTCGGCAGCCTGTATGCGGGCGCGACGCTGCGGCTTGCCCCGCGCTTCTCGCCGGAAGCCGTCCGGGTCGCACTCGCCGACGAAGGCGTGACGATCTTCCAGGGCGTGCCCGCGATGCACGCGAAGCTGCTCGAACACCTGCACACGCACGGCCACGCGTGGCGCGCGCCGCGGCTGCGCTTCGCGTATTCGGGCGGCTCTCCGCTCGATGCGAATCTGAAGGCCCGCGTCGAGCACGTGTACGGCGTGCCGCTGCACAACGGCTACGGGATGACCGAAAGCAGCCCGACGGTCACGCAGACGCCGCTCGACGCGCCGCGCACGGACAGTTCGGTCGGCGTGCCGATTCCGGGCGTCGACGTACGGATCGTCGCGCCGGACGGCAGCGACGTGCCGCCGGGCGAAGTCGGCGAGATCCGCGTGCGCGGGCCGAACGTGATGCTCGGCTACTACCGCAACGCGGACGCGACGCGCGCGGCCGTGTCGGCCGATGGCTGGCTGAGCACCGGCGATCTCGCGCGGCAGGAAGCGGACGGCGCGGTGACGATCGCGGGCCGCAGCAAGGAGCTGATCATCCGCTCGGGCTTCAACGTGTATCCGGTCGAGGTCGAGCAGGTGCTGAACGCGCATCCGGACGTCGTGCAGGCGGCCGTGATCGGCCGCGCGATCGACGGCAACGAGGAAGTGCTCGCGTTCGTCGAGCTGGTGCCGGGCGCGGTGGCGGACGAGGCAGCCTTGCACGCATGGTGCGCGGATCGGCTCACCGCTTACAAACGCCCTGCGCACATCCGCGTGCTCGATGCGCTGCCGGCCGCGTCGACCGGCAAGGTGCTCAAGCACCGGCTGCGCGAGCTGGTCTGACTCGGCCGCCCTACGCGGGGGAACCCGCATCGGCGCCCCACCACGCCACGCCGCATGCCCGCGTCGCGCGTCAGCCGCGCGGGTGATGCTGCGCGTGCAGCGTCCTGAGCCGCTCGCGCGCGACGTGCGTATAGATCTGCGTGGTCGAGATATCGCTGTGGCCGAGCAGCAACTGCACGACGCGCAAGTCGGCGCCGTGGTTCAGCAGGTGCGTCGCGAACGCATGCCGCAGCGTGTGCGGCGACAGGTGCGCACGCACGTCGGCCTGCTGCGCGTG
>Ga0058692_1001166_pt1 | contig 10115 bp, 9 predicted proteins | sample AgamicAtAmrz_FD_55216 | JGI IMG/M metagenome (GOLD analysis project Ga0058692, IMG submission 55216) | Agave microbial communities from Guanajuato, Mexico - At.Am.rz | ecosystem: Host-associated > Plants > Roots > Rhizosphere | place: Guanajato, Mexico | collected 2012-06-07 | reverse complement strand
GCACCGAAAACGGTGACGCCTGATGCAAGCGCGTAAAGGATTTCCTTGTGCCAGACGGCGGCGCAATCGCCATAAAGCCCATCGATCAGCCCAATGACCTTAATGTCTTGACGGACCGCATCGAGAATATCGCCGCATGCCGCCGGGCCGCGAAGATCAAGGCCGGCGAACTGGCCGGCAATGCCGTGGATGGATGGGCCCGCAAAAACCGCCGGTCTCATGTCGTCCCCCCGGCCTTCAGAAAACCCTCGAGCGTTCGTTGCGATATGCGTTGCATTCCGCGGCTGAGCGGGGCCAGCCCGCTTGCCAGGACGCGCACGACGTGCAGCCCGGAAAGGCCCGTTTCCAGCGTAAAAACATGGACATCGTCGATGCCACGCGCAAAAAGGTGTTCCGCAAGCTGGCGCCATGGCGGCAAAGAGGTTTCGAAACGCGATAAGTCGAGAGTGCCTGGCGCGTGTTCTGCCTGATTTGCCCCAGGGGCCACGGGCTTGGAAGCAACCCCGTCACGCCGATAACGAAGCGGGGAGAGATCGTCGCGGGCACCACTAATATCCGTCAACCGCGACTGGACCGCCTCCAGTAGCGCAGCAAGCGCGGCGTCGTAAACGTCGGGACGGCAGGCCGCGCCGGCAGCGCTGCGGGTCGCCGGCCCATCCTGCGCATGAAGCGACCGCGGCAGGCTTGCCATCACCACCGGCACGCCGAGTGCATTTGTCATGTCAAAGAAGGAGGGCGGCAGACCGAGGTCCGAAAGATGCCGGACAAGCCTGTCGAATGATGTTTCGACGCCCGCTGGCAACAGGATCGGTCTGGGGCTGACGGCGCGGGTTTCGAAAGCGTCCACGAGAAAGCAGGCGTCGTTTTCGATCAATTCCTGCAGGGCATGGAGGACGACGTGGTCATGATTGAAACCGGCTGCGAGGCCCTGCGAACTCATGAGGAAGGCTTGCCGGTCCCAGGGGAAATCCGCTCGAAAATCCATGCCGATCAGCTCAAAGGGAGCGTAGATCTCCTGCTGCCGACGAACCGATGTTCCCTTCACCCACGCGCGTTCACGCTGGGGGTCGAGCATGTCCATATCGACCCTGCCAACGCTCTCGAAGGGGATTAAGGGAAAACCCTTGTCGCGCATATCGTGGATTGAGCCGAAAGCGACCGTGTGTCTGCGGGTATCCTCGGCAACCGCGCCTTCGATCGCCTCCATCACGGCAGAGAGCCTCGCCTGCGCCGGAACTAGTCCCTTGCCCTGTGACACCGATAAACCGCGCGAATTGGGGCGAACCGCAAACCAAACGGGTATGCCGACAATATCGAGGCCGGTCACGTCGCCGACACGGGTAATCCCGAACCGCCGGAGCAGTTCGGGATCGAAGATGGAAGCGTCTGCATCACCTTTGGCCGTTGTCGCTGACATGGAAGGACCTTGAGCGGTCAAGGCTTCACAATCGCCGTCAGGGCGCGGCGTTCGGGTCGTCGGCAAGGATCGCGTCGAACAATTCGCCGGTGATCGAACCCGCGGGCCCGACTGCCTTCAGTGCCGCTTCGATCGGCGTCAGCACCATGCGGTTGAAATCCCAGCCGGCATCGACCACTTCACCGATAAAGGCAAAATCGGCTTCGGACACGACGGCGCCGCCTGAGACAAGCGCCTCGATGCCTTGAATCTGGACCTGGTCCAGCTCGGCTTCAGGTTGGCCGTCCTGGCGGACAAGCATGGCCTTGGCTGCTGCAGCCACGCGGGCGTAACCATCCACGCCGGGGTGGCTCGCCTCATAGGCGGTGATCGTTTCGTGCGATACCGAAGCAACCCTGAGCGGCGTGGTGCGAATGAACAGAACGCCAAAACCCTTTTTCCCGACGATAAAGAAATGCGACGACATATTCTCTCCTATTTGATCCCGGCTAAACGAAGCGCTTGATAAAATTTCTCGTTTGCTACCGGGTCGCGGTCCGGAGACAGGCTGCTGATCTCCCTTGCCGTCATGCCCGGATAGTTTTCCTGTAGCCTGCTGCCGGCTTCCCGGGCGGCGGCCAGATCACCGTGGAGCGCGTGACTTGCGGTCAGAACTCGCAGCGCGGGCTCATCGTCTTCCATGCGACCGCAGAGTTCCACCGCGGCCCCATAATCTTCTCGCTTGAACGCGATGCTGGCCCCAGCCCACCAGTAAATATCGGGGGCGAGCGGGTTGAGGTCGATGGCCTGCTGAAATTTTTCCCACGCGACTTCCGCCTCACCGAAATGGGCGAGCGCATCGGCATGCTGGAGAAGCAGGTCGGCTGAGTTTGGGGCGAGCGCTTCCGCCTCGAAGAATTTCTCGGCAGACATGTCGAAATCCCGCTGATAAAGCGCCACCACCGCGCACATCCAGTGGCCGACGCCGAGGGCCGGATCAATCTCCACAGAGGCGTCAGCCTCGGCCTTGGCGCGGTGCAGCAGGTGAGGGTCATTACCGCCCAGCATCAGCCACTCCAGTTGCAGACTTTGCGCAACGCGGGCGCGGGCGACCGCCATTCCGTGATCGAGATCGACAGCCTTGCGGAACATCGAGCGGGCCCTGCGCAGGAGCGGCAGGTCGCATTTGCCGCGCAGAAGCTGCTGGCCCTCCAGCAATTGCCGGTAAGCCTCGCCACTGTGGTTGCGGTCGGGTTCCACCTGAAGCCGCTCGATCTCCCGCGCAAGCGCAGCAGCCACCTGTTTGGACAGCAGCCGGAAGGCAGCGTGGATGTGCCTTTCGGTCAGCACCGCCTCCAGCGACCAGACGATTTCACCGGTCGTTTCCTCGATCAGCGCCACGGACATGCGGGCATCGTCAAAAACTGTCGACATGATGCGATAATCGGCCCGCAACATGGCATATCCGTCATCCGCCCGGTCATGCGAGAGCGCAAAGGTACTGTGCGGTGAAAGGACGGTGAAGGTCCGATACCGCACAAGGCTGTTTGCGACGTCTTCGACAAAGGCCTGCATCACCGGTGAAACGGATAGCCCGTCCACCCGCGCCGGCCGGCAGAAAGCCACGCGCGGTTTTGCCAGCGATTGCCGGCGACTGCTTTCCTCCGGCTCGGCGGGGGTCGCGATTGTCGCGGTGAGGCTTTGTATTCGCCGCCTCAGCGCGACGGTTTCGGCTTCCGGCGGGCGTCCCTCCTGGCGGAGCTGTTCCAGCAACAGCTGGTACATGCTCTCGCAACCGCTGATATTGCCGATCCGCGCATAGGAGGCCATGGCGGCACGATAGGTTTCTTCGCGCTCCGGCTCGATATTGCGCGCGCGCTCGGAAAGTCTGGCGATATCATTCGAGCTGGCGCGACCGAAGCGGGTCAGCTCCTCCAGAAGCTGCGTGTAGCTCGAAAAAAACAGGTCCTTGAGACGGCGACGCTCTGAAAGCAGCCAGAGGTAGAGATGGTCCTGGCCGGCATCCAGTCCCTCCAGAAGGTCGCCGCCGAACTCCAGAAGGGCCTTCAGCCGCCGCATCGGGTCTTCGGCTCTCGCATCGGCGAGAAAAAGCGCGAGGTCCGTGCGCTGCGCCAGCTTTCCGGCCTTCAGATCATTCCCTTCCGTCAGCAGAATGGCCTCGTCGTCGCCGAAGAGTTTCTGAAGGCGCAGAATGAGCTGCCGCAAATTGCCCAGCGCCCTTTTTTGCTCGACATCTTCCCACAGCAGCGATGCGAGGTGCTGGCGNGACAGGGACTGGTTGGGAGCAAGGATCAGGGCGGCCGTGAGGGCAAAACCCTTGGACGGAAAAAATGCCTCCCGCACCGCTTCACAGCGCGGGGTGCCAAAAAGCCGGATCGCTATCAGTTCATCGTTCCCAGCCACTTTCGTCCCCCTTGAATCACCATCTAACAACGTGCCCGGGAAATTGAAAGTCATCATAGCATTCGATTTGACGCTGGTGTGACGCCGCCTGCCTATTGTCGCAAACGGAAGCGTGAATGACGGGCGGAACCGGCAGGCGACAGGTATCGGGGATCATCGAAAGTGATAGCGTTCAACGGAAGCTACATGGCATTCGAGCCGCGTATTGAGCCTTACCAGCGCGCCGATGACGTCGGATACGCGGTCAGTGAATTCATGTGGTTCAAGGGCCGCCCGTTTTATCCGGTCTCGGCGCTGGTTCACGCGAAGGTCGCGCATGCAAGGCTGTCGGCGGAAAAATGCGATGATCAGGATGAGGACAATCTCGACATTCTCTTCCGCATGCCTGCCGTGGCGGGCGGACACTTCTTCGAGATCGTGCTGCGTTCGAACGAAGGCACTTTCTATGGCGGCTGGCTGTGGGGAGAGGAACTGGAAATCCTGAACGAGGTGGTCAACGGCTATCGCGTTCTGGCGGGTAAATTCGACGACAGGCTCATCCGGTTCGAATATTCCAGACGTTTTCAGCGTTACCGGACGGTGGAGCCGCTGCCGGTGGAAAAATCAGTTTTCCTGATCCAGCGGGAGGCGAAACCTCACCCGGGCGGGCGGAGTTTTCCCGCGGGCGCGGCGCGCTGATTGCGGGGTGCTTCGCGTTCAGGGGAGAACGCGGCGCGCGGGCAGAGGGGGTCGGTGGATTCACCTGGCAGAGCTCAGGCTTGGTCGGGGAATACCGGTGCATATTTTTATTTTTATTGTGTGGAAAATTATGATGCCCAATCAAGGTAACATGCGTAACAGGCGGGTGTCATCGCAGCTTCTGGCGGTGAATAGCGCTTCCGACAGCCGTGCGTTTTCGACGGAGCGCGCCGAGGGGGAACCACGTCCGCAAGCTCATAAAGACAGGCTTCATGTCGTGGAAGAGGCGGAAGCCGGGCTGGCGTTCCCGCCGCGCCCGCCGGAAGTGCGCGAGGCAGAAGAAGCGGGACGCCGGGCGGAAATCAGCAATATGGTCGTCGACGCCGATATCAGGGTCGCGAAATGGGCATGGGCAGTGCTTGCGATTGGACATTGTCTGCTGATCTATTTCATGGTGCGTAATCTCGGTTGACTCCTCCTGCCCAAAACGGGCTTCAACCGCCGATATCGTCCGCGACTAATTCGGGCATCGGAACTTGGAGAGTGTCGCACCCCCCGAAACTGGGTGGACATCCAGTCCGGCTCCTCCGCAACNCTGTAGCGCCGCTTCCGCCACGTCGATTTGCGGACTTCGCACAGCGGAATGTCATAAAGCTGTAAATGAACAAACCTAATTGAGTGATCGGTCTCGATGGAGACGCATCACCACGGTCCACCCGTTGGCCTCGCCGGCGGGCACGGACTTTTCTTATCACGTCGCTTCGGCCGAGACAGACCATGTCTGTGCTGGCCGGCCTGATCTTTCGATGCGGCATGACGCGCTGCGCGGTCGCGCGAATTCGCATGACTTTCTTAGCTCTGGAGATGACGAAGTGAGCAATCTTATTGGTACCGGTTTTAACGCCGGCTCGGACGATGGCGAGTTCGCCACGCTTGAAAACGATTTGCGTGCCCTTGCCGATATTGGCTGCGACACCGTCGAAATCGCCGCCACCAGCCTCGACGTGGTTGCCGGCGGCCGCATCATCGAGGAGCGCGCGGACCGTCTCGTGTCGCTCGCAAGGCAGTTTGATTTCCGTTACACGGTGCACGGCCTGGTTTCATCCAACTTCATGGATCCGGTGACCTGCCGCTACCAGATCGATGCCGCGAAGGCGCTTGCCGTTCTCTGTGACCGCATCGGTGCGGGTATTCTTGTCCAGCATGGCGGCGCGCTGCGCGCTGACCAGATCGCCGAGCGGGCAGAGGCCGATCATCGTGAACGCNACGCGCTTTTCGAACTCGCGGAATTCTGCCGGCCCTATGGTGTGCGGATTGCGCTCGAAAATATCTTCACCACCGAACCCGGCCAATACCGCCAGACACCGGCTGAGGTGGCAGCGACCGTTAAGGCTGTCGGCCACGACAATGTCGTGGCGCTGATCGACTTCAGCCATGCATATCTCGAATCCACTTATCGTGGCCTGGACTTCCGTGAACAGCTTCGTGCNATGGCGCCGGTCGCCGGTCATCTCCATGTCCACGATTCCTTCGGCCGGCCGCAGGGTTTCTACCAGCCCTATTTTCCGCAGGAAAACACAGCGCTCGGCATCGGCGATCTGCATATGCCGCTCGGCTGGGGCGACATNGAATGGGAGAGCATCTTCTCCGAACTGACCTTCCTGCCTGACACCGTTCTGATGATGGAAATCGGCCGTCGCTATCGGGNCGAGCAGCCCGCAAGCCTCGAAACGGCGCGGCGTCTGATGACGCTTAANGCCGAACGGACACTGCTCGCAGCAGAGTGAGGGAACCGAATTGCGCGCGGCCGCGATCGGCCGACGCCGGAGANGCCNGCAGTTGCGGACGCGGCTGCCGGCATTCTGTTCACGCTGCCCAGTCGGAGAGCGAATAGGCCCTGATGTAGTCGATCATCATTTGCGAACCGTCGCTGAAATCACCTGCCGAGGGTGTTCCCGCCATGCCGCCGACGGCAAGATTGACGACCATGTACATCGGATCATGCATATCGTCAGGCGTATCCGTTTGCGCAACGGCGACATCATCGAAATACCAGGTGATGTGTTCGGCATCCCACAACACGCCGTATGTGTGAAACCCCTCCGTGCTCGGCACGCTGACATTGTTGATGACAGAAGTCTGTTCGCCGGTCGCATTCGAATGTGTGGACATGATGAGCGTATTGGGATTTTGGCCGCGCATNTCGATGACGTCCAGTTCCGGCGGCCACGACCCGTCTTCCGGNAGAAGCCAGAAGGCCGGCCAGGCACCGCGATCGGTCGGCATATCGGCGCGAATTTCAAAATATCCATAGGTCTGGCTGAAGGAGGAATAGGTGTTCAGCATCCCGGAGGTGTAATCATATCCCTCGACCTCGTCGGCGATCGATTGCGGGGTCTCGGCAGCCGTGATGGTCAGGACGCCGTTTCTGACGCTGAACGGGTCTACCTCCGACGTACCGGTATATGCCGGGTTGACATACCACTGCGCCTCGCCATTCGTCGTCAGGGAACTGCCCTTCTCCGGTGCCCACCAATATTTGGCATCCCAGGTTCCCTGATCGCCGTTGCGCAGTGACAGCGTATCAAACTCGTCTGCAAAGGTTTGTGTCAGGGATGACCGGTCGAGGCTGAGCTCGAACTGGTCGGGCTGGATATCGTCTATGGTCGTTCCGGCCAAAACGACGGCTTCGCCATTCGAGAAATTCAGCCACAGATCATTGCCCTGCTGCGTGGCATTGCTTGCAAGCTGCTCGAAGGAGGTAATGCCGTAGCCATTGAGGCGGATCGTGTCATTGGCGCTGAAATCCATGATGAGATCGGTGCCATTGCCGCTCGTGAATACGAACGTATCCGCACCGCCGCCGCCAATCAGCACATCATTGCCGGCACCGCCGTCAATCGTCTGGCTGCCAGATCCGCCGGTGATGATATTGTCGAGCGAATTGCCGAAGGCATAACGGCCATCGCCGGTGACCCGCAAGTTTTCNAAATTTTCGGGAAGTGTATAGCTCATCCAGGTGTCGATCGTATCGATACCCTCTCCGGCATTTTCGACGGCGCGATTGATGCTGGAATAAAGATAATAAATATCGTCCCCGGTGCCGCCCGCCATTGTCACATTGACGGAACTGTCACCCCACATGGAATCATTGCCGGCCGTACCGGCAAGNAGCGGGCCNGAGCCCGTGGCGGAGAAAAATCCGGTGGAACTGCCGCTNTANTAGAGTGTGTCTCCAAGCGCATTCACAACTGTTCTGGCCATAAGCCTTCTCCTGTCCGTTCGCGTCGCTTCCTCCCTCCTCCTGAACAACAGCCTAACAGCGCGAAAAGCTTCCTGTTAGGGCCAGAAATGAGGGGTATGTTCCGTTCCGGACGGAGGGGAGATNTTACGCAGAGAGTTGGCTTGTTCCTGTTNGATNGANATCGAAAGATCGTTTCTTGGATTTGTGCTCTTGCTGCGTTGCTGCCGGTAGTGGCAAAATCGCTCCGGGTTAGCGGTTGTTGTCAGCATCCCGTCGCAATGGAGTTGCAGGATTGAGTGTAGCCTTTACCAAGGAAGACAGTGCGGAGACCGCAGCCGAAACGGTTCTGCCGGATCGGGTGATTTCACCTCATCCCAATCTGGTGACCAAGACAGGGCTGAAAGCTCTGGAAGGGCAGTTACAATTGGCCCGTGAAGCCTGTGAAGCCGCTGGCGCGATCGAGGATGTAAATGAAAGGCGGCGCGCTTCCGCCGGCCCATTGCGAGACATGCGTTATTTTGCGGAGCGAGTCCGTACGGCTCAGGTGATGCCAGATCCGCCCACAAATGCCGTTGTGGCATTCGGCAATCTGGTAACCTTCCGCCGCGACGATGGCCGCACGCAGCGGTTGCGGATCGTTGGCGAGGATGAGGCCAATCCCGCNAGGGGATCGATGTCCTATGTTTCTCCGGTGGCTCGGGCCTTGATGGGAAGAGCGGTCGGAGACTTTGTCGGGTTGGCTGACAGGGAGATTGAAATTGTCGACATTTCGTGACCGGCTCCTTGGCATTGGCACCAACATTATCACCGGGAAAATGGCACTGCCGAGCTGCCTCCNCCGCTGGCCATTNCCGTCAGCCGCATCATGGCGTTCTTCAGGAAAAACCTGAAATCGAGGTCGATAGAGGCGTATGCCAGTGCTAGTCCCACATGCGCCATGAAGACGGGATTAAAATTCAGTTCTTCAAATTGGTAACCGATAATGACCGCTATCGCGGAATAGGCGAAAAAACCGACTTTGCGTTTCCGAAGGATCGTATAGACGAGTGCGAAGGCAGCTAGAAGGCAAAACGGGATGCCGGAGGCGTAGGCAGTAGCCAGAAAGCCGTTATGCGGNGTGCCGATACCCGCGACCTGCGTAAGCTCCTGAATTCGTGCCGTGAAACCGACGCCGAAAGGGTGATCGAGCATCACTTGGAAGCCGCCTGCGATGGTTGTCCATCGTTCCTGCACGTTGTCGGTACTGTGGCTGTCCTCCACAAAGCGTTTCGAGAACGCCTGTTCTGCGAAATCGAGAATTCCGAAAGGCAAAACGGCAGCGATGACGAGCGCAGATAGAGCGAAACCGAAATAGGTGCTGAACAGCATTCGTATCGAAAAATTTCTAAAATAAAAATAGAGTCCGATCGCGATTACGGCAAATAGGCCCGATCGATTGAGCGTCAGCGTGAAGCTGGCCAAATATACCAGTATAAATATAGCAAAGAGCATTGGGCGCTTGTAGCGCTCCGCAAGATGAGCGGCTGCCGCACCGGCTAGAGCGAAAGCCGGTCCGGCCGTGTTGCCCACTGGCCATATTCCCCCCGCCTTCTCCAAACGTAATAATAGCGGGCTTATTTCACCTCGAGCCGCGGACTCCAGCACCGACGCCTCATCGAACATGAAGGATAGGCCAAGCGANGCGAGCCTGTCATGAATGACGACATCCAGGAACAACAGGATAGTCACCGCGATGAAACCGATGAACATGCCCCAAGAGAATAATTCGAGAAGGTTCTCCTTGAAAAGCATATAGGCGAAAAAGAGGAAATAAATCGCGTAAAAATATGTCAGCGCTGTCGTATAAAATTCGCCTTCGCCACGATCATCCGCGAAGAAAGTAGAAAGTAGAAAAAAAACGGTCAGCGGAACGAGATAGAGAAGAATGATTGAGGGGGTGAGGCAGCGAATATAGAGAATGGCGATAACNGGAAGCGTTACCAACACCANCATGTCGCTAATGTTCAGGAAGCGCAGTCCGATATTGCTCGTCACGATGTTGCATTGAATAAAAAAGCCAATGGAAAAAACGAAGATCGCNAGGATCACGCCAGGCACACCGATGATTTTGGAAGGATAAAACGGCATCGCCACGACGAAACCTGGTATCGATGATGGATAAGCAGCCCCGTTATTTGCATGACTTGTCATTCGCGGCCTTTATTCTTCGCTGCAGACAATGAAATTGTCCTGAGGTTGTTGGGCGCCGCGACCGTGGGGTGAGGCGTTGGATAGTGATCCTGATCACGTCGGCGTGCAAGTCCTTTCCTTTATTCTTCAGCCGGTGAGATTACCTTTCGGCAAATCTCCTTCCACCGCAATTATCCTTTGAAG
>Ga0058692_1001164_pt1 | contig 10122 bp, 9 predicted proteins | sample AgamicAtAmrz_FD_55216 | JGI IMG/M metagenome (GOLD analysis project Ga0058692, IMG submission 55216) | Agave microbial communities from Guanajuato, Mexico - At.Am.rz | ecosystem: Host-associated > Plants > Roots > Rhizosphere | place: Guanajato, Mexico | collected 2012-06-07 | reverse complement strand
GCCTTGTCCTGCGTCAGGATAACGGCAGAGTTACCGCCGGTCGGAACGCCGCCCTTTTCCTTGTTGTCCAGCGGGAAGGTCGCCGTCTTCAGCTTGAAGCGATCGCCGACCAGACCCTGGATTGTCTGAACGTGAGCGGGCGTTGAGAAGATGAAGCCGGTGAGGCCTGCACCGAACTGCTGGCGGGACTGGTCCCAATCGAGCAGGTTCTGGCCACCTTCGGTGACGAACTGGCGGGTCATCTTCAGGGCGTTGAGGCCGATCTCGTTGTCGAAGGCAACGGTCTTGGTCTTCTCGTCGACGAGCTTGCCGCCCTGTTCGACAATGAGCGCCTGCCACAGCCAGTCATCCGGCCAGCCGTTGATGTCGTAGCTCATGCCAGCGAACTTGGGGTCGAGAGCCTTGATCTTCTTGGCAAGAGCGATGAGCTCCGCAAAGGTCGTCGGCATCTTGTCCGGGTCGCCGCCGGCCTTGGTGACGAGGTCCGAGTTGATGTAGATGATCGGCGAGGAAGCGTTGACCGGCAGACCATACTGCTTGCCGTCGATCTGGCCGAGTGCCGCCATCTTCGGGCTGTAGTTCTTGTCGAGGAAAGCCTGNCCGCCTTCAGCCTGAATGAACGGGCCGAGATCGGTGATCTGGTTGCGCGGTGCGAGCGTGTGCACCAGTTCCGCCGTCAGNTTGTAGCCCGAGAAATAAACGTCGGGCAGATTACCGGTAACGGCAGAGCGCAGAACCTGCTGCTGGCCTTCGTTATAACCGGCAGCCGGAGCGAGGAAGTTTATCTTCACGTCCGGGTTCTTCTTCATGAATTCATCGGCCAGCGGCTGATGGAATTTCGTGAAGCCCGGCAGGTTGTAGAGAACATTGAGCGTGATTTCGTTGGCGAAAACCGGCTGAGCGAGGCCCGCAAAAGCCATGCCAAGGGCCAGACCGCCCATCACAGCGCGTCGGTTTAGTTTCATGTCAGTCTCCAGAGAGGTTGGGAGGAGGAAGTCTGAACGGCGTCACTTGACGCCGGTCATGGTAATACCGGCGATGAAATGCCGCCGTGCCAGGAGGAAGCACAGCACCATCGGCGCGGTAATCAGTGTCGCGCCCGCCATCAGCGCACCGTAATTTGCGCCGGATTCAACATCGGCGAAAAACATCATGCCAAGCGGCGGTGGCGCGAGATTGGTGTCAGAGATAACGATCATCGGCCAATAAAGGTCGTTCCAGTGGGCGACGAGCGAAAAGACCGAGAAGGCGGCGAGTGAAGGCAGCGAACCACGCAGCACAAGCCCCCAGCAGATCTCCATTTCAGAGAAGCCGTCCATGCGTGCCGCTTCGATGATTTCATCCGGATAGCTGCGGAAGGACTGATTGAACAGGAAGATGGCGAAGACGGAGAGAAAGAAGGGCATCATCATCGCGAAATAGGTGTTCAGCAGCTCCGTCTTTGCCAGACCGACGAAAAGCGGCAGNGCAAGGGCCTGGATGGGAACGCAGAGCGCGGCGACGACCAGGCCAAGAAGCAGCTTGCGGCCCGGGAACCGCAGTTTCGCCAGAGCGTAGGCCGCCGGCACAGATGTCAGTATCTGGACGACNAGAATACCGACGCAGACGATGACGCCATTGAGCATGAAGCGTGCCATGGGCACTTGCCCGGCTGCNCGGGTGTAATTATCGGCCGCGTCGAATTTCTCCGGGATCGGCCAGAGCGAAACGTTGAATATTTCCGCCGGCGAACGGATTGACGTCAGCACCATCCAGTAGAACGGCAGGAGCATCAGGAAAGCGCCGAGCGCCAACACAAGATGCGGAAGATATTTGCGGAGTGCGGCCATCAATAATGCACCTTCCGGTCCATATGCAGCGTCTGGCCGATCGAAAGCACCAGTACGATTGCGAGGAAGATCACCGTCAGCGCGGCGGCATAACCGGTGTTGGAATACTCAAAACCTTCGAGATAGAGATCGAACAGCAACGTCTCCGATCCGAAACGGCCCTTGGTCAGCACTGCCACCGTCTCGAACACCTTNAAGGCCGAGATGGAGGTGGTGACCACAACGAACATGGTCGTCGGTCCGAGCATCGGCCATGTCACCGTCAGGAAGCGGTCCACCGGGTTCTTCGCGCCATCGAGACGCGCCGCCTCGTGCAAATCCTTCGAAATGGCGGTGAGACCGGCAAGGAACAGCACCATGTTGAAGCCGAGTATNTGCCAGACGCCCATCAGCGCCATGGTAGGGATAAGGAGAACGGGGTTGGAGAGGAAAGCGACGGGCTCGAAGCCCATCCACTTGATCGCCGCATTCACCGGGCCGAGCGATGGATGGAGCAGGAATTGCCAAACGGTCGCCATGGCCACCAGCGTTGCGGTGACCGGAAGGAAGTAAGCTACTTCCCAGAAGGCGCGGCTGCGCTTGCGATTATAGACAAGCAAGGCTACGCCGAGCGCCAGAAACACGCCGAAGGGAATGACGATGGCAGCGTAGATGGCCGTATTCGTCAAGGCACGCAGGAAAACCGGATCCTGAAACGCCTTGACGAAATTTCCCAGTCCCACAAAGCGCGTGGACAGCGCGCCAAGCTGATAATCCGTGACGGAAAAACCGGCGAGAACGAGCATCGGCACGATATAGATCGCCAGAAGCAGCAAGCTTGCGGGTGCCGCAAAGATCAGGCCGCGCCGGATCATCCGCCGGTCAGCCTTTGAAAGCCGCGGGCGAGCGCTGGCAGGCGCCGCGCCAGAAAAATCAACCGCCGTCATGCCGGCACCTGCTCGCGAACGGTCACCTTGCGGCGGAGACCATCGGCGGCGAAAAGATGCGCGCGCTCCGGCACAAAACCGAGGGTCATGACGCCATCCGCATCAGCGCCAAGCGTTTCGCCGGCACCCTGTCGCAGGGTTATGGCCACCGTCTCATCACTTAAAAGACGGCAACTCACGAAGCGGTCTGCGCCATGGGTTTCGCTGCGGACCACGCGCACGGCCAAACCTTCCGCGCCGGGACGCAGATCCTCTGCGCGAAGACCAAGCGTTGCGGGACCGGCGTCGCGGCCCGCGGCTTCGAGACCAAGATCCCGGGCGAAAGCCGTCACCTTGCCGCTGGCGGCGATTTCGACCGGCAGCAGATTGATGGAGGGCGTGCCGATGAAGCGCGCGACGGTGAGCGTGGCGGGCTTGCGGTAGAGTTCATCCGGCGCGCCAAGCTGCTCGATACGACCTTCAGACATCAACGCGATACGATCGGACATCGTCATGGCTTCGATCTGGTCATGGGTGACATAGATGAAAGTTGCGCCGAGCCGCCGGTGCAGGCCGCCAGCTCTTCGCGCATGTGGGCGCGAAGCTTCGCATCAAGATTGGAGAGCGGTTCGTCCATGAGGAAGGCGGCCGGCGAACGGACCAGTGCCCGGGCAAGCGCAACACGCTGACGCTGGCCGCCGGAAAGCTGCGCCGGCTTGCGATCCAGCAGATGCGCGATCTGCAGCGTCTCGGCCGCCTGCTCGACGGCTGCTTCGATCTCTCTCACCGTTTCGGCCGGGGCCGCAAACCGCCCGATCAGCGGTAGCCGCGCGGCAAAGGGCAAACGCCGCATCCTAAGCGGCGTCGCGATGTTCTGGCGCACGCTCATATGCGGATAAAGGGCGTAGGACTGGAACACCATCGCGAGATTACGGTCGCTCGGATCGATCTCGGTCACATCCTGTCCGCCGATGGACACCGAACCGCGATCCGGCGTTTCGAGCCCTGCTATGATGCGCAGCAGCGTGGACTTGCCACAGCCCGACATGCCAACCAGGGACAAAAACTCTCCGGGGCGGATGGAAAGATCGATCTCTTTCAGAACATCGTCGGCGCCGAAACCTTTGCCGATGCCCGAAAGTTCAAGTGATTGTGGCGTCATTCTGCGCTCCTTTTCTGAAGCGCATATGCTTATATTGTATGACAATATGACGAAGGTTTGAGGAAAGTTCGATGACACGCGAAAGCCCGGAAATCTCGGACAATCGGAAACCGCGATGAATGGGCCTTTACTCAAAACCACTAATATTGATGGTATTTCCGCACTTGTCCGTGAACCGAAAATCGCTGGGGGCGCAGACTTATAATGCGGCGAGAATCACATGCGCCTGAATTTTGCCGGTAACCTCACCGCTGCCATGGCGGGCTTCAATGGCTGCGGTGACGTAATCTGTCGCAGCATCCAGTGTTCCGGGGNCCCTTGCCTCGATTTCCGTGCGCAGAACCGTTCCCTGGCAATAAGCGACCGCCGGAACACGGGGCGAAGCGGCCCGACTTTGCGCCGCCACCGTNTCNNTCGTCACCCGGGAAAACCCCGCNTCCTCCAGTTCGCGNCGGATCGCGGCCACATCATGATAACCATGCGGGGTGCGTGCCAGGAAGCGGGGTGGATCATCGGGAAACAGGCGCGCCAACGCGTTTGTCACTTCATCTGCGAAGTGGTTTTCCCCAATGCGATCCCAGACATTGAATAAATAATGCCCGCCGGGCTTCAGCACCCGCTTTGCCTCACGATAGGCCGACGGCCGATCACCGAAGAACATTGCGCCGAACTGACAGAAGACAAGATCAAAAACAGCGCTTGCAAAAGGCAGGAGCTGGGCATCGGCCTGTTGCCATTTTATGCGGTGATCCGGTGCCTGCTGCGACGCGGCGAAGTCGAGCATAGGCTGATTGAGATCGGTCACCACATAGCTGGCGGCAGGCAATAATCGGGACGTGAATTCGCGCGTGACGGCGCCGGTTCCTGCAGCGACCTCCAGAATATCAACCGGCATCAAGGCCGCCGCCCGCCGCGCCAGATCAGTGGCGAAAGGTGCGAAAATCAACGGCACCATATAGCGGTCGTAATTTTCCGGAATCGACCCCGCAAATACCTTATCCGCTTCCAGCATGGCTTTCACCCCGAGCCATCTCACGATCGGATGATTTTAACATATATTCGGGATGTGTGGAATTCGTTCGGTCCTGCCGCGTGCCAGAGGGGCCGAGGAATCTGGCGGAACGGACTTGCTCATCCAAGCCGCATACGAGGCTAGAAATATCGCGTGTTTCAATGCTTGTTTTTAAGAAAGGAAATGGCGCACCCGAAGAGATTCGAACTCCTGACCCCCAGATTCGTAGTCTGGTGCTCTATCCAGCTGAGCTACGGGTGCGTGCCGTTCCGGTCGTTTCCGGTGGCGTGGCGATCCTCTAAAACGTCCTCATTCCGATTGCAAGCGATTTTGCTTCGAAATTGTCATTTTTCCGCAGCAATTCAATTATCGCATTGAAAATAAACGACATTCCTAAACGTGCGTTTTCGAGAGCGCATGAGCCGCATATCATCCAGCGGGTATGAAGGCTGCGCTGGACTATCCGGCTGGGGGTCTTTCAGGCGGTTCTGGCCGCCTGCACCGTCGTGGCGCGATCGGCGATTTCGATGCGGAACTGCGTGCCGGGGCCCGGCTTCTCGACAAGCGCGATGGTGCCGCCGTGGGCCAGCACCAGTTCGCGGGCGATGACCAGGCCGAGCCCGGTGCCGCCGGAACGGGCCGAGCCCCTGAAGGCGGAAAACAGGTTCTCCTTGGCCTTCCGCGGCATACCCGGACCGTTATCGTCGATCACGATGCTGACGACGCTGCCGGCCCTCTGGCCCGAGATGGAAAGATACCTCGGCGCGGCATTGGCGGCATCGGATTGCAGGGCCTGGACGGCATTGCGACACAGATTGTGGATTACCCGGAATAGCTGCTCCGAATCCGCATCCACCGTCANCTCCGCGGGCACGCTGTCGCGGAATTCAATACCGCTGTCCGGCTCCAGCGCCAGGATATCGCGCACGTCCCGCACCAGAAGGCTCAACTGCACCATCTTGCGTTTCGGCGCACCTTCCGTCGCCTGGCCATAGGCCAGAACTTCGCCGGTATAGGCAACGGCACGGTCGATGGTACGCAGCAGTTTCGGCGCGAAGCTTCGCACCATCGGGTCCTTTGCATCCACCAGACGGTCAGACATCAACTGCGCGGATGAGAGGATGTTGCGCATGTCGTGGTTTATCTTCGAGACGGCGAGGCCGAGATCCACGAGGTTTTTCTGTTGCCGCAGCGTTTTCTGCAGTTCCGTCTGCATATCGGCGAGATGACGCCCGGCACGGCCAGCTCGTCCGTTCCCTCCTCCGGCACGAAAATCCGCTCCGGGTTGCCAGGATCTTCCGAAAAATTCTGCATGCCGAGCGTCAGCCGGCGTATCGGCCGTATCATGATGCGGTTGATGGAGATGAAAATGAGGCCGGCGGTGATCAGCGACAGAACGATGGAAATGAGGAACACATTGCGGGCATAGGCCAGCATGGCAGCCCTGAGCTTGTTCTCGCCCAGCACCAGTTCGATGATGGTGTCGCTGTCGCCAACGACATCGAAAACGCGGATGACGCGGTTACCGCCGAACAGCAGGGTGGAAAAGGCATCCCGTACTGCGGCCACCTGCGACACATCGGAAAGATCATATTGCTCATCGACGCCGGGCGGGGTTTCCGCAGCCGCCAGCAGCCGCGACGTACCGTCCTTGCGCAGGGCTATCAGTTTTGCCCCTGTCGCCATCAGGGTATCGTTCTGCACACTTCGCGGCAATTCGGCCTGCAGTCCGTCAATCACCGCGCCGGCCGCGGCAGCCGTATTCAGACGATCCCGCAACCAGGACAGGCGCATATTGGCGACGGAAGGCACGAAGATGAGCACTTCCGCGATCATGACAAAAATGACCGTGAGCAACAGCAGCCGCCCGGAAAGACCGGCAGTCAATCCCGGCATGCCGTGCGCCGGATTATCTTCCGTGCGGTCCAAGCTGTCTACGCCTTTAGAAAACACCGGGCCCTGATCCTGTATGCGCGCCGCCGCTTCGGTTGAACGGCTCGGTTTATATGCACCAACGATAATAGGACCTAACGGATTTTTTTCCAATGCGCTGCGACGCAAGGTTTTCATCGCAATAAAACAAACGCCGCCACAAGGCGGCGTCTGAAGCAAAAGGCGGCTTAGTTATCAGGCAACCCCGTCAGAATTCCTGCCAGTCCCCCTGCGCCGGCGCTGCGGCTGGCTGAACGCTAAGTGCCCGGCTGACGCTGTTCATCAATTTGCGCGCCGGAGAAGCCACCGCCGTCGTTCTGTCTGACACTGCAACGGGCCGCATGGGCTGCGCGGCGCGGGCCGGACGCGACGCGGTCTCGGCGCGAAGGTTCCGCTGAACACCATCCGCGCCGACATTGAAGCGGGTCACCAGCGTGACAAGATGGTCCGCCTCGCTGCTGAGCTTATGGGTTGCGGCCGAGGTTTCCTCCACCATGGCGGCATTACGCTGTGTAACCTGATCCATCTGGTTAATGGCGGTATTCACCTCGTGCAGGCCTGTGGACTGTTCCTTCGCCGCGGTAGCTATGGAGTGGATATGCTCGTTGATCGCCAGGACGCGCGTTTCTATCTCGCTCAAAGCGCTGCCGGTTCTCTGGACCAGCGATACCCCGCGCCCGACTTCCTCACCGGACTTGGTGATCAGCGCCTTGATGTCCTTGGCCGCCGTTGCCGAGCGCTGTGCGAGCTCGCGCACTTCCTGAGCGACGACTGCAAAACCCTTGCCTGCCTCGCCGGCCCTGGCCGCTTCCACGCCCGCATTCAGGGCAAGGAGATTGGTCTGGAAGGCGATTTCATCAATAACATTGATGATCTGGCTGATTTCCCGCGACGCATGCTCTATACGGTCCATCGCCGAAACGGCATCGCGTACGACATTGGCGGATTCTTCGGTCTTCTGCTTGGTTTCAGCCACCATGGCGCTGGCTTCCTGGGCGCGGTCGGTGGAATTTCGGACGACGGCAGTGATCTCGTCCAGAGCGGCGGATGTTTCCTCGAGCGCCGCGGCCTGCTGTTCCGTTCGCCTGGAAAGATCATCGGCGGCCGAGCGCAATTCGCCGGCATTACCGCTGATACCCTCCGTGCTGCTGCGCACTTCGCGCATTGTTTCCCGCAGCTTGGCCAGCGTCTGGTTGACGTTCGACTGGAGTTCGGCGAACACGCCGCGGAACTCGCCATCCATCTTCTCCGTCAGATCGCCCCGCGCAAGACCTTCGATGACGCGGCTGGTCTCGGAGACACCATTGTCCACGCCGATGAGCAGGGCGTTGATCGTGGCTGCGAAACGGTTGAGGTTGTCGTCGCCATAATCCTTGTTGATACGGCGGCTGAAATCCCCTGCGGCGGCGGCATCGACGACAACGGCCATGCCGGCCTGCAGGTCGTCACTCTTGGCCCGCATGGCGGATTCCTGAGCGTTCATGCGGCGCACTTCGCGGCCATTGGTCTTGAAGACCTCGACGGCCGCGGCCATTTCGCCGATCTCGTCCTTGCGCCCAAGGTAGGGAACTGCCGCATCCAGATTTCCGTCGGCCACCTCGCTCATGACTTGGGANACCCGGCGGATCGGCGCACTCAGTTGACGCGTTCCGATATAGAGGCCGAAAGCAGCCCCCGCCCCCACGCCGGCGACAGTCACCGCGACAATCACCCAGAATATGGCAGTGCTGAAAGCGTCGACCCCCGCCTTGACGACTTCAAGCTCGGCAATGTCGTTTTTCACGATACTGTCGATCTCCGCCTGATAGGCCTTGCGATTGGCGCGGTTTGCTTCGTTGTTGCCCTGNTGGCTCGCCGCCTGCGGCCCGCTTTCCTTAGCCAGCCGGACGGTCTCCAGGCGGAAAGTCCGGAATTCCTTCGAGCGGCCGGCAAGCTTGTCGAAACCAGCCTTCTGTTCCGCCGGCACGAGCGGTGCCCAGCTGGTAATGAGCTTGTCCATGGCGTCGAGGTTCTTGACCATGCCGTCGGCAAAGGGTGCGGCCGCAGCAATGTCCGCCGCTGCATAGATGCCACGCGCCTCCATGACGACTGCCGTTACCAGACGGTTGAGCGCNTCGCCCTTGTAAGCCCGTTCGGCCGCTTGCTCGAAATGGTGCGACCGAACCCAGAATTCGTTGATCGCATAGATGGACAGCCCGCCGATGGTACAGGCAACAAGGCTCATCAGCCCGACAAGTAGATTGATACGACCGCGAATTCTCAATTTCGTTCCCCCAACAAAAACCAGCTGCGCTATGAAAATGGGAAGCTGGCATAACTTTTCGCGTCACAAGATTTATCAATGCGGCCTTAAGAAAGAATTTCAGATTTTATCGATTGCGGATGGGAATCGGCCCTCATCNGNCGTCGACNAGAGAAATCGCGGTGCGTTTTCCGCAAAAGGTGAAGGGCGAAAACCCCTTCGGCAATTGACTTTGCTTGGCCTATGCCCTTATAAGCCGCGCACGCTCGGCCATTGAAAGCTCGCCCAGGCGGGTTTAGCCGTGCAAAAAACGAAACGCTCTTGCAAATAATTGCAAATTCAAGAAGGGCCGCACACCGCGGTATTAAATAAATGTCGAAGCGTACCTACCAACCGTCCAAGCTTGTTCGCAAGCGTCGTCATGGTTTCCGTGCCCGCATGGCTACTGCCGGCGGCCGCAAGGTTCTCGCAGCCCGCCGTGCGCGCGGCCGCGCTCGTCTGTCGGCTTAATTGCCGATCTGTGGCCCGATGAAAGTCGTGGGCACATGAGCGAGACTAAGAAAAGCCCCGGCCGGCTTAAAAACCGGTCGGAGTTTCTTGCCGTTCAGGCAGGTGAAAAACGGCGGGGAAGCACCTTTCTTCTGGAAGTACTTGATCGGAAATCCCCGGAAACCGAGCCTCGCGTCGGTTTCACCGTAACAAAAAGACAAGGCAACGCGGTCGAGCGAAATCGCATGCGCCGCCGTCTGAAGGAAGCCGTCAGGCTTTCTGCCGGGGTCGCAATGAAGCCCGGTCATGACTATGTGATTGTCGCCCGCAGGGATGTGCTTGATACGGCCTTCCCGAAACTTCAGTCTCTCCTTGCCGAGCGCATTGAAGGAACGGCGAAACCGAAACGGTCCCAGGAGACCCGCTCCAGGAAAGAATGATGGAAAAGAACCGCAATTACTTCATCGCGATAGCCCTTTCGGTTGTCATCGTCCTCGCCTGGCAATTCCTTTACATGAATCCGCGTATCGAGCAGCAGCGCCGCGCCGAAG
>Ga0058692_1001157_pt1 | contig 10174 bp, 8 predicted proteins | sample AgamicAtAmrz_FD_55216 | JGI IMG/M metagenome (GOLD analysis project Ga0058692, IMG submission 55216) | Agave microbial communities from Guanajuato, Mexico - At.Am.rz | ecosystem: Host-associated > Plants > Roots > Rhizosphere | place: Guanajato, Mexico | collected 2012-06-07 | reverse complement strand
TGTTTTCATACTTACCTTTTTGTACGTACTTACTAAAAGTTAGCTATGGTGCTAGTGTGCCACAACACCAGACAAACACGAAGGAGATTCATCATGATCGCGATTACCGGCGCTACCGGCCAGCTTGGCCATCTCGTTATCGAACAGCTGTTGAAAACCGTACCGGCCAGCCAGATTGTGGCCATCGTACGTAACCCGGCGAAAGCGCAGGCCTTAAGCCAGCAGGGAATTGTCGTTCGCCAGGCGGACTACACGGATGAAGCCGCATTCACCGCCGCGCTGAGCGGCGTGGATAAGCTGCTGCTGATCTCTTCCAGCGAAGTCGGCCAGCGCGCGCCCCAGCACCAGAACGTAATTAACGCCGCCAAAACGGCTGGCGTGAAATTTATCGCCTACACCAGCCTGCTGCATGCGGACAACTCCCCGCTGGGTCTGCACGTTGAACACGTTGCCACTGAAAAAGCGCTGGCGGCGTCCGGCATCCCTTATGCCCTGCTGCGCAATGGCTGGTATACCGAAAACTACCTGGCGAGCGCGCCGCCTGCGCTGGAACACGGCGTGTTTATTGGTGCGGCAGGCGAAGGCAAAATTGCCTCTGCCACCCGCGCCGACTATGCCGCGGCGGCCGCCAAAGTGATTGCTGAAGAGGGACACGCGGGCAAGGTCTACGAACTGGCGGGCGACCACGGCTGGACGCTGAGCGAACTGGCGGCTGAACTCGGCAAACAGAGCGGGAAGCCGGTAGCCTATCAGAATCTCAGTGAAGCGGATTTTGCCGCCGCGCTGAAAAGCGTCGGCCTGCCTGCCGGACTGGCAGATATGCTGGCGGACTCGGATGTGGGTGCGTCCAAAGGGGGACTCTTTGACGATAGCCATACGCTGAGCAAACTGATCGGGCGCGCAACGACGCCGCTGGCGCAGAGTATTAAAGCCATTCTTTAACAGTGTCACCGTTCTTTCCTGCGGCCGGGTGATTTCCCTTACCCGGCCCGCTCATATTTATTAATAATAAAAACAGATATAACGATTAAAAGTCCGGGTATTCTTTATCCGTCGCGTACGTTATCGGTTTTTCAAATCCGGGAATGGTGATGCCATTCATATCAATCTTAATATCTTCCTCATTTATCCCCTGCTGGCCGAAAAGATAAATGACATTGAGTTCACCCTGCGACGCAGCCTCGTCGTAGGCGTTAGCCTGACGTCGCACCTGCCGATTACGCTGCTGATAATCCGCAAACACCGCGTCCCCATAGCGTTTGCGCAACCATTGATGGGTAAGCTTTGGCGAGTAAACCACCCCCGTGGCATTATTACCGCCAAAGCCTTTTGAATTAATAAAGGCGATTTGTCCCTGGCCTTCCTCTAATTTGCAGTCCTGAAGAGGAATGGTTAAGCGCGCATTGTTCACCTGCGGCGCGATGTGGGACACGCTTTTAATTCCCGGCAAAATACCATAGCGGAAGACGCCGAGGCAGCCGATCAGCTGGTCGCCGCTGGCGGGGCCCAGAGAGTGTCCGAGATACGATTTCACCGCCGTCACCGGCCAGTCGCGAATCGAAAAGGCTTGCGCAACGCGGTCAAAAATATCGGCCTCGGAGACGCAATTCTTCGGCGTGCTTGAGCCGTGCGCCTGAATAAACGATCCCTTCTGCACCGTCTCCATCCCGGCCATCGATACCGCAGAGGCTACGGCTTTCGCCATGGTGATGTAATTCCCCGGCCCCGGTGACGCAATAGAGCGTTTAAAGCCGTCAGCGTTGATGAAGACATTCCCCACCGAACCGTGGATCTCTGCGCCAAGCTGCAGCGCCAGCTCGTCGTCCATTAACACAACATACTGGCTGGATTCTGCGATAACAAAACCGCAGCTGTTGCCAAACGGGCGGCTGCTGTTGCGCCAGTCGGCCGTTTCCGTTTCATCAATGTGCTTAAGCTTGCTCTCCGTTGCCAGGGCGCCCATGGCATCGAATCCTTCAATCACTTCTGAGGTGACCGGCGCTTCGGCGCTGCCAACGACGGCTACGCGAATGCGCCCCGCTTTGATATCTTCAACTGCCGCATTCAGGTTATACAGAAACGTGGCGCACGCCCCCAGCGTGGCGCTGGTATGACCGACGCTACCCAGCACATACGCATTGAGGAAATCGGCGCACATGCTGTTCAGGCCCAGCGGGCACTGTTTGGCGCTGGCGCGATGGCCTTTCAGGCGCGACTGCAGCATCCCGCCAAAGCCATAATCGTCGAGCTGCCCCATGATATTGCCCGAATAGACGCCGAGCCGATCCGGCGTGATTTTGGCCTGTATCTCTCGCCACGGGATCCCCAGAGCGTTGATGGCGTCTGACGCCCCGACAATCGCCATCTGTAACGCCCGCGGATGGAACTGCGAATTGTAATGGTCGCCCGGACGGAATCCCTGCGGCAACAGCCCTGCAGCCTGAACCTCCGTGCGCAGCAACGCCTCAATTTTGCAGTCCATCTCTCCCTGAACGGTAATACGGACACGCCGATCCGCTAATTCTTCAACGTGCCATCCCGCCGGTAAGGGTTGAGGTAATTGCCTGGTAGATATATTAAAACTGAATCCCTCTTCGCCTGAAGCCATATTCAATTTTGCATGGCTGGCAATAGCATCGACATCAAAATAGTCGCGCGTAATTTTTCTGATAAGGGTTCCCTCTAGCACCTCGTCTTTTATCCTCGCGGCAGCCTGAGCAGGTGTGAATCTTTTACCGGAAATATCGTAATGCCCACCTTCATCATATTTAAGGACGCCCATCAGGATGGCTAACGATAATAAGGTATCCTGCCGTTCCTCTTCCGATAATGACTCAATAATCATTCGACGAAATGCATGATGTGAAGAACTACGACCAGCTGGACTATAGCCGCCAAAAGCCGTTATTACGGGTAATTTCACCATAATTTATTCTCTCATGGTCGTGGATTTATTTTATTAAGCAAGTGCGATAATTTCAGATATTAGTTTACAAATCACCAACAAAAGCTAATATGAAAATCCAGCCAAAACGCTGACTTTTTTGGCCACGGCAACGATGAGCTACCAAAAATAATAGTCAAAACAGGTATTAATCAAAAATGACAAATACACAAATAGGATTTGTGTTATGTGAACGCATGCTAAGTTCCGGTCTCAGTCTTCCGATTGAAATGTGGAAAGCGGCAGCCAGTAGCTATTTAGCTGAGCAAAAAACAACATCCCACGCAGGCACGCACAAACCGGAGAAGTCACCCTTCAGGCTCTGTCGCCCGGAGAATATTCTGAAGGTGAATACCATTGGCATAAACAGCGAGCCCATTCTGACGCACAGTGGCTTTAGCATTACCGCCGATACCACCCTTGCCGCAGACAGGCACTATGACGTGATCTATCTTCCTGCCCTATGGCGCAACCCTCGCGCAGTGGTCAGACAACAGCCTGAACTTCTGGAATGGCTGACCGAGCAGGCCGCGCGAGGAACCCGCATCGCCGCCGTCGGAACGGGCTGTTGTTTTCTGGCGGAGTCGGGATTGCTGAACGGAAAGCCCGCCACCACCCACTGGCACTACTTCAAACAATTCTCGCGCGACTACCCCAGCGTAAAATTACAGACAAAGCATTTTCTCACTCAGGCCGATAATATTTTCTGCGCCGCAAGCGTTAAGGCCCTGTCCGATCTGACGATCCATTTTATAGAAACGATATACGGGAAACGTGTAGCCACACATACTCAACGGACATTTTTCCATGAAATTCGTAGCCAGTTTGAACGCCAATGTTACAGTGAAGAAAACAAACCCCATCCGGATGAAGATATTATTCAAATTCAAATCTGGATAAAAGCCAACTGCGCCTCGGATATATCCATGCAGAATCTTGCAGATATGGCTGGCATGAGTTTGCGCAACTTTAATCGCCGCTTTAAAAATGCCACCGACATGTCCCCACTGCAGTATTTATTAACCGCCAGAATTGAATCCGCCATGACAATGCTGCAATCCACCAATCTGTGTATTCAGGAGATTGCAAATGCGGTTGGATATCAGGATATTGCGCACTTTAATCGCCAGTTTAAGCATAAAACAACGGTTTCACCGGGGGATTACCGTAAGACCGTCCGGGCAAAGATGTTTAGTGCATAAACGCCGGTCATCTCTGATAATGAAAAGACGACCATGAGGAGGCTCAACGTGCAAGGCGTACCGGAACAGTTTAATGATGAAAGAGACAGCGCGCGCTTTCGCCATCTGGCGCAGCTGCCGGGCCTGGAGCTTTATCACGCGCATATTTCTGACTACGCCTTTGAGCCTCACACCCATGAAGCCTTCGGGATCGGCACGATTGAAACCGGCGCCGAACGCTTTCGCTATCGCGGTACCCAGCATCTCGCGGCGGAAAAATCCGTCGTCACCATGAACCCGGACGAGATCCATACCGGTGAATCCGCCACCGAAGGCGGCTGGCGCTACCGGATGGTCTATATCGAACCCGATCTGCTGGAAGAGGTGACCGGCCTCCGGCACTGGTGGTTTAGCGATGTCACGCGTCATGACCCGCTACGCTCGCAGCAAATCGGCAGGCTGATTTACGGCTTGTGGCATACGGACGAGCCGCTTGCGCAAAAAGGATTACTGCTGGATCTGATTGAGACCTTCCAGCCGCTGGCCCATCACGCGCCGGTGATTCAGGAAGGCGCGCACCGCTTCGAACGCGTGCGCGAGTACCTGCACGACAACTACATGCACGCCCTGACGCTGGACGAGCTGGCCAGCGTCGTTTCGCTCAGCCCGTACCATTTCCAGCGCCAGTTCAAAGCCCATTTTCACGTTACGCCGCACCAGATGCTGATGGCCATTCGCCTCTGGCGCGCTAAAGCGTTCCTCACCCACGGCATGCCCGCCGCCGAAGTGGCAGCCGCGACCGGGCTGACCGACCAGTCCCATTTAACCCGCGCGTTTACCCGCCGCTACGGCATTACGCCCGTGCGCTACCAGAAGCAGGTCACCCGGCGCTAATGCGCAATCTCATACAATACGCGCGCATTTTCCCCTCCTACACTGCATGCAGCGTAAATACCTGTGGATGGAAAAATGATTAGTGGAGTGTTGTATGCCCTGCTGGCCGGGATGATGTGGGGGCTTATTTTTGTCGGCCCGCTGATCGTGCCCGAGTATCCGGCAATACTGCAGTCGACCGGACGCTATCTGGCGCTCGGGCTGATTGCTCTGCCCCTGGCGTGGCTGGGACGCGCGCGCTTGCGTCAGCTCAGCCGTCAGGACTGGGGCACCGCGCTGGCGCTGACCATGATGGGCAATCTTATCTACTACGTTTGCCTTGCGAGTGCCATTCAGCGTACCGGTGCGCCGGTATCTACCATGATTATCGGCACGCTGCCGGTCGTCATCCCCGTCTTTGCTAACCTGCTCTACAGCCACCGCGATGGCAAACTGGCGTGGTCAAAAATGGCGCCGGCGCTGGTATGCACCGCCGTGGGGCTGGTATGCGTCAATATTGCCGAGCTGCGTCACGGGCAGGCGGATGTTGACCTGTGGCGTTACGGTTCTGGCATTGTGCTGGCGTTCATTTCCGTGGCGTGCTGGGCATGGTATGCCCTGCGCAACGCGCGCTGGCTGCGGGAGAACCCGGACAAGCACCCGATGATGTGGGCGACGGCGCAGGCGCTGGTCACGCTGCCCGTCTCGCTGGTGGGCTATGCCGGGGCGTGCATCTGGTTAGGCCATCAACAGCCAGACTTCGCCCAACCCTTCGGGCCAAGACCGTGGGTGTTTATCGGCCTGATGGTTGCGATTGCGGTGCTGTGCTCATGGGTGGGCGCGCTGTGCTGGAATATTGCCAGCCAGAAGCTGCCGACGGTGATTTTAGGGCCGCTGATTGTCTTCGAAACCCTGGCCGGACTGCTTTATACCTTCCTGATGCGCCAGAGCGTACCGCCGCTATTCACGGCCTGCGGCATCGCGCTGCTGGTGGTGGGAGTGGTGATGGCGGTAAGAGCGAAGCCGGAAAAACCGAGGGTCGTTCCGGCGTCGGAGGTGTGAGCATTGCCCAGCGGCGCTGCGCTTGCTGGGCCTACAAAACCGTAGGCCCGGTAAGGCGTAGCCGCCACCGGGCAAGCCCTTAAAACGTTTCCCAGTTCCCTTCAGACGCCGCCGCTACGGGCTGCGCTTTGGGCACGTAGGTTTTCACCGGCGCCGCTTTGACCGCCTGGTTGCGGGTGATTTTGAACACCGCCACCGCTTCGTTCAGGCGTGCAGCCTGATCTTCCAGCGCCGCCGCCGCGGCCGCAGATTCCTCTACCAGCGAGGCGTTCTGCTGGGTCACGCGGTCCATCTCGGCTACCGCCTGGCCCACCTGGTCGATACCGCGGCTCTGCTCGTCAGAGGCCGAGGCAATTTCACCCATGATGTCCGTCACGCGGGTGACCGCATTGACGATCTCTGCCATCGTCTCCCCGGCTTCGTTAACCAGCTGGGAGCCCGCGTTCACGCGCTCGCCGGAATCATCGATCAGCGCTTTGATCTCTTTCGCCGCCTGGGCGCTGCGCTGGGCGAGAGTACGCACTTCTCCTGCCACCACCGCAAAACCACGGCCCTGCTCGCCTGCACGCGCCGCTTCCACCGCCGCGTTCAGCGCCAGAATGTTAGTCTGGAAGGCAATACCGTCGATCACGTTAGTAATTTGCGCGATTTTACTGGAGCTGGTGGCGATTTCGTCCATCGTACGCACCACGCCTTCAACCACGTTACCGCCCTTCTTCGCCGTAGAGGAGGCGTCCAGCGCCAGACGGGAAGCCTGACGCGCGTTATCGGCGTTCTGCTTCACGGTTGCCGTCAGCTGTTCCATGCTGGCTGCCGTCTCTTCCAGAGACGCGGCCTGCTGCTCGGTACGGGAAGAGAGGTCGTTGCTGCCGGCAGAAATTTCACCGGCACCGGTGTAGATGGTATCCGCACCTTCACGCACCACGCCCACGGTGTTCGCCAGCGAGGTCTGCATCTCCTGGACGTTGCGCGCCAGGATAGCCATTTCGTTCTTACCTTCAGCCTGAATCGGCTGGGTTAAATCCCCCGCCGCAATGGCGCGAATATGGTTAATCACCTCTTCCAGAGGCAGCAGCAGCACGCGGCGCATGGCTACCCAGCTGGAGATAATCACCACAATCACCAGCAGCATAACCGCAGAGAGGATCCACAGGATGCGCCTGTAGTCGCTTTCATTGTCCTGGATGCCTTTATCGGTAAGCGTTGCCTGCGCTTCACGCCATTCACGGTAAACCGCCTGCATCGCGGTCTGCTTTTGCTCCGCGTTCTGCTTGAACATGTCTTCCAGATTGCCCTGGCTCAGCAGAACGTTCATTTGCGTCAGCGTTGAGGAGTAAATGCGGTACTGCTCTTCCAGACGCTTGGCCAGGTTCTCGTCCAGGCCCGGCGTATTTGGCAAGGCATAGTATTTATCGTAATGGACCTGCGCATCGGCGAGCAGATTTTTCGCCGTGTTGACCAGCTCATTGAGCTGCCCACCGTTAATCTGAGAGGCCATGCTGCTTTGCAGACGCAGCATCCCGCGGTTCAGCGTCACGCGCGCCTGGTTCAGACTGATCCACGCATCGGTAAACTCCGCCACGTTCTTGCTGGAGAGCTGCGACACGGTGAAATTGTCTTTATCGTTATTCAGCGCGTTGATAAAGATACCCGCGGAAATCACTTGCATGATGCCGAGCACAAGCAGCACCGAAATCAGAAGGGTAATGACTTTTATACGTTTAAACATGCGTTGCCTTTGTTATATGCAGGTTTGTCTGACGTGGATATATCGGCAGGCGCGGCGGGTTGTTTACTGTTTCTACACCTTTAAAAAGTTTCTAAACCACTTTCCTAAGTCCATTCAGAGAGTTAAACGGGGTATTTTTTTGTGATCTGCATCTCACTTTCCCCCTTCCCTCTAAAGGGTTATAGCGCTGGTTTAAAGATGCATTTAATATGCATCTTATATTATTGATGACGAGGTAACTGCTATGGCCTTTCGCGACCAACCCCTTGGCGAGCTGGCGCTCTCCATTCCTCGCGCTTCTGCGCTGTTTCGGAAATACGATATGGATTACTGCTGTGGCGGTAAGCAAACCCTGGCGCGTGCGGCCTCACGCAAGGAGCTGGACGTTGAGGTGATTGAAGCAGAGCTGGCGCAGCTGGCCGGGCAGCCCGTCGACAAAGACTGGCGAACCGCCTCGCTCGCTGAAATCATCGACCATATCATCGTGCGATACCATGACCGTCACCGTGAACAGCTGCCGGAACTGATCCTGCAGGCGACCAAAGTTGAGCGCGTTCATGCCGACAAACCTTCCGTACCGCGCGGTCTGGCGAAATACCTGACCCTGCTGCATGAAGAGCTTTCCAGCCACATGATGAAAGAAGAGCAGATCCTCTTCCCGATGATTAAACAGGGAATGGGAAGCCAGGCGATGGGGCCTATCAGCGTAATGGAAAGCGAGCACGATGACGCGGGTGAACTGCTGGAAGTAATCAAACACACCACCCACAACGTCACGCCGCCGCCAGAAGCGTGCACAACGTGGAAAGCGATGTACAACGGCATTAACGAGATGATTGACGACCTGATGGAACACATCAGTCTTGAGAACAACGTTCTGTTCCCGCGGGCATTAGCTGGGGAATAGAAAAACTAAAAACGGCAACCGAAGTTGCCGTTTTGCTTTTACCTTACGCCTGCCATACGTTTCTTACCGATAAACACCCAGCCCAGCCCCAGCGCGATAAACCACAGCGGCGTGACGATGAGTGCCTGACGGGTATCATCTTCCAGCGTCAGCAGAACCAGCACGAAGACGAAGAACGCCATGCACACCCAGCACATCAGCTTGCCCAGCGGCATCTTGTAGATCGATTTTTCATGCAGGTGCGGGCGCTGCTTGCGGTACACCAGGTATGAACAGAGGATGATGGTCCAGACGAACATAAACAGGATCGCTGAGACCGTGGTGATCATGGTGAACGCGCCAATCACGCTTGGGTTCACGTAGAGCATCACCACGCCGCCCAGCAGGCACATGCAGGAGAAGGTCAACCCTTTTGCCGGTACCGCGCGCTTCGACAGCTTGGCGAACGCGCTCGGCGCCACGCCTTCCTGCGCCAGACCAAACAGCATACGGCTGGTGGAGAATACGCCGCTGTTGGCAGACGAGGCAGCAGAGGTCAGCACCACGAAGTTAATCAGGCTCGCGGCAGCAGGCAGGCCTACCAGCACGAACAGCTCAACGAACGGGCTCTTGGTTGGCACCACGGAGCTCCACGGCGTCACGGACATAATGACGATCAGCGCGAAGACGTAGAACATGATGATACGCAGCGGAATAGAGTTAATCGCGCGCGGGAGAGACTTCTCGGGATCTTTGGTCTCCGCTGCCGTCGTGCCCACCAGCTCAATGCCCACGAAAGCAAAAACCGCGATCTGGAAGCCGGCAAAGAAGCCGCTAATGCCTTTCGGGAACCAGCCGCCGTCATTCCACAGATGGGTAAACGACGCCTGAACGCCCGTTGGCGACTGGAAGTGGGTGAGCACCATCACCAGACCCACGACGATAAGCCCGACAATCGCCACGATTTTGATCATCGCGAACCAGAACTCCATCTCACCGAACATTTTAACGGTAGCGAGGTTAAGACTCAGCAGCAGAACAATGACCGCCAGCGAGGCGACCCAGTCCGACAGCCCCGGGAACCAGAACTGCGCGTAGGCGGTAATCGCCACGACGTCCGCCATACCGGTGACGACCCAGCAGAACCAGTAGGTCCAGCCGGTAAAATAGCCCGCCCACGGCCCGAGCAGGTCAGAAGCGAAGTCGCTAAAGGATTTGTATTCGAGGTTCGAGAGCAGCAGTTCACCCATTGCACGCATCACGAAGAAGAGCATAAAACCGATGATCATATAAACGAATATGATCGACGGCCCGGCGAGACTGATGGTTTTGCCTGACCCCATAAACAGCCCGGTACCGATGGCACCCCCAATCGCAATGAGCTGAATATGACGGTTAGTGAGATTGCGCCGTAGCGACTGTTCAGACGACGCCTCTTCGTCGGCGACGACTTTGACCTGATCTACCATGTGATATTTTCCTGTTTATGCCTGTCTGTG
>Ga0058692_1001154_pt1 | contig 10199 bp, 8 predicted proteins | sample AgamicAtAmrz_FD_55216 | JGI IMG/M metagenome (GOLD analysis project Ga0058692, IMG submission 55216) | Agave microbial communities from Guanajuato, Mexico - At.Am.rz | ecosystem: Host-associated > Plants > Roots > Rhizosphere | place: Guanajato, Mexico | collected 2012-06-07 | reverse complement strand
TTTTGTCTTCGTGAACCGTGGATAATACGCATTATATGCCGGAAGTGGTATCCGGCTTAGCCAAAAACAGAGACTGTCATCATGGATATCGTTTTTATCGAACAACTCACGGTGTACACCACCATTGGCGTTTACGACTGGGAACAGGGCATCCAGCAGAAGCTGGTGCTCGATGTCGAAATGGCCTGGGACAACCGCAAGGCAGCGCGCAGCGACGATGTGAACGACTGTCTGAGCTATGCCGATGTCTCTGAAGCGATCCTTGCCCATCTCAGCGGTACGCGCTTTGCGCTGGTCGAGCGCGTAGCGGAGGAAATTGCCGATCTGCTGATGGCGCGTTTCAACACGCCAGGCGTGCGAGTTAAAGTCGCGAAGCCGGGCGCAGTCGCCCAGGCNGCCCAGGTTGGCGTACGGATTGAGCGCGGGACTATTCCTAAATGAATTGGTTGTGATTGCCATCACAATGAAACCAAACCAAATTATTGTTTGTCATAGCTGGCACCGCTGCGTTGCAAAACGCGCAGGTTGCCGAAAGCCTTAAGGTTTCCCTCAGGCAGACAATGGCAAAATTTCAGGCGGAAGCATTCGCGCGACCGCCTTTTTAATGGGTTTGAAACGGATATAAGGAAAATTTGATGGCAGATATTCATCAGCTTTGGGTAGCTGCAATCCTGGGCGTCGTAGAGGGGTTAACCGAATTCCTGCCGGTTTCCTCTACGGGGCACATGATTATTGTCGGCCACCTGCTGGGCTTCGAAGGTGAAAAAGCAGAAACCTTTGAAGTCGTGATCCAGCTCGGCTCCATACTCGCCGTGGTGGTGATGTTCTGGCGTCGTCTCTTCGGGCTAATTGGCCTTCACTTCGGGGAAGTCAAGCATGAGGGCGTGGGTCGCGGTCACCTGACGCTGATCCATATCCTGCTGGGGATGATCCCGGCAGTGGTCATTGGCCTGGTTCTGCATGACCAGATCAAAACGCTGTTTAATCCGATCAACGTGATGTATGCGCTGGTGGTCGGCGGCGTGCTGCTGCTGGCAGCGGAGTTTTTGAAGCCAAAACAGCCAAAAGCCGTGGGGATTGACGATATTACCTATCGCCAGGCCTTTATGATTGGCTGTTTCCAGTGCCTGGCGCTCTGGCCGGGCTTCTCTCGCTCGGGTGCCACCATTTCCGGCGGGATGCTGATGGGCGTCAGCCGTTACGCGGCGTCGGAGTTCTCCTTTATCCTCGCCGTGCCGATGATGATGGGCGCCACCGTTCTCGATCTCTATAAGAGCATCGGTTTCCTGACCATGAACGACCTGCCAATGTTTGCCGTTGGCTTTGTCACCGCGTTCATTGTGGCACTGATTGCGATCAAGGCCTTCCTGGAGCTGATCAAACGTATTTCGTTCGTCTCTTTCGCCATTTACCGCTTTATCGTGGCGGCAGCAGTTTACGCTATCTTTATGTAATCTCTGCGCGGCCAGCGATTAAGCTGGCCGCATCTCAGCAATACCCTGCGCGACAGCGGCAATGCGGCGGCGCGTCAGCTCTTCTCTTACCTTCGCCCCTTTAAAACCCGCATCGACCACCTCTTTGGTCGGCACCGACTGTGCCAGCGCAAACGCCTGGCGTAAATAATCACCCTGCGGGTAGGCCATGCTCTCCAGTCCGGCGCGGCCGCGCGCGTCAGCTTCGCTGGTCAGGGCTATCTGCTCAACCCGCTGCGGTTTGCGCCAGGCATCAATGCGGTCAAACAGTGCTACCAGCGCATCGGCAGACTGCCGTTCGATGGTGTGCACGACGTCGTGAAACTCCGTGACGATTAGCGCCAGATCGCGAATGGTATTTGGTACGCGCAGGCGCTGGCACAGTGCTTCCACCAGCGGCACACCTGCCACACCGTGGCCGTGATGGCTGGGCCACTTCTCCGGCGGCGTTAGCGCCTTGCCGACATCATGGAACAGCGTGGCAAAGCGCACATCCACCTCGTCCGACAGCGACGCTGCCAGCGTCAGCGTCATGAGCGTATGCACGCCGGTATCAATCTCCGGATGCCACTTTGCCGGTGCGGGAATGCCGAACAGCCGGTCGATTTCCGGGAACAGCACCTCAAGCGCGCCGCAGTCGCGCAATACCTGGAAATAGACCTGCGGATTACGCGTAGTCAGCGCCTTTTCCGTCTCTTTCCACACGCGTTCGGCGGTGAGATGGCTCAGCTCGCCGCTCGCTGCCATCTGGCTCATGAGCGCCTGGGTTTCGTCGGCGATACGGAAATTGAGGTGCGCAAACCGCGCCGCAAAACGCGCCACGCGCAGCACGCGCAACGGATCTTCATTAAAGGCATCGGAAACGTGGCGCAGCAGGCGCGCCTGAAGATCGCGCTGCCCGTGAAAGGGATCGATCAGATCGCCATTCTCCGCCTGCGCAATGGCGTTGATTGTCAGGTCGCGGCGTTGCAGATCCTGTTCCAGCGTCACGTCGGGCGCGGACCAGGTGACAAACCCCGTATAGCCCTGGCCGTTCTTACGTTCGGTGCGCGCCAGCGCATACTCTTCACGGCTTACAGGGTGCAAAAATACCGGGAAGTCGCGGCCAACCTGCTGGAAACCCTGTGCCAGCATTGCTTCGGGCGTAGCGCCAACGACTACCCAGTCCCGGTCTTTGACCGGCAGTTTCAGCTGCGCATCGCGAACCGCGCCGCCTACCAAATACGTCTTCACTCAACAACTCCAGAGATAATAAAAAGGCGCGCCGGACGGCAAATCCGCCGCTAAACATGCAGTGCGCTCGTTGCTCTATTGTTGCACACAATGGCCAGATTGCAGGCATGACGAAGAGGACATCAAAGGATGCCCTCTTCTATCTGCACTCATCCACGGCGGTCGCGCGTGGAAAAGGCTTAGTTCATCCAGCGATCTTTTTTCTTGCGGCGCGGCACCATATGCGGCAGCAACAGTCCCAGCAGCAGGCCAACGCCCAGCACGCCGCCGCCATACATAAACCACTGCATGATGATGGTGCGCTGTTTGTCGTCGAGCTGAACGTTGGCCGCGCTCACTTTTTTCTGCGCCACAATCAGCTCATTCTTCAGCTTCTGGTTTTCGTCTTTCAGTCCATTGATCACGCTGTCGCTGTTGGCGACTTTGTTCTGCATTTCAGAGGTGCGCTGGTTCCAGCTGTTGTCGATATTGCCCAGCTTCGCGGTGAGATCTTTCACCTGCTGCTCCAGCTGCGGCACGCGGGTACGCAGGCTAGGTTCGGCGCTGAGCTGTGACAGCGGAATCCACAGGGTACGGCCTTCCGCATCACGGATCTGGCCATAATGAGTATCGTTATTGGTTTGCACCAGCTGCACTTCTTCCCCCGCGTTCACTTTGCCGAGCAGGCGATACTGATCGCCCGGTCCGCTGCGAACCCAGGTAGATAGTTCATCGGAGATGTAGCGTTTTTCGTCGGCATGAGCGGGTGCGAGTGTGCTGAGAGCCAGCAAGGCAAGGCCTGCGATTGCAATTTTTTTCATTCGATATCGTTTTAGCTGAGGTCTGTAAATTTACCGGCACAGTCTGGAACCGCTACGCATAAATCTGAATGAGAACTATCCTGGTCTCATTTCCCTGCGAAAAGGGTAGCGAAAGCGCAAAGAAAGCAGAGACAGCCCGCCTTCTGTGCATTACTCTTCGCCAGATAATCCTCGTAAGTGCCAGCAGCGTATTGAATAAAAAATTATGACCATCGAAATCGAATTAAAGTTCATTGCCACTCCTGATGCAGCCAGCAAACTGGCGCAAACTCTTGCTGATTTTCCCCATCAGCATCATGCCGCGCGCGCGTTAAGCAACACCTACTTTGAAACTGACGATAACCAGCTGCGCCGCTGGGATATGGGCCTGCGCATTCGCGGTGTGGATGGGCAGCATGAAATGACGCTGAAAACCGCCGGCAACACGCTGGGCGGCCTGCATCAGCGCGCGGAGTACAACGTCGATCTGCCCGCAGACGAGCTGGATATTGCGCGGCTGCCCGCTGAGGTCTGGCCGCAGGGCACCGATGTCGCGGCGTTGCAGCAGCGCCTGCAACCGCTGTTCAGCACCCACTTCCAGCGCGAAACCTGGCTGGTGCAGGTGGGCGAAAGCGAAGTAGAGGTGGCATTCGATCGTGGTGCGGTCGCGACAGAGGCGCTGAGCGAAGAACTGTTTGAGGTCGAGCTTGAGCTGAAAAGCGGCCAGCGTAGCGACATGATGGCCTTTGCCCAGAAGCTTATCGCGATGGGCGGCCTGCGTCTCGGCAGCCTGAGCAAAGCGGCGCGTGGGTATCAGCTGGCGCAGGGCAATCCGCCGCGTCCGCTGCGCCCGTTCCCGCTGCTGAAGGCCGCGCCGAAAGCGACGGTGGAAGAGGGCATGGTTACGGCCATGTCCAGCGCCCTGAGCCACTGGCAATACCATGAAGAGGTCTGGCTGCGCGGTAATGCTGATGCGCAGCGCAGCGTCGTCGAAGCGCTGGAAGCGCTGCGTCAGGCTTTCTCGCTGTTTGGTGCGCTGGTGCCGCGCAAGGCCAGCAGCGAACTGCGCCAGAAGCTTACCGCCCTGGAAGAGATACTGGCGGAGCCGGTGAAAGATATTCAGGCACTGAGTTTTTCTGCGCTCTCCGTTGAGACCCAGTTAGCGCTTACTCACTGGTTAGTCGAGTCGCAGTGGAAGCGCTGGATCGATGCAAAAAGCCAGGCGAAGCTCGACGGCTCCTTTAAGCGCTTCAGCGACATTATGCTGAGCCGCATCGCTGCCGATCTTAAAGAGACGTTCAGCGATGTGCAGCAGCCNAACGAATACCACGATAAAGCGACGCGCNTGTCGCGCCAGCTGCTGGCGGTGCATCTGCTGGCTGGTGCTTATGCGCCGGAAGCGGTCAGCGTCTGGCTGGCGCCGTGGGAGCAGCTGCAACAGTCGATTGCCCAGAATCAGGAGCACTGGCTGAAATCGCTGACGTCCCAGGCGATCCGCCAGCCCACTTTCTGGCTGAGTAGCAGCACGCCGCGATAATCTGACCCATCAGGGAGATAAGATGTTGTCTGAGTTACCCGTTGAATTACAGGCGCAGGCGGCCAGTGTGGCCGAGCGCCTTGGTGTCGCCGCTGACGCCTTAACCGACGCGCAGCGCGCAGCGCTGGCGTTCAGTGATTTCATCGCCGAGAACCTGCAACGTCACCCTGAATGGTGGCTGGAGATGCAACAACAACCGCCGCAGCCAGAGGAATGGCAACACTATGCCCGCTGGCTGGATGCGGATATCGCGTCGGTGGAGAGCGAGGCGGCGCTGATGCATGTGCTGCGGCTGTTTCGCCGCCGTATGCTGGTGCGGGCTGCCTGGATGCAGTGCCTGCATGAGGCGACGACCGAGCAGAGCTTAAAGCAACTCAGCGTGCTGGCAGAGGTGCTGATTAGCCGCGCGCGCGACTGGGTCTATCAGGAGTGCTGCCGCGATTTTGGCACCCCCTGCAACAGCGCGGGCGAACCGCAGCCGATGCTGATCCTCGGCATGGGCAAGCTGGGCGGCGGCGAACTCAACTTCTCTTCTGACATCGATCTTATCTTTGCCTGGCCAGAAAACGGCACGACGCGCGGCGGCCGCCGCGAGCTGGATAACGCGCAGTTCTTCACCCGTATGGGGCAAAGGCTGATTAAGGTGCTGGATCAGCCGACGATGGACGGTTTTGTCTACCGCGTCGATATGCGGCTGCGTCCTTTTGGCGACAGCGGGCCGCTGGTGCTGAGCTTTGCCGCGCTGGAGGACTATTACCAGGAGCAGGGCCGCGACTGGGAACGCTATGCGATGGTTAAGGCACGCCTGATGGGTGACGATCAGGATCGCTGGAGCCAGGAATTACAGCAGATGCTGCGCCCGTTTATCTATCGCCGCTATATCGACTTCAGCGTGATCCAGTCGCTGCGCAACATGAAAAGCATGATTACGCGTGAGGTGCGGCGGCGCGGGCTGACCAACAATATCAAGCTGGGCGCGGGCGGCATCCGCGAAACCGAATTTATCGTGCAGGTGTTTCAGCTGATACGCGGCGGACGTGAGCGCTCGCTACAGCTGCGCTCCCTGCTGCCCACGCTTTCTGCCATCGGCGAGCTGGCGCTGCTTACTTCAGAGCAGGTCGCCACGCTGCGCGAGGCCTACCTTTTCCTGCGTCGGCTGGAGAATCTGCTGCAAAGCATTGCTGATGAGCAGACCCAGACGCTGCCAGCCGATCCGCTTAATCGCATGCGGCTCGCCTGGGCGATGGATACAGAGAGCTGGCCCGAACTATCGGCGCAGCTTGAGGCACACATGGCAGCGGTGCGCGCCATCTTTGACGAACTGATTGGCGAAGAGATTCCGGAAATCAGCGATCAGCCGGAGCTGCTGGAGTTCAGCAGCATGTGGCAGGATTCGCTGGAAGATGCGGAGCTGGCTCCGCTGGTGCCGCAGCTGAGCGGCGAGCAGCGCCAGTCGCTGCACCGCGCGCTGGAGGAGTTCCGCCAGGATATTAGCCGCCGCACTATCGGCCCGCGCGGGCGGCTGGCCATTGACCAGNTGATGCCGCGCCTGTTGAGCGAAGTGTGCCCGCGTGACGACGCGTCGGTGACCTTTAGCCGCCTGGTTCCCCTGCTGCTGGGCATACTGACGCGCAGCACCTATCTTGAACTGCTTACCGAATATCATGGCGCGCTACGGCATCTGATCCGCCTGTGCGCCGCATCGCCGATGATCGCCAGCCAGCTGGCGCGTTATCCGCTGCTGCTGGATGAGCTGCTCGACCCCGCGACGCTCTATCAGCCGACCGCCACCGACGCCTACCGCGATGAGCTGCGCCAGTACCTGATGCGCATTCCCGTTGATGACGAAGAGCAGCAGCTTGAGGCGGTACGCCAGTTTAAACAGGCGCAGCAGCTGCGTATCGCGGCGGCGGACATTGCGGGCACGCTTCCGGTAATGAAAGTGAGCGATCACTTAACCTGGCTGGCGGAAGCGATTATCGAATCGGTGGTGCAGCAGGCCTGGCAGATGATGGTGCAGCGCTACGGGCGGCCATCGCATCTGAAAACGGAGAGCGAGCGCGGTTTCGCCGTGCTGGGCTATGGCAAGCTGGGTGGCTGGGAACTGGGTTACAGCTCCGATCTCGATCTGGTTTTCCTGCACGACTGCCCGGCAGACGCGGTGACGGACGGCGAGCGCAGCATTGATGGCCGCCAGTTCTATCTGCGCCTGGCGCAGCGCATTATGCACCTCTTCAGCACGCGCACCGCTTCGGGCATCCTTTATGAAGTTGATGCGCGGCTGCGGCCTTCCGGCGCGGCAGGCATGCTGGTCAGTACGTTTGATGCCTTCGACGATTACCAGCGCCATGAAGCCTGGACGTGGGAACACCAGGCACTGGTGCGTGCCCGCGTAGTGTTCGGCGACGATGGGCTGGCTGCACGCTTCAATACCATCCGGCGCGCGATCCTCTGCCTGCCGCGCGAACCAGAGGGGCTGCAAAAAGAAGTGCGCGAAATGCGCGAGAAGATGCGCGCGCATCTCGGCAATAAGCATAAAGGACGCTGGGAGATGAAGACCGATGAAGGCGGCATTACCGACATTGAATTCATCGCGCAATATCTTGTCTTAGGCTACGCCGCTGAGCAGCCCGAACTGACGCGCTGGTCCGACAATGTACGCATTTTCGAGCTGGCGGCGCGCTATAACAAAATGCCGGAGCCGGAAGCGCAGGCGCTGACGCATGCCTATGTCACGCTGCGCGACGCGCTGCACCATCTGGCGTTGCAGGAGCTGCCTGGCCACGTCGAGCCAGAAGCCTTCGCCGCCGAACGGCAAACCGTTACCGCGAGCTGGCAGCGCTGGCTGGCGTCACCGCTATCACCTTAAGCGCCTGTTGATAGCGCAGATCGCATCTGTGCTATCATCCGCGCACTATTTTTACTAGCAGTCTGGAGTGTCTGGAATGAAAGTTACTTTGCCCGCGTTCGACCGTGCTTCGGTGCTGGTCGTAGGCGACGTGATGTTGGATCGCTACTGGTATGGCCCAACCAGCCGTATCTCTCCTGAAGCGCCGGTGCCGGTGGTGAAAGTGGATACCATTGAAGAGCGTCCGGGCGGCGCGGCAAACGTGGCGATGAACATTGCAGCGCTGGGTGCCTCTTCGCGACTTATCGGTTTAACCGGTGAAGATGATGCGGCGCGCGTGCTGAGCGAAACGCTGAAAAACGTTAACGTTCACTGTGACTTTGTGGCGGTCAAAACCCATCCTACCATTACCAAGCTGCGCATACTGTCGCGCAACCAGCAGCTGATCCGTCTCGATTTTGAAGAGGGGTTTGAGCAGGTCGATCCGGAGCCGATTCACCAGCGCCTGCGTCAGGCACTGTCCGCTGCCGGTGCGCTGGTGCTTTCTGATTATGCTAAAGGCGCGCTCTCCAGCGTGCAGGCGATGATTCGCCTGGCGCGTGAGGCGAATGTGCCGGTGCTGATTGACCCTAAAGGCACCGACTTTGAACGCTACCGCGGCGCGACGCTGCTCACGCCGAACCTGTCAGAGTTCGAAGCGGTTGTCGGCAAATGCAAAAATGAAGATGAAATTGTCAGTCGCGGTATGCAGCTGGTGGCGGATTATGAACTCTCCGCGCTGCTGGTCACGCGTTCTGAAAACGGTATGACGCTGCTGCAACCCGGTAAAGCGCCGCTGCACTTGCCGACCCAGGCGCAGGAAGTGTTCGACGTCACCGGCGCGGGTGACACCGTGATCGGCGTGCTGGCGGCGACGCTGGCGGCGGGCGATTCGCTCGAAGAGGCATGCTTTATGGCGAATGCCGCGGCGGGTGTAGTCGTAGGCAAGCTGGGCACTTCGACGGTTAGCACCGTTGAGCTGGAAAACGCCATTCATGCACGCCCGGAAGAGGGCTTTGGCATCATGAATGAGGCGCAGCTCAAGATTGCGGTAGAGCAGGCGCGCAAACGCGGTGAGAAAGTGGTAATGACCAACGGCGTGTTCGACATTCTGCACGCGGGCCACGTCTCCTATCTTGCCAACGCGCGCAAGCTGGGCGATCGCCTGATCGTGGCGGTCAACAGCGATGCTTCGACNAAGCGTCTGAANGGCGACAGCCGTCCGGTGAATCCGTTAGTAAACCGTATGATTGTATTNGGCGCGCTGGAAGCGGTGGACTGGGTGGTTGCATTTGAAGAGGATACGCCGCAGCGTTTGATCGCTGGTGTTCTGCCCGATCTGCTGGTGAAAGGCGGTGACTANAAGCCGGAAGATATTGCCGGTAGCAAAGAGGTATGGGAAAACGGCGGCGACGTGCGGGTGCTTAACTTCGAAGACGGTATTTCGACCACCAATATCATCAAAACCATTCGCGGCGAGTAGTGGTGCTGGCGGGCGCGTCGCGCCCGCCATAAAAGCTTACTGCGGCGTATCGATTTTAACCGCCGGATCGGGCGTGACTACCGCCGGGGCTGGTGCAGAAGGCTGCTGACTTTCCAGCTGCGCCAGGCGCTGCTCCAGCGCGGCCAGCTTTTCACGCGTACGCAGCAGAACCTGCGTCTGCACATCAAACTCTTCACGGTTGACCAAATCCATACGCGTCAGCTGCGCCTGCAGAACCTGGCGAATTTTCTTTTCGACATCGTCGCCAAACTCACGAATCCCTTTCGGCATAGCTTCGTGCACCTGACGCGCAAGTTGTTCAATTTTTTTCGTGTCGATCATGATGATTTCCTGGTTTCTTGTTGCTGGTGACAGCAGGGGTTGGGTCCTGATAGTGATTAAGTGTAATGCCTGAAACGAAAAGGTTAAACCCGAAATCGCCGCGGCAGTAAATGCAAAAGCATTTGCGGTTTTGTTGATTGCCCGACCTGTGGATTGGCGCTATAGTGATTTTGCTTATTCTCAGGGCGGGGCGAAATTCCCCACCGGCGGTAAATCAGCTATGGCTGAAAGCCCGCGAGCGCTTCCCGGTAACGGGAAGGTCAGCAGATCCGGTGTAATTCCGGGGCCGACGGTTAAAGTCCGGATGGGAGAGGGTAACGACTTCAGCCGGGCTACGCCCGCTTCACGTTATTGCCATGTCTTACGACATCACTCCTAAGCTCGCCCTGATTCTGGTAACTCATATATTTTATAAGGTTTTATTACCATGAATCAGACGCTTCTTTCTGAATTTGGCACGCCGGAA
>Ga0058692_1001146_pt1 | contig 10274 bp, 10 predicted proteins | sample AgamicAtAmrz_FD_55216 | JGI IMG/M metagenome (GOLD analysis project Ga0058692, IMG submission 55216) | Agave microbial communities from Guanajuato, Mexico - At.Am.rz | ecosystem: Host-associated > Plants > Roots > Rhizosphere | place: Guanajato, Mexico | collected 2012-06-07 | reverse complement strand
GTAAAAAAGTCGTTCAGCGGCAGGCAGCGCTGCTGCTCGCCGCGTTGCAGTATCAGGCTGGCGTTCAGCGCCAGCAGCATGGGCGACGCGTCTCCGATTGGNGAGGCGTTGCCGATATTNCCGCCCAGCGTGCCCTGCAGACGGATTTGCAGGGAGGCAAAGCGTTGCAGCATCTCGCTNACGCCAGGGATGCGGCTGGCCAGAAAATCGCTGANCTGTTGCAGCGACGCGCCTGCACCCAGCAGATAATGGTCATCAAATTCACTGCAGACTTTGAGCGCGGCAACCTGCTCCAGGGCGATGAGCAGCGGCAGCCTTTTATGCTGCTGGGTGATCTGCAGGCTGAGATCGGTGCCACCGGCAATCAGTACCGCTTCGGGATGCGCCAGATAGATCTCCGCCAGCTGCGCCGGGGTTTTAGGCAGGAAGCAGCGCCGCCCCGCTGCGCCCGTCTCCTGCATCTCCGGGGTCGCCAGCGCTTCAAGACGCTGCACGGTACCCGCGGCGCTGTGATCAAACTGATCCGTCACTGGCTGCGAACAGAGCTGCTCGGCGGCCGCCATGATGGGCCGGTAGCCGGTGCAGCGGCAGAGATTACCCGCCAGCGCGGTTTCCGCCTGATGACGATCCCAGCCCGTGGCATTTTTTTGCAGCGTGAACAGCGACATNACAAAGCCNGGCGTGCAGAAGCCGCACTGCGAGCCGTGGCAGTCAACCATCGCCTGCTGCGCCGGGTGCAGCGCCCGCCCGTGACGTAAATCTTCAACCGTGATCAGCTGTTTGCCCTGCAGCGTGGAGACCAGGGTCAGGCAGCTGTTGACCGTTTCATACTGCATCCTGCCATCCACTGCTTTGCCCAGGGTAACGCTGCAGGCGCCACAGTCGCCTGAGGCGCAGCCCTCTTTGGTGCCGGGCCGCTGCTGGCGGGTTCGCAGATAGTTAAGGATGGTGAGATTGGGGTCGAGCGCGGTTTCGCTGACCAGCTGGTTATTAAGCAGAAACTGGATCATGCGGCTTGCTCCTGTGCGTCACGCTGCCAGACCGGGCGACCGGCCACCCAGGTCTGGGCAATATTGCGGTCGTCGCCCAGCGTCATTAAGACAAAAAGTTTTTCCCAGATATCTTTGCTGTTGCCGATGCGCAGCTGCTGCAGGGCAGAAACCGCCGGATCGAGCACCACAAAATCCGCCTCTTTGCCGGTGTTGAAATTCCCGATGGCGTGGTCGAGATCGAGTGCCCGCGCCCCGCCCAGCGTCGCGTGATAAAAGGCTTCGGCGGCGCTGAGCCGGTAGTGCTGCAACTGGCCCACCTTGTAGGCTTCGCCCAGGGTCTGCAGCATGTTAAAGGTGGTGCCCGCGCCGACNTCGGTGCCCACNCCCACCTTCACGCCCTGCTGCCAGCTGCGTTTCAGATTAAACAGGCCGCTGCCGAGGAACAGGTTAGAGGTGGGACAGAAGGCAATTGAGGAGTCGGTGTCGTGCAGACACTGCCACTCCTTCTCTTCCAGATGCAGGCAGTGGGCAAACACGCTGCGGCGGCCGGTGAGCTGATGATGGTGGTACACATCCAGATAGCCGTCGCGTTCCGGAAAGAGNGCTTTAACCCAGGCCACCTCCTGCGGGTTTTCGCTGAGATGGGTGTGCAGCCAGGTGTCGGGAAACTCCTGACGCAGCTGCTGCACTTTTTCCAGCAGCTGCGGCGAAGANGTCGGGGCAAAACGCGGCGTCAGCGCATAGCTCAGCCGGCCACGCTGATGCCAGCGTTCAATCAGTGCCCGGGTCTGCTGATAGCTCTGTTCCGGGGTTTCCGTAAGATTGTCGGGCGCATTGCGATCCATCATCACTTTCCCGGCAATCAGCCGCATGTTCAGCGCTTCGGCGGCGCTGAACAGCGCCTCGACCGACTGCGGGTGCACGGTGCCAAAGACCAGCGCGCTGGTGGTGCCATTGGAGAGCAGCTGATGCAGGAAAAAGGCGGACATCCGGGCGGCATGATCCGGGCAGTGATACTGCGCCTCCACCGGGAACGTGTAGTGATTCAGCCACTCCAGCAGCTGTTCGCCAAAGGCGCCGATCATCTCCGTCTGCGGATAGTGTATGTGGGTGTCCACAAAGCCCGGCACGATCAGCCGGCCGCGCAGGTCAGTAACCGGCAGACCCGCCAGCTTCGCCTCAGCCGTCTCCCAGCTCTCCAGCCCGGCCACACGTCCGTCACGCAGCAGCAACACGCCATCCTCCAGATAGCGGGCCTGCGTTGCCAGATCATCAGGATGATCCACCACGCCGGTGAAGTCAAAGAAGCTGGCGCGTATCGCCGTGTCGGTTGCTGGGTGCATGCTGTTTCCTTTCTGAAAGCGCGATGAGGTGGTGCAGTTAACTCTCTGTTTAACTCTTTGCAACCTGCGTGCCAGATTTACCCTGCTTTAAAATCGATAAATATCATATATTTAGAGATATTACCGCCTGTTGCGCAACAAAAAAGCCTGTTAAAAGCATAGCAACCGTTTGCTTTCATGTCGCAATCGGTTGCTAAGCTAAATTGCCGATTCTGGCGGCGTGTCTGACGCACAGGCTGGCTGCTGCCCTGCCCCTTAACGGTGCAGTGCGCCCCGAAAAGGCGCAGGGCGTTGCCCGTAAAAAGGGGTTTAACCCCCTGCCCGTTTTTCTGCGCGCAGAAGCCGAAATGGCATGCTATGGTGAAGCCATCGACGTTGAAAATGGCATAAGGAACAGTGAGATGATTATTTTTGTCACCGGTGCGACGGCCGGTTTTGGTGAAAGTATTACCCGCCGCTTTATCAAAAACGGGCACAAAGTGATCGCCAGCGGACGCCGCGCCGAACGCTTAAAAGCGCTGAAAGATGAGCTGGGTGAGAATCTCTACACCGTCCAGCTGGATGTGCGGAACCGCGCCGCCATCGAAGAAGCTGTGGCGCAGTTACCGGCGGCGTGGCGCGCTATCGATATCCTGGTGAACAACGCCGGTCTGGCGCTGGGCATAGAGCCCGCGCACAAAGCCAGTGTGGAAGACTGGGAAAACATGATCGATACCAACACGAAAGGCCTGGTCTATATGACCCGCGCCCTGCTGCCACAGATGGTCGAGCGTAACGTGGGCCATATCATCAATATCGGCTCGATTGCCGGTAGCTGGCCCTATGCCGGCGGCAACGTTTATGGGGCCACTAAGGCGTTTGTGCGGCAGTTCAGCCTGAACCTGCGCACCGATCTGCACGGCACCGCGCTGCGCGTGACCGATATCGAACCGGGGCTGGTGGGCGGCACCGAGTTCTCTAACGTNCGCTTNAAAGGTGATGATGANAAAGCCGGTCAGGTCTATGAGGGTGCCACCGCCCTGACCCCGGAAGATGTCACGGAAGCGGTTTACTGGGTGGCCACACTGCCAGCGCACGTCAACATCAACACGCTGGAGATGATGCCGGTCAGCCAGACGCTGGCGGGCCTGAAGGTGCACAANCCTTAATCCNCTGCGCGCCAGCTCTCCCGGCTGGCGCTAGCCACGNCCCCAGCCCAGAACGATAATCAGCATGCCGCTGAACGCGATCAGTGCGCCACTCCAGTCCCAGACGCTCAGCTTCACGCCATCCACCACCCGCAGCCAGAGCAGCGCGGTGAGCACATAGACGCCCCCATACGCGGCATAGACCCGGCCGCTGGCGGCTGGATGCAGGGTCAGCAGCCAGACAAACAGCGCCAGGCTGGCCGCCGCCGGCAGTAACAGCCAGANCGGGCCGCCTTTTTTCAGCCATAACCACGGCAGAAAGCAGCCCGTGATCTCCGCCAGGGCGGTGATAAAAAACAGCAAGGCGGTTTTAATCAGCACCCNTANCTCTCCTGAACTTAAACAAACCACGCACCACTGGTGAGCAAAGAAACGGCGATGATATACTACCCGGACCCGCTGCAACAGCCGTCCCGGATGGCGATGTTGGCGATAACGAAAGGATAGTCTGATGAAAAAAATGATCCCTGCTCTGCTTCTGGTTCTGCTGTCAGGTACCGCCTTCACGGCGGGTGCGACCACCAACCGCCTGATCATCGAAGATGGCAGTTCTGCGCTGAGTAACGAAGCGGCTCGCCAGAATAAAGAGCAATGGAATGACACGCGGATGCTGCGCAACAAGGTGAACAGCCGCGTAGAAAAAGAGTTTGATAAAACCGACCGCGCGTTCGACACCCGCGACAAGTGCGAGCAGAGCCTCAATCTGAACGCCTACTGGGAGCCCAACACCCTGCGCTGTCTGGACCGCCGTTCAGGCCGCCCGGTCACTCCCTGAATTTGCGCTATAGTAATGACGGACGACTAACATAAGGAAGACGTGATGAAGCTACAGAGGGTTTTGTTCACCGCAGCGTTGTTCTCGCTGCCGCTGATGGCGCAGGCTTCCTGCGAATCGGTAAAAGCCGACATCAGTCAGAAAATTGTTCAGAACGGCGTGCCTGAATCGGGCTTCACTCTCGACATCGTCGCCAACGATCAGGTCGATCAGGCGGGCGGTCAGGTGGTCGGGCATTGTGAAAACGACAGCCAGAAGATTGTTTACAAGCGCACCGGCCGGGATGACGAGGCCAGCGTGCCCGCCAGTGCAGGCAGTTCTCAGGACGCGCCTGCGCAGCAATAAACCTGTGTTAATCAGGGCGACAGCCTGTCGCCCTGCCGTTTACTCCGCCTGTTCCGGCCGCTGACGCGGCATCAACCACGCCACACCCAGCGCAAACAGCGCAATCACCAGCGCCACCACAAACACCCAGTGCAGTGAGGCCGCAATCGCCTGCACCATCTCCTGCAGCGCCTGCGGCGCCAGCTGCTGACGGCTGGGTTCAGACATAATCTGCTGCACCGGATCGGCCACCTGCGGCAGTCGCCACTGCAGATTGAGATTGAGCACCGCTCCCATGATCGCCGTGCCCACCGCTGAACCGATCATCCTGCTGAACATCACCGAGGCGGTACAGATGCCGCGAATCTGATAGTCCGCCTCGTTTTGCACGGAGACCAGAAACGTGGTGCTGGTCATCCCCATGCCGGTGCCAATCAGGAAGGCGGTAAAGCCCGCCTGATAGAGTGAACTGGCGGGCTGCAGCAGCAGCAGTAAGGCGCTGCCGCTGACCAGCAGCAGCGCGCCGAGCTGGGCGGTAAAGCGATAGGAGGTCAGGAGCATCAGCCTGCCGCTCAGGGTGCTGGCCAGCGGCCAGCCAATCGACATCATCGCCAGCGCGCTGCCCGCCTGTAACGGCGTGCCGCCGCGGATCCCCTGAATCCAGGTCGGCAGAAACGCACTGATCCCCATCATGGCCGCGCCGATAATCAGGTTGCCCGCATTACCGGCAATGATCAGCCGGCTGCGCCAGATCACCAGCGGAAACAGCGGTGCCGCGGCCCGCTGCTCGTGGCGTTTCAGCTGCCAGCCTGCCAGCAGTGAACAGAGCAGAAAAGGGATCAGCCAGTATCCGAGCAGCTCCGCCTGCAACAGCGCCACCAGCAGCGCGGAGACGCAGAGCATCAGCCAGCCGCTGCCCGCGAGGTTGAGGGGAGCCGATTTCTCCTCCTGCTGATGCGCCGGTAACCAGCGCGCCAGCATCAGCATGCTGATCAGGCCAATCGGCAGATTGACCCAGAAAATCACGGACCAGCTGAAGTGCTGCACCAGCCAGGCACCGGTCAGCGGCCCGACGATGGCCGCCACTCCCCAGACGCTGGAGAGCCAGCCCTGAACGCTGGCGCGCTCGCGCGGCGAATAGATGTCCGCCACGATGGTGGANCTGATCGGCATGATGGCCCCCGCCCCCAGCCCCTGAAACGCCCGGAACAGGATCAGCCAGGTCATGGAGTGGGCGAAGCCACACAGCACCGATCCGATCAGGAAAAGGGAGGTGCCGGTAAAAAACATGGTTTTACGCCCCACCTTATCCGCCAGCCGGCCATAGAGCGGCACGCTGACCGCCTGCGTCAGCAGATAGATGGAGAAGACCCAGCCAAACTGCGAAAAACCGCCGAGGTCGGCAATGATGGTGGGCATGGCGGTGGCCACGATGGTGACTTCGATAGCCGCCATAAACATCGCCAGCATGCAGGCAATCAGTATCCAGTGGCGGTGTCCGGTCCGGAGTTGTGCGCTTTCAGTCATAGGGTTCCTTTTTTATCAGCAAGGCTAGCTGAAAATCAGCCCGTGCAGTTTCCTGAACGTGCGCATTTCCTGCACCATCTGTGACGGTGTCACTAAAAATAGATGAATTTTTTTTATTGACGCATCAGCCCAGTGGCTACGCGGCCTTAACACCATTTTAACCAGTTTCTCACTCGCCTGAGAAAGGCTGAAAAGCTGGCTTGCCGGGTAAAGGGCTGCTATAGCAGTAAAGCATCTTTCTCAGTGTTCACTGAAAAAGAGTAGGTAAATACGCATTTTGTCTACATTTTATCGCAGTTTCGGTTTTGGGTGCGGCGGCCTTTTTTGCTGCATCTGTCGGACTGTTTAGCGCTGTTATAACAATTGAGATCGTTATCAGGGAGATTCTCCTATGCAAAATGCTTCACTGGCCCGACGCGCCGGTCTGGCACTGCTTGCAGTGGTCGCAGTGATTGCGGTGCTGATCTGGGGCCTCGGCTGGGATCAGCTGGTCGCCCGTAAGGTCGACCTGCTTTATCTCGGGCAACAACACCTCTTCTTAGTGTTCTGGTCAATGCTGTTCGCCCTGCTGGTCGGTATTCCCAGCGGCATCCTGCTCAGTCGCCCGTTTGCCCGCCGCTGGGCCGAGTATGTGATGCAGATTTTCAACATCGGTAACACCCTGCCGCCGCTGGCGGTGCTGGCTCTGGCGATGGTCATTATCGGGATTGGCGACCGTCCGGCGCTGATAGCCCTGTTTCTGGCCTCGCTGCTGCCTATCGTCCGCAATACCTTCTCCGGCCTGAGCGCCGTTCCCCCGTCACTGATTGAAGCCGCCAACGGCATCGGTATGACTAAACTGCAGCGTCTGCGCCGGGTGGAGTTGCCGAATGCCCTGCCGGTNATCCTCTCCGGCGTGCGCATCGCGACGGCCATCAATGTCGGAACCGCNCCGCTGGCGTTCCTGATNGGGGCCAGCAGCTTNGGCGAGCTGATCTTCCCCGGCATCTATCTGAATGACTTTCCGACGCTGATCCTCGGCGCTGTTGCTACCGCACTNGTGGCACTGGTGCTGGATATGTTGCTGGCTGCACTGGGCCGCTTACTGAGTCCGCACGCGGCGGTCTGACCACAAGGAGCTTTGCAATGCTAACGCACTGGATAAAGAAGAGCGTGGTGGCGCTTACCGCGACGCTGCTGCTAAGCCAGACGGCACAGGCGGCTGCCCCGCTGGTGATGGCGACCAAGAGTTTTACCGAGCAGCATATTCTCTCCGCCATGACCGTGCTGTGGCTGAAGAAGAAAGGCTTTGAGGTGGTGCCCAAACGGAATATTGCCACCACCATCGGCCGTAACGCGCTGCTGAATAAGCAGATCGATATGGTCTGGGAGTACACCGGGACCTCACTGATTATTTTCAACCACATCAGCCAGCCGATGTCNTCTCAGCAGGCCTATGAGACGGTGAAAAAACTGGATGCAAAACTGGGGCTGGTCTGGCTTGANCCGGCACCGATGAACAACACCTACGCCTTTGCCATGACCCGNAAACGNGCCGAAAAAGAGGGNATCAGCACGATGTCGCAGCTGGTCGCAAAGATTGAGCAGGTGCGGAAGACCGACCCGGACCATAACTGGCGACTCGGGCTGGACCTGGAGTTTTCNGGGCGTNNCGACGGCATGAAGCCGCTGCAGAAAACCTACGACCTGGNGCTGGATCGCCCGCAGATCCGGCAGATGGACCCCGGNCTGGTCTATAACGCCATTCGCGACGGCTTTGTCGATGCCGGTCTNATCTACACCACCGATGGCCGGGTAAAAGGATTCGACCTGAAAGTGCTGGAAGATGATAAGCATTTCTTCCCCAGCTACAACGTGACGCCCGTGGTGCGTCAGGATGTGCTGGCGAGCCATCCGGGTCTGGACACCGCGCTCAATCAGCTCTCGGCGCAGATCACCGATGAGGCGATTACCGAGCTGAATAAGCGGGTCGACATCGATCACCAGTCGCCGGAGAAAGTGGCGCGTGATTTCCTTCAATCCAAAAACATGCTGTAAGGAGGCACTGTGGATACCCTTCACTACATCATGGATAACTGGAATACCCTGCTGACCCTGAGCTGGCAGCACAGCTGGCTGGTGCTGGTCGCGGTCGGACTGGCGATTGTCATTGGCGTGCCGCTCGGCATTCTGATTGTCCGGGTCCGNTGGCTGGCGGCCCCGATCCTCGGCATCGCNACCGTGGTGCTGACCATCCCGACCATTGCGCTGTTTGGTCTGATGATCCCGCTCTTTTCACTGATCGGTCAGGGCATCGGTGCGCTGCCCGCCATCACCGCTGTGTTCCTCTACTCCCTGCTGCCGATTGTGCGCAACACGCACACCGCCCTGGAGAACCTGCCGGGCGGTCTGCGTGAGGCGGGTCGTGGTATCGGTATGACCTTCTGGCAGCGTCTGCGCTGGGTGGAGATCCCGATGGCGCTGCCGGTCATTTTTGGCGGCATCCGCACCGCCGTGGTGATGAACGTCGGCGTCATGGCGATTGCCGCCGTGATTGGAGCCGGCGGCCTGGGCCAGCTGCTGCTGGATGGCATCAGCGGCAGTGATATTCGCATGTTGATTGCCGGAGCACTGATGATCTGTCTGCTGGCTATTGTTCTTGACTGGCTGCTGCACCGTTTGCAGCAGGCGCTGACTCCTAAGGGGATTCGATAATGATCACGCTGGAAAACCTGACGAAAACCTTTACCCAGAAAAACGGTACCACCAATAAAGCCGTCGATAACGTCAGTCTGCATGTGCCAGCCGGTGAGATGTGCGTCCTGCTGGGGCCATCGGGCTGCGGAAAAACCACTACCCTGAAGATGATTAACCGCCTTATCCCTGCCACCAGCGGCCGGATTCTGATTAATGGCGAAGATACCAGTACGCAGGACACCACCACCCTGCGTCGCAACATCGGCTATGTGATCCAGCAGATTGGACTGTTCCCGAACATGACCATCGAAGAGAACATTACCGTGGTGCCGCGCATGCTGGGCTGGGATAAGAAGCAGTGTCACGAGCGCGCGACCGAGCTGATGAGCATGGTGGCGCTGGACCCGACTAAATTCCTGCATCGCTATCCGCGAGAGATGTCCGGCGGTCAGCAGCAGCGCATCGGGGTGATTCGTGCGCTGGCGGCGGATCCACCGGTGCTGCTGATGGATGAGCCTTTCGGGGCGGTTGACCCGATTAACCGTGAAGTCATTCAGAACGAGTTTCTCGATATGCAGCGTCAGCTGAAGAAAACCGTGATGCTTGTGAGTCATGATATCGATGAGGCGCTGAAGCTCGGCGACCGGATTGCGGTGTTTGGTCAGGGTAAGATCGTGCAGTGCGCCAGCCCGGATGAGCTGCTGGCCACACCGGCGAACGATTTCGTCGGCTCGTTTGTCGGTCAGGACCGCACGCTGAAGCGCCTGCTGCTGGTGCAGGCGGGCGACGTCACCGATCAGCAGCCCACCATTACCGTGCGTCGTTCTACGCCGCTGGAGGAAGCCTTTGGCACCATGGATGAGAACGATATGCGCTCGATTACCGTGGTCGATGAGGATGGCAAACCGCTGGGCTTCGTGAAGCGTCGCGAGGCGCGCAACGTCAGCGGCCGCTGTGAAGAGCGCCTGCACACCTTTAAGGTGACCGGCAAAGCTGAAGAGAACCTGCGCGTGGTGCTGTCAAAGCTCTATGAACACAATACGGTCTGGATGCCGATTGTTGATGAGGAGGGTCGCTACAGCGGTGAGATTTCGCAGGATTATATCGCCGACTACCTGAGTTCAGGCCGCACGCGTCGTCGTCTTAATACGTAAAAGCTTTCATTGGGGGGTAACACTTCCCATTGTCTGTTAATGCATTATCTGCTCAGGGAGCATACGCCCTCCGCAAAGACGCAAACCCGCCATCCCTGGCGGGCTCAGCGCGGGCCATCCATGGCCCGCTATGCTTTGCTCCGGGCGTATGCTCCCATCGCCTCAATAATTCAGTCGTCTGTCAGAACACCCTCAGCACGGCGGCCTGTCATCCCTCCGTCAGCGTCTCCGCCTCAACCTCTTCCACCGTCCGCGCCTCATCCGGCAGCACCAGATTCAGCACAATGGCCAGGATG
>Ga0058692_1001135_pt1 | contig 10318 bp, 8 predicted proteins | sample AgamicAtAmrz_FD_55216 | JGI IMG/M metagenome (GOLD analysis project Ga0058692, IMG submission 55216) | Agave microbial communities from Guanajuato, Mexico - At.Am.rz | ecosystem: Host-associated > Plants > Roots > Rhizosphere | place: Guanajato, Mexico | collected 2012-06-07 | reverse complement strand
TCTCTTCCTGTCTCCACCCGCCCTTGCCAGCCATGCTGACTGTGCGCAGCAGATAAGAAGTCACAGCAGCGAAGCGGCATCCGGTTATGTCTATGTTAACCGGCTGGACAGGCCGGAACGAAACCCGGTCAGCGCGCCTGCCAGTCCAGCTGAGAAATCGGCTGCGCGCTGGTAACGCGTCACGGGCGGCGGCATCATGCTCCGCCCGTTCATCTTTTACAGCTGATGACGAAAGAAGCTGACCAGCGCCGTCAGGGCTGAGGGGGTGATCTTATGCCCAATCCCCTTTTCCGACAGCGACGTCAGATGCTGATCCAGGCCATTGTCACGCAGCGCCCTCTCCAGCCGCTCGGTTTCCGCCCAGGGCACCACCTCATCCGCCTCGCCATGCCACAGCAGCAGCGGCCGGTCTGCCAGTGCCGTGAGCCGGTTGCAGGGGTCATACTCCGCCAGAGGCGCCATACGGGCAGCAAATTTTTCCTGCCGGTCGGGCGTATCGGGGAGCCGCGGCGGAAACAGTGAGTGACTGAGCTGCATAAAATAGCCCGATCCCATCATGCAGGCGACGCTGTGAATCTGTGGGTAGCGCGCCATGGCCCCCAGGGCGGTCATGCCGCCCATTGAGGCCCCCGCCACCGCAAAACGCGAACCGGCGATCAGATTTTCATCTCGCAGCGCCGCTTCCAGCTGCGGCAGCTCATCAATGTTCTGCTTCAGGATCTCCCAGAAGCGGTCCAGGCGTGTCCCGGCATCACCGTCATAGCGCGCGCCGTGTCGCGCCGCATCGGGCATCACCGCGCGAAAACCTGCCTGCGCCAGCGCCACCGCAAAGTAGGCGTAGACCTCTTTCGACGAGGTAAAGCCGTGATAAAACAGCACCGTGGGCAGCGGTGCCTGGCGCTGTCCGGCAGGCGTGGCGTGCAGGCATTCAATACCGGCCAGCGTTTCTGTCGTGAGTTCGATCATCGTCTCTCCTGATGGGGTAAAAGCGTGCCGCTTCAGTGTACGTGCTGTGGATGATTTAACGAAACGTGCCGCTGCGCTTAGCGGCCGGATTTCGCCCTAAACTTTTCCCCCTCCCTGCCGTTGATGGTGTACCCCCATAACTTGTTCAAAGGTAATTTATGAAGCGTCTCTCTCTCAGCGGCCTGAGTCTTGGAGTTAAGCTGTCTGTACTGACGTCTCTCAGCGTTGCGCTGCTGTTGCTGGTACTCACCCTGACTCAAAGCCACAACGCCTCACGCCAGCTGGAAAATCTCGCCATCGATGACATGCACAATCAGGTGCAGGGCATTAATGAAATGGCCTCCATGTTCAACGCCACCCTCACCGAAGAGGTGAGCCACTATACCAATCTGTTTATCAGCTTTTTACCCAGGCGTTTCAGCCTTGATGACAGCGCCAGAATTCAGGTGGGCGCATTTTCAACGCCCGTGCTGCGCGCCGGATTAAAAACGCTGAACCTCGATCAGGTTGCCGTCGACGATTTCACTGACCGCACCGCGGCGGTGGCGACGATTTTTGTGCGCGATGGCGATGATTTTATCCGCATCTCCACCTCGCTGAAAAAGGAGGATGGCAGTCGGGCTATCGGTACTCAGCTTGATCGCACCGGCGCCGCCTGGAAAAGCGTTCACGAAGGCAGGGCATATCAGGGCCTGGCCACGCTGTTCGGCCACCGCTATATCACGCAGTACCAGCCGGTAAAGGATGAGAGTGGCAGGGTCGTTGCCATCCTCTTCGTCGGCGTCGGCATTGATAAGCAGTATGCGCTGATGCGCGAAAAAATCCTGGCTCGCCGGCTGGGTGACAGCGGTCATTTCTTTGTGCTCAACGGCACGCCCGGTAAGACGCAGGGCAACTATCTGTTTGACCAGCACAACGAAGGAAAACAGCCGGCTGGGATAGCTCTATCCTGCAGCCGCTATTGACGCAGCCACAGGGCATGCAGCAGGTGGAGATTGACGGTGAGCAGAAAATCCTGGCCTGGCAGCAGCTGCCGGGCTGGAACTGGGTGATCACCGGCGAAGTTAACCGTGCCAGCCTGCTGGCTCCGATTACCCACAGCCGTAACCTGTTCCTGATGACCGGACTGATTCTGGTGGTGATCTTTGCGCTGGGGTTTGTCTGGTACAGCCGCCGGGCCATTACCCATCCGCTGCAGCAGGTGATCCATCTGGCGGAGCAGTATGCCGCCGGTAATCTGCAGGTCAACCTGAAGACCACCCGCTCTGATGAGGTGGGCCAGCTGATCGTGGCAATTAACGGCATTGGAAACGGTCTGGAAAAAATCGTCAGCCAGGTGCGCGTTGCCGCACAGGAGATCAGTGACGGTACGGATACCATCGCCGTCAGCAGCCATAACATCAGCGAGCAGATTGGACGTCAGGCCAGCAGCGTCGAGCAGACCTCCGCCAGCATGGAGCAGTTTGGCGCAACGGTGGAACACACCGCCGACAGCCTGCGTCAGGCGATGTCCCTGGTGGCGGAAGCCAGCGGAATCGTCAGCCACGGCAGCCAGACGGTGGAGCGCTCGGTGAACACCATGTCAGCGATTAAAGTGTCGTCACAAAGCATTGCGGACATTACCCATGTGATTGAGTCGATTGCCTTCCAGACCAACATCCTGGCGCTGAATGCCGCCGTTGAAGCGGCGCGAGCCGGTGAACAGGGTCGCGGTTTTGCCGTGGTCGCGGCAGAAGTGCGGGCACTGGCACAGCGGTCGGCGCAGGCGGCCAAAGAGATCGATGGGCTGATTGCCACCTCCATCGGCAACGTGGCACAGGGACATCAGCTCTCTGAACAGACGCGCGATGCGATGAGTGACATCGTGACGCACATCGAGCAGGTGCAGGCGCTGATGGGCGAGATCAACGTGGCGGCGCAGCAGCAGGCGGCGGGCATTGGTCAGGTTAATCTGGCGATGAATCAGATCAGTCAGGCGACCCATCAGAACAGCGAGCTGGTGGCGCAGGCGGAAAACAGTGCGCAGACGCTGAGTGATAAAGGTCATCATCTCACCCAGCTGGTCAGCGTATTCAGCCTTAAAGCCTGACCGCCTTCAGGACGATGACATACACTTACTGTCTCGTCCTGAAAAAGGGTTTTGCTATGCGTTCCGCTTACTTACTGATCCTGAGCCTGCTTCTGGCAGGCTGTTCCGCCCTTCAGACAACGCCAGAAGCGCCGCCTGCCCCAACGCAGCAGGCACAGGAGATTTCACGGTCGCAGAGTGGCGGCTTACCGAAGCTGGGTAATATCACCGTGAATGTGCATGGCTCGCCGGATGACGCCCAGCGGGCGGTGGCCGCCCGGGCCAATCAGGCCGGAGCGGTTTACTATCAGATCGTGGCGCTGAGTGAAACGGTGATGCCTGGCTTGTGGTACGCCAGTGCGATTCTTTATGGTGCGTCACCGGCCACAGGCGCGGGCCAGTAAACGATCGGTCACTGCGGCTTCCAGCGGGCGTGAACCGCGCGGGTCGAGCCACTGCTGGCACCAGGCATCGGCCAGCGGCGGCTCGGCATATTTCAGCAGCTGAGCGCCCGTCGCCAGCAGCAGCAGCGTGCGGGTGACCTCGCGCGCCTGCTCTTCAGGGATGTGGCTGAGTCTCAGCCGCAGCTGACGCCAGCGCGCATCAAAATGCCGGTTACATCCTTTTACCGCCTCAAACTCCTGATTCAGCATCTCAGTCACCTCCGCCTGGCGGGCGAGCACGCGCAGGACGTCCAGACACATTACGTTGCCCGACCCCTCCCAGATACTGTTGACCGGCATGTCACGATAGAGACGCGGCAGCTCACTCGCTTCGCAGTAGCCAATCCCGCCCAGCACCTCCATCGACTCCGCTACAAACGGCGCGCCCGCTTTGCAGATCTGATACTTAGCGGCCGGGGTAAATAAGCGGGCAAAGGTGACCTCATGCGGTTTTGCCGGCTGGGACCAGGCGCGCGCCAGGCGCATCAGCAGCGCAGTCTGCCCCTCCAGCTGCAGCGCCTGCTGAGCCAGCACCTGCCGCATCAGCGGCAGATCCACGAGGTTTTTCCCCTGCACCTGACGCTGGTGAGCATGCCAGAGTGCCACCGAGAAGGCCCGCCGCATCTGCCCGTGACTGCCGAGTGCGCAGTCGAAGCGCGTCATCCCGGCCATCTTCAGGATCAGCCGCACCCCTTCACCCTCTTCTCCCAGCAGCCAGCCCGTCGCCTCGCGAAACTCCACTTCGCAACTGGCGTTCGAGCGATTGCCCAGCTTCTCTTTGAGCCGTTCAAGCTGAATGGCATTGCGGGTGCCGTCGGGCAGCAGTCGCGGCAGGAAGAAGCAGCTTAATCCGGCGGGCGTCTGCGCCAGCACCAGATGCGCATCACTCTGCGGCACGGAGAAGAACCATTTATGGCCGGTCAGCCGCCAGGCTTCGCCGGGGCCGCGCGCCTCAAGCGGTTCTGCAAAGGTGGTGCTGGTAAGCAGATCGCTGCCCCCCTGCTTCTCTGTCATTCCCATGCCGATCAGCAGGCCGCGTTTCTGGTCGCCAGGCTGCGCATGGGTATCGTAGCGGTCGCTGAGCAGCGGATCGAGCCAGCCCTCAAATGCGGCGGGCAGACAGGTCTGCAGCAGCGGAATCGCGGCATGTGTCATGGTCATCGGGCAGAGCGTGCCCGCTTCAACCTGTGCATGCAGGATAAAGCGCGCGGCGCGCGCCACGCTCGCCTGTTCCCGAACCGCAGGCTGCCAGCTGAGGTTGTGCAGGCGGCTGGCGCAGACGCCCTGCATCAGCAGGTGCCAGGCGGGGTGAAAACGGACCTCATCCAGCCGCACGCCACGGGCGTCATAGCGCTGCAGCTCAGGGGGTTCAGTATTGGCAAGCCGGCCAAGCTCCAGCGACTCGGCCCCGCCGAGCTGTGAGCCAACGGAGGTCAGCCATTCCCGATCCCATCCGGCCCCCTCACGGGAAAGGGCTTCGCTGAGCGGCGTATCGGAAAGAAACAGATTACTGTTGCTGAGAGGATGGGGCTGATTAAAAACGGTGTGTGTTGTCCAGGTCATAACCACTCCTCGCGGATGTCACTCCGTAAGTATGCGAAGGACGCGGGGTTATGCCTGGTACAGAAACTAATTTGTGGCGAGGATCACATCGGGGATCAGGCGTTGCGCTGGCGCACCGCTTCAAACAGGCAGACGCCGGTGGCCACCGAGACGTTGAGCGACGAAACGCTGCCNGCCATCGGAATGCTGATCAGNTCATCGCAATGTTCACGGGTCAGGCGACGCATGCCCTCACCCTCTGCGCCCATCACCAGCGCCATCGGGCCGGTCATTTTGCTCTGGAAGACGGTATGGTCAGCTTCNCCTGCGGTGCCGACAACCCAGATGTTGTACTCCTGCAGCAGACGCAGCGTACGCGCCAGGTTGGTGACGCGGATCAACGGCACATTTTCCGCCGCGCCGCTGGCCACTTTTTTGGCGGTGGCGTTCAGAGGGGCAGAACGATCTTTCGGCACGATAATCGCGTGCACACCGGCCGCATCCGCGCTGCGCAGACAGGCGCCCAGATTGTGCGGGTCGGTGACGCCATCCAGCACCAGCAGGAACGGTTTGTCCAGGCTCTGCAGCAGATCCGGCAGATCGCCCTCCTGATACTGACGGCCGGGTTTTACCCGAGCCACGATGCCCTGATGCACCCCGCCTTCGACCTGACTGTCNAGCCATTTACGCTCCGCCAGCTGAATGACGATCCCCTGAGCTTCCAGCGCGGCGACCACGGGTTGCAGGCGACGATCGTCGCGGCCTTTGAGGATAAAGACTTCCTGAAAACGTTGTGGAGCACGTTCCAGCAGCGCCTGCACGGCATGGATACCAAAAATAATTTCGCTCATCAATCTGCTCAGTGGTTGGAAATGAAAAGAATNACCGCCCTTTCTCCGGAGAGAAAAGGCGGTGACGCGCCTCAGTCAGACTCGGNCTTTCTTCTGGCGCGCTTCGCCTTTGTGGCGGCGGCGATTTTACGGGTTTTTTCCGAGACGTTTTTACTTTTTTTCTCGCTATTTGCCCCGGCAGATTTGCCTTTGCCTCCCCGGAAGGCGGCGTCCGGCTCGAAGTTAGACTTACGGCTCGCATCGCGACGGCGCTTCGCTGGCGCTTTATCGTCACGTTTTGCGCGGTCGCGCGCGGTTTTTCCTTCGCCACGCACCTGNCGCTGACTGGAGATCAGGGCAAAGTCGATTTTACGCTCGTCCATATGCACGGCTTCTACCCGCACTTCCACGGTGTCACCCAGGCGATAGGTGCGCCCGCCCGATTCACCAATCAGACGCTGNCCNACCGGGTCAAAACGGTAGTAGTCATTGTCGAGTGAGGAGACATGCACCAGACCATCAATGAAGAGATCGTTTAAGCGCACAAAGAAGCCAAATCCGGTGACGCTGGAGATGACGCCGTTGAACACGTTACCGACCTGATCCTGCATGAAGTCACACTTGAGCCAGTCCGCCACGTCGCGCGTCGCTTCATCTGCGCGGCGCTCGGTCAGGGAGCAGTGCAGGCCCAGTTGCAGCATCTGCGGCATGTCATAGTGATAGCCCCCGGTCGCGGTCGTCAGATCTTTGGCGACGCTGCGATCTTTCGGCATCAGGTACTTAATGGCGCGCTGAACCAGCCCTTTGCCTTCATCCTGCTCTTTTGCCAGCAGATATTTGATGGCGCGGTGCAGCGTCAGATCCGGGTAGCGACGGATCGGCGAGGTAAAGTGAGCATAGGAGGAGAGGGCCAGACCGAAGTGGCCGCGGTTCTCCGGATCGTACACCGCCTGCTTCATGGAACGCAGCAGCATGGTCTGCAGCATTTCCGCATCCGGACGATCGGCCACCTGCTTCAGCAGCGCCGCATAGTCAACAGGCTGCGGTTTGTTGCCGCCTGGCAGGCTCAGTCCCAGCTCATTGAGCACGGTACGGAAGCTCTTAATGCTCTCGTCGGTCGGACGATCGTGGTCGCGGAACAGCGCCGGTTCCTGATTTTTCTCCACAAAGCGTGCCGAGGCGATGTTCGCCAGGATCATGCACTCTTCGATCAGCTTGTGGGCGTCATTACGGGAGACGCGTTCCACCCGCTCAATACGGCGCTCGGCGTTGAAAATAAACTTCGCCTCTTCCGTCTCAAACGAGATACCGCCGCGCTCTTCGCGGGCAGCATCCAGCGCCTGATAGAGGTTATGCAGCTCTTCAAGATCTTTTACCAGCGGCGCGTACTGCTGACGCAGCTCTTTGTCGCCCTGCAGGATATTCCAGACCTTGTTATAGGTCAGACGCGCATGGGAGTTCATCACCGCTTCATAATGTTTGAAGCCGGTCAGTTTACCCTTGGTCGAAATGGTCATCTCGCACACCATACACAGGCGATCCACCTGCGGGTTAAGCGAACAGAGGCCATTCGACAGCACTTCCGGCAGCATCGGCACCACCTGTGACGGGAAGTAGACCGAGGTGCCGCGCTGATGCGCCTCATCATCCAGTGGCGTGCCCGGACGAACGTAGTAGCTCACATCGGCAATCGCGACCCACAGACGCCAGCCACCCCCGCGCTTTTTCTCACAGTAGACGGCATCATCGAAGTCACGGGCATCTTCACCATCAATGGTGACCAGCGGCAGTTTGCGCAGATCGACGCGGCCTTTTTTCGCCTCTTCCGGCACCTCTTCTTTCAGCTGGCTGATCTGGGCTTCTACCTGCGGCGGCCAGGTGTGCGGAATTTCATGGGTGCGCAGCGCCATGTCCACGGCCAGGCTGGTGCCCATATCTTCGCCGAGGATTTCAATCACTTTACCGATCGCTTTGCTGCGACGGTTCGGGCGCTGCACCAGCTCCACCACCACCACGGAACCCATACGGGCCTGCATCGTCTCTTCTGGCGGGATGAGAATATCGAANCTCAGGCGACTGTCATCCGGCACCACGAAGCCGGCACCGGCATCGGTAAAGTAGCGGCCAACGATCTGATTATTGCGGGGTTCCTGCACCCGGACCACGCGCGCTTCGCGACGGCCTTTGCGATCGGCACCCAGCGGCTGCGCCAGGATCACGTCACCGTGCATGCAGAATTTCATCTGTTCAGCGGAAAGATAGAGGTCATCTTTCTGACCTTCCGCCCGCAGGAAGCCGTAGCCATCACGATGGCCGATAACTTTACCGCGCAGGAGATCGAGGCGTTCTGGCAGGGCATAACACTGACGGCGGGTGAAGACCAGCTGACCATCACGCTCCATGGCGCGAAGGCGGCGACGCAGCGCCTCAAGCTGCTCTTCATCGTGCAGATTCATCTCTTCAGCCAGCTCTTCACGGCTGGCCGGTTTTTCACGTTTTTCTAATAAAGCCAGGATAAATTCACGGCTTGGAATAGGGTTTTCGTATTTTTCAGCTTCTCTATCCTGAAAAGGATCTTTTGACATAACGGTTCCTCCGATGTCATTTAATATTTATATCCACCGGCGATTTGGACAGTATGATTTCATAAAGTGGCGTATTGCCTTCGACCAAATCGGCCAGCGTATAGTTATCCAGCTCCTGCAAAAATCGCTGTACTGCATCATGCAGCGCCTGTTTAAGACGGCAGGCGGGCGAAATGGAGCAGGAGGGGCAATCGACTAATTGTAGCGGCTCCATCCTGCGGACCACTTCACCAATCACAATCTGACGCGGCGGCATACCCAGACGAATACCGCCATTTTTACCCCGTGTTGCAGCGACATAGCCCGCCCGGCTCAGCTGATTAATGATTTTGACCATATGGTTACGCGACAAACCGTACGTGTCGGTTACCGCAGTAATATTGGTCTGCTGGCCNTCGGGTAACGAGGCCAGATAAATCAGGGCCCGTAAGCCATAATCAGTAAAACTCGTGAGCTGCACAGTAACCTCAGTGAACCTTCAGGCGTGGCATGACATTGTTCGCCTTACAATGGGTGTCGGGATTAAATCGGATCGCCATTCGATTAACTACGATGATAAACCAGAGTGTGATTGGCCGTGCGTTTTTTTCAGTCAGCACCGGGTTTGACAAGCGAAGGGAAGATAAGTGGCATCAGAGAGTGGAAAAACAAGGGCCGGACAGCGTCCGGCCTCAATCATTATGCGTCGAACGGATCGCGCAGAATCATTGTTTCACTGCGATCGGGACCGGTTGAAATAATATCAATCGGCACACCCGTTACCTCTTCAACGCGCTTGATGTAATCACGCGCCGCCTGAGGTAAACCTTCCAGCGTCTTAACGCCAAACGTTGTCTCGCTCCAGCCTGGCAGCGTTTCGTAGATCGGCTCAATGCCTTCCCAGTTCTCTGCTGCCAGCGGCGTAGAGGTCACTTCGCGGCCATCCGGCATACGGTAAGCGACACAGATTTTCACCTCTTTCAGGCCATCCAGCACGTCCAGCTTGGTCATGCAGAAACCTGACAGGGAGTTGATCTGAACTGCACGGCGAACGGCCACCGCATCCAGCCAGCCGGTACGACGACGACGTCCGGTGGTCGCACCAAACTCGTTGCCCTGTGCACACAGGAACTCACCGGTTTCATCGAACAGCTCGGTCGGGAACGGGCCTGCACCTACGCGGGTGGAGTACGCTTTCACAATACCCAGCACGTAGTCGACATAACGCGGACCGATACCTGAACCGGTCGCCACGCCACCTGCGGTGGTGTTGGACGAGGTCACGTAAGGATAGGTCCCGTGGTCGATATCCAGCAGGGTACCCTGCGCGCCTTCAAACATGATCAGATCGCCACGCTTACGCGCGCTGTCCAGCAGTTCAGAGACGTCAACCACCATGCCGGTCAGGATGTCAGCGACTTCCATCACATCGCTCAGCACTTTGTCGAAATCGACGGCTGGCTCTTTGTAGTACTCCACCAGCTGGAAGTTGTAGAAATCGACCACTTCCTTCAGCTTGGCAGCAAAGGTTTCTTTGTTGAACAGGTCGCTGACGCGCAGTGCGCGACGCGCCACTTTATCTTCATAAGCCGGTCCGATNCCACGGCCGGTGGTNCCNATCGCTTTGGCACCGCGCGCACGTTCACGCGCCATGTCCATCGCAACATGATATTGCAGGATCAGCGGACAGGCTTCAGAAATCAGCAGACGTTCACGTACCGGAATCCCGCGCGCTTCCAGACCTTTCATCTCCTTCATTAAGGCTTCAGGAGAGAGCACAACACCGTTACCAATGATGCTGGTCACGTTATCGCGCAGAATGCCAGAAGGGATCAGGTGGAGGACGGTTTTTTCACCGTTGATGACAAGCGTGTGGCCCGCATTGTGGCCGCCTTGATAACGCAC
>Ga0058692_1001133_pt1 | contig 10325 bp, 7 predicted proteins | sample AgamicAtAmrz_FD_55216 | JGI IMG/M metagenome (GOLD analysis project Ga0058692, IMG submission 55216) | Agave microbial communities from Guanajuato, Mexico - At.Am.rz | ecosystem: Host-associated > Plants > Roots > Rhizosphere | place: Guanajato, Mexico | collected 2012-06-07 | reverse complement strand
GGATAATTTCGTTGTGAAAGCTATAGACTTGCGAAATTATCATTTCGCAACCTAAGGAACGAAGCGCCTATGAAACCTCGTCAGCGGCAGGCGGCCATTCTCGAGCATCTGCAAAAGCAGGGAAAATGCTCGGTAGAGGATCTGGCCCACTACTTTGACACCACCGGCACGACAATACGCAAGGACCTGGTATTGCTCGAAAACTCTGGCGCCGTCATTCGAACCTACGGCGGCGTGGTGCTCAATAAGGACGAAGCGGACCCGCCTATCGACCACAAAACGCTGATCAATACCCACCAGAAAGCGCTGATTGCCGAAGCCGCCGTCAAATTTATCCACGATGGCGATTCCATTATTCTGGATGCAGGCAGCACCGTCCTGCAGATGATCCCGCTGCTCAGCCGCTTTAATAACATCACGGTGATGACCAACAGCCTGCACATTGTCAACGCCCTGTCGGAGTTCGACAGCGAGCAGACCATCCTGATGCCCGGCGGCACCTTCCGCAAAAAATCGGCGTCGTTTCACGGCCAGCTTGCGGAGAATGCCTTCGACCACTTCAGCTTTGATAAACTCTTTATGGGCACCGACGGCATCGACCTGAACGCCGGTGTTACGACGTTCAACGAGGTGTTCAGCGTCAGTAAAGCGATGTGCAACGCCGCGCGGGAAGTGATTTTGATGGCAGACTCGTCGAAGTTTGGCCGCAAAAGCCCCAACATTGTCTGTAGCCTTGAAAGCGTTGATAAGCTGATTACCGACGCGGGTATCGACCCGGCGTTCAGGAAAGCGCTGGAAGAGAAAGGAATCGACGTGATCGTAACCGGAGAGAGAGATGAGTGATTTTCTGTTAGAAACGGGCCGCCAGACGCTGATGCTGGAACTGCAGGAAGCCAGCCGCCTGCCCGAACGTCTGGGCGAGGATTTCGTCCGCGCGGCCAACACCATTATCCACTGCGAAGGCAAAGTGATCGTGGCGGGCATCGGTAAATCCGGCCATATCGGCAAAAAGATTGCCGCGACGCTCGCCAGCACCGGCACCCCGGCGTTCTTCGTGCATCCGGCAGAGGCGCTGCACGGCGATCTGGGGATGATTGAAAGCCGCGACGTGATGCTGTTTATCTCCTACTCCGGTTCGGCCAAAGAGCTGGATCTGATTATTCCGCGCCTGCAGGAAAAATCGGTCGCCCTGCTGGCGATGACCGGAAAATCCCGCTCGCCGCTGGCGCTGGCCGCCAAGGCGACGCTGGATATTTCCGTTGAGCGTGAAGCCTGTCCGATGCACCTCGCCCCGACCTCCAGCACCGTTAACACCCTGATGATGGGCGACGCGCTGGCAATGGCGGTAATGCAGGCGCGCGGCTTTAACGAAGAAGATTTCGCCCGTTCGCATCCGGCGGGCGCGCTCGGCGCACGCCTGCTCAACAAGGTTCACCACCTGATGCGCACCGACGATGCCATTCCGCAGGTCAAACTCGATACCAGCGTCATGGACGCGATGCTGGAGCTCAGCCGCACCGGCCTTGGGCTGGTTGCGGTGTGCGATGACGGCGGGAGCGTTAAGGGCGTGTTCACCGACGGCGACCTGCGCCGCTGGCTGGTGGGCGGCGGCAGGCTGGAAACCAAAGTGTCGGACGCCATGACCAAAGGCGGGCTGACGCTGAACGCCGAGAGCCGCGCCATTGAAGCCAAAGAGGTGCTGATGAAGCGCAAAATTACCGCCGCACCGGTGGTGGATGACGCCGGCAGGCTGTGCGGCGCCATCAACCTGCAGGATTTCTATCAGGCCGGGATTATCTAACCCTTCAGTCCCAGACGCTTCGCCAGCCTGTGCAGGTTGGCGACGTCCATCTCCAGCGCCCGCGCGCACGCCGCCCAGCTGCGGTTATTCTGCTCCAGCGCGCGGGTAATCATCTGACGCTGAAATGTCTCCGTGGCTTCACGCAGATTTTCATTCGCTATCTCGGGTACTGCCTGGGCGATAGCCGGTACGGTTTCATCCTGCAGCGCAAAATGCCGCGCGTGGAGCACCACTTCATCACCCGAACGCGTCGCCCGCGCCAGCACCACCGCGCGGTGAATCGCATGCTCCAGCTCGCGCACGTTGCCCGGCCAGCCGTAGCTCAGCAGATGCGACCTTGCACCCGGGCTCAGCACCACGCGGGAAAGCCCCATCCTGAGACGGCACTGCTCGCAGAAAAAGCCCGCCAGCAGCACCACGTCGTCACCGCGCTCGCGCAGCGGCGGCACGGTAAGCGGGAACACGCTCAGGCGATGGAACAGGTCGGCGCGGAACTGCCCTGCCAGCACCGCTTCACGCAGGTCACGGTTGGTGGCCGCCAGCACGCGAACGTCCACTCTGTGGCTGCGGTCATCCCCCACGCGCTGGATGTCGCCGTACTGCAGCACGCGCAGCAGCTTGGCCTGCAGCGACAGGGAGAGCTCACCGATTTCGTCCAGAAACAGCGTGCCGTTATCGGCCATTTCGAACTTGCCGCTGCGGTTGCTGATGGCCCCGGTAAACGCCCCTTTTACGTGACCAAACAGCTCGCTTTCCGCCACGCTTTCCGGCAGCGCGGCGCAGTTGAGGTACACCAGCGGGTTCACCGCGCGCGGCGACGCTTCGTGAATGGACTTCGCCACCAGCTCCTTGCCGGTGCCGGTTTCCCCGAAGATCAGCACGTTCAAATCTGAGGCGGCGACAATCTCAATCTCTTTTTTGAGCTGCGCCATGCCCGGAGAGAGGCCGATCATCTCCGTGTGCGCCACCTGCTCAAATGCCGCCGGGCTGCCGGGAAGAATGTTCTGGCTCTCCAGCTGTTCAATCAGCAGGGCATTGTTCAGCGCCCCGGCGGCCAGGGCGGCAATCAGGCGCAGCTCTTCGTCGCTAAAGGTGTCGAACTGGTCCGGCGACAGGCCGTCGAGGGTCAGCGCGCCGATCAGGTTTTGTCCGGCAAACAGCGGCAGGCCGATACAGGCGTGCACCTTCAGGCTCTCCTGTCCGGGAATAAGCCCGTCGTACGGGTCGGGCAGATCGCTGTCCGCCGGAAAGCGCACCACGTCACCCGCGCGGGCGATAGTCTCCAGACGCGGATGGCCCTCAAGGGTAAAACGCCGTCCAAGCACGTCCTTCGCCAGCCCGTCGATAGCCAGCGGAATAAACTGCCGCCCCTCGTAGCGCAGCAGCGCGGACGCATCGCACTCAAGCACGTGGCGCAGCGTTGAGATCAGCCGTTGAAAGCGGTCCTGATGGCCGATACCGGTCTGCAGCTCAATGGCGATCTTCGCCAGCACGTCTACGGAAAAGCTCATAGTGACCTCGCTGTCATTTTGACAATGAATATTGTCATATTGACACTAATTTTGATAGTCATAATGACTACCCATTACGGATCATAAAAATATTAATTAATTAAAATCAATAAATTAAAAACTGGCACGCAACTTGATATAGGCAAAACATCTTATTTGAAAATGCTGTATTACGTAGAGGTTGCTATGTCTATTCTGGTTAAAAATAACATTCATTGGGTGGGTCAACGTGACTGGGAAGTGCGTGATTTTCACGGGACGGAATACAAAACGCTGCGCGGCAGCAGCTACAACAGCTATCTCATTCGTGAAGGTAAAAACGTGCTGATCGATACCGTCGATCACAAGTTCAGCCGCGAGTTCGTGCAGAACCTGCGCAGTGAAATCGACCTGGACGACATCGACTACATCATTATCAACCACGCGGAAGAGGACCATGCCGGCGCGCTGACCGAGCTGATGTCCTACATTCCGAACACGCCGATCTACTGCACCACCAACGCAATCGACTCGATCAACGGCCATCACCACCATCCGGAGTGGAACTTCCACACCGTGAAAACCGGCGACGCGCTGGATATCGGCAACGGCAAGCAGCTGATCTTCGTGGAAACGCCGATGCTGCACTGGCCGGACAGCATGATGACCTACATGACCGGCGACGCGGTGCTGTTCAGCAACGACGCCTTCGGCCAGCACTACTGCGACGAGCGCCTGTTCAACGACGAAGTGGACCAGACCGAGCTGTTCGAGCAGTGCCAGCGCTACTACGCCAACATCCTGACGCCGTTCAGCCGCCTGGTAACGCCGAAAATCACCGAGATCCTCGGCTTTAACCTGCCGGTGGATATGATTGCCACCTCCCACGGCGTGGTGTGGCGTGAAAATCCCACCCAGATTGTGGAGCTGTACCTGAAATGGGCGGCGGACTATCAGGAAGACCGCATCACTATTTTCTACGACACCATGTCCAACAACACCCGCATGATGGCGGACGCCATTGCCCAGGGCATCAACGAAGTGGACCCCAACGTGGCGGTGAAAATCTTCAACGTGGCGCGCAGCGATAAGAACGAGGTATTGACCAACGTCTTCCGCTCTAAGGGCGTGCTGGTGGGCACCTCCACCATGAACAACGTGATGATGCCGAAAATTGCCGGTCTGGTAGAAGAGATGACCGGCCTGCGTTTTCGCAACAAGCGCGCCAGCGCCTTTGGCTCCCACGGCTGGAGCGGCGGCGCGGTAGACCGTCTCTCCACCCGTTTACAGGATGCGGGCTTTGAAATGTCCCTCAGCCTGAAGGCGAAATGGCGTCCGGATATCGACGCCCTGGAGATCTGCCGCCAGCACGGCCGCGACATTGCCCGTCAGTGGGCGCTCACCCCCCTTCCGCAAGCGGCACAACCATCCGAACAGCAGGAAACCTGCGCCTGCGCCGCCGAGGCAGCCGCCGATCCCGGACCGCGCATGCAGTGCAGCGTCTGCCAGTGGATTTACGACCCGGCGCTGGGCGAGCCGCTGCAGGACGTTGCGCCAGGTACACCCTGGAGTGACGTGCCGGACAATTTCCTCTGCCCGGAATGTTCCCTCGGGAAAGACGTCTTTGACGAACTGGGTAAGGAGGCAAAATGAGCAACGGGATCGTCATCATCGGCTCGGGCTTTGCCGCCCGCCAGCTGGTGAAAAATATCCGCAAGCAGGACGCCAGCGTGCCGCTGACGGTGATCGCCGCCGACAGCATGGACGAGTACAACAAGCCCGATCTGAGCCACGTCATTAGCCAGAATCAGCGCGCCGAGGACCTCACCCGCCAGACGGCGGGGGAGTTCGCGGAACAGTTTAACCTGCGTCTGTTTCCCTACACCTGGGTCACCGACATCGACGCCACCGCCCACGTGGTAAAAGCTAAAGAGAAAACCTGGCAGTACGACAGGCTGGTGCTGGCCACGGGTGCCTCTGCGTTTGTGCCGCCGATTGAGGGCCGCGAGCTGACGATCACCCTCAACAGCCAGCAGGAGTACCAGGCCAGCGAAACGGCGCTTCGCGACGCGCAGCGGATAATGATTGTCGGCGGCGGGCTGATAGGCACCGAGCTGGCAATGGATTTCTGCCGGGCGGGTAAATCCGTGACTCTGGTCGACCATGCGGCGAGCATTCTGTCGTCACTGATGCCGGCAGAAGTAAGCAGTCGCTTACAGCATCGCCTGACCGACATGGGGGTGCATCTGCTGTTGAAATCGCAGCTGCAAAGTCTGAGCAAAACCGAAAGCGGCATTCGTGCCACGCTCGACCGCAGCCGCAGCGTTGAGGTGGATGTGGTAATCGCTGCAACGGGCCTGCGCCCGGAAACCGCGCTGGCGCATCGCGCAGGCGCCGAAATACAGCGTGGCGTGAAGGTAAATAGCTACCTGCAAACCACGCAACATGATATTTACGCGTTAGGTGACTGCGCTGAAATTAACGGTCATGTGCTGCCATTTTTACAGCCAATTCAATTAAGCGCGATGTATCTGGCGAAAAACCTGCTCGGCGGCAGCGCGCCGCTGAAATTACCCGCCATGCTGATTAAAGTCAAAACGCCGGAATTACCGCTGCATCTTGCCGGTGAAACACAGCGTCAGGATCTGAACTGGCAAATTACCCTCGAACCGCAGGGAATGGTCGCGCGCGGCGCGGATAACGAGGGTCAGATTCGCGCTTTTGTGGTTAGTGAAGACCGGATGAAGGAGGCTTTCGCTCTGCTGAAATTGTTACCTGCTTAACCCTCGTTTTGCCGGGTAGCGCTTCGTTTACCCGGCCAACAGCTAGTCTACGCTGTCTTAATCTTTGGATTTTATTATTCACCGCCCCGATATTTCGGGGCTTTTTTTTACGCATTCTATTCATCAAGTAAATGCAAAGTAGATATATCATCGCTATCAATCCCTTATTTATTATTTTCGTAAATACTTTAATCTGAAATAGATTAAAAACATCATCCAGTTTTATTATTGGCAGCCAACTCAGTCTAAATAGATATCATCAGCAGGAGGCAAATCATGGCGAATTTTTATAAATAACTCAATTATCTTTATCGCTATTTCACACAAGCGAAGAATGCGGAATATATTTTATTCCGCAAAAGTCCTATATTTTCAGCATCTTTTTATCGGTATGCCGCTATGCGCCAGCCATTGAGGAAGTCGTGGAGATTGCGCCGTGCAGGAGGCGGTTCAGGAACGTACCACCAGCGCGTCGTAGCCGCGCCAGCGGTAGTTGACCATGGAGATCAGCCAGCAGGCGACAAACAACCCAACCACCACAAACCCGGCGTTGCCCAGATTGTCGTTTACCGTGCCAATCAGATCCCACACGCCGCCGCTGAGGGCAAATTTGTCCATCAGCAGACCCAGCGCTTCCAGCCCGCCGATAAACAGCGCCACCACCACGGAGGTGCCGGTGATGGTCATGTTGTAGTAGAGCTTGCGCTGCGGCTTGTTGAACGCCCAGCCGTAGGCGCCGACCATCAGCAGGTTATCGAGAGTATCCACCAGCGCCATGCCGCTGGCGAAGAGCGCCGGGAAGACCATGATTGACCACACCGACATCCCGCTTGACGCGCTGGCGGCAGAGATCCCCAGCACGCCAATCTCGGTGGCCGTGTCAAAGCCGAGGCCAAACAGGAAACCGACCAGGTACATCTGCCAGCTTTTATTCACCAGGCGGAAGGTTTTGCCAAACAGCCAGTTCATGACGCCGCCCTGGGCAGGGAGCGTGATGTCGCCCTGCACTGGCCTGCCCTGTTTCAGCGCCTGAAAACTGCGCCAGACGCCGCGCAGGATCACCATGTTCACCAGCGCCATCGCCAGCAGGAAGGTGGCGGAAACGGCGGTGCCAATCAGGCTGCCGGTTTCGTGAAACCATTCCATGTTTTTCTGAAACGCCGTCGCGGTCGCGGCGATAGCAATAGAGGCCAGCACCACGATGGTGGAGTGCCCCAGCGAGAACCACGCCCCCACGCCGGAAGGACGTTTGCCCTGCTGCATCATCTTACGCGTCACGGTATCAATCGCCGCGATGTGGTCAGCGTCCACCGCGTGACGCAGCCCGTAGCACCACGCCAGCAGGCTGGCGGCCATCAGCGCCGTGCTGCCGCTAAAAGCGTGCCATGCCCATCCCCAGGCCAGCAGGTTTGCCATTACCAGAGCCAGCAGCAGAAGCGCGGCGCGAGGTTCATTGTGTAAGAGTCGTAACATTTTAAGTCCTTTGTGAACATGACCGGGCAGCGGCGATCGCCGCCTGCCCGAAGGAGATCGCTCCGTCACCTGCGGGCAGGCGCGAAGGAAAAAGAAGCGTAAAGTCAGAAAGATAATGACGCAGGCGCGCGCGCAGCAGACGGTTGTGCAGCACGCCGCCGCTGAGACAGATTGTCGACAGCGACAGGCGTCGGGCATGGCGCGCGGCGAGTTGCGCCAGCCCTTTTGCCAGCGCGTCGTGAAACGCCCACGCGCGCTGGCAGGATTCCGCCTGCCAGCTCAGCCACTGCTGCCAGAACTGCGCGAGGTTATCCACGTCCAGCGTCACCGGATGGTCGACGCCCGCGCACTGCGAGGCCAGCGCTTCCAGCCGGCAGGCCGCTTCACCTTCCCAGGATTGGGTTTCAATACCCAGCGCGCAGGCGACCGCATCAAACAGACGACCACAGGACGAGGCCTGCGGCGCGTTGATGCCGCGCCGGATCGCCGTTGCCAGCAGCGGCCAGTTTTCACGCTGAACCGCGCGCGTTTCCGGGTACTGCTGCCAGTCAGGGACAAACGCCAGGCAGTGGGCGAGTAAATTGCGCCACGGCTGCCGCGCCGCCAGATCGCCCCCCGGCAGCGCAACGGCAGGCAGCCCGCCCAGACGCTCGCACGCGAGATAGCTCACCCGCAGGCACTCCCCGCCCCACAGCGCGCCGTCCTCGCCCATGCCGATCCCGTCCAGCGTCAGGGCAATCACGTCTCCGCCGTCGAGCGGCCAGCCGTTCTCCGCCAGGCACGCCGCCGCATGGGCGTGATGGTGCAGTACGGTTTCGACCGGCAGCCCCTGCGCCTGCGCCCACCGTTGTGTGTGATAACCCGGATGGGCGTCACACACCACGCGATCCGGCTGAAAGGCGTAAATTTTCTGCATCAGCGATAGCGCGCCGCGCCACTGCGCTTCGACACCCTCGTCACCGAGATCGCCAAAATGCTGGCTCAGCACCGCCTGGCTGCCACGCACCAGGCAGAAGGTGTTTTTCATCTCCGCGCCGGTGCATAGCATAGCGGGGATATTCTCAAAACCCGCAGGCAGCGCGACGGCATCGGGCACAAAACCGCGCGCGCGGCGAAGCATCGCGCCGTCGCGATCCATCACCGAATCATCCATCCGCTGCAGGATATCGCGGTTGTGCAGCAGGAAGCCGTCCGCGACGTCGCCGAGCTCATCCAGCGCCTGCTGGTTGGTCATGGCAGGCGGTCTGCCGCTGAGGTTGCCGGAAGTCATCACCAGCGGGCGCCGGCAGTCCATCATCAGCAAATGTTGCAGCGGGTTAGCGGGAAGCATGATGCCAATACAATCGAGCCCGGGTGCAATCCCTTCGGGAAATCCGGGAAGCGAGGCTTTTGGGGTCAGCACAATCGGCGCTGCGGAGGAGCGTAACAGCGTCTGGATCGCCTCCGGCACGCCGTCCGCATTCGGGATCATCACCGCCAGCGGCTTCGCGGGACGCTGCTTGCGTGCCCGAAGCGTCGCGACCGCCTGCGGATTACGCGCGTCGCAGACGAGATGAAAACCGCCCAGCCCTTTGACCGCGACTATGCCGCCGCTTTTCAGCATCGCCACCGCCGCGCTCAGCGCAGCCTCTCGGGAAGCGGTGATGTCGCCCGCACGCCATTCCAGCGCTGGCCCGCAGTCCGGGCAGGCTACCGGCTGGGCGTGAAAACGTCTGTCAGCCGGGTTACGGTATTCCGTCTCACACGGCAGGCAGAGGGGAAATGCGGCCATTGACGTGGCCGGACGGTCATAGGGCATCGCGCGGATAATGGTAAACCGCGGTCCGCAGTGGGTGCAGTTGATAAACGGATAGCGATATCGGCGCTCGCCGGGGTCGCGCATTTCAGCCAGGCACGCCGGACAGGTCGCGGCGTCGGGGACGATCTGGGTGTCCATCGCCCCGCCCGCGCTGTGGCGGATGATAAAGTCCTCCGGCACCTGCGCCCACGTAAACGGATGCGTTTCAACGTGGTCAATGCGTGCCAGCGGTGGGCAGTCCTGATGCAGCCTCGCGGTAAAGGCCCCCCCATTACCCGCGAGGCGCACCAGCACACCCTCTCCATCATTGCAGACGTCGCCGGTCAACTGAAGCGCCTGCGCCAGCTGCCAGACGAAGGGACGAAACCCCACGCCCTGCACCTTGCCCCGCACGCGCAGCTGGACACCGTTACTGCACATACGGTTCAGAACAGCAGCGATGACGACGTGTCGAATGCCGCACGACGGCGCTTTTCGGCGCTCATCTGCTCAAGCTTCTCGCGATCCACGCAGACCAGCGCATGCGTCGGGCAGGCTTCCATGCAGGCCGGACCGGCGTCGCGGTGATAGCAAAGATCGCATTTGTTGGCTTCGGCTTTCTCCGCACGTACGCTCAGACCCATGCCGCTGTTGCGTACCACCGGACGAACAACCACCTCCATCGCGCCGTACGGGCAGGCGACCACGCAGGTTTTGCAGCCAATGCAGCGCTCCTGCATGACGTGCACAAAGCCTTTCTCGCGTTTAATCGCCCCGTTCGGGCAAACGTTCGCGCACGGTGCGTCTTCGCACTGGCGACAGATGGCGGCGGTGGAAATATTCACGCCTTTGATGACGTGGATGCGCGGCAGGAAGGTGTCAGGGGTGAGCGACGCGCAGTCCTGCTCCGCCTGATGGGAAACCACGCACGCCACTTCACAGGTACGGCAACCAATACACTTACTGGCATCGGCCATAATAAAACGGNTCATCTGCTTCTC
>Ga0058692_1001130_pt1 | contig 10337 bp, 7 predicted proteins | sample AgamicAtAmrz_FD_55216 | JGI IMG/M metagenome (GOLD analysis project Ga0058692, IMG submission 55216) | Agave microbial communities from Guanajuato, Mexico - At.Am.rz | ecosystem: Host-associated > Plants > Roots > Rhizosphere | place: Guanajato, Mexico | collected 2012-06-07 | reverse complement strand
CATCTCCCCCTCAAGGGGGAAGATCGACAAGCGGAAGGCTCCTCGTTCCCTCTCCACCGGCGACGACGCCAGTTGTGAATGGAAGTTTGTGCCGCGATTGATCTCCCCCCTTGAGGGGGAGATGTCCGGCAGGACAGAGGGGGGTAACCGCCGCACACTGAGAGGGCAAACCCATGCCCGTTGAAACAAAAACCACCTGTCCCTATTGCGGCGTCGGCTGCGGCGTCATCGCCACTGTCAAAGACGATGGCGCGGTGTCCGTCAGAGGCGATCAGGACCACCCCGCCAATTTCGGCCGGCTGTGTTCCAAAGGTTCGGCTCTGGCTGAAACCATCGACCTCGACGGTCGCCTGCTCCACCCCGAAATCAGCGGCAGACGGGCGGCATGGGACGAAGCGCTTGATCTCGTCGCCTCCCGNTTCTCTCAAGCCATCGCCGAACACGGCCCGGATTCGGTTGCCTTTTACGTCTCCGGCCAATTGCTGACCGAGGATTATTACCTCGCCAACAAGCTGATGAAGGGTTTCATCGGTTCGGCCAATATCGATACCAACTCAAGGCTCTGCATGTCGTCCTCGGTCGCCGGCCATCGCCGCGCCTTCGGGGCCGATACGGTGCCGGGCACCTATGAGGATATGGAGCTTGCCGATCTGGTGATCCTCACCGGTTCAAATCTCGCCTGGTGCCATCCCGTCCTCTACCAGAGGCTAGCGGCGGCAAAGGCGGCACGGCCGGAAATGAAAGTCGTTGTCATCGATCCGCGTCGCACGATTAGCGCCGATATTGCCGATATGCACCTCGCCATCCGCCCGGATGGAGACGTGGCCTTGTTTACCGGCCTGCTGGCGCATCTTTCCGGTAGTCCTGCAGTCGATCACGCCTTTGTGGAAGATCACACGGTCGGTTTTGATGCTGCGATGCAGGCAGCAACCGAATATAGCCTGCCTGATATCGCTGAGGCCACCGGGCTGACGATTGCCGAACTGATTTCCTTTTACGAATTGTTCGAACGCACCGAAAAAACCGTCACCTGTTACAGCCAGGGCGTCAACCAGTCGCAAAGCGGCACCGACAAGGTCAACGCTATCATCAATTGCCACCTTGCGACCGGTCGCATCGGCAGGCCCGGCATGGGACCGTTTTCGCTGACCGGTCAGCCGAACGCCATGGGCGGGCGCGAGGTCGGCGGGCTGGCCAACATGCTGGCCGCCCATATGGCCATCGAAAGTGCCGGGGATCGTGATCGCGTGCAGCGCTTCTGGGCCTCGCCTGCCATTGCGGAAAAACCCGGCCTCAAGGCCGTTGATATGTTTCGGGCCGTGGCCGATGGCCGCATCAAGGCGCTGTGGATCATGGCGACCAATCCAGTGGTGTCCATGCCTGACGCCGGTGCCGTCGAAGCGGCCATCAAGGCCTGTCCATTCGTCGTGGTGTCCGATGTCATGGCAAAGACCGACACGGCGCGCCATGCCCATGTGCTTCTGCCATCGCTTGGCTGGGGGGAAAAAGACGGTACGGTCACCAATTCCGAGCGGCGCATTTCCCGCCAGCGCGGTTTTCTCGATGCACCCGGTGAAGCGAAAGCGGACTGGTGGCAGATGGCGGAAGTGGGCCGGCGCATGGGTTTCGGCGCAGCCTTTGCCTTCCGGCACGCGTCGGAGATTTTCGCCGAACATGCGGCTCTGTCTGGCTTCGAAAATCTGGGCAGTCGCGATTTCGACATCAGTGGCGTCGACCCGAAAGTCTATGACGGGATGGCGCCCTTCCAATGGCCAAGACCGCAGGCAGGTGACGCCGGCACGACGCGTTTCTTCGCAGATGGCCGGTTTTATCACGCCGATGGCAAGGCACGGTTCATCGTCACAGCCTTGCCGGAGGTGGACAGAACGTCGGCGGACTATCCGCTGACGCTGAATACCGGGCGCATTCGCGACCAGTGGCATACCATGACCCGCACCGGCAAAAGCGCACGCCTTACCGCCCATATCGCCGAGCCATTCGCCGAGCTTCACCCGCGCGATGCACAGGCGCTGGGCATCGAAAGCGCCGATCTGGTAGAGCTGGAAAGTCCACATGGTAAGGTTCTGCTGCGGGCGTTGATCAGCGAAAGGCAGGCGCGCGGGTCGGTGTTCGCGCCGATGCACTGGAACGACCAGTTCGCCTCGCTGGCGCGGATCGATATGGTTGTGGCCCCGGTCACGGACCCTTATTCCGGCCAGCCCGCCTCGAAAAACACGGGCGTGAGGGCAAGACGTTTCGAAGCGAAGGCTTACGGTTTCGCCATTTCCCGCACCCGGCCCGATGCGCCGGACTGCGCCTATTGGGCCATTGCAAAGGCGGATGGCGGCTATCGCATGGAGCTTGCCTTTGCGGAAGAGCCGCAGGACTGGACGCTCTGGGCACGACAGGTCTTCGGCATCGACGCCGGGATCGAGCCGCTGGGTTGTAGCGACCGGCAAACTGGCGATCTGCGCCTTGCCTTTTTCGATGGCGATATACTGCTGGCGGCGCTGTTCATCGCAAGGCGGCCGGTGGCTGTTGCCCGCAACTGGGCGATTTTACAATTGACCGAGCGCCATGAGGACTTGCGAATGCGGTTTGCGCTGATCGCCGGTCGCCCCGGAGCCGGCCGTCCCGATCCGGGGGCCACGGTCTGCTCTTGCTTCAATGTCGGCGTCAACCAGATCACGGCCGCAGTCCGGGATGGCTGCCATAGCGTCGAAGCCATCGGCAAGGTGTTGAATGCCGGCACCAATTGCGGCTCGTGCCGCGCCGAAATCAAGGAGGTCATCAATGGATGCCTTAAAACCGCAGCGGAATGAACCGGCCCGTATGGAGAAACTCGCCAAGCTGCCGGTTTTCTGGGGGCTTGAGGGCAAGCGCGTGGTGCTGGCGGGCGGATCGGATGGGGCCGCCTGGAAGGCGGAGCTGTTGCTGGCCTGCGGCGCGGAATTGCATGTCTTTTGTGAGAGGGGTGACCTGTCCGAGACATTTGCAGGGCTCGTTGTCAGAAGCACTCGCCTGCATTTCCATGCCATGCGCTGGCATAGTGGCATATTCGCCAATGCGGAACTGGCGCTGGCGGATTGCGAAACGGATACGGAGGCGGCAGCCTTTCATGCCGCTGCGCGGGCGGCGGGTGTTCCCGTCAACGTCATCGACAAGCCGGAATTCTGCCAGTTCCAGTTCGGCTCCATCGTCAATCGCTCGCCAGTGGTCGTCTCGATCTCCACCGATGGCGCAGCACCTATTCTGGCTCAGGCTATCCGTCGGCGCATTGAGACATTGCTGCCGCCCTCGCTCAGGGATTGGGGCGCGCTTGCCCGGACCATCCGTGAGCGGGTTAACCTGCGGCTGACGCCAGGTCCGTCCCGGCGGCTGTTCTGGGAGAAATTCGTCGATCGGGCCTTTACCGAAAGGCTGGACGAAGACAGCGAAGAACGATTGCTGACGGCTACCGGAATGCAGGCTTGCGAGGTTGGGGGGCGGGTGACGCTTGTGGGCGCCGGCCCTGGAGACGCCGAACTTCTGACGCTGAAAGCGGTGCGCGCCCTGCAGGCGGCAGATGTCATCCTGTTTGACGATCTTGTCTCAGCCGAGGTGCTGGAGCTGGCGCGGCGGGAGGCCAAGCGCATGCTGGTTGGCAAGCGCGGCGGCCGCGAAAGCTGCAGGCAGGAAGATATCAACGACATGATGATCCGGCTTGCAAAGGCGGGAAAAAGGGTGGTGCGCCTGAAATCCGGCGATCCGATGATTTTCGGGCGCGCCGGTGAGGAGATCGCCGCGCTGGCGGCTGAAAACATTCCCGTCGATGTCGTGCCCGGCATCACCGCGGCAAGCGCCATGGCCTCCCGCCTCGGCATTTCCCTGACCCATCGCGACCACGCCCAGTCGGTGCGCTTCATCACCGGCCATTCCCGTCAGGGAAAGCTGCCGGAGAATATTGACTGGACATCGCTTGCCGACCCCGCCGTAACCACGGTTTTTTACATGGGCGGGCGAACCGCGGCGGCAATCCAGTCCTCCTTGCTCGCCCACGGCATGGACGCCTCGACGCCCGTTGCCGTCGTGGTTTCCGTCACCCGGGCGAATGAGCAGCGCTGGTGCGGCACACTCACGCAACTGTCTGCGGCAATCGAGCGGCTGGGGGTAAACGAGCCCGTTCTGATCGGCATTGGCGATGTGTTCCGCGCCGCTTCCCCGGCGCTGTCCGTGATGGACGCAAAGGAGATCCTTCCGCCCGTTCTGATAGCTCGATGACGGACCACGCGCCGCCCCGGCGCAAATTTTTGACACACGACGTCGACGCGGCCACCCACGGTCGGCCTAAACCATCCCTTGACATTGGTTTTTCGTTCGCTCTTCAATAAAACGAAAAAATTGAAAGAGGAGGGAGGGCGAAATGTTGCTCACACCGCGTCAGGATGAAATCGTCGCGCTGGCGAAAGCGAACGGGCGAGTGCTGGTCGACGAGCTGGCATCTCGGTTTTCCGTCACCCCTCAGACGATCCGCAAGGACCTGAACGACCTCTGCGATACCCGTGTTCTGACCCGCATCCACGGCGGCGCGCTTTTTCCAAGCGGCAATGAAAATGTCAAATACGAGGCTCGGCGGGCGATTGCTTCCGTGGAAAAGCAGGCGATCGGAGCCGCTGCCGCCGCTCTCATTCCCAACAATTCGTCGCTTTTCATCAACATCGGCACGACCACGGAGGCGGTGGGCGAAGCGCTGGCGGATCATCACGAACTGATGGTCATCACGAATAATATAAATGTTGCCAACAGGTTACGTGTTTTCCCGGGTATTGAGGTGGTGATTGCCGGTGGTGTCGTGCGCGGCTCCGATGGCGGCATTGTCGGCGAAGCGGCCGTGGATTTCATTCGCCAGTTCAAAGTGGATTTCGCCGTCATCGGCGTGTCCGCCATCGATGAGGACGGCGCCCTGCTGGATTTCGATTTCCGCGAGGTCAAGGTTGCGCAGGCAATCATCTCCAACGCGCGCCATGTGATTCTGGTATCGGATTCGCTCAAATTCGAACGGACGGCCCCTGTCCGCATCGGCCATCTTTCGCAGGTTCATACCTTCATCACCGATCATTGTCCGATTGATTCCATCCGCGGNATCTGCGCCGATCANGATGTCCGGCTGATCGAGACGGAGGCCCGCGGCACCTGATCCACNGGCTGTCGGAATTTCGTTTGACATTCGTTTTNTCTTCGAATTAGATGGTCGTGCTTTCAATATATCGATGAGGAGAGCGTCGATGAAAGCGCGGGAGGGTGCATGTCTGACGAGGCAATTCACGATATTTTCGTGATCGGCGGCGGTATCAATGGCTGCGGCATTGCGCGCGACGCCGTCGGCAGGGGCTATTCCGTCGCACTTGCNGAAATGAACGATTTCGCCTCCGGTACGTCGTCTGCTGCAACCAAGCTCATTCATGGCGGCCTGCGTTATCTCGAACATTACGAGTTTCGNCTGGTGCGCGAAGCNCTGATGGAACGCGAGGTTCTGTGGGCCATGGCGCCTCATATCATCTGGCCCATGCGTTTCGTGCTGCCCTTCCAGAAGGGCGGTGTGCGTCCGGCGTGGCTCGTGCGTCTCGGGCTCTTCCTTTACGATCATCTTGGCGGCCGCAAGCTTCTGCCCGCCACCCGCTCGCTCGATCTGCGCCGTGATCCGGCCGGAAAGCCTTTGAAACCGATTTTCGCCCGGGCTTTCGANTATTCCGACGGATGGGTCGATGACGCCCGCCTGGTCGTGCTGAACGCCCGTGATGCCGCTGACCGTGGCGCGTTGATCCTCANTCGGACGCAGGTGGTTTCNGCGCGGCGCGACGGCGCGTTCTGGCGGGTCGAGACGAGAAATGCCGCCGGAGAAACGCAGGTCCACCGGGCGCGGATGTTGGTGAATGCCGCCGGTCCATGGGTCGACAGGGTTCTGTCGGCGACCTTCGGNAAAAACAACGTTCACAATGTTCGCCTCGTCCAGGGCAGCCATATCATCGTGCGCAAGAAGTTCTCCGATCCGCGCGCNTACTTCTTTCAGAATCCGGATGGCCGCATCATTTTCGCCATCCCTTACGAACAGGATTTCACCCTGATCGGCACGACGGATCGCGACTATACCGGTGACCCCCGGGCTGTTAAGATCAGCGACGAGGAAATCAGCTATCTCTGCAGCGCGGCGAGTGAATATTTTGCCGAACCGGTGAAGCCGGCCGATATCGTCTGGACATATTCCGGGGTGCGGCCGCTTTTTGATGACGGCGCGTCAAAAGCGCAGGAGGCGACGCGTGATTATGTCTTGAAGACCGAGGGGACCGACGGCGAGGCACCACTTCTCAATATTTTCGGCGGCAAGCTCACCACTTATCGGCGACTCGCCGAACATGCTCTTGAAAAGATCGGCGATGCGCTGGGAACAAAGGGAGCCCGATGGACAGCGGGTTCTCATCTGCCGGGCGGAAATTTCAATGTAGAAGCTTATGCTGCGGAGGTTTCTGCGCTGCTATCGCGTTATCCCTTCCTGGAAAAGCGTCATGCGGAGCGGCTTGTCCGCTGCTACGGCACCGATGTGGCGGCGATGATAGGCAATGCGACAGACGCGCCCGCGCTTGGGCGGCATTTCGGCGGCACGCTCTACGAAGCTGAAGTTCGCTGGCTGATGGCGCGGGAATGGGCGCTGACGGCGGAGGATATTTTGTGGCGCCGTACCAAGCAGGGACTTTTTTTGACCCCCGACGAGGTGCGCGGGTTGGAGGACTACATCGATGACATTGCAGGTGGACGATTGAAGGCAATCTGACGATCCGGACAAAAGCGGAGGAGGCTTTGGATCACCATGCTTGAATTGCGAAATGTCTCGAAGATGGTGGGCGGTGACTATCATATTCATCCCACGGATCTGACGTTGCAGCGCGGAAGCCTGAACGTTCTGCTTGGACCGACGCTTTCGGGCAAGACGTCGCTCATGCGGCTNATGGCAGGGCTGGACAAGCCAAGCAGCGGCTCGATCCTGGTCAACGGCGAGGATGTGACCGGCTGGCCGGTCCAGAAGCGCAACGTCGCCATGGTGTACCAACAGTTCATCAACTATCCGGCGCTCAGCGTTTACGAAAACATTGCCTCGCCGATGCGGGTTGCGGGCAAGGATCAGGCAACCATCGACCGGGAAGTGAGAAAAGCCGCGGAGCTTCTGAGGCTTACACCCTATCTCGACCGTACGCCGCTCAATCTTTCCGGCGGCCAGCAGCAGCGCACGGCACTTGCCCGCGCCATCGTCAAGAACGCCACTCTGGTGCTGCTCGATGAGCCNTTGGCCAATCTCGATTACAAGCTGCGCGAAGAATTGCGCGAGGAGCTGCCGCGCATTTTCGCGGAGTCGGGCGCGATCTTCGTTTATGCCACCACAGAGCCGTCAGAGGCGCTGCTGTTGGGCGGCAATACGGCAACACTCAACGAGGGCAGGGTAACCCAGTTCAGTCGCACCATCGAGGTTTACCGGCGCCCGGTGGATATTGTGACGGCGGAAATTTTCGCCGACCCGCCGCTCAACACCATCGAGGTCATCAAGACGGGTGGAGCCTTTACCCGTGCTGATCGCGCNGTTGTCGCGGTGCCGGCGCACCTTGCCACCGTGCCGGATGGACCTTTGACCATCGCTTTCCAGCCGCATCATCTTTTCCCGCAGGCGAAGGGTGAAGCACGGCAATCCATACGGGCGCGGACGCTGATCTCNGAAATCGCCGGGTCGGAAAGCTTCGTGCATGTGGAATTTTCGGGCCGACGCTGGGTCATGCTGGCGCATGGCATCCACGACATCGAACCGGACAGGGATATCGAGCTGTTTCTCGATACAAGCCACCTGATGGCATTCGACGCAAATGGCCGCGCCATCGGCGAAGCGGCGTAAGGGGGATCGGTCATGGCACGTATCACGCTCGATCATATCCGCCACGCCTATAACGCCAAGGCGCAGGCTGCCGGCGATTATGCNCTGAAGGAGGTTCATCACGAATGGGAGGATGGCGGGGCCTATGCACTTCTCGGTCCCTCCGGTTGTGGTAAGACCACGCTGCTCAACATCATTTCTGGCCTGCTGCGCCCCTCCGANGGCCGNATCGCGTTCGACGGAACAGACGTCACGGATTTTGCGACTGAAGATCGCAATATCGCCCAGGTGTTCCAGTTCCCGGTCGTTTACGACACGATGACAGTTTACGACAATCTTGCTTTTCCGCTGCGCAACCGGCATGTGCCGGAGGCCGAGGTCGACCGCCGCGTGCGGGAAATCCTTGAGATGACCGACCTTTCCGGTATGGCCAAACGCAGGGCCCGCGGGTTGACGGCGGACCAGAAGCAGAAGATCTCGCTGGCGCGCGGCCTCGTACGCTCCGACGTCAACGCCATTCTCTTTGATGAGCCGCTGACGGTCATCGATCCGCATATGAAATGGGTGCTGCGCTCGCAGCTGAAGCGCCTGCATCGCCAGTCCGGTTTTACCATGGTCTACGTCACCCATGACCAGACCGAAGCGCTGACCTTCGCCGACAAGGTGGTGGTGATGTATGACGGCCAGATTGTCCAGATCGGCACGCCGGCTGAGCTTTTCGAGCGGCCGGGGCATACATTTGTCGGTTATTTTATCGGCTCGCCGGGCATGAATGTTCTGCCCGCCAATATCGAGGGGACGACGGCTGTAGTCGGCGGNCTTGGTGTGCCGCTGGCAGGTGCGCCGACGATCGCATCGGGGCAGCGCATCGAAATCGGCATCCGCCCGGAATTCGTCCGGCTGGAGCGCGGCGGCATGCCCATCACTGTCGATAAGGTCGAGGACATCGGCCGGCAGAAGATCGTGCGTGCCCGGTTCGCCGGCCAGAAACTCGCGATCGTCGTTGCGGAAGACGAGGAAATCCCGGCGGAGGCCGGTGTGCGCTTCGACCCGGCCGCCATCGGTGTTTTCGCCGATTCCTGGCGTGTAAAGATGGGGGCCTGACCATGGAAAAAAGCTGGAACAACAAGGCATGGTTCATGGTGCTGCCNGTGCTGGTGCTGGTCGCCTTCTCCGCNGTCATTCCGCTGATGACCGTCGTGAATTATTCGGTGCAGGACACCTTCGGCAACAACCAGTTCTTCTGGGCGGGAACGCAATGGTTCGAGGAAATCCTGGCGTCGGACCGGTTCTGGGATGCGCTGGGGCGCAACCTGCTATTCTCCGGCATCATCCTCGCGATTGAAATTCCGCTCGGCATCTTCATCGCACTCAAAATGCCGAAATCCGGCATCGGCGTGCCGATCTGCCTCGTCACCATGGCACTGCCGCTGCTGGTGCCGTGGAATGTGGTGGGCACGATCTGGCAGGTCTTCGGGCGCAGCGATATCGGACTTCTCGGNTATTACGCCAATCAGCTCGGGCTCGACTACAACTATGTCAACGATCCCGTCGATGCCTGGATTACCGTCGTCATCATGGATGTGTGGCACTGGACGAGCCTTGTCGTGCTTCTGTGTTATGCCAGCCTCGTTTCCATTCCTGACGCCTATTATCAGGCGGCAAGGATCGATGGCGCGTCGCGTTTTGCGGTGTTCCGGTTCATCCAGCTGCCGAAGATGAAACGGGTGCTGCTGATCGCCTTCCTGCTGCGCTTCATGGACAGTTTCATGATCTATACCGAACCCTTCGTCGTCACNGGCGGCGGCCCGGGCAATTCCACAACCTTCCTGTCCATNGATCTCGTGAAGATGGCACTTGGCCAGTTCGACCTCGGCCCGGCAGCGGCCATGTCGCTGATCTACTTCCTCATCATCCTGCTGTTATCGTGGGTGTTCTATACCGTGATGACCAGCCACGACGCGGAGACCTGAGTCATGAGCGCCTCCAATGTCACGACCGGCGTGGAACGTAACGGCTTGGTCTCCGGCTCGTCGGGCGTTGNCACGTCGGCAAGACCCAGCTTTGCCGCAACGGCGCGCTCACGCCGCCATCACGGGCCATCCCGGTTTTCCTGGCTGGTGCCGACCATCTACATCCTGCTTCTGCTCGTGCCGATCTACTGGCTTATCAATATGAGCTTCAAGACGAATGCGGAAATCGTCTCTTCCATGACGCTCTATCCGCATCAGCCGACGCTGCAGAACTACAGGACGATCTTCACCGATTCATCCTGGTATTCCGGCTATATCAATTCGATCATNTATGTCGTCATGAACATGGTGATCTCGGTGGCTGTCGCGCTGCCAGCGGCCTATGCCTTTTCGCGTTACCGTTTTCTCGGCGACAAGCACCTGTTCTTCTGGCTTTTGACCAACCGCATGGCGCCACCGGCGGTCTTTGC
>Ga0058692_1001129_pt1 | contig 10338 bp, 11 predicted proteins | sample AgamicAtAmrz_FD_55216 | JGI IMG/M metagenome (GOLD analysis project Ga0058692, IMG submission 55216) | Agave microbial communities from Guanajuato, Mexico - At.Am.rz | ecosystem: Host-associated > Plants > Roots > Rhizosphere | place: Guanajato, Mexico | collected 2012-06-07 | reverse complement strand
TCATCGACATCAAATATGCCGGCATCTGCCACTCGGACATCCACACCGTCCGTAACGAATGGAAGAACGCCGTCTACCCGATCGTTCCCGGCCATGAAATCGCCGGCGTCGTGAAAGCTGTCGGCTCCAAGGTCACGAAGTTCAAGGTCGGCGACCACGTCGGCGTCGGTTGCTTCGTCGATTCCTGTGTTGGCTGCGCCACCCGCGATCTCGACAACGAGCATTACATGCCCGGCCTCGTCCAGACCTATAACGACGTCGATCCGTTCACGAAGACCGCGACCCATGGCGGTTATTCCGACTCGATCGTCGTCAAGGAAGGTTATGTCCTGTCGATCCCGGACAACCTGCCGCTCGACGCTTCCGCACCGCTTCTCTGCGCCGGCATTACACTTTATTCGCCGCTGCGCCGCTGGAATGCCGGTCCCGGCCAGAAGGTCGCGATTGTCGGCATGGGCGGCCTTGGCCATATGGGCGTCAAGCTCGGTGCCGCCATGGGTGCGGATATCACCGTTCTCTCGCAGACGCTGTCGAAGAAGGAAGACGGCCTGAAGCTCGGCGCGAAGGAATATTACGCCACCAGCGACGCCTCGACCTTCGAGAAGCTGGCCGGCACCTTCGACCTGATCATCTGCACGGCCGGCGTCGCCATCGACTGGAATGCCTATCTCGGCCTCCTGAAGCCCAAGGGCAGCATGGTCGTCGTCGGTGCGCCGGAACATCCGATCCCGGTTCACGCCTTCGCGCTGATCTTCGGTGCGAAGAACCTGTCCGGCTCGATGATCGGTTCGATCAAGGAAACCCAGGAAATGCTGGATTTCTGCGGCGAGCACAACATCGTCTCGGAGATCGAGACGATCAATATCCAGGACGTCAACGAAGCCTATGAGCGCGTGCTGAAGAGCGATGTGCGGTATCGCTTCGTCATCGACATGGCATCGCTCGACGCGTGAGCCTTGGATTGGGCAAACCCGCCCCATCCACACTCCGTCACCCCGGACTAGATCCGGGGTCCAGCCAGCCCAAGTCCTTGGGCTGAAAAACTCTTCTCGCCGCGCAGACGCGCGGCGGCTGGATGCCGGATCAAGTCCGGCATGACGGAGGAGTAGTTTGGCGCAGCTGTCATAACATAAGGGCGGGAAGCCAATGCTTCCCGCCTTTTCCTTTGCCCGCCCGACCCTCAGGCCTCGTCCTTCAGCGTCTCTTTCTGCGTAATCAGCCGCGCACTATGCTGGCCGCTCAGGTAAATCCACAACCAGCTCCAAGCCACGGCAAGCCGCGACCGGGTTCCGATCAGGAAGTAGATGTGGGCAAGCCCCCATATCCACCATGCAAGCACGCCCTTGAGCTTGAACCTGCCGAAATCGATCACCGCCGCGCGTTTGCCGATGGTCGCCAGATTGCCCTGATGACTGTAGCGGAACGGCGATGGTGACGGCTGGCCAGCCAGCCGCGCCTTGATGACTTTCGCGACATAGGCGCCCTGCTGCTTTGCCGCCGGTGCGATGCCCGGCACCGGCTTGCCGTTTTCCTGATTGACGGCGGCCGTATCGCCGATGACGAAGATATTCGGATCGTCTTCCAGATTGAGATGAGGTCCGACGATGGCCCGCCCTGCCCGGTCGGCGGCGGCGTTGAGCCATTTCGCGGCGGGCGACGCCTGCACGCCGGCGGCCCAGACCACGGTGCGGCAGGGATAATAGGTCTCGCCCACCGTCACGCCCTCATCGCTGCACGCCGTCACCGGCGTACCGAGCAGAACCTCGACACCAAGTTTTTCGAGGGCTTCCTTCGCATAGGCCGAAAGATCTTCCGTGAAGACCGGCAGAACGCGAGGGCCAGCCTCGACGAGCAATACCCGGGTCTTTCTGGTATCCACATTGCGGAATTCCGCCGGCAGCGCCTTATGGGCCAGTTCGGCGATCATGCCCGCCATTTCCACGCCCGTCGGGCCTGCGCCGATGATAACGAAGGTCAGCAGCGCCTGCCGTTCTTCTTCACTGGTGGCGAGTTCGGCCCGTTCGAAAGCCAGAAGCAGGCGGCGGCGGATTGTCGTTGCATCTTCGAGCGTCTTGAGACCGGGGGCGGAGCGCTCCCACTCGTCGCGGCCGAAATAGGCGTGGCGGGCGCCGGTAGCCAGCACCAGCGTATCGAAGCCGATCACCTGACCCGAACTTAAATGCACGGTCCGCGCCGCCCGGTCTATGCCATTCACCTCCGCAAGCAGGGTCGTGACCTCCTTGCGGTCGCGGTAGAGATGGCGGATCGGCCAGGCGATTTCGGATGTCGCCAGAGCCGTCGTCGCAACCTGATAAAGCAATGGCTGGAACAGGTGGTGATTGCGACGATCGATCANTGTGATGCGGACAGGGGCCCCCTCCAGCCCNTGTACCAGTTGCAAACCNCCGAAGCCTCCACCCACGACGACAACNTGATGTTCTTGCATATGTCTTCTGCCTTCAAAAGCTCGCGCACGGAGCATGCGCAGCCAAAGCATAGGCGAAAAAATTGACTTTGGTTATGAAATAGCCTGACCGCAGGCGTGACAAAAACGCCGGACTGTTTCAGCCATGCCATATTCCAGCGCATCCGCCGTCAGCCCGTGGCCGATGGAAACCTCGGCCAGATAAGGGATACGTTTCATCAGCTTGGGCAGGTTTGCGACGGTGAGGTCATGACCGGCATTGACGGCAAGCCCGAGCGCTCTGGCATGATCCGCCGTCTGCCCGAGCTTTTCGAGAAGCGCCTCACCCTTTTGCGGATCGTCAAAACAGCCGCCATAGGGGCCGGTGTAAAGTTCGATACGCGCCGCGCCCGTTTCAGCGGCCAGTTCCACCGGCTCGCGTTCGCCATCGCCATCGGCAAAAAGCGAGACGCGCATGCCGCCGGCCTTCAGGCGTCCCACCACGTCTTTCAGGAAAACGGCGTGCTTGCGGACATCCCAGCCATGGTCGGACGTCGCCTGCGACGGGTCGTCAGGCACCAAAGTCACCTGTTCCGGCTGGGTCTTCTCGCAAAGCACGAGGAAATCCTCGCTCGGATAACCTTCGATATTGAATTCCGCGCCGGGGAAGCTGTCGTCGATCAGGGCGCGCAGCACCGGCAGATCGGAAAAGCGGATATGGCGCTGATCCGGCCGGGGGTGTACAGTCAGTCCGCTTGCCCCCGCCGCCAGTGCAATATGCCCGAAATGCGCGACATCCGGCCATGGAAGATCGCGGCGGTTGCGTAACATGGCAATTGCGTTCAGATTGACAGAAAGTTTTGCGGGCATGGCATCGGGCTCCGGTTCGGAATTGACATCCTGTTTCACGCAGGTTGAGGCCAATCGCAAGGAGGCCGGCAAATTTTTTATTATCGCGGGAACGAAAACAGGCAATACACGTTACGGTTCTGATGTAGCGTTTGGCATGAGGTCTTGATCGGGAAACATGTCCGTCTTGGGGGAACAAGCAACGGACACCTTTAAAAAAGGCAGGCACACTGTCAAAGAGCGCGAAGGGGGAGACAATGCAGGATGGCCGGATGCCGTTCGAAAGTCACGGCGACGAGGACAAACCCAATCTAAGGATCAGCAGCTTTCTACCGGATATAAGCCTGCCCTCCTCCCTGCCCGCGGAACCCGTGCCCATCGCCGACATGGCCAATATCTTCGGGGTGACCCACCGGACGCTGCATTTTTACGAAGAAAAGGCGCTGCTGACCTCGAAGCGCATCGGCCAGATGCGGGTCTACACCCACCGCAACGTCCAGCGCATGGCCGTCATCAACGTCTGCCGCGAAGTGGGCATTTCCGTCGCCGCCATTACCGAGATCATGGAAAAATTCGTCCGTTCGCTCTCGCAAAGCGAGGCGGACGATATATTCCACGCCGCGCTGCGGCAGCGGAAGCGGGAATTGACGGCCGAGCTTTCCACCCTTCAGCGCCAGGCCCAGCAGATCGAGGAACTGCTGGTCACTGACACCGATGCGGACGGCATGGATGGCGCGGAACGGGGCCCGGCAAAGGACATCGCCCTCACCGACACCGAACGCAAATGCCTGGAACTGATGGCGGAGGGTTATGCGCCGGTGCGGCTCGCCCGCGCCCTTGGTCTTTCGGGCAGCGACCTCAATGTTCTCGAGGCGAAGATCATCGGCAAGTTCAATGCCAGCAACCGCTTTCAGGCGGTCGCCAAGGCGGTTCTGCTCGGCGTCATCCGCGCATAGTCACGATCAACGAACGATGGTCAGTGTCTCCGCCGCGCGGGTAATGGCGGTGTAAAGCCACCTCTCGCGCGAGTCCCGGAAAGCATAGCTCTCGTCGAAAAGAACCACGTTGTTCCACTGCGAACCCTGCGCCTTGTGCACGGTCAGCGCATAGCCGAAATCGAATTCGTCATAACGCTTGCGCGTGGACCACGGAATTTCCGTCTCCACATCCTCGAAGGCCGCCTTCAGCAATTTGATCTTGGCCGCGCCGCGATCCATATCGTCGTCTTCAGGCCGGATCATCAGGTTGATGCCGGGTTTCACCGTCTCGCGCGATGAACTCATCACCTGCCAGAGCGAACCGTTGAGCAGCCCCTTGGCGGGATCGTTCCGGAGGCAGACCAGCTTGTCACCGGATTGCGGGTAATCTGCGGTAAAACCCTTCAGCTCGCGAAGCCGCTGATTGTAGCGGCGGCGGGTGCGGTTGGTGCCGACGAGCACCTGATCGGCCTCGAGCACGAGCGACTGCGTCACTTCGGACTTGGAAATCACCTGCGCGGTCCCGTAATCGCCGCGCATGATCTCCCGGCCCTCCCGCACGTCCATGGCGAGATGGATGATGGGATTGTCCTTGGCCTGGCGATGGATTTCCGACAGCAGATANTCCGGCTCCTGCTCGGTGAAGAANCCGCCGCCCGAAACCGGCGGCANNTGGCCGGGATCGCCGAGCACGAGGATCGGCGTGCCGAAGCTCATCAGGTCCCTGCCGAGCTGCTCGTCCACCATCGAACATTCATCGATGATGATGAGCGCCGCCTTGGCGAGCGGGCTCTGGCGGTTGATGGAGAACATCGGCGCNATCGAAGTCTTGCCGGTTTCCTCGTCTTCCACNGTTTCTTCGCCGCGCGGGCGATAGATCAGCGAATGGATGGTGCGGGCATTGGTNGCCCCGCGTGAGCGCAGCACCTGCGCCGCCTTGCCGGTGAAGGCCGCAAACAGCACCTCGCCATCGACATTTTCCGCGAAATGCTTGGCAAGCGTCGTCTTGCCGGTTCCGGCATAACCGAACAGCCGGAAAACCGGCGTCCGGCCTTCCTTAAGCCAGCGGGAAACAGCCTTCAGCGCTTCGTCCTGTTGCGGTGAAAATAACATGCGCCCTCATCGCAGGATTCGAGCGTCATGCGCAACAGAAAAAGAACGAAAGATGAATCATCTCGCCAATATGAAGGCTCAATTGACCGCCTGTCGCTCGACAAGTTGCGCCAATTGCTCCGCAACCGTGTTCCAGCCGTCGAAGAAGCCCATCTCCGCGTGCCTGTCGCGATCCTCAAGATTGTTGTGCATGGCATAGGCCACATATTCCATGCCGTCGGGGTGATCGCGAAANGTCATCACGGCGGTGAGGAACGGCTGGGCGGAGGGGCGAAAACCCGCCGTCAGCGCNTCGGTAAAAACCAGACGCTGCTCATGATCCACCGCCAGAAAACATCCTTTGACATGCGGACCGAAGGCCGTGCCGTCCTCGCTATAGCGCGTTTCGAAGGCGCCGCCGGGATGGAGCTCCATGCGGTCGACCCGGCATTGGCCGGGATGCGGCACCCACCATTGTTCGAGGCTGGCCTTGTCCGTCCAGGCATTCCAGACGAGCCGGCGCGGCGCCCTGATGATGCGTGAAATCTTCAGATCGAGATCGGGATTGAAAGTCTCGGTCATTGGTCATTCTCCCCTTTGCTGGACATCCTGTCCTGTTGCGCCATGACGAATTGTTCNAGCCGGTCNGTGCGGCCTTCCCAGATGGCGCGTTGTTGCGACAACCAGCCATCGAGCATGGAGAACCTCTGCTTCTCCAGGGAACAGAACCGGACACGCCCCTGCTTGCGCGTCACGATCAGCCCCGCCTCTTCCAGCTGGCGGATATGTTTCATGAAGGATGGCAGGGCCATGTCGAAGGGCTCGGCCAGCGTTCCGATGCTCGCCTCCCCGCCGCCCAGCCTCAGGATCACCGCCCTGCGGGTCGGATCGGCAAGAGACTGGAAGATATCGTCGAGCGCGGCTGAATAGTTTTCCATAAGGCTAACTATCACGTCGAAATAGTTAGCTCAATGGATAAGTTTAAAAATCGCGAAAATTCTTTGCCGCAGGGAATAATCCGTCGGGTTGCGGTATCTCTTGATGTGCTGGCGGCAGAGGCCGCCCGAACCAAGGAGGATATGTCCATGAAGATCCGCTTTATCGTTCCCGCCCTCGTTCTGGCTTTTGCCGGAACGGCCTACGCCGCCCCTATGGTCGAAACCGTCAAGACCGCCAAGGGCGATGTGCTGGCGGGCGAAAAAGGCATGACGCTCTACACTTTCAAGAACGACAAGAAGGGCGTATCCAATTGTTATGACAAATGCGCGGTGAACTGGCCGCCGTTTTTCGCAGCCGCCAGCGACAAGGCCGAGGGCGCCTATTCCCTCGTGAAGCGCAAGGATGGCAAGATGCAGTGGGCAAAGGATGGCATGCCGCTTTATTACTGGGTCAAGGATACCAAGAAGGGCGATGCCACCGGTGATGGTGTGAACGGTGTATGGGATGCCGCAAAACCCTGATGGCATGAAGGACGAAAAGCGGGGGAACCATTCCCCCGCAGCCGGCAGCTTCGAAACCGAAATGCTGGCGCTGATGCCCATGCTGCGCCGTTATTCCCGCAGCCTTTCCCGTTCAGATGCCGATGGCGAGGACCTCTTGCAGGACTGCGTGGAAAAGGCGCTGGCCAATAAAAGGCAATGGCGCGGAACGGGTTTGAAATCATGGGCTTACACGATAATGACGAATCTTTATCGTAACCGCCACCGCGCCGAGAAACGCCACCCGTCCGAGAGCCTGGACGGCCATGAGAGCATCGCCGGCGCGGAGACGCTCTCCGACACGCTGGAGAACGACCGGCTGCACGGCGCACTCGCCCTTCTTTCGCCGGACATGCGCGCAGTTCTGATGCTGGTGACGGTGGAAGGCTACAGCTATCAGGAGGCGGCCGAGACATTGGCGATCCCGCTTGGCACCGTCATGTCCAGACTTTCCCGCGCCCGCGAAACCCTTCGCCAGCATCTGGCGGCGGATAATATCATACCCCTGCGGAGACCACGATGAAACGGCCGGACGCCATAACCGAAGACGATCTGCACGCCTATGTCGACGGACTTCTTTCCGACGATGACCGCGCGGTTGTCGAGGCCTGGCTGGCGGAAAGGCCGGAAGAGCAGGCCCGTGTGGAGGAATGGAGAAAACAGGCCGACATTCTGCGCAACGCCTTCGCCTCCTATGCCGCCGCACATCCGCATGATGCATCGATGCTCAGCCCGCAAAAGAGGGACCGCGCATGGCGGGCAAAACCGGTTCTCCTGCAAACAGCGGCCGCCCTTCTGATCTTCGTGGCGGGTGCTGCGGCAGGCAGGCTTCTGCCGCCGTCTTTTTCCACGCCGCAGGACGTGACACTGGCGTCGCTGACGACGGATATTCCGGCACAGGCGAAATCCGCTTATCTCATCTATGCGAGCGAGGTGCGCCATCCCGTCGAAGTCGGCGCGGGAGAACAGCAGCATCTCGCCACATGGCTCGGCAAGCGGCTCGGTTACCCCTTCACCATCCCCGATCTCTCAAAGATCGGATACGACCTCGTCGGCGGGCGTCTTATCCCCGTCAGCGGCAAACCGGGCGCGATGCTGATGTATCAGGACAAGACCGGCCGCCGGGTGACGGTGCTGATCGGCCACAACGAGGAAAACCGCACCACCAGCTTCCGCATGGCCAGCGCCGACGGCATCGAGACCTTCTACTGGATCGACAATGAACTGGGTTACGCCGTGTCCGCTGAGCTGACGCGCGACGAGGTGCAGGCAATCGCCGAGGAATGTTACCGGCAGTTCCCGACGTGAAGGCTGTTATTTCAGCATCGGCCAGAGGCTGATGACGAGAAGCACGGCCATGGTGATGTTGAACCATTTGAGCCGGACCGGCACAGCCAGCCATTCCCGCAATGCCGAGCCGAAACCGGCCCAGGTGGAAACGCTGGGAAGATTGACCGCGGCGAAGGCCACGCCGACGAGAAGTACGGTGAGGAAATATTGCCGCTCATCCGTATAGGTCGCCATCGCCGTCACCGCCATCACCCACGCCTTGGGATTGACCCACTGAAAGGCGGCGGCGGCAAGGAAACTCATCGGCTCCGATGCGGCCGAACCTTCGCTCAGGCTGCGGGAGGTGCCGATCTTCCACGCGATCCAGACGAGATAGAGCCCGCCTGCGAATTTCAGCCCGGTGTAAAGCACGGGCACCGAATGCAGCAACGCGCCGAGACCGAAGCCGACCCCGATCAGCAGCGACAGGAACCCCGCCCCGATGCCCAGCATATGCGGGATGGTGCGGCGGAATCCGAAATTCACGCCGGAGGCAAAAAGCATCATATTGTTCGGGCCGGGCGTGATGGATGTGGTGAAGGCAAACAGCACCAGCGCGACAAGAGTTTCGACAGTCATGATTTCTCCTTGAGCCGAAATCCTATCCGCCGGGCCAACATCAGGCCACCCCGCCGGATCGATGGCCGAGGTCAATTTTTTTGATGGATCGATCCTCTCCATGCCGGCTTTGAGAAGTCGGAACAAAGTTCTATTGTCCGATCACCAACCGCTGGAGCGAACCCATGTATGACGATATTCCTTCCGTCACCCTGCCCTCCGGAAAAGAGGTTCCGGCCCTTGGCCTCGGCACCTGGAACATGGGGGAGACGAGATCCTCCGCGCCGCAGGAGGTCGAAAGCATCCGCAAGGCGATCGATCTCGGCATGACGCTGATCGACACCGCGGAAATGTATGCGGACGGCAGATCGGAGGAGGTGGTCGGCGCGGCCATCGCCGGCCGTCGACCGAACGTGTTTCTGGTCAGCAAGGTGTATCCCTGGAACGCCAGCGCAAGAGGCACCGCAGAGGCCTGCGAGCGCAGCCTTGCAAGGCTCGGCACCGACCATATCGACCTCTATCTGCTGCACTGGCGCGGCGAGCACCCGCTTGCAGAAACCGTGGCGGCTTTCGAAAGGCTGAAGAGCGACGGCAAGATCGGCGACTGGGGTGTCTCCAATTTCGACACCGACGATATGGAGGAGCTTTTCGCGGTTCCCGGCGGCAAGAACTGCGCCGCCAATCAGGTGCTCTACAATCTGTCCCGGCGCGGGCCGGAGTTTTCGCTGCTGCCCTGGTGCCAGGAGCGCGGCGTGCCGCTGATGGCCTATTCCCCCATCGAGCAGGGCCGCATCCTGAAGAACCACGAACTCATCCGCATCGCCAAGGCCTATCAGGCGACACCGGCGCAANTGGCGCTCGCCTTTCTTCTGGAGAGGGACGGCGTCATCGCCATCCCGAAATCCGCCAGTGTTTCCCGTGTCGAGGAAAATCGCGGCGCGACCGATCTTGAAATAACCGAGGAAGACTGGGCCGCTCTCGACGCCGTCTTCCCGCCGCCGACGCGCAAGACCTCGCTGGAAATGCTGTGAGGTAACAGAGGGTTAAGAAACACTTCGGAATCAATCGCTCAAGCGGTTGAATCGGAATGTGAACGCCATGCCGAAAAGCAGGCCTGCTGTTCTGGGATGCGTCATCAGTCCCGGACGCGAAGAAACGGCGCGACAAGCCGCGCCGTCAGACCATGAGAACGCACCGCGCTTCATTACGGTATGCGCTGCTCATATTCCTCTTTCAGCCCCAGCCAGGTATCCCAGAAGGGTCCCGGTTCCTCTTCCTGAAGCCGGGCAGCGAGAATGTCGAGATGCACGTGCCAGCCGGCGCTGACATTGAGCTTGGCCGTGCGATCCGCCAGTCGGCGATGGATCAGCGTCAGAAGCACGTCCTTGCCCAGAGCCTGAAGCTCGATGGACACCTCCGCGCCCTCGCCCCAACTGAAGACAAGGCGGTGCGGCGGAACGACGGTGATGATGCGGGACGCCATCCTGTGCTCTTCGGAAAAGCCTTCCGGGCGACGGCCTGGCGGAACGGAAAGCTCATCGTTACGCCAGACGAGTTCGAACGGCGCATCGGGCGCAAGCCGCATTTCGCCGGAAGCCAGCCAGCGACGGCGAAGCTCGCTTTGTGTCAGATAGGCCCATACCCGCTCGAT
>Ga0058692_1001128_pt1 | contig 10343 bp, 7 predicted proteins | sample AgamicAtAmrz_FD_55216 | JGI IMG/M metagenome (GOLD analysis project Ga0058692, IMG submission 55216) | Agave microbial communities from Guanajuato, Mexico - At.Am.rz | ecosystem: Host-associated > Plants > Roots > Rhizosphere | place: Guanajato, Mexico | collected 2012-06-07 | reverse complement strand
TTCCCGCTGCTGCTGATGGGGCTGCCGGTCAGCGATCCGCATCCGGCTACGCTGTCCGATGCGCTGATTGCCCGCCTGCGCGCACACGCCGACTCGGTGCTGCTGGCGCTGCCGAGCGAAATGATGCTGTTCGCCGATGATTTGCGCGCGCGCGGTATCGCCGGCTGCATTGCCAAACCGGTGTCGCTGACGCGATTGCTGCCGATGCTGCTCGATCTCAACATGCGTCACAGCGACGCCGCCCCGCGCGGCGTAAGACAGCCGCTGACGGTGATGGCGGTGGATGATAATCCGGCCAACCTGAAGCTGATCGGCGCATTGCTGGAGGAGCAGGTCCAGAACATCATTCTGTGCGACAACGCCAGTCAGGCGATTCACCAGGCGCGACAGCAGCGGCTGGACGTGATTCTGATGGATATTCAGATGCCAGACATCGACGGCATCCGCGCCAGCGAGATCATCCGCAGCCTGCCACAGCACGCCAGCACGCCGATTGTCGCGGTCACGGCGCATGCGCTGGATGGCGAACGTGAGCAGCTGATCGCCGCCGGCATGAATGACTATCTCGCCAAGCCGATTGATGAGGACAAGCTGAAGCAGCTGCTGCAGCGCTATGCGCCGGGCAGCGTGGCGAGCGCGGTGCGACAACCGGCGATCGCACCCTCACTCGACTGGGCGCTGGCATTGCGCCAGGCGGCGAATAAAGCCGAGCTGGCGCGCGATCTGCTGCAGATGCTGCTGGATTTTCTGCCGGAAGTGGAGCAGCGCGTGGCGCAGTGTATGGCGCAGAATGACGTCGATGGGCTGCGCGAGATTATTCACAAGCTGCACGGCAGCGCCAGCTACAGCGGCGTGCCGCGGCTGAAACAGCTGTGTCAGCAGCTGGAGAAGAGTCTGCATCAGGAGAGCGATATCGCAGCGCTGGAACCAGAGCTGCTGGAGCTGAGCGACGAGATGGCGAATGTGGCGCGCGAAGCGCGTCAGGTGCTGGGCGTGGTGTAGTGAGGGTTGTGGGTTGTGTGCTGGGCCCTCACCCTAACCCTCTCCCGGCGGGAGAGGGAACCGTCCGGTGCGATCCAGAGGAACAGCGCGAAATCCAAATCCGTGCACCATCAGCCCCCTCTCCCGCCTGCGGGAGAGGGCTGGGGTGAGGGGAAAACCGCACCGCCTCCCCCTTACAACCCCTGCCCCACCTTGATCGTGGCAGCGACGTTCCTTGCCGTCAGGCGGACATTCTGCGCGGCATTGGCCAGCGCCTCTTCCAGCGAACAGATACCCGACAGCACGCTGTACACCGCGTCGATCCCGTGCTGATGCACCACACCGACATCCGCCGTCAGGCTGCCGGCAATACCGATCACCGGCTTATTGAACTGCTTCGCCACCTGCGCCACGCCAACCGGCACTTTGCCGTTGACTGACTGACTGTCGATGCGCCCTTCACCGGTAATCACCAGATCGGCATCCTGCACCTGCTGCGCCAGTCCCAGCGCTTCGGTGACAATCTCAATGCCGCGCCGCAGTTCCGCGTGGCAAAACGCATGCAGCGCCGCGCCCATGCCGCCGGCTGCGCCACCGCCGGCGATGTGCAGCACATCAATATCCAGGTCGCGCTGAATAATCGCGGCGTAATGGCCGAGCGCGGCATCCAGCTGCTGCACCAGCTGCGGCGTGGCCCCCTTCTGCGGGCCAAAAATCGCCGACGCCCCCTCTTCGCCAATCAGCGGATTGGTCACGTCGCACGCCACTTCAATGCGGCACTGCAGCAGGCGCGGATCCAGATCGGCGATCTCAATCTTCGCCAGCTGCGGCAGTGCCCCGCCGCCGTAGCCAATCCCGCTGCCGTCGCTGTCCAGCAGCCGGGCACCGAGCGCCTGCACCATGCCGGCACCGCCGTCGTTGGTGGCGCTGCCGCCGATGCCGATGATGATGTGATCGACGCCGCGATCCAGCGCGTTTTTGATCAGTTCACCGGTACCGTAGGAAGTGGTGATCAGCGGATCGCGCTGTGCCGCAGGCACCAGCTCCAGCCCGCTGGCCGCCGCCATCTCAATAAAGGCGGTACGCGCATCACCGGATAATCCGTAAAACGCGTCGACCGGCTCGCCGAGCGGCCCGGTCACCGTCAGTCTGACGATGTTGCCCTGGGTTGCCGCCACCATTGCTTCAACCGTGCCTTCTCCGCCGTCGGCGACCGGTATTTTGACATAGTCAGCGGCGGGGAAAATTTCGCGAAATCCCGCTTCTATCGCGGTAGCCACTTCCAGGGCGGACAAACTCTCTTTGTATGAATCCGGTGCGATGACAATTTTCATAGGCAATCCGAGCGCGGTAGGTGACGGAAATCCGTCTGGCTAAGGCAGTACAGCGTCCGGCATCCGCAGACACCGGACGCGGGCACTACCGGGTGATCTCAACTTTGGCTAATTTTTCATAATAGCAAGCCAGCGCGCTATGATCGGACGTACCCTGCCCGTCGACTTTTAGCGCCTGCATCATCTCCATCACCGCTGCGGTCAGCGGCAGATGTGCGCCAATGCCGTGTGAGGTATCAAGCGCATTGGCTAAATCCTTGATATGCAAATCGATACGGAAGCCAGGCTTAAAGTTGCGATCCAGCACCATGGGCGCTTTGGCATCCAGCACGGTGCTGCCCGCCAGACCGCCGCGAATCGCCTGGTAAACCAGTTCCGGATTGACGCCGGCTTTGGTGGCCAGCGACAGCGCCTCTGACATCGCGGCAATGTTGAGCGCCACAATCACCTGGTTGGCCAGTTTAGTGACGTTGCCCGCGCCGATATCGCCGGTGTGCACCACCGAACCGGCCATCGCCTTAAGAACATCGTAGCACTGATCAAACAGCGCTTTATCGCCGCCGACCATCACCGACAGCGTGCCTTCAATCGCTTTTGGCTCACCGCCGCTCACCGGCGCATCCAGCATTCTGATGCCTTTTTCTGCCAGCGCATCATGCACTTCGCGGCTGGCCAGCGGCGCGATGGAGCTCATGTCGATCACCACCAGCCCCGGCTTCGCCCCTTCGATGATGCCGTTCTCGCCCAGACACACCTCTTTCACCTGCGGTGAGTTCGGCACCATGGTGATCACCACGTCAACCTGCGCGGCCAGCTCTTTCGGCGTTTTCGCCACGGTGGCACCCAGCTCCACCAGTTCGGCTTCGTTGCTGGCGTTGTGGTCGCGCACCACCAGGGTGTAACCGGCTTTCACCAGGTTTTTACTCATCGGTTTGCCCATGATGCCGAGGCCGATAAATCCAATTTTCATTGCCTTTCCCCTTCGTCAGTTACTGCTTAAATTTGTCGCACAGCGCCTGCGTGGCGTGGCGGAAAACACCCAAGTCGCTGCCGACGGCAACAAAGCTGGCACCCCATTCGAGATAACGGCGTGCGTCAGCCTCCACCGGCGCCAGAATCCCGCTCGGCTTACCGGCGGCTTTGGCGCGCTCAAGGATGTAACGGATCACTTTCAGCACTTCCGGATGCGCCGGCTGGCCGAGATAGCCCAGCGCCGCTGACAGATCGCCCGGGCCGACAAAGATGCCGTCTACGCCGTCAACCGCCGCGATGGCGTCAATGTTGTCCACCGCCTGCTGGGTTTCGATTTGCACCAGCACGGTGATGTTGTCATTGATGGTGGCGTTGTAGTCCGCCAGCGTGCCGTACATGTTGCTGCGATGCGAAACCGACACGCCGCGTATACCGGCTGGCGGATAGCGGGTCGATGCCACCGCGCGCGCCGCCTCTTCTGCGGTTTCCACAAACGGAATCAGGAAGTTATAGAAGCCAATATCCAGCAGACGCTTGATGATGATCGGCTCATTGCACGGCGGTCGCACCACCGGCGCGCTCGGGCTGCCTTTGAGCGCCATCAGCTGCGGAATAAAGGTGGTGATGTCGTTCGGCGCGTGTTCGCCGTCCAGCACCAGCCAGTCAAAGCCCGCCAGCCCCAGCACTTCCGTGGTGAGAGGATTGGCAAGGGCGCACCAGCTGCCAATCAGGGTTTCCCCTGCCAGCAAACGACGACGAAAAGGGTTGGGCCAGGCATTGCTCATGATCTCTACTCCTGTTATTTAGCACCGCCGCCCGCGGGCGCGCGGAATAAAATCAGCGCACCAGGCACGGACGCTTGTTATCAAATGTCCAGTTCGGCACGAGGAACTGCATCGCCTGCGCATCGTCGCGCGCGCCCAGTCCATGCTGCTGATACAGCGCATGGGCCTGCATCACCTGATCCATGTCCAGTTCGACGCCAAGGCCCGGCTTCTGCGGCACCTGCACCATGCCGCCCTTGATCTGCAACGGCTCTTTGGTCAGGCGCTGGTTGCCCTCCTGCCAGATCCAGTGGGTGTCGATGGCGGTAATGGCGCCCGGTGCGGCGGCGGCCACATGGGTGAACATCGCCAGCGAAACATCGAAATGGTTGTTGGAGTGCGAACCCCAGGTCAGGCCGAAGTCGTGACACATCTGCGCCACGCGCACCGAGCCCTGCATGGTCCAGAAGTGCGGATCGGCCAGCGGAATATCGACCGACTGCAGCGACAGCGTGTGGCCCATCTGACGCCAGTCGGTGGCGATCATATTGGTGGCGGTAGGCAGACCGGTGGCGCGCCGNAACTCGGCCATCACTTCACGTCCGGAGTAACCCTGTTCAGCGCCGCACGGATCTTCNGCATANGCCAGCACGCCTTTNAGCTGTTTACCGAGCAGGATGGCCTCATTCAGCGACCAGGCNCCGTTGGGATCGAGCGTCACGCGCGCCTGCGGGAAACGCTTCGCCAGTGCGGTTACTGCTTCGGCCTCTTCACCGCCGCGCAGTACGCCACCTTTCAGTTTGAAATCGTTAAAGCCATATTTTTCGTAGGCGGCTTCTGCCAGGCGCACCACCGCGTCCGGCGTCAGCGCTTCCTCATGCCGCAGGCGATACCAGTCGCACGGATCATCGGTCTGGCTCTGATACGGCAGTGACGTTTTGCGGCGATCGCCGACGTAAAACAGGTAGCCGAGCATCTCGACGCGGTCACGCTGCTGTCCTTCGCCCAGCAGCGACGCCACGTTGACGCCCAGATGCTGGCCGAGCAGATCCAGCAGCGCCGCTTCGATGCCGGTCACCACGTGAATGGTGGTGCGCAGGTCAAAGGTCTGATTGCCGCGCCCGCTGGCATCGCGATCGGCAAAGGTAGTGCGCACCAGGGTGAGGATATTTTTGTACTCGCCGACGGTTTTTCCGGTTACCAGCGCCGCCGCGTCTTCCAGCGTCTGACGAATTTTCTCGCCGCCGGGGATCTCGCCCACGCCCGTGTGGCCGGCGTTATCTTTCACAATCACGATATTGCGGGTAAAAAACGGCGCGTGGGCACCGCTCAGATTCAGCAGCATGCTGTCGTAACCGGCCACCGGAATGACCTGCATTGCTGTAATTTTCGGGGTGTGACTCATTTCCTGCTCCTTATGCATGGCGGCGTCCAAAAGCCGGACGCTTGCGGTCGAACGACCATCCGGGAACCAGATATTGCATTGCCGTGGCGTCATTACGGGCGCCTGCCGGCAGCGATTGATACAGGGCGTTAGCCTGGCGCAGGCGATCCCAGTCCAGTTCAACACCGAGGCCGGGCTTGTCCGGCACGGCAATTTTGCCGTTGCGGATCTGCAGCGGCTCTTTGGTCAGGCGCTGGTCGCCCTCCTGCCAAATCCAGTGGGTATCGATGGCGGTCGGTTTACCCGGTGCCGCCGCGCCGACGTGGGTAAACATCGCCAGCGAAATGTCGAAGTGATTATTGGAGTGGCAGCCCCAGGTCAGCCCCCACTCATCACACAGCTGCGCCACGCGTACCGCGCCGCTCAGCGTCCAGAAGTGCGGGTCGGCCAGCGGAATATCGACCGCGTTGAGCATCACCGCGTGGTTCATCTCCCGCCAGTTGGTGGCGATCATATTGGTGGCGACCGGCAGACCGGTGGCGCGGCGAAACTCGGCCATGACTTCGCGCCCGGAATATCCCTGCTCGGCACCGCACGGATCTTCGGCATAGGTCAGCACCTCGTGCAGGCCTTTGCACAGCGCGATGGCTTCATCCAGATGCCAGGCGCCGTTGGGATCGACGGTGATGCGCGCGTCGGGGAAACGCTGCTTCAGCGCCACCGCCGAGGCAATCTCCTGCTCGCCCGGCAGCACGCCGCCTTTCAGTTTGAAATCTTTGAAGCCGTACCTGTCCTGCGCCGCTTCGGCTAAGCGCACCACCGCGTCCGGCGTCAGCGCCTCCTGATGGCGCAGGTGATACCAGTCGTGACCGGCCGCGTCGCCGCTCTGATACGGCAAATCAGTTTTACGCCGATCGCCAATGTAAAACAGGTAGCCCAGCACCGTGACCTCATCGCGCTGCTGACCCGGCCCCAGCAGCTCGGCCACTGGCACGCCGAGGCACTGGCCGAGCAGGTCGAGCAGCGCCGCTTCCAGCGCCGCCACCGCATTGACCCGCAGCTCAAACGTCCAGGCACCGTTGCCGAAGGTATCGAAATCCGCCGACTGGTTACCTTTGTGCACCTGCTGCACCAGCCGGTTCATGCGCGCCACCTGCTGCCCTTTCACCTGCGGTATTGCCGCGACCAGCGTCTGATAAATGGTTTCACCGCCCGGCGCTTCGCCGACGCCGGTGTGACCGGCGCTGTCGGTCAGCACCACGATATTGCGGGTGAAGCAGGCGCTGTGCGCGCCGCCGATGTTGAGCAGCATGCTGTCGTAACCCGCCACCGGGACCACCTGCATGTCGGTAATCACCGGGGAACTTTGCGTATTCATATTCGGTTCCTTATGACCGGGGTTTGAGTTCGACACGTTTGATATCGCCGGTTATCACCAGGAAGCTGAACGCCGCCACAAACGCATGGATGCCGACATAAATCAGCGCCCCTTCAAACGAACCGCTGGTGGCGATGATGTAACCAATGGCAATCGGCGTGACGATGCCAGAGAAGTTACCGAACATATTGAACAGACCGCCGCTCAGGCCGCTGATCTCTTTGGGTGCGGTATCGGCCATCACCGCCCAGCCCAGCGCACCAATGCCTTTACCAAAGAACGCCAGCGCCATAAACAGCACCACTACCCATTCGGTTTCGGTGTAGTTACACATCACCATGCTGATGGAGAGCAGCATACCGATGACAATCGGGGTTTTACGCGCGATGTTCAGCGAGCCGGTTTTACGCATCAGATAATCTGAAATCACGCCGCCCAGCACGCCGCCGAGGAAGCCGCAGATGGCGGGAATCGAGGCGATCATGCCGGCTTTAAGAATCGACATGCCGCGCGCCTGCACCAGATACACCGGGAACCAGGTAATAAAGAAGTAGGTCAGGGCGTTAACGCAGTACTGACCGAGATAGATCCCCCACATCATGCGGGTGGAGAGCAGTTGCTTGATTTGAAACCACTTCTCATCCCAGCTCACTTTACGCTCGGCTTTCTTCGCATCCATGTTAATCAGCGCACCGCCCTGCTCCATGTACTCCAGCTCGGCTTTGTTCACGCCAGGGTGATCGTTCGGGTCATGAATCACTTTCAGCCAGATAAAGCTGAGAATGATGCCCAGCCCGCCCATGAACCAGAACACGTGCGCCCAGCCCACCTCGGCCACCAGCCAGCCCATGATCGGTGCGAAAATCACCGTGGCGAAGTACTGGGCGGAGTTAAAGATGGCGACGGCGGTACCGCGCTCCTGCGCCGGGAACCAGGCAGCAACAATACGGCTGTTACCCGGGAAAGACGGCGCTTCCGCCAGCCCCACCATGAAGCGCAGCAGGAACAGCGACACCACAATGCCGAAGCCGCTAAAGATGTCGACGAAGCCCTGCAACAGGGTAAACAGCGACCACAGGAAGATGCTCCAGAAATAGACGCGTTTGGAGCCGAAGCGGTCCAGCAGCCAGCCGCCAGGAATCTGACCGATAACGTACGCCCACGAGAAGGCGGAGAAGATGTAGCCGAGGCCGACGGAATCGAGACCGATCTCCTTCGACATCGCCGAACCGGCAATCGAAATGGTGGCCCGGTCACCGTAGTTGAACGAGGTGACGATAAATAACATCACCACAATCCAGTAACGGGCGTTGGTGCGCTTCTGCACCGCTGCCGCAGTCTGGCTGTAACTATTCATGATGCACTCCTGAAATATAGCGAACGCTACATTCACTCTGACTGCATACACATCGCGTTGGGTATCAGAATGATGTTGGGTTAAACACGGCGATTGTTGTTATGGCAAAACGATGATGCGTCGTGACGAATAACCAAACGTTGAAGAACGGCAATCAGTATAGGAACAGCATCGCCGCGAAACACTGGAGGAACGCCCGAGGATAATCCCCAATCCGGCACGATTTTCTGGCATTTGCCCATAACGCTGCGGCGTGGCTCACGGAACCCGCCATCCAGCCGCCAGATTGCTGTAAAAGTGAACAGCAAGCGTACGCTTTGTGAGGCTCTTCACTTGCGTTTGGTAAAACGAACCAAACTGCGCGCCGATCGCGGCACAAAGCCAGTCAGTTGCACAATGCGCGGGTGAATACCCCTGCTTATACTGAGGCTGGCAAATAACGATGATGTGACGGACGTGATTTCAACCGCACCGCTATGACCGGTGCGACGAACCGGAAGGTGAGCAATGAACCGACCTCTGACAGACAAACCGCGCTACATTAAAGTGCACGACGCCGATAACGTGGCGATAGTGGTCAACGATCAGGGATTGCCCGCAGGCAGCCGCTTTGATGACGGTCTGCAGCTGACTGAGCATGTGCCGCAGGGGCACAAAGTGGCGCTGAGCGATATCGCCCTGCATGGCGACATCGTGCGTTACGGTGAAGTGATTGGCACAGCGCTGCGCCCGATTGCGCGCGGCAGCTGGATTGAGGAGTCGCTGGTGGCGCTGCCCGCCGCCCCACCGCTGGCCAGCCTGCCGCTGGCAACTAACGTGCCGCCGCCCCTGCCACCGCTGGAAGGATACACCTTTGAAGGCTATCGCAACGCCGACGGCAGCGTCGGCACGCGCAATCTGCTCGGCATCACCACCAGCGTGCACTGCGTGGCGGGCGTGGTGGATTACGTGGTGCAGCTGATTGAGCGCGATCTGCTGCCGCGCTACAGCAACGTCGATGGGGTAGTGGCGCTCAACCATTTATATGGCTGCGGCGTGGCGATCAACGCACCGGCGGCGGTGGTGCCGATTCGTACCATTCACAACCTTGCGCTGAATCCTAATTTTGGCGGCGAAGTGATGGTGGTGAGCCTCGGCTGCGAGAAATTACAGCCGGAGCGCCTGCTCACCGGTACACCGGACGTACAGGCCATTTCGCTGGATGAGCGCGATATCGTGCGCCTGCAGGATGAGCGTCACGTGGGCTTTGGCGCGATGGTCGATGAAATTCTGCAGGTGGCCGAGCGCCATCTGAAAAAACTCAACCAGCGTCAGCGCGAAACCTGCCCGGCGTCAGCGCTGGTGGTCGGCACCCAGTGCGGCGGCAGCGATGCGTTTTCCGGCGTGACGGCCAATCCGGCGGTTGGCTTTGCCTCGGATCTGCTGGTGCGCTGTGGTGCGACGGTGATGTTCTCGGAAGTGACCGAGGTACGCGATGCGATCCATCTGCTGACGCCGCGTGTGGTAAACGAAGCGGTGGGCAAACGGCTGCTGGAGGAGATGGCGTGGTACGACGATTATCTGAGCCAGGGGCAAACCGACCGCAGCGCGAATCCGTCGCCGGGCAATAAAAAAGGTGGCCTGGCCAATGTGGTAGAAAAAGCGCTGGGCTCAATTGCCAAATCCGGCCGCAGCCCGATAGTCGAAGTGCTGTCACCCGGACAGCGCCCGACGCAGCGCGGGNTGATTTACGCCGCCACGCCGGCCAGCGATTTTGTCTGNGGCACCCAGCAGATGGCTTCCGGCATTACGCTNCAGGTGTTCACCACCGGACGCGGCACGCCTTACGGTCTGGCGGCGATTCCGGTGATTAAAATGGCGACGCGCAGCGCGCTGGCGAACCGCTGGCATGACCTGATGGACATCAATGCCGGCACCATCGCGACGGGTGAAGAGAGTATTGAACAGGTCGGCTGGCGGCTGTTTGAGCTGATTCTGGATATCGCCAGCGGACGTAAACAGACGTGGTCAGATCGCTGGGGAATCCGTAACCAGCTGGCAGTATTCAATCCGGCACCGGTGACGTGATGTGCGCAAACCTGGCGGAAGAGGAAGCTGTTCGGGTGAACCATTAAGTTTCATCCCTGCAGCCCCCGCGCACAGGCTGTTCCCTCTCCCGCCTGCGGGAGAGGGT
>Ga0058692_1001125_pt1 | contig 10353 bp, 6 predicted proteins | sample AgamicAtAmrz_FD_55216 | JGI IMG/M metagenome (GOLD analysis project Ga0058692, IMG submission 55216) | Agave microbial communities from Guanajuato, Mexico - At.Am.rz | ecosystem: Host-associated > Plants > Roots > Rhizosphere | place: Guanajato, Mexico | collected 2012-06-07 | reverse complement strand
ATTCGTCATCCAGTGACTGTTTCCCTGTTTGCGCCGTAAACTGCCGTAGACAATTATTCGCATTGCTAAAACTCAAACTGATAGAGCAAATCGAGAGCCTGATCCACACCGGATACGGCTTCCAGATAGAGTTTGGGCATCAGGCGGTAACGCAAGGTTAACGTCGCCAGTGAATCAAATATGCCAACACCGTATTTTACCTGCAGACCCGGTAGTACATAGCCACTGACCTGCACCTGCTGGCTGTCGCCAACACCCGCAGTATCAAGCGCCAGATTACTGACACCGAATGTCTCCCCGATTTTACCCACAACCTGCCCACTTTGTGCAACCCCTAAGCCCACAAGGGCCGAAGTGAGGGCGTTACTGTCGCCGTCTTTGCCGAGTCCCTGACCGCGCAGCAGGTAAGAAAGCGCCTCCTGCTGCGACATCGCCGGGTCGGAGAAGACTTCCGCTTTCGGCTCATCTGCCAGGCCGGTGACGCGCAGACCCGCGGTGACGCCATCTTCGGTGGCATCCGGGTTACGAATCGCCTCTAGGTTGATGTAGGGCTGATCCGGCGGGCCGGCGAACTGCAGTTCACCTTTACGCACGATCAGATCCTGACCGTAAGCGTGGAAGCGGCCGGACGGGATGTTGATCTGACCGTTCAAGCCGAGGCCCGACCGATCCTGCACCAGCTTCAGGTCGCCATTCAGTCGCGCTTTCAGACCAAAGGCGGAGAGGCGCACATCGTTGCCGACATGGATCACCAGATTACTGTTGATCGGAATCGCCGCGGTCTGTGGCGCAATCGGCTTCAGCTGTTTATCCAGCATCACCTCATCCGACGAAACGCCCGTGGCGCTCTCCGGCACTTCCTGCACCGTGATGCGCGCCCACGGAATATCGACCCGTCCATCGAGGTTAAAGGCGGCAGGCGTCGCTTCAAAGACCAGATCCGGCGAGACATCCATGCGCACCATCGGCGGCACCGTGACGCGAACCCGGCTGCCCTGCGCGGCGACGCGGGCGCGCCAGTTGTCGAGCTGGCTCCAGTCCGCATTACCGCTGAGGTTGATGTTGCCCTGGCTGGTCTGCACCAGCCCGTTCAGGGTGGAGCTCATGCCATTGAACACCAGGTTGAGGCTAGCGGCCGTGAGGTCAACCGGCATAAAGTTGCCATCCACATCCACCCCGGTCAGGCCAAGCTGGCCATAGACCTGCGGCTGCTGCACGCTGCCGCCAAGACGCAGGCTGCTGTTGAGGCTGCCTTTGATCTTCTCGCCCTGCATCAGCGCCGGGTTGAGCATCGCCAGTGAGACGTTGCGGATGTTGACGTTACCGCCCAGCGTGCGGCGGCTTTGCGGATCGTCGATCTGCACGTTGCCATCCAGCTGCCCGTTACCGGCAATGCGGATCAGCCAGTCGAGCTGCGCGCGACCGTTTCGCAGTGCGGCATTGAGGTTCAGCGTATCAAAGGCGATCGGCAGGTTATTGCCCTGCACATCCTGCACCACCTTCACGCCGTTACCTTTCAGCGCGACCGTTCCGGTCGGCAGCGCCCCGTCAGCCGTCCAGTTGACGCGCACGTCGCCGCTGAACAGGCCGCTAAGCTGGGTGGCATCCGGCATAAAGGGTTTCACCATCGCCAGGTCAAAGCGGTTCAGCACCACATGGGCATGCCCCTCCGGGCCCGCTTCAACCGGTTCCGGTACGCAGAGGCGGGCATTGGGGTTCTGCCAGCAGTGCGGTCCGATGGTCGCCGTCTGACGGCTGTTGAGATAGTCGATGGCCATCGCACGGGTCAGTCGCCATTCGCCTACCGGCGTATCGAAGTGGGTGTCGTTCAGTGACCCTCGCCAGCGCTGCGTCTGGCGATCAAAGCTGCCGTTGAGCGCCAGCTGGCCGGAGACCGGTTTGCCCTGCACGTTGAGTTTCAGCTGATGCTGCTGCTCATTGCCGTCGGCATTCAGGGTCAGCAGGCTGATGTTCAGCGCATCCTGCTGCAGCTGTTCGACGCGCAGCTGCAGTTTGCCCGCCACCTGTTCGTCAGAGCGCACGTCGCCCTTGAGCGTAACGCGATTAATCCGCATCTGCTGCCAGCGCAGGCCCCGGCCATTGAGATCGGCCAGCAGCTGCGGTGCCTTCAGGGTGCCGCGCGCTTTGATGGCCCCGTTGACGACGCCGCCCAGACCGGGAAGCGCATTGTCGAGCTGCGGCGCATTGATGCTGGCATCCAGATCCAGACGGTCGCCCAGCGACCCTTTGACATCCAGCTGGTTGCGTCCCAGTGCCAGCTTAATGCCCGGCACCGTCCACTGGTTGTAGCTGTTGCCGGTCAGGGAGCCATCTGCGGTGACGGCGTTCTGTTTCACATTCCCTTTCAGCTGCAGCTGCGGCACGCTCAGCTGCCAGCTGCCGCCATAGAGACTGCCGCGGGTGGTGATTTTGCCATCCAGCCGCGCCGGCCAGTCGGGATACTGTTTAGCCGTATTGATCCCCGCCAGCGTCAGTTCGCTGCGCCAGCTGATCGCCTTGCTCCAGTCCACCAGCGCAGTGAGGTCGATGTTGCCCTGCAGCGCAGCCACGCGCAGGCGATCGAGACTGAACTGCTCAACGTTGCCTTTACCGGTCAGTGAGACGGTCGCCGGTGGCACCGACTCCCCCTTCACGGCGGTCTGCAGTGACATCACATAGTCGGTGGCTTTGCCTTTGAACTGATAGTCCAGATTATCGGCCTGATAGGCGACCGGGCCTGTCAGCGGCCAGCGCAGTTTCGGGCTGGTCAGCTGCAGCGACAGCGGCAGCCCCGCCACCGCCAGCTGGGTCGCGGCGCTGAGCTGTGCATCCACCGGGCCGGAGAGGTTCAGCGCCAGCTTCAGCTCGTCGCGCATCGCGCCGTTAAGTTTCAGCGCAATCTTTTCGCCTTTGACCGGATCGGTGTTGACCGTGCCGTTCAGGGCAAAATCGACCGGCCAGTTATCGGCCAGCGTCGCCTGTCCGCTGCCTCTGAGATTGCCGAGGTCAGAGTCAACCTCCAGCGTGGTCAGCTGCATCTGCCGGTCGGCAGTTTTCGCTTTCATCAGCAGGCGGCTGACCGAAATATCGGTGTCGCCGGTGATGCGCAGCTGTTCTCCCAGGATCTGCTGAATGTCGATATCCAGCGGCAGACGGAAATCGGGCAGCGCAGGCAGCAGCGGTTGTGCAAACATCGCCCGCAGCGTTTCACCCAGCGGTTTCTCAGCCGGATGCGGCTGCTGAACTTTCGGCTCCACCACCTGTTCGTTCACGACTTTGGCTGCTTTCGGCAGCGCAATCAGCAGGCTTTGAATATGGGTAGGATTGAGCGTCAGCGCACGATCCTGCCACTGCAGACCGGTGGTAAAGTCGAGCAGCGAAATCGCGGTGTCATCCACTTTGACATTAATATTGTGCAGGCCAAGATGGCGCAGCGTAATCGGATAGGGCGTGCTGAGGTTGGTCGTGCCGCTCTCCTCTTCCGGCGCTGGCGCGGCAGGCGTCATCTTTTTACTGTCGACCACCACGCTGATATCACGCAGGGAGATATCATTCACGCAGACCGACGAATGCAGCAGGCAGTTAAGGTTCACCGCCAGATGGATCTGCCCGGCATCCACACTGACACCAGGCATTTCGTAACGCAGACCGCTCAGGGTCAGGTTACGCCAGCCGCCATCGACCTGTTTGATTGACAGGCCCGGTACCCAGCGCGACGCGCCATTCAGCACCAGATGCAGCCCCGGCGTGGTGCCGATTAAAAATGCCACCCCACCCAGCAGNAGCACCAGAAAGATCAGGATGCCGATGAGGACCTTTTTCCACAGCTTCATAGTTCTGGCCCCAGTCCTATATAAAATTGCAGTCCATGTGCATCGTCATCCCCGATAGGTCTGGCGATGTCTAATTTGATGGGACCCACCGGTGACGACCAGCGCACGCCGACGCCCGCACCGGTTTTCACGTTACTCTGTTTGATGTCGTTGACCGCTTCACCGGAGTCGACAAATACCGCTCCCCACCATTTGCCGCTGACGTTGTACTGATACTCCAGCGAGCCNGTGGCCAGTTTTGACGCACCGGTGAGTTTGCCATCCTCATCACGCGGTGAGATGTTCTTATATTTGTAGCCACGAATACTGCGGTCACCACCGGCAAAGAAGCGCAGATCCGGCGGGACTTTTTCAAAGTCGTTGGTTTCGATCCAGCCAAGATTNCCGCGCGCCACAAAGCGGTGGCTGTCGCCGAGGGTACGGATCCAGACGTTCTGCGCCTGCAGAATCAGGAAGTCAACGTCTGAACCCCAGGTGGTATCGGACACGTCCGCTGAGTAGCGCTGAGAGTCGCCCCAGGTCGGCATCAGGCCACCACGCGAGCGGGTGCGGTTCACGCTGACGCCGGGATAGAGCAGCATGGTGGTATTGGTCACGCTGCCCTGAGTAAAGTGATCCAGGCTCCAGCGCAGGTTGACCGCTTTCTGCCAGCCGCTGCTGCTGTCCCAGTTGCGCGACATCGCCAGCGTCGTGGTGTCGGCTTTGGTGTCATTGAGGTCGGTGCGCTTCAGGCCGCCGGAGAAGGTGTAGTACTGCTCCAGCGGGCTTTTCAGCAGGGGCACTTTGTAGCTGAGATCGACCTGCTGTTCCGGCGCGGAAATGTAGGCGCTGGCCGCCAGGCTGTGGCCTCTGTCGTTAACCCACGGCTTTTTCCAGGTGCCTTTCAGGCGCGGGCCGACGTCGGTGGAGTAGCCGACACCGGTTTCGATGGTGTTTTCGGTGCGCGGCGACATCACGGCATTCAGCGGCAGCACTTTTGTTTTCCGGCCTTTGCTGAACTCCGGTGCAACGACCACGGAGTTAAACCAGCCGGTGGCGGAGAGGCGACGGTTCAGTTCAGCCAGATCGCGCGAGCTGTAGTAGTCGCCCTTTTCAAACGGCACCAGGTTCTGCAGGTACGCTTCGCGAATCTGCGAGCCCTGAAACGTCACGTCGCCAAAACGGTAACGCTCGCCGCTGTCGTAGTCGATATCCCAGAACGCTTCATGCCGCTCGACCGACACCCCCANCTGGCTTTTTTTAAAGGTGCCATCGAAGTAGCCGTTGCGCAGCGCGAGATTCGAGAAGCCGCTTTTAAAGCGATCGTACTGCCCGTGGTTAAGCTGCGTGCCGACTTTGGGACGCCCCTGGGCTATCCACTCTTTGTAGTCGGCATCATTGCGGGCATCCCCTTCCAGCACGATGGTGCTGCCGCCGATTTTAACCGGCGGACCCGGTTTCACGTGCGCAATCAGCACCGGCCGTCCCCCCTGCGCGGGGGCAGGACGGGATTCAAAGTCGATCTCAGGTTCGTAATAACCCAGCGCGCGCAGGCCTTCTTTTATCGCGACAGAGACGCGTGCACGAAAGCGACCATCATTGGAGACTTCATCGCTGCCGATGGTGGAGAGGCGTGCTCTGACATTTCGCTGCAGATCCCCGGTTAAGCCGTCTACCTGTAATCGCACAGTCGCCGCCTCAAGGGCAGGCGCAGCAAGCAGCAGGCCAGCCATGCAATAAATATGAAATCGTGGCACCTGTACTCCTGTTAATCATGCCGGCCCCTTTTCCGCGGGGCGCTTATTAATCATCTTTGCCCGCACTACCGCAACGGCAACACCCCTATCATAGCCGCACTTTATGCCAAATGGCGGCGTAGCAGTAACATCTAAGTCAAATATCCGGGCTATTGTCGGTAAATGAGGAGATCGATACAACTCCTGCGACGGGGANTGATCCCGCCTGATGGAGTCACTCAGAGAAATCTGAGCGGGCTACTGACCGCCCTGACCGTGAATGCCGCCNGAACCGGCGGTTTGCCCTCTGGCGGNCNGATAAGCGCTCCTGCTATAATCTGCAGCCACAGGCATCCCGCCTGTTTTCATTTCTGCCCCGGCAGCGTTCAGCCTGTCGAACTGGCGCAGACATTTTTGGCACGGATAGCCCNGTTTAACGAGTAACCGCCCCGTTCGCGCTTGCTCACGCTGCCCAGGCCAAAAATGACAAGTGGATAACCCTTTGGATCACTTATGTTAGATAGCTTACTTGTCATTCTTTTACTGATTGTCGTCAGTGCTTTTTTCTCTCTGTCGGAGATCTCGCTGGCAGCCGCCCGCAAGATCAAACTGAAACTGCTCGCCGATGAAGGCAACGTTAANGCGCAGCGCGTCCTGAAAATGCAGGAAACGCCGGGTATGTTTTTTACCGTCGTCCAGATTGGCCTTAACGCCGTCGCCATCCTCGGCGGTATCGTCGGTGACGCTGCCTTTTCACCGGTNTTCAGCGGCCTCTTCAGCCGCTTCGTCCCGCCGGAACTGGCNGAGCAGCTCAGCTTTATCTGCTCCTTCACCATCGTGACCAGCCTGTTTATCCTGTTCGCCGACNTAACCCCAAAGCGGGTTGGAATGGTCGCNCCCGAAACCATCGCGCTGCGCATCATCAANCCGATGCGTTTCTGCCTGCTGGTNATGCGTCCGCTGGTCTGGCTGTTTAACGGTCTGGCTAACGTCTTCTTCCGCCTCTTCAAGCTGCCAATGGTGCGTAAAGATGACATCACCTCCGATGATATCTACGCGGTGGTGGAAGCCGGTGCGCTGGCGGGCGTGCTGCGTAAGCAGGAGCATGAGCTGATTGAAAACGTGTTTGAGCTGGAGTCGCGAACCGTTCCCTCTTCCATGACCTCGCGTGAGAACATCGTCTGGTTTGATCTGCATGAAGATGAGGCCAGNCTCAAGAGCAAAATCGCCGAACATCCGCACTCCAAGTTTTTAGTCTGCAGCGGGGATATCGACCATATCGTCGGCTATGTCGACTCCAAAGAGCTGCTGCTGCGCGTGCTGGGCAACCAGAGTATGGCGCTGAACAGCGGCCTGCAGATTCGTTCTGCGCTGATTGTGCCGGATACGCTGACCCTCTCTGAAGCGCTGGAAAGTTTCAAAACCGCCGGTGAAGATTTTGCGGTAATCATGAACGAATATGCGCTGGTGGTAGGCATCATTACCCTGAACGACGTGATGACCACGCTGATGGGAGATCTGGTCGGTCAGGGCATGGAAGAGCAGATCGTCGCGCGTGATGAGAACTCGTGGCTGGTTGAAGGCGGCACGCCGATTGATGACGTGATGCGCGTGCTGGACATCGACGATTTCCCGCAGTCAGGCAACTACGAAACCATCGGCGGCTTTATGATGTATATGCTGCGTAAGATCCCGAAGCGAACCGACTTTGTGAAGTTTGCCGGCTACAAGTTCGAGGTGGTGGATATTGACAGCTACCGCATCGACCAGCTGCTGGTCACCCGCATCGATGAACGACCGCCGGTGCTGAGCATGACAAAAAGCGAAGACGAGCAGGGATAGCGAAGGGTCTGGCTTATAAAACACTCAGGGCGCCATCGGCGCCCTTTTGATTAGTTGAACTCAAGCTTGAGACGAACGACCTGGCGGTTAATTTCTGACATCACGCTCAGGTGCTGTTTGTCTTTGACGCGCGGGATTAACACTTTCCCTTTATCGAACTCGAACGCGCCAACGTCCTTGATATACAACCTTCCTTTGAACAGCGTTTTGACATATTTCGCTATTTGCAGCGGATTATAGCGCTGGAAGATTTTCATACTGACTGACTCCTGTACATTTTTAAAGCACGCTTCGCCGTTTCCAAAGTAGGTACCAGCCCATGAAGCGCGAATTCGCGATAACTATAGAACACNGAACACTACTGGTGTTCCGAAAAATGAATTTTTTTACTGAGTTGACACATCATTACAGAACAGTCTGTTATGACTCTCATATGACACAGTATAAACCTTCGTTGGTTAAGGAATTGTGGCGGGCATAACAAACCTGACACCTTTCCACGACAGGCGCATCATCCCTGCTTACTATTGCAGTAAAATGACTGACTGGTCTGATCACTTAAGGAAAGTGCGATGCGAAATATTCTGGCAGCCGTGGCGCTGTCATTACTCATACCGGCGGGCGTCATGGCCCACGACCTCAGGCTCGATTCCCGCGTGCCCGCCACGGGCGTTAACGACAAAGGCGAGCTGATACTGCAGCAGGAGAAGTTTAGCTATAAAAACTGGAATAGCGCGCAGCTGAGTGGAAAAGTTCGCGTGATTCAGCACATTGCCGGGCGCTCCTCCGCCAAAGAGATGAACGCCGCGCTGATAGAGGCGATTAAGGCCGCGAAGCTGCCGCATGACCGCTATCAGACCACCACCATCGTTAACACCGATGATGCGATCCCCGGCACCGGCATGTTTGTGCGCAGCAGTATTGAGACCAATAAGCAGCAGTATCCCTGGTCGCAGTTTATCGTCGACAGCAAGGGCAATGTGCAGCACGCCTGGCAGCTGCAGCCGGGCAGCTCCGCCATCGTCGTGCTGGATAGACAGGGTACGGTGAAATTTGTGAAGGATGGCCCGCTGACGCAGGATGAAGTGACAGACGTGATTGCTCTGGTCACCTCACTGCTGAAGGCGGAATAGCAGACGCCCCGGCGGGCGCGAAGCTCGCCGGGGCGTCAGAAGACAGACGCTCAGCCCGCGTTAAAACAGCGACACGCGGAAGCCGGGGTTCAGGAAAGATTCGCGCGGCGCGTAATCCAGGGTTTTACCCTGCCAGTCATGCACATGCGCGCCTGCGGCCATCGCCACCGCATGACCTGCACCNGTGTCCCAGATATTGGTGGGTCCGAAACGGGGATANAGCTGAGCTTTCCCNTCCGCTACCAGNCAGAATTTCAGNGAGGAGCCGGTTGCAACGGTCTGATGCTCGCCCAGCTGCTTCAGGTACTCTTTCATCTCCTCATCGTCGCCATGGGAACGGCTCACCACCACCAGCGGAGGTCGTGCGTCACGCACATGAATCTGTTCACGATGACCGCCCTCCTCTTTCCACGCCTTCCCCTCCGCCGCAGAGTACATCACACCCAGCGCGGGGGCATAAACCACGCCCAGAATCGGCTTGCCCGCCTCAATCAGCGCAATGTTGACCGTAAATTCGCCGTTGCGTTTGATGAACTCTTTGGTGCCATCCAGGGGATCGACCAGCCAGTAGCGCTGCCAGTGCTGACGCTCTGTCCAGGCGGGCGGATCTTCTTCTGACAGCACCGGCAGATCGGGGGTTAACTGCTTCAGGCCGGAGAGGATGACCTCGTGCGCAGCGATATCCGCGGCGGTCACCGGCGAATCATCCGATTTGTGAGAAACGTCAAGCGGCGCGGCACCGTTATAGACCTGCATAATCGCGTCGCCTGCTTCGCGTGCCAGTTGGCAGATTTGCTCTAACATTTTTCACCTCGTTGTGTCTTTCTGCTGCAGGATCAGCTTTCCGTCAGACAGTGACATTTTAGCAGTTTCGCCTGACCTGCCCATTTACAGGCTGACCAGCGCGCCAATTTATAGATATATCAATATCATAGTTACCCGTTTATCGCCACGCCTGCGCCACTTTGCGCGCCCGCCGGAATCCGGTGCCGCCTCCGATGCGCCAAAACGTTATATCCATCACGATTTAAAATGACCCACCGGCAGGCTTTTACATTATTTTGAGATCCCCAATTATTTTGCAGCAGGAGCAGGCATGTTTAAGCCCGGCATAGTCTTACTGGCACTTGGCGTTTCCGCCGCCGCACAGGCCGCAACGGTCGATCTACGCATACTGGAAACCACCGATCTTCATAGCAACATGATGGATTTCGACTACTACAAAGATACCCCAACCGAAAAGTTTGGCCTGGTGCGCACCGCCACGCTGATTCACGCCGCGCGTCAGGAGGTGAAAAACAGCCTGCTGGTCGACAACGGCGATATCATTCAGGGCAGTCCGCTGGGCGACTACATGGCGGCAAAGGGATTGCGTGAGGGGGAGATCCACCCGGTCTACAAGGCGCTCAACACCCTGGATTACAGCGTCGGCAACCTTGGCAATCATGAATTTAATTATGGCCTGCCCTACCTGAAGAAAGCGCTGGCCGGTGCCCGCTTTCCCTACGTCAATGCCAACGTCATTGACGTGAAGAGTGGCAAGCCGCTGTTTACGCCTTACCTCATCAAATCCACCACGCTGGTTGATCGTGAAGGCAAAACCCGGACCCTGAAGATTGGCTATATCGGCTTTGTGCCGCCGCAGATCATGGTGTGGGATAAAGCCAATCTGCAGGGCAAGGTGCGGGTCGATGACATCACGGAAACGGCGCGCCGCTATGTGCCGGAGATGCGTGCGCAGGGCGCGGATCTGGTCATCGCGATTCCGCACTCCGGCCTGAGCAGCGAGCCGTATCACACCCTGGCGGAGAACTCGGTTTACTATCTCAG
>Ga0058692_1001123_pt1 | contig 10363 bp, 11 predicted proteins | sample AgamicAtAmrz_FD_55216 | JGI IMG/M metagenome (GOLD analysis project Ga0058692, IMG submission 55216) | Agave microbial communities from Guanajuato, Mexico - At.Am.rz | ecosystem: Host-associated > Plants > Roots > Rhizosphere | place: Guanajato, Mexico | collected 2012-06-07 | reverse complement strand
GGCCCAGAGGGGCATCAACCCCACCGGGCGGTGCCGACAGCAATGACCGGACCGGTTGCCTGACCGGTCGGTGAACCACCGAATGGTTCGACACTGATCGCGAAAGTCGTACCTTCCTTTATATTGCCACGCATGTCGGCGGGAATGACGAGGTCGCCATTCGTGCCGGGCTGGAAAACGCCGAGCGAGCGGGTCTTGCCGCCGTCCATGACGAGCCACAGTTCCAGTGACTTTTCGTCCGTCTTTCCGGTCGCCACGGGAACGATACGCATTCGGCCCGATTCCGCGTCGTAGGACGCGAGGAGATTGACCTGGCTGTCGGTTGTCGCAAGCTCGGCCACAAGCGGGCTTGTGCCGTCCCGTTGTTCCGGGAACGCGGCATAAACGACGGCAGCCACGGCGGTTGCGCTGGTGGCNACNGATATCCAGCGCCAGAAAGATGCGGAGTTCCACAAGGTGCCATTCGTGTTGACCGCTCTGCTGCCGAACAGACGCTCTTGAATACGGGCAAGAATAGCGGCGCTGGGCGTCTCTTCCTGGTAATCGGCGTTAAAGTCNGAAAACTCGGTCTCCCAGCGCTGCACCAGTTGCGCGAAGACCCTGTCCTCCTGGATACGCTGTTCCACNTCGCGGCGCTTTTCAAGCGGCAGGACACCGAGCACATATTCGCCTGCGAGTATTTCATCGCGCGAGTGCATTCCGCCGCTGTGGTCGCCCGTCGTCATCGCTGCATGCACTCTCTGAGTTTGAGAAGACTGCGCCGCAGCCAGGTTCTAACCGTATTCAGTGGCACGCGTAATTCGTCGGCGAGTTCGAGATAGCTCAGACCCTCGACNTAGGCCCGGCGTATTGCCTGTGCGTGCACAGTCTCAAGTTCCCGCATGCAGTCGTCGATCCTGCGGCCTTCATCCGCCAGAACAACATGCTGTTCAGGATCGCGAACGCTTTCGTCGACGAGGTCATATGCCTCGTCAATGTCATCGCCAGCAGGTCTGCGGGCGCGAATCGTGTCTATGGCGTGGTTGCGCGCGATGGTGGCGAGCCATGTCGCCGGTTTGCCGGCACTTGCGGCAAATGTGCGGGCGCGCTGCCACACCTTGATATAAATTTCCTGCAGCGCCTCCTCGGCGTCCGTTCTGTCCCGCAGGATTTTCAGGCAGATCGCAAAAAGCTTCGGGCTTGTTGCCTGGTAAAGCGAGACGAATGCTGAACGATCACCCATGCCGACGCGGTGGATAAGGCTTGCGATCTCTGTGCCCTGCATTCGAACCTTCCTTGCTATTCTTCCTTTATAGGATCGTCTTTCGAAGGAAGACAAGAGATGCTTGGGAAGTTCGTTCCGGACACGCCCTGTGATCATCGGGCGCAGGCTGCAGGAGGCGACGGTCATCATGGCCAGCCTGCCGAGTTTTCCAACGGGCCAATGATGCGTACCGTGACAAGAAAGCCGATGACGGCCGCTGCCGCGGAGACGAAGGTGCCCCACAGCAGATCGGCAACGGTCAGGGTCGTCGACCAGCTTTTCAGCGTCGCCTGATTGGTCAGATCATATGTGGCATAAGCCATGAAGCCCACGGCAGCGCCGTAAAGCAGCGCCGTGCTCCATTGTCCCGAAATAAGTGCCGGACGCACGGCGAGAAAAGTAAGGCCGGCGGCGTAGATGAGATAAAAGATGAACGCCGGAGCGAGACGGAAATTTTCCGCCAGAAGATCGCCGATGGCCGGTCGATAAAGTCGTGACGCCATGGTGCTCAACCAGATGAAATCGATCACCAGAAAGGCAACCAGGGTGAAGAAATAGGCGGCAAGATATGTCTTCATCGATTTTTTCCTTTGCCATTGATCAGGCGACTTTTTGGTCTGGTTGACGAGAGAGGGAGGATCTGGGACGTGGCTAGTCGATCCTGGTCCAGCTTATGCCCTTGCACAGCAGACCGGCGATGATGCAGCCTTTCGTAGTCATGTTGTTGCCTGCCACCGTCACCGTTATCTTGTAGGATTTATCCCGCTGCGGGTCGAAGGCCGTGCCGGTGTAATTGCCCGTCTCGCCCGGCCTGATGTCCATGATCAGGCGATCGCCGGTCTTTTCTTTCTGGGTGCCGGGTTTGATCCATGTGTTTGTCGCACATATTTTCTCGCCGCAGGGAGCGATCAGCACTTTCGCCTTGCCGTCGCCCCGCGCCCAGTTGCCGTTGATATCGGCTGCGGTCGCACTTGTCCCTGCCAGCAACGGAGACAGGGCGGATGCAATTGCCAATCCAAGGATCTTCATCGTGGTTCTCCGTTTTTTAGTCCCGCCTCATCCGTGTTCTATTGTGTACAGCCCGACATTAATGGTTCCCTCGGCAAAACCTGCTTCGCAATAGCAGAGGTAATAGTCCCACATCCGCCGAAAGCGCTCGTCGAAGCCGAGCAGGGAAATAGTCTGCCACCGGGCATGGAAACGCTGGCGCCATTCCGCCAGTGTGAGCGCATAGGACTGGCCGAAAAGCTCCTTTTCCGTGAGTTTGAGGCCGGCTTGCCCCACGGCTTTTTCCAGAGCTGAATCGGAGGGCAGGAAGCCGCCAGGAAACACGTATTTCTGAATGAAATCGGCCTTGCGCCGATACGTATCGAAGCGGTTTTCTTCAATGGATATGATTTGCAGCACCGCCCGACCGCCGGGTTTCAGGCAGCGCTTCAGCGTCCCGAAATAGCTTGGCCAATAGGCTTCGCCGACGGCTTCAAACATTTCCACGGAGACGATGTTGTCGAATTGACCTTTGACGTCGCGGTAGTCCTGCAGCTTCAGTTTGATCCGGTCAGCCTTGTCTGCTTTTTCCGCAGCATTTTCCGCCCAGCGCAACTGGGAGGGCGACAGGGTGATGCCGGTCACGTTGGCATTGTGCTGCGTGGCGAGGTGAATGGCGAGCGCGCCCCAGCCGCAGCCGATTTCCAGCACATCCTTGTTGCCGGTCAACTGCAACTTTTCCGCAATACGCTCGAGTTTCCTCTGCTGCGCTGCCTCAAGGGTTGGTGTCATCAGGTCGAAAATCGCCGAGGAGTAAAGCATCGAGGGATCGAGCCATTGCCGGTAAAACTCGTTGCCGAGATCGTAATGCGCCTCGATGTTGCGTCGGCTGCCACGTCTGGTATTGGCGTTCAGCCCGTGCGCAAGCCGGTTGATGAGGCGCATGGGCAGGCTGCCGCGCATTGATTTCGTGAAAGCATCACGATTTTGCGCGGCGAAACGGATAAGCGCGGTCAGGTCCGGTGTGGACCAGTCGTTCTCAATGAAGCCTTCCGCAAAGCCAATATCACCATTGACGAACAGACGGCGGATTGCCCGCCAGTTATGCAGAACGAGAATGGCGTCGATGCCTTCCGATGTCCCCGATTTTTCGATGGTTCCGCCGCCGGGGAGGGTGATGCGAAGCCGGCCGCGGTGAATATTGTTCAGCAGCCGGGTGATGAGCCAAGTGCCGAGGCCCATACGGCCGCTGACGCGGGTGTTCTGCACCGGTAATTCCGAGAGATTGTCAAACGGGGTCATGAATTCTGGCCTCGATTTGCGACGATGAAGGGTGAACGAAGGATATTGGCTGTGCGGGTGGCGGCGGGCGCTTTCTCAGTCCCACCCCCTTCAGCCAGATTTTCAGCGCTTCCCAGTGAATGCCGAGAACGACTTTCAGGGTCAGGAAAGGAATGGTGACAAAGGCTCTCAGCAAGGCTCGATCGGTCAGTTCGACCCTTCGGGCAAGATGCCTGGCGGTCAGGACGGCGCCATCTTCGTCGAATGTTTCAATGACGATCTTCAGCCTCTCCCCAGGCGGGATGACGCGGAAAACATAGTGAAGGTCCATGTCCATGAAGGGCGAGACATAAAAAGCCTTGTCACAGCGCTGTACGATCTCCGCGCCCATGCCGGACTCTACGGGGATCAGATAGGAATGCCGTTGGCCGAAAGTGTTGTCCACTTCCCAGAGGATGGCTTTGAGTTCCATGTCGCGGCCATGGCAGAAGAACACACTGAGCGGATTAAAGGCCCAGCCAAGCAAACGGGGCATGGTAAGCAGGCGCACCGGCCCTCCATCCGCCGTCATGCCCGCCGCCGTCATTGCCGCATCTATCTGCTGGCGCAGCCCGAGCCCGCTGCCGTTGCCTCGGTCCTTGCGATGAAATGAAAACAGGTTGAACCGGTCCACCGAGAAAAACCGCAATTTCCGGTCCAGCGTCTCCAACTCATCGAGATCGAGAAACAGCGAATAGATCCGATAGTCCAGTTTGTGGGTTTTCGGCTTGAACCGGGCGTGGGTAACATGGCCCGGGAAAAGCGCAGAGACGAGGGGAGGCTTCATGCCGTCGCCTCCATGGATCGCGTGTCCCTGGCAATCGTCTCCAAATCGAGGCGGATGATCCGGCCGCTGTCGTCCGCCACCTTCCATGGGCGGGACAGGCCACCGAGATCTTCAGCGACGGCAAGCCCAGCCTGGAGGCCGTCTTCATGAAAACCGGAACCGAAATAGGCGCCGCAGAACCAGGTGTTTCGCAAGCCCTGCAAGGCCCATAGTTCCTGACGCATCTGTTCGGTTCCGGCGTCAAAGACGGGGTGGTGATAGGTTTCTTCGGCGATGATCTTTCCTTGATGCGGTTCCCGCGCCGGGTTCAAGGTCACGAAAATATCCTCGGCTTCGCCGAGCGGCTGGAGCCGGTTCATCCAGTATGTGATGCTGGGCTGGCCCGCTTCGGTGCGCGTGTCGGCCACATAATTCCAGCTTGACCAAGCCGGCGCGGCGGCGCGGCATGAAGGTGTTGTCAGTGTGAAGCACGGCCCGGTTTCGAGTATAACCAAAGGCACCGAGAATGCGNTTTTCGACACGTGTCGCATCNGCCAGCAAGTCCAGCGCCTGATCCGCATGCGTCGCGATGACCACNTCATCGAAGCNGGCAATNTCNCCCTGCGCAGTTGTAATTTCGACGCCGTGCGGCAGGCGGCGAATACGCGTCACTGGCGTTGACAGGCGAATTCTGTCTGCAAACGGTGCCGTGAGGCGTTTTACATATTCGCGCGAGCCACCAACGACGGTGCGCCAGACCGGCCGGTTGCGCAGCAACAGCAAACCGTGATTGCGGCAGAATTTGATGAAATGCGCCGCCGGATAACGGCCTACTTCCATGGCCGGTGTGGACCATATGGCCGCAGCCATCGGGTAGAGATGATCGTCGCGGAACGCTGCGCCGTAGCGATTACGCGTCAGATAATCGTCGAGGGACATGTCAGCCATCGAGTGCAGGTCACGCGGGGCGTTGCGATAAAATCGCAGGAGGTCCGCAAGCATCGACCAGAAGCGGGGTTTTAGAGCATTTCTCTTCTGTGCGAGCAGGCCAAACCCGTTTCCGCCGGAATATTCAAAGCCGCCATTATCAAGGGAAACAGCGAACGACATGTTCGAGGCTGCGGTCGGCACGTTCAGCTTTCGAAAAAGCGCGGTCAGATTGGGGTATGTCCAGTCGTTATAGACAATGAAACCCGTATCGACATGGATCGGGCCATTCTTCGTATCGAATGTCACCGTGTTGCTGTGGCCTCCGACGCGGTCTGCCGCCTCGAAGACCGTGACATCGTGCCTTTGCGACAAGAGCCAGGCTGCTGACAGACCGGAAATTCCCGTTCCCACTATCGCGATGCGGCGCCGGTTGTCTCGTCGCATTGTTTCGGTGTCGGTCATCGATCCTCGCTATCGCATTGTAGAAATTGTCTTTGGACAGCGCAGATACGAAGCAGCCGTCTGATAAGTTTCAGCGGCAGGTGGTTTTTCGAATTTTTTTCGAACCCTGAAACTCTTTTGCTGGTTAGGCCGTATTTGCCATCACGAAACCCGGCCTCGATCGATTAAAAGTGGTGAGCGAAGTAGTGATGTTTTCCGTGATCCTGACGCTTGCCATTCTGATGTCGCTGCTGATGGCAGGAGCCTGGGCATTACAAAGAGCGACCGGCTCGAGCGGCTGGATCGACACCGTCTGGTCGGCAAGCGTCGGGCTCGGCGGCATCTTGGCTGTGTTGCTGGCGGAGGGCGATGGCGGGCGGCGCAGTGTCGTATTCTGTCTCGTTGTCGTATGGTCCCTGCGGCTTGCTGGACACATAGGCCTGCGCACGCGGGGTGGCGGGGAAGATCCGCGTTATGCAAAACTCATGGAGCAATGGGGCGAAACCGGTCCCCGGCGGCTTTTCTTCTTCCTGCAAATACAGGCGGTTGCCGCCTTCGTGCTTGTTTTGGCTGTTTATCTAGCCGCCAGCAACGACCGGATTTTCCCGCGCACAATAGATCTTCTCGCCACCATGGTTGCGCTTGTTGCACTGGCAGGTGAAGCGCTCTCGGACGCCCAGCTGTCGAAATTCAGGAAAACCCCCGAAGCGAAAACCGGTATATGTGAAACCGGTCTCTGGCGTTATTCACGCCATCCCAATTATTTCTTCGAATGGCTTTTCTGGTGCAGCTTGCCGCTGCTGGCCCTTCAGGCGCACGGCTTGTCCTGGGCGTCGCTTGCCGCGCCCGTCATGATGTACTGGCTGCTCGTCCATGTATCCGGCATTCCGCCGCTTGAAGAGCACATGCTGAAATCGCGCGGAGAAAAATTCCGTGCCCTGCAACGCCGCGTCAACGCCTTCTTTCCGGGGCCGCGCAAAAACGAGGAAACGCCATGAATATGCTCGCCTTTGCCATCAATGCCGCAGAACGCGCGGCGCTCAACGACAGCGTTACACTCGCCGGAATAGATATGCTCTGCGCAAGAACGAAACGGCGGCTCGCAAAAATACCGCCGGATGCCGAGGCGGCTTTTGCGGCGGATATGGCGAAATTCCCCGTCGCCAGCCATACCGACGAGGCGAACAGGCAACACTATGAAGTCCCCGCTGAATTTTTCGCACTGGTTCTCGGAGCCCAGCGGAAATATTCCTGCTGCTATTATCCCCATAACCAGACAAGCCTTGATGAAGCGGAGACAGCTGCTCTCGCCGAGACGGTAGACCATGCCGAGTTGGAGGACGGCATGGACATTCTCGAACTCGGCTGCGGCTGGGGTTCGCTGTCGCTTTATATGGCAGCGCGTTTTCCCAATGCGCGGATCACGTCTGTCTCCAATTCCGCATCGCAACGGGAATCCATCCTTGGCCGCGCGCGTGAGCGCGGGCTGTCCAATCTTTCCGTGGTGACCGCAGACATGAACGATTTTGCGACCGGCGATCACTTTGATCGCGTCGTATCGGTCGAAATGTTCGAACATATGTCGAATTGGCAGGTGCTCTTCGAACGCGTTCGTACCTGGCTGAAACCTGATGGCAAGTTTTTCCTCCATGTCTTCAACCACCGCAGCCGATCCTATCGTTTCGACCACAACAACCCCGCCGACTGGATTGCCCGGCATTTTTTCACCGGCGGCATCATGCCCGCTTTTGATCTTCCCCATCGTTTCAGCGAGGTTCTTACCGTCGAAAGGGAATGGAACTGGCCGGGATCGCATTATCGGCGCACGGCTCTCGCCTGGCTTGAGAATTTCGATCGGGAAATCGGCCACATAAGGCCGATCCTGCAGCGGGTTTATGGCGCTGACGCGCGGTTATGGGAACGCCGCTGGCGTCTGTTTTTTCTCGCAACGGCCGGGCTGTTTGGTCACGAGGACGGTAACGTCTGGGGTGTGGGTCATTATCTCATGAAGCCCGCTGTTGTTGCCGAAACCTGAGAGGGACGTGGCCGACGGCGAAACAATTTCGCGTAAGCAAACGTTTACATCCGTAGAATAATGGCTAGGCTGGCCGCGTTTGAGCAGGCCGTCGATCACAGAGCGGCTGGAGAAAGTCATGAGTTCAGTCACGCCGAAGCTGGATAGTTGCGGCGCCGAGCCCATCCACATTCCCGGCGCTATCCAGCAACATGGCGCACTCTTCGTGCTGTCCGCGCGTCAGTTGGCCGTCGTGCAGGCGAGCGATAACCTGCAGGATTTTCTAGATGCACCTCTATCGATCGGGGTGATTCCAGACCCGGGAACATTGCCTTTTATCGAGGCATTACCGGCTTGGTATTCCGGTGACGACAGCAGCTTCAGATATGTCTGGACCGAAAAAAAACTCGATGTCTCGGCGCATCGGTCGGGAAGCGTGATCATCGTCGAGCTTGAGAGAACAGGCCAGGGCGCATCCGCCGAAGCGCTGATGAGCGAATTGACAGGCCTCGCCCAATATCTCAACAGCACGCCGTCGCTGAGCGACGCACTGTCTCGAGTTGCACAGCTTGTTTCCTCGATCAGCGGTTATGACCGGACCCTCATTTATGACTTCGGTCCCGACTGGAGCGGTCATGTCGTGGCGGAGGCCGGCAGCGGCGCGTTGCCTTCATATATCGGGCTTCGCTTCCCGGCCGGCGACATCCCGCCGCAGGCGCGCAAGCTTTATACGGTCAACCGTCTGCGTATGATCCCGGACGTCGATTACAGGCCCGTGCCTGTCATGCCGCAGGTCAACGCGGAAACGGGCGCAGTGCTCGATATGAGCCTTTCACAGCTTCGCAGCGTTTCGCCCGTTCATCTGGAATACATGCGTAACATGGCGACGGCGGCCTCGATGTCGGTGTCAATCATCGTCAATGGCAAATTGTGGGGGCTGATTGCATGCCATCACGCCGCCCCGCACTCCGTCTCGCTGGCCGTGCGCGAAGCCTGCGATTTCGCCGCCCAGCTCCTTTCGATGCGGATCGCAATGGAGCAAAGTTCTCAGGATGCTTCGCGCCGGCTGGAACTTGGTCATGTCCAGGCTCGCCTGCTCAAGCGGATGGCGGCGGCACAAAGATGGGTTGACGGCCTTCTGGGCGGGGAGAGCGAAAAGGACGATCTGCTGGAGCAGGTGGGGGCTGAGGGAGCGGCACTCCTTTTTGGCGATGAGTACCATCTCGTGGGCAAGACTCCCTCGCAGGAGCAGGTCGAAGGATTGATCCGCTGGCTCGGCGAACGCGAGGTTGCAGACCTGTTTGCCACAGACAATCTTGCCGGCGATTATCCCGCTGCTGCGGCGTTTGCGTCCGTGGCGAGCGGGATCATCGCGATGCGGGTTTCGGAATTGCACGGAAGCTGGCTGATCTGGTTTCGGCCGGAAGTCGTAAAGACGGTGCGCTGGGGCGGGGATCCGCACAAGACAGTGCATGAGAGCGGGCGCATTCATCCGCGCAAATCGTTCGAAACCTGGAAAGAGCAGGTGCGNAACACNGCCTCACCGTGGTCAGCCCCCGAGCTTGCAGCGGCGCGGGAGTTGCGTGGCGCGATCATCGGCATCGTCCTGCGCAAGGCGGAGGAAATGGCGGATCTGACGAAAGAATTGCAGAGGACCAACAAGGAGCTGGAGGCATTTTCCTACTCGGTTTCGCATGATCTCCGCGCGCCCTTCCGTCATATTGTCGGTTTCGCCCAGCTCTTGCGCGAACGCAGCAACGCCCTGGATGAAAAATCGCTCCACTATCTGCAGATGATCTCCGAAGCGGCACTCGGCGCAGGCAGGCTCGTGGATGATCTTCTGAATTTCTCGCAGCTCGGCCGCACCCAAATCACAATGGTGCCGGTAGACATGGAGAAAGTCGTGAACGAGGTTCGCCGGTCCCTCGCTCATTCCATCGCTGATCGGCAGATCGAATGGCATATCGGCAATCTGCCCGTATCGCTCGGAGATCCGACCCTGCTTCGGCAGGTGTGGTACAACCTCGTTGACAACGCGATCAAATATTCCCGCCAGAAACCCGTTTCGATTATCACCATTTCCGCGGCAGAAACCGAAGGTGGCGTGACCTACTCGGTCGAGGATAACGGTGTCGGCTTTGACATGGCCTATTACAGCAAGCTTTTTGGTGTGTTCCAGAGATTGCAGCGGGTAGAGGATTTTGAGGGAACGGGAATTGGACTTGCGCTGGTAAGACGAATTGTTGAACGCCACCACGGTTCGGTCAGCGCTAAGGGAACTGTGGGAGAGGGAGCCACGTTCTCCTTCACATTGCCGGTTACGAAAGTTGAAGAGGAAAAAATTGCCTGAACTCAGACCTATTCTTCTCGTGGAGGATAATCCACGCGATCTGGAATTGACGCTAACTGCGCTGGAAAAATGTCAACTGGCGAACGAGGTCGTCATTGCGCGTGATGGTGCAGAAGCGCTTGATTATCTCAACGCCTCGGGTAACTTCCACAACCGGCCTGCCGGTGACCCAACCGTGGTTCTTCTTGATCTCAAGCTGCCGAAGGTTGATGGGCTCGAGGTCCTCCAGACCGTTAAGGGCAGCGATCACCTCAAGCATATTCCGGTCGTCATGCTGACCTCCTCCCGTGAAGAACAGGATCTCGTAAAGAG
>Ga0058692_1001120_pt1 | contig 10377 bp, 6 predicted proteins | sample AgamicAtAmrz_FD_55216 | JGI IMG/M metagenome (GOLD analysis project Ga0058692, IMG submission 55216) | Agave microbial communities from Guanajuato, Mexico - At.Am.rz | ecosystem: Host-associated > Plants > Roots > Rhizosphere | place: Guanajato, Mexico | collected 2012-06-07 | reverse complement strand
ATGCTGACGTCGCCGCGCTTCACCAGATCCGGCAGATATTTGCTGTAATACTCGTCGCTCATGCTCATGTCGACGCCCGACTTCAGGGCGATGCGCACCGCCTCCTGCGGATCGCTGGCGACGCCATGCTTAATCAGCTCTTTAATGGCGCCGTGGTCGCTGATGGTAATGCCTTTGAATTTCCACTGACCGCGCAGCAAATCCTTCAGCAGCCAGCTGTCCGCCGTCGCCGGTACGCCATTAATGGAGTTCAGCGCCACCATAACGCCGCCGCTGCCCGCATCCAGAGAGGCTTTATAAGGCGGCAGATAGTCCTGGAACATGCGCTGCGGACTCATATCCACCGTGTTGTAATCCCGGCCGCCTTCGACCGCGCCATAGAGCGCGAAGTGCTTGACGCTGGTCATCACGCTGTAGCGATCGGCGGCGCTTTTACCCTGCATCGCCTGCACCATGCTGCGGCCCATCTCGCTGGTGAGATAAGTATCTTCACCAAACCCTTCGGAGCCACGCCCCCAGCGCGGTTCACGGGTGACATCCACCATCGGTGCCCAGGTCATATTCAGGCCATCGTCGGCCGCCTCATAGGCGGAAACGCGCCCGACCTCTTTCACCGCATCCAGATCCCAGCTCGACGCCAGCGCCAGGGGAATAGGAAAAATGGTGCGCTGGCCGTGGATGACGTCGAAGGCGAAAAAGAGCGGGATCTTCAGACGGCTGAGCTGCATCGCCTGATCCTGCATGGCGCGGATATCCGGGCGGGTCACCGTGTTAAAGATCGCACCAACCTGACTCTTCTGAATCATGTCGCGAATGGCTTCTTTGGGATTATCCGGTCCGACGCTGATTAAACGCAGCTGACCGATCTTTTCGTCCAGCGTCATTTTTTTCAGCAGCTGGTTAACGAAGGCATCCCGCGCCTGTTCGGTCATCGGGTGGTGACCTGGCACGGTCTCAGCCAGTGCCGGTTGCATCGCGAGGGAAACAGCGAGACTAACAGAGTAAATCCATTTCATCAGGTTGGGTTCTCTTAAGTAACTGCGCAATATCGTATTAACAGGCGGCAGTGTGCCACAAGATGAGAATAGCAGGTAGCCTGCCGCTGTCACACTGCGAGGAGATGAGCGGACGTGCTACAGTTAAGGCGCACTGATAAGACAAGGGAATTGCTCATGATACCAACCTCTGCCCTGCTTTCTGACCTGCGCCGCCTGGTCGGCCCCTCTCATCTGCTGACTGAACCTGAACAGACCGCCCGCTATCGCAAAGGCTTTCGCTCCGGCGAAGGGGATGCGCTGGCCGTGGCGTTTCCCGGAACGCTGCTGGAGCTCTGGCGGGTTCTGCAAACGCTGGTCAGGGCGGATGTCATCATTCTGATGCAGGCGGCGAATACCGGCCTGACAGAAGGCTCGACGCCGCACGGCGACGACTACGACCGCCCGCTGGTGATTGTCAGCACCCTGCGGCTGGATAAGCTGCAGCTGATCGACAACGGCCAGCAGGTGCTGGCTTTCCCCGGCAGCACCCTCTATCAGCTGGAAAAAGCGCTGAAGCCACTGGGACGCGAACCGCANTCGGTGATCGGCTCCTCCTGCATCGGCGCGTCGGTCCTGGGCGGCATCTGCAATAACTCCGGCGGATCGCTGATCAAACGCGGNCCGGCCTACAGTGAAATGGCCCTNTTCGCCCGAATCGATGCGGAGGGCAAACTGCGGCTGGTGAACCATCTGGGCATTGAGTTAGGCAGCACGCCGGAAGAGATTCTGGGNCGGCTGGATGACGATCGCTGGCAGCCCGGTGATGTGCAGCACGATGGCCGCCACGCCTCTGACCACGAATATGCTGACCGGGTGCGTGACGTGAATGCCGATACGCCCGCCCGCTATAACGCNGATGCGCGCCGTCTGTTCGAAGCCTCGGGCTGTGCCGGCAAGCTGGCGGTGTTTGCCGTGCGACTGGACACCTTTGCCAGTGAACCCCAGCAGCAGGTGTTCTATATCGGCACCAACGAGCCTGGCGTCCTCACCGATATCCGCCGTCATATCCTGGCGCACTTCACCCATCTGCCGGTGGCGGGCGAATATATGCACCGCGACATCTATGACATTGCGGAGGTCTACGGCAAAGATACCTTCCTGATGATCGACAGGCTGGGCACCGACAAAATGCCGCTGTTCTTCACGCTGAAGGGACGGGTTGATGCCTGGCTGAACAAACTCGCCTTCGTTAAACCGCACTTCACCGACCGCCTGATGCAGCGCCTGAGCCGGCTGTTCCCGGCGCATCTGCCCAAACGCATGAAGCAGTATCGCGACAGATATGAACATCATCTGATGCTGAAGATGTCTGGTGAAGGCGTTGCGGAAGCGCGTAACTACCTGCGCGACTACTTCCGTGAAGGCGGAGGCGAATTCTTTGAGTGCGAAGGCAAAGAGGGGGCGCACGCTTTTCTGCATCGGTTCGCGGCTGCAGGGGCGGCCGTGCGCTATCACGCGGTGCACGCTGACGAGGTCGAGGATATCCTGGCGCTGGATATCGCCCTGCGTCGCAACGATGCTGACTGGTTTGAAACGCTGCCTGAAGCGATCCGCGCTTCGCTGAGCCATCGCCTCTACTATGGTCACTTCTTCTGTCACGTCTTCCATCAGGATTACATCGTCAGAAAAGGTGTCGATGTACATGCCCTGAAAGCGCAGATGCTGGAGATTCTGCAGGCGCGCGGCGCGGAATACCCCGCCGAGCACAATGTGGGCCATCTCTATCAGGCGAAACCGCAGCTGGCGGCCTTCTATCGTCAGCTCGATCCCACCAACAGCTTTAATCCCGGTATCGGCAAAACCAGCAAGCAAAAAGGCTGGGCAGTAAAGCAGCCGTAATCCGCTAACCGGCCCGCCTGCTCATCAGAGCCGGCGGGCTGATTAAGGCTATTCAGATAACATCCGCATTAAAAACAGTTAACCTCCTTTCTGATATTCTCCCTGATTATTTATAAAGCGATTCTGTTCTGCGTAATATCTCACAAAAGATGGCCCTGCCAATTGATCATCCGCCAGCCTGAAAATAGAGTGCCGTTGAAAAATAACAGAAAAAGAGAGGATGCCTTATTCAGGCAGCGCTAACCCACACGGGTAGCGCACTATCCGTTTCAGCAGGGATGAATCATGATGTTAAAGCGATACCTTATGGCGCTCACGCTGCTGAGCCTTGCAGCCTCAGCTCACGGCAGCGCCTCAGTTCAGCGGGGAGTGAATCCAATCCGTCACTTCAGGCTCACCTGTCAGGTCAACGATAATCAGGCTGCCCTTCATGGCACCGACTGTGCCGCAGTGGGTGGCGACTTCGCCGCCTGCAATCGCGCCACCCTTACCCTGACTAACAACGGCCCGGCCCTGACGGACCGGCACTGGGCCCTCTACCTGAGCAACGTCCACCAGAGGCTGCGGGTCGAACATGACCAGTTCAGAATGATCCACCTTGTCGGCGGTTTAACCCGGCTGGAGCCGACAGAGAAGTTCACCGGCCTTGGCGCAGGCGAATCGGTGCAGGTTCCCGTCGTCCGTGAATACTGGCAGCCGTTCGCGCACAAACGCCCGGACAGAGCAGAGGATCGCCTCCTCGCCTCGCTGCGCTCGCGGAACGACGATCAGGGCCGGCAGAACCCGGCCCTTTTGCCTTAAACCAGCTTCTCTTCGGGTTCCGCATCCGGCTGCTGACGGCGTTCGATAATCATGGTCTGCGGTGTGGAAAGCAGGATGCCCTCTTTACGCAGGCGCGTCAGGATATCGAACAGCAGATCGCTTTTGGCGCCGGAAATCTGGCGCTGTCCGGCCACGTTACCGGTCACGCTCAGCACAATGCCCTGCTGGGTCAGATCTTTAAACGAAACAGACGGCTCTGGCGTCTCCAGAATGCGTTCGTTTTCGTTGTAAACATCGAGCAGAATATCGCGCACTTTCACCGGATCGATGTTGAGCGGGAAGGTCAGCGTAATCGTCACCACACCCTGCGCATTGCCCATCGTGGCGTTGCGCACGTTCTGCGAGATAAACTGCGAGTTCGGCACGATGACCGTGGATTTGTCACCCAGCTGGATCTCGGTGGCACGCACGTTAATCCGGCGGATATCCCCTTCGATGCCGCTGATGGTCACCAGATCGCCCACCTTCACCGGCCGCTCGGTTAGCAGAATCAGGCCCGAAATAAAGTTCTTCACGATCTCCTGCAGGCCGAAACCGATACCGACCGACAGCGCACTGACGATCCAGGCCAGCTTGTTCCACTGCAGCCCCATGATCGACAGGGTCAGCAGGATGATCAGCACATAACCGATGTTGCTGAACAGCGTCACCAGCGACACCCGCATCCCCACGTCCATGGTGGTTTTTGGCAGGAAGTCGGTGTCGAGCCAGCGGCGCACTGAGCGCAGCACATAGATGCCGACAATCAGGCAGATCAGCGCATTAACCATGTGTGCCGGAACGATATTCAGGGACTCCAGCCCTTTCCCGCCCCAGAACTCAATCACCTTCTGCAGCAGCTCAATCGGCGTTGATGAGGCAAACGTCCCGTTGACCAGCGCCAGCGCCACAAACAGCACCAGGATGGTCTTACCAATCGCCGTCAGCAGCGTGGCGGTTTGCTGCAGATGACGCTCATTGATGTTGAGCGAACTCTGAATGCGGCGGCCGGTTGCGTTGCTGGTCGAAAAGAGACTCTCACAGCCATCGTTGAGCAGATGGCTCAGGAAGTAGAAGGAGCCAAACAGCAGGCCACACCAGATCACCTCATAACTCAGGAANCGNGCCAGCGTGACATAACCGACCAGCAGCGAGATCAGGATCGCGAGCGCGGTCAGGGTCAGCCCCAGCTGGATCAGCCCGACCAGCGTAGAGCGGGCTTCCGGCGGCGTGCCTGCCAGCGTCATGCGACGACGAACGCGNTTGGTNCGCATGCTGATGGCCAGCGCGGTACTGCCTATCAGCAGCGCCGTCAGGCCGTTGGCGAAAATGGTGGTATTCAGACTGGTGCCGACGCTGTAGTTAAAGGCCTCCACCGTCTGGAAGATAAACACCAGCACCGCGGTAATGGGCGGGAACGGTTTGAGCGCCAGCGCCACTTCATTGGAGATGGTGGGCAAACGCCAGCTCGGCCGNCGCGTAGAGAGAAACGCACGCCCCAGTCCGGCGATCAGGCCACAAAANACNCTGAGCTGAACCAGCCGATCGACAAAGTCCTGCACATTTTCCGAGACCTCATCGCGGCGGGTAAACGCCAGAGCGATAAAGTTAAAGGTGAGCACCACCGCCACCAGCGTGGTCAGGGCTATCGCGGCCGCCAGGAAGCTGCGGCGCAGTTTGCCTTCCGGCATTTTATGAATGCTGACCCAGGCAAGAAACTCCTCGCTGTAGCGACGACCCACCGTCATCACCAGCAGCGCCGCCAGCAGCCAGAGCGTACTGCCTATCCGCCAGCCCGGCTCCCAGGAGAGCGCCGCGGTGTCCTGCAGCTCCTGCAGAAACTCGCCGATCTTCTCACCGTCCAGATCCTGACTGTTGGTCAGGGGAGACCAGAAACGTGCACCGAGTATGGTACCGGAGTTGAGCGCCAGCTGACTTTTCAGCTGGTCACGGCGCAGGTTAACAATCTGCGACGATAGCGTTAAGGCACCATTTTTAATGCCCTCTGCCTGCTTGATCTGATCGTCGAGTTTGCTTTTCTGACTCTCCAGCGCGTTTCGCTTGCGCGTCACCTCCGGCGTCTCTTTTACCCCGCTGTCAGCTTTGGGGGCCGGACCCAGCACCTGCAACTGCGCTTCCAGCTGCTGGCGATCGGGGATCAGCGCCTGACCCAGCGTGTCGGCATTGCCGGAAAGCTCCAGCGCCATCTCATTCAGCTGATTCAGTTTGTTTTCGCCCGCGTCGCCTGACACCTGGCTCTTAATCTTATCGAGGATCTTCTGCATTTTCGGCAGTTCAACCGAAGCATTCAGCTTCGGCTGGGCATCCTGTTCCTGTTCCTGTGCCGCCGCGGTGATATCATCCGCCGCCTGCGNCACCGCCGGGGCAAACNCCACCAGCGTCAGCATTAACCATGCAAAAAAGGATCTTATAAACATATGAGTAAAATTCCGGCAGCTTATATCAGGCGATCGTCCCTCGCCAGTCGCGCGTAGTGTAGGACTTTGCAAGGGATGGCAATATAGGAATAACGGGTATTTTTCGGGCTAATTCCGGGCAGACAGCGCGCGTTACGCCGCTGCCCGGCTCGCCCGGCGCGCCTGCTCAGACAGCAGACAACGCCGGGTAACACAGCAGACGTTCTCTGCTCTCTTTACTCCACGCCGGCACTGCTGTCCCCGTTGCTGGCGACCTGGCCCGACTTCTGCTTTTTGTACGCCAGCGCAGCCGCAGGCACCGGCGCGGCTTTGCCGGTCTCGATCCAGCTACGCAGACGGTTGGCATCCGCGAAATGGGTATATTTGCCGAAGGCATCCAGCACCACCAGCGCCACCGGACGATTGTTGATCATGGTGCGCATCACCAGGCAGTGCCCCGCCTCGTCCGTGTAACCGGTCTTGGTCAGCTGGATATGCCAGTCATTTTTGTAGACCAGATGGTTGGTGTTGCGGAACGGCAGTGCATAGCTCGGATGGGCAAACACGGCCGTCTCTTCTTTAGTGGTGCTGAGGGCGCCGAGCAGCGGATATTCGCGCGTCGCCTTGAGTAATTTGACCAGATCCTGGGCGCTGGAGACGTTTTGCGTCGACAGGCCGGTCGGCTCCACGTAGCGGGTCTGTTTCATGCCCAGCGACCGCGCTTTGGCGTTCATCGCCCGGATAAAGGCGTTGTATCCGCCCGGATAGGCGTGAGCCAGGCTGGCGGCAGCGCGGTTCTCCGAGGACATCAGCGCCAGCAGCAGCATGTTGCGGCGGCTGATCTGGCTGTTGAGCTTAACGCGTGAGAAGACGCCACGCATTTCCGGCGTCTGGCTGATATCGACGGTTAACATCTCGTTCATCGGCAGGTGCGCATCCAGTACCACCATCGCCGTCATCAGCTTGGTGATAGAGGCAATCGGCCTGACCCGATCCGGGTGACTGGAGAAGAGCACTTTATTATTGGTGAGGTCGACAATCATCGCACTGCCAGAGGCAATCTGCGGCTGAGCAATAGGCGTAAGNTGCGACAGGGAGGTGGTCGCCTGAGCCGGAAGTGAAACAATCTGCCCGGAAACGAGCAGTGCCAGCGAAAGCAGGCTGGAACGAATTTTTGCAGACATCGTAGAAAAACCCGGTTGGTGTTATGTACTGTGCCAGAGAGACACAGGCCGCCCGCCTCAGTCACGTCGGCGCGCGGGCTGGCAGCAGCATCATACGCGGAAGGTTAAGAAATTTCCTGGGGAGAGTGTATCCGGGCGTAAAAAGAAAACTGCCGCCAGGCCGGCGGCAGCGGTTGTCTAGAACAGGCGGGGACCATATCCCCACAGCACCACGGTCAGGGCCAGTAACACTTCAAACACCAGCACGCCGATCGCCAGGGTGGAACCGGAGAAGCGCAGGCTCTCTTCGCGGTCGATGTTCAGAAACAGCGGAATGCCGATATAGAGCAAATAGCCGGTGTAGAGCAGCGCCAGCGCACCCGCCAGCACGCAGAGCCAGACCAGCGGATAGAGCGCCACCAGCCCGCTGAGAAACAGCGGTGTCGCCACATAACCCGCGAAGACGGTACAGCGCTGCACGCCGGGCCGCTGCGGATAATCACGTGCCATCCAGTGGATCACCCGCCCCATCACCGCGACGCCACCGAGAATAATCAGATAGAACAGGATGCCGAGCCCAAGCCCGGTCGCCAGATTAAGTTGCACATATCGCCCCTCGCCCAGGTTCCACCCCAGCTGNGTGGTCCCGATGAANGCGCAGATCACCGGGATCGCCGCCATCAGCAGAACATGGTGGGTATAGTGGTGCGATACACTCTCATTCTCTTGCTTAATATCACGCATTTCCTGATTCGGATGCGCCAGAAGTCCCCAGACATGGTTCATACAGTCACTCCTCTGATGCAGTGGGCCGCCCGATGAGCATGCGTCTTTGGGGGCAGCGTCTTCTCAAGTATAAACGGCAGCAAAACTTTCGTGGCGACCGGACAAAAAAACAGCAGAAATAAACGCACCCGCGCGGCCCGGGCGGAAGCGAAGCCAATTCGCGTATAGACTTGAAGAAACAGCCACCGAACAGGGAGTGTCACTTTGCATCTGGATATCAACGCATTAATTACGCAGTACGGTTATCTGGCACTGTTGATTGGCTGTATTGCCGAGGGGGAGACATTTACCTTACTGGGTGGCGTGGCTGCCCATGAAGGACTGCTGCACTATGCGGGCGTGGTGCTGGCTGCGATGGGCGGCGGGATCATCGGCGACCAGCTGCTCTACTGGGTTGGCCGCCGCTGGGGGACGCGCATCCTGCGCCGCTTTAAAAAGCATCAGGATAAGGTGGTGAAGGCGAACCGCCTGATCAAACGCCGTCCCAGCCTGTTTGTGATCGGCGTGCGCTTTATGTATGGCTTTCGCCTGATTGGTCCCATCATCATCGGGGCCAGCCGCCTCAATCCGATGAAATTTTTTATCCTCAATATCATCGGTGCGGCCATCTGGGCGCTGATCTTTGTCACGCTGGGCTATTTTGCGGGCGGCATTATCGCGCCGTGGCTGCATAAACTCGATCAGCATCTGAAACATCTGCTCTGGCTGGTGGGTGCGGTGGTGTTCGCCTTTGTCCTGCGCTGGGTGATCCGGCGCTGGCATAACCGTCGGGCCGATCAATAACCGCTGACAGCTGCCCAAACGAAGCCGCATCGGCATGCTCAGCTATAGTTAACAGCACACTGACAGGGAGATGAGCATGAGTAAGGTAAAACGTAAGATTGAAGAGCATGGCGTCATTGGCGATCTCCGCACCTGTGCACTGGTGGCGAATGACGGGACGATTGATTATCTCTGCTGGCCTGAACTCGACAGCCCGTCGGTCTTCTCTGCCCTGCTCGACAGCGACGATGCCGGCCTCTTCTCCCTCTCNCCGGACTGGCCCGATGCGCGCCGNCAGCAGCTCTACCTGCCCGACACCAATATTCTGCAGACCCGCTGGCTGGATGAGCAGGGGGTCGCNGAAATTACCGACTATATGCCGATTTGCGATGACAGGGNGAANCTGCCGCGTCTGATCCGNCGGGTCAAAATGGTACGCGGCAGCGCGACCTTTACCCTGCGCTGTTCACCNCGNCACGACTACGCCCGGGCGCAGACGCGCGCCGAGGCCCATCACNGCTGTATCGATTTTCATGCCGAAGGTCAGCCCTCGCTGCGCCTCGCCGCCAGCGTNGTCATGACGCTGGAGGATGAGAGCGCGACCGCCGTCTTTACCCTGCAGCCGGGNGAACATGCGCAGTTTGAATTTGGCAGCGTCGACGATGCGCATATCGAAGCGCTGGCGACCGAACACTGCTTTGAAGATACCCTCAACTACTGGCGCCGCTGGAGCGCAAAGAGCACCTATCAGGGACGCTGGCGTGAAATGGTGCAGCGCTCCGCGCTGGTGCTGAAGCTGCTCACCTCACATCAGTATGGCTCCATTGCGGCGGCGGCAACCTTTGGCCTGCCCGAAGAGCTGGGCGGTGAACGAAACTGGGACTACCGCGCCTCCTGGATCCGCGACGCCTCATTCAGCATGTATGCCCTGATGCGGCTGGGCTATACCGATGAAGCCAAACACTTTACGGAATGGGTGGGTCGCTGCGTCGAGAACAGCCATCACGACGAGATGCGCCTGCAGGTGATGTACCGGCTGGACAGCGGCACCGAACTGCATGAGATGGAGCTGCTCAACCTCTCCGGCTACGGCGATTCCCGGCCGGTGCGCATCGGCAACGATGCCTGGCAGCAGACCCAGCTCGACATCTATGGCGAGCTGATGGATGCAATCTATCTGGCCAATAAATATGGCGAGGCGATCTCTCAGCGCGGCTGGGAGCACGTAGTGAAGATGATCGACTGGCTGAGCGAGAACTGGGATCAGCCCGATGCCGGGATCTGGGAGATGCGCGGTGAACCGGAACATTTCCTGCATTCCCGTCTGATGTGCTGGGTGGCGATGGACCGCGCGCTGCGTCTGGGCATGAAGCGATCGCTGCCGATGCCCTATCAGCGCTGGGATGAGGCGCGGCGTAAGATCCGCGAAGATATCTGGGCCAATTTCTGGAACGAGGAGCGCGGGCACTTCACCTCCACACGTCACGGCGACTATCTCGACGCCTCCATGCTGCTGATGCCACTGGTGCGCTTTGTCGGTGCCACTGACCCGGACTGGCTCTCTACGCTGGA
>Ga0058692_1001114_pt1 | contig 10418 bp, 7 predicted proteins | sample AgamicAtAmrz_FD_55216 | JGI IMG/M metagenome (GOLD analysis project Ga0058692, IMG submission 55216) | Agave microbial communities from Guanajuato, Mexico - At.Am.rz | ecosystem: Host-associated > Plants > Roots > Rhizosphere | place: Guanajato, Mexico | collected 2012-06-07 | reverse complement strand
CTGTCAAAACAGGAAGATGGCACCCAGATTCGCGTATTCGTTATTAACCCGGGTACGCCAACCGCCGAGTGCGGCGTCTCCTACTGCCCGCCGGACGCGGTCGAAGCCACCGATACCGAACTGAAGTTCGACAAGCTGTCTGCNTATGTNGATGAGCTGAGCGCGCCGTACCTCGAAGATGCGGANATCGACTTCGTGACCGATAACCTCGGNTCACAGCTNACGCTGAAAGCGCCGAACGCNAAGATGCGTAAAGTGTCGGACGATGCNCCGATGGTTGAGCGCGTGGAGTATCTGCTGCAGGCGCAGATCAACCCGCAGCTGGCCAGCCACGGCGGGCGCGTCTCGCTGATGGAGATCACCGACGANGGCTATGCCATTCTGCAGTTCGGCGGCGGCTGTAACGGTTGCTCGATGATTGACGTGACGCTGAAAGACGGCATCGAGAAAGAGCTGCTGGCCGCCTTCCCGGAACTGAAAGGCGTGCGCGATCTCACCGAGCATCAGCGCGGCGAGCACTCCTACTACTGATAGAAGATGCGGCAGCCACCCCGGCTGCCGCGTGTTTTACTGCTTCTTACGCCCTTCATTGACGATCGCCAGCAGCCGCTGCACTTTCCGGTAACTAAACAACTTCTCCAATGGTACGCGCAGTTTGCGCCGCCAGTTGGGGTATTCGGCTACCGTGCCCGGCACGTTGACCGGCGTCTCCATTCCCAGCCAGTCCTCCGGCTGCAGCCCCAGCAGGGCGCTGTCGGTAAATGCCAGAAAGCGGTGCACGCCCTGATTCAGCGCGGGCGTCAGCCGCTGACCCGCACTGTTTTTGCTGCGTGCGTCAATCGCCTGCGCCTCGCTCATCGCCTTCAGCAGCGCTTTTCTCTGCCCATCGCGTTCGGCGATGGCCGCGTTCAGCATGCTGCGTCTGGCGAACAATCCCAGCTGATTGCGCAATTGCAGATCGGCGGCATGCCAGAATCCGCTCAGCGTCGGTAAATCATGGGTACTGGCACTGGCAATCGACTGGCGCGGATAGGCTGCCGGTGGCCGGAACTGCCCCTCCTCCCCGCACTCGAACATCAGCACCTTCCACGAAAAAATGCCGCGGTCGCGCAGCAGGCTGACGATCTCCTGCGGCACGGTGCCGAGATCTTCACCGATCACCATACAGCGCTGACGCTGACTCTCCAGCGCGAGGATCGCCAGCAGGTCGTGCACCGGATAGGCGACATACGCGCCTTTATCGGCACTTTCGCCATAGGGAATCCACCACAAACGCAGTAGCGCCATAACGTGATCGATGCGCAGCGCCCCGCAATCGCGCATATTGGCGCACAGCAGATCGATAAACGGCTGATAGCCCCGCGCGCGCAGTACATGTGGATCGAGCGGCGGCAGCGCCCAGTTCTGCCCGAGCGGGCCAAGCGGATCCGGCGGTGCGCCCACCGACGCGCCCAGCTTATACAGCTGCGGATCCTGCCAGGTTTCCGCGCTGTGCTGTGCCACGCCAACCGCCAAATCGCGATATAACCCGACCGCCATCCCCAGTTGCTGGCTACGCTGCCAGCAGGCGGCGAACTGCTGCTGCGCCAGCCACTGCAGCCAGCTCCAGAACAGAATGTCGTCCTCATGCTGTGCGCACCACTGCTGCACCTCTGGCTGCTGCGCCTGCTGCCAGCCTGACGGCCACTTTTCCCAGCCCCACTCATCGGGATGCTGCTGACTGCGCGCTGCCACGATGGCGTCAAATGCCGCCTGATAGCGCAGCGCATCGCCGCCTTCCGCAAGAAATTGCTGAAACGCCGGCTGCTGTGTCAGCTGCGGCTTCGCGTGCTGCCAGGCAAAACGCAGCGCAGTCAGCTTGAGCGTCGTCACCGCGCGATAATCGACAAACGCTGCGCTGCGCGCCTGTTTTAGCGCTTTGCGCGTTGGCGCGCTGTGCCACCAGCGCTGGGCGGCTTCACTGTGGGTGAATTCGTCGATTTGATTGATGTCGATGTACAGCACGTTGAGCCAGCGGCGCGAGCTCGGGCTGTACGGGCTGACGTGATCCGGCTGCGCCGGATAGAGCGCATGCAGCGGGTTGAGACCGATGAAATCGCCGCCGTGAGCGGCGACCTGCTCCAGCATCTGCATCAGATCGCCAAAGTCGCCGATGCCCCAGTTACGCGCTGAGCGCAGCGTGTAGAGCTGCACCAGCGCGCCCCAGCGCTTCTCCCCCTGCGCCAGCGCTGGCGGCAGATAACAGCGCGCCGGTGCGATGATAATGCGCGTCTGCCACTGCTGGCGTGAAGTGCTCAGCGTGAGCTGATGGTAGCCCTCGGGCAGTTCTGCCGGCAGCGCCAGGCTTTCTCCCGCGCTCAGCGTGCCGTCATAGTGCTGCCCCTGCTCGCTCACCAGTTGCCAGCGGTAGTCGTCGCTGCCCTGCGGCGTCAGTTCAGGCAGCCCGGGCGGCGTGAACACCAGCACCGGCGGCAGCGGTGGCGCGTTGCCCGTCGGGGCGTCCATCAGCGCCAGCAGCGCGCGTTTGGTGTCGTCGCTGATGGTCTGTGACTCACCTTTATTGTTGATAAAACTCAGTGCGATACCGGCATCCCGTGCAGCCTGATCCAGTTTCTTCATGGCCATGTTGTCTCCTTCGTTGCCGTGCGCACATTACGCATGCAGCGTCATTTTCCGGCGGCTCAGCGCGCCGCCTGCCAGATACGCTGTTGATAATCGCGAATCGAACGATCGGCACTGAAGCGGCCGGTATGCGCCGTGTTGAGAATCGCCGCTTTGGTCCACGCTTCCGGATCGCGCCACAGCGCTTCGACGCGCTGCTGCGCCGCGATGTAAGCGGCGAAATCGGCCAGCACCAGCCACGGATCGCCCTGTTTGCTCAGGCTCTCCAGCAGCGGCGCAAATACCTGCCGGTCGCCGTCGCTGAATTTGCCCTTTTCCAGCTCCTTCAGCAAACCGTCGAGATAGCGATCGTGCTTACGCAGTTTCTTCGGACTGTAACCGTCGGCCTTCAGTGCTTTTACCTCATCCACCGTGTTGCCAAAGATAAAGATATTTTTCTCACCGACCGCCTCGGCAATCTCCACGTTAGCCCCGTCCAGCGTGCCAATCGTCAGCGCGCCGTTGAGCGCCAGCTTCATGTTGCCGGTACCGGAGGCTTCGTAACCGGCCGTGGAGATCTGCTCCGAGAGATCGGCTGCCGGAATCATCANNTCGGCGGCNGTAATCCGGTAATCCGGCACAAACACCACCTTCAGGCGATCGCCCACCAGCGGGTCGTTGTTGATCACCTCCGCGACTTTATTGATGGCACAGATGATGTTTTTTGCCAGCAAATAGCCGGGCGCCGCCTTGGCGCCAAACAGAAAGACGCGCGGCACGAAGTCGGGATTGTCCGGGTTATCGCGCAGCTGGCGATAGCAGTGCAGGATGTGCAGCAGACTGAGATGCTGGCGTTTGTATTCGTGCAGGCGCTTGATCTGCACATCAAACAGCGCGTCAGGATTGATATCGATGCCGGTCACGCGTTTGATGTACACCGTCAGCCGCAGTTTGTTTTGCTGCTTGATGGTGCGGAACTGCTGGCGAAAGCTTTTCTTCTTCGCCAGCGGCGCCAGCCATTCCAGCGCGTCGAGATCGTTGGCCCACTCCACCTGCAGGCTGTCGTCAATCAGCGCGGACAGCAGGGGGTTGCACTGCTTCAGCCAGCGGCGCGGCGTAATGCCGTTGGTGACGTTATGAAACTTGTGCGGCCACAGCTGGTGATATTCCGGGAACAGATCGTTAACCACCAGCTGCGAGTGCAGCGCTGCCACACCGTTGACGGCGAAACAGCTCACCACGCACAGATTGGCCATGCGCACTTCGCCATCGCTCACCACCGCCAGCTTGTGCCAGAGGGCACTGTCGTTCGGCCAGCGCTGTTTGACCTGCTGCTTCAGCTGGCGATTGATCTGTTTGATGATTTGCAGATGGCGCGGCAGCAGTTCGCGCAGCAGGCTCGCCGGCCAGCGCTCCAGCGCCTCCGGCATCAGCGTATGGTTGGTATACGCAAAGGTGCGGCTGGTAATGTGCCAGGCGTCGTCCCAGCTCAGGCCATGCTCATCCAGCAGCAGACGCAGCAGCTCCGGAATAGCGATGGTGGGATGGGTATCGTTGAGCTGAATCACTTCGAAATCCGGCAGCGTATGCAGCGCACGGCCCGCCAGCCGGTGACGACGCAGTATGTCGCTCACCGCGCAGGCGCACTGGAAATACTGCTGCATCAGCCGCAGACGTTTACCTGGCGCATGGTTGTCATTGGGATAGAGCACTTTGGTCAGCTTGTCNGCTTCAATGCCCGGCTGCTCCGCCTGCAGGAATTTCCCGGCGTTAAACAGCGTCAGGTCAAACGGCTGCGCACTNGTGGCNTGCCACAGGCGCAGCGGCAGCGTGATGCCGTTGCGATAGCCGATTACNGGCAGATCCCAGGCCTGGCCGATCAGCTGCTGTGCCGGACGCCATTCGACGCTGCCNTCGTCGCGCTTTTTNACCTTACCGCCCAGCCCCACCGGCACATCCAGCGCNGCGTTGTGGCGGAACCACGGATAGCGATCGCGCTGCCAGTCATCCGGCGCTTCGTGCTGCTGTCCGGCCACAAACGACTGACGAAACAGGCCGTACTGATAGTTGAGGCCGTGCCCCATCGCCGGCTGGCCGACCGTCGCCATCGCATCCATGTAGCAGGCCGCGAGCCGTCCCAGACCGCCGTTGCCCAGCGCCGGATCGACCTCCTCCTCCAGCAGTTCATTCAGCTCAACCTGGTGCTCTGCCAGCGCGGCGGCCACCTCGTTATACCAGCCGAGATTGAGCAGGTTATTGCCGGTCAGCCGGCCGGGCAGAAACTCCATCGAGAGATAATTAACGTGGCGCTGAGCGCTTTTCGGCGGCACGGGCGGCTGTGCGGCGAGCAGTTCCATCAGCGCCCGGCTGAGCGCCTGCCACCACTGATGCGGCGTCATCTGCCGGGCGGAAGTCAGTCCGAGCTGCTGCCACTGGCGGGTCAGCGCGGCGTCAAAGCGGGTTTTATTGAATTTTAGCGGCGACATAGTGCATCCCTTTGCATCCGAAACGGTAAACACGGGCAAGCGCAAATCTGAAAGAGTAAGTTAAGCCGGGGACGCTGAAAAAAGCGACAGGGAAATGAAGATGCAGTGAAAAAAGGCGTGCCGCTGCGGCCTGGTCGCCATCAATGGCGACCCTACAATAAGCGCGATGACCTGGTGCATCACAGGGTGCGCATTGATGCGCACCTGGGAAATCAGCACAGCTCCAGATGGACTTCGTGCTGTTCAATCACCTTCAGTACGCTTAACGGCGGGGTTTGATCGGTATACAGGTAATCAATCAGGCTCATGTTGCCAAGGTTAACCATGGCGTTACGGCCAAACTTCGAGTGATCCACCACCAGCATCACGCAGCGCGAGTTCTCGATAATGGCGCGTTTGGTGCGCACTTCGTGATAGTCGAACTCCAGCAGCGAACCGTCCATATCAATACCGCTGATGCCGAGAATGCCGTAATCGAGCCGGAACTGAGAGATAAAATCGAGCGTGGCNTCCCCCATNATACCGCCGTCGCGCGTGCGCACTTCNCCGCCGGCGATAATNACNCGGAAATCCGGCTTGCCCATCAGCAAAATCGCCACGTTGAGGTTGTTGGTGACGATACGCAGATTGTTGTGGTTGAGCANCGCATGCGCCACCGCTTCCGGCGTGGTGCCGATATCAATAAACAGCGTGGCGCCGTCCGGGATCTGGCTCGCCACGCGCTCGGCGATGCGTGCCTTTTCCGCCGACCACATCATTTTGCGATCCTGCCACGCGGTGTTTTCCGAGCTGGAAGGCAGCGCNGCGCCGCCGTGATGACGCTGAATTTTGTTTTGATCGGCCAGATCGTTCAGATCGCGCCGGATAGTCTGCGGGCTGACCTCAAAGTGATCCACCAGCTCTTCCGTACTGACATACCCCTGACGCCGGACCAGATCGATAATGGCGTCATGACGTTGCGTCTGCTTCACATCTCTCTCCTCGGCTCAAGGCCGTGTTCTTTTTATCCTGCTNCTAGCGACGTGCGCGTTTGCGCGTATCAACGAACGCCATNGCCAGCCCCACCAGCAAACCGGTGACGTGCGCAGCGTTCGCGATCGACAGGCCAAAGGCGCCGTACCAGCCAATCACCAGCCATACAATAGCGAAGCCAATCAGGCCGCGCTCGAGATAAATGCCACTTTCGGGATCGCGCTCGCCGCGCAGCCAGCAGTAGCCCATCAGCGCATAGACCACGCCGGACAGCCCGCCAAACAGCACGCCGCTGAACTTCGCCTGCATCCAGCCGCTCAGCAGCGCTGAAATCAGCATGATAACGAACAGCTTGCCGCTGCCGAGGCGCTTCTCTACCGCACCGCCGAGATACCACCACCACATCAGGTTGAACAGAATGTGCAGCAGCGAGAAGTGCAGCAGCGCGTGGCTGAACCAGCGCCACACCTGAAAATACTGGGAGGAATCCGCCGGCCAGGCCAGCCAGCTGAGTACCACATCGTCGCCGACAATCTGCATCAGGATAAACACCGCCACGCAGGCGATCATGATGGTCAGCGTGAGCGGGCCCGCGCGTTCGCGAATGTTTGCCCAGATATTGCCACGCTCATAACGCAGACCGCTGTCGGTGGTACCGCTGTGCCAGCTCGCCGCCTGATAGCGTGGATGGTTGGGATCGCGCACGAACTGCGCGAGTTCGTTTTCGACCATCTCCAGCTTGCTGTCGTCATCCAGCACAATGACACAGTGACTTTCGCGCTCAATGCGCAGCGTGACGCCACGCGTCGCCATGTAATCCACAAACGCCTGCGCCATGCGCGGCTGGTTAAACTGGGTGATGCGCATCATGCGGTGCTCTCCTTCCTTTAATCGGTCAATCAGAGGCTGCCGGTGGCGACCTGCGTCGGAAACGCCGCGCGCCAGGCATCAAAACCGCCGTCGATGCTGTAGACGTCGCTAAAGCCCTGGCTTAACAGGAACTGCGCCGCGCCTTTACTGCTGTTACCGTGATAGCACATCACCAGCACCGGCTGGTCNTGCCGGGCGCCGGCNATNAACGTCGCCAGGTTGTCATTGGTCAGATGTTGCGCNCCGGTGGCNTGGCCCATGGCGAAGCTTTGCGGATCGCGGATGTCTACCAGTTGCGCTCCCTGTNCCAGATGCTCGTTAGCCTGCAGGACGTTAATACACTCGAAGGTTTCCATGGGTCTCTCATTACCTCGTCATCAATTGGCGTTAGTTTACCCTGATAAGCCGCCGCTATAACCTGACAAATCCTGTGGATATGTGATTTTTTTCCTGCCGAAATGTTAGCTATATCACGCAAGAATGTTTTTATTGAGTTAAGCGCTGGCGTCAATGTTGGTTTCCGATTATTATTACGCTCGAAAACGAACATTTTAGAACTATTCCGAACATCGGAGGAGATGACGTGGAAACCAAAGACCTGATCGTGATCGGCGGCGGCATCAACGGTGCCGGCATTGCAGTGGATGCTGCAGGACGCGGCCTGTCAGTGCTNATGCTGGAGGCGCGGGATTTGGCCTGTGCAACCTCCTCTGCCAGTTCCAAGCTGATTCACGGTGGCCTGCGCTATCTGGAACATTACGAATTCCGTCTGGTGGGCGAAGCGCTGGCCGAACGTGAAGTGNTGCTGAAAATGGCGCCGCACATCGCCTTCCCGATGCGTTTCCGTCTGCCACACCGCCCGCATCTGCGTCCGGCGTGGATGATCCGCATGGGCCTGTTTATGTACGATCGCCTCGGTAAGCGCACTACGCTGCCAGGCAGTAAAGGTCTGCGTTTTGGCGCGGAATCGGCCCTGAAGCCNGAAATTACGCGCGGTTTCGAATATTCCGACTGCTGGGTAGACGATGCGCGCATGGTGGTGCTTAACGCGCAGGAAGTGGTGAAACAGGGCGGCGAAGTGCGCACCCGCACCCGCGTAACCCGCGCCTGGCGTGAAGCCGGCCTGTGGATGGTGGAAGCGGAAGACGTCGATACCGGCAAGACCTACACCTGGCGCGCCAAAGGGCTGGTTAACGCCGCTGGTCCCTGGGTGAAGCAGTTCTTTGACGATGGCCTGAAGCTGAAATCGCCGTACGGTATTCGCCTGATCAAAGGCAGCCATATCGTGGTGCCGCGCGTGCACACCGAGAAGCAGGCTTACATTCTGCAGAACGAAGATAACCGCATCGTGTTTGTGATTCCGTGGATGGATGAGTTTTCGATCATCGGTACCACCGACGTCGAATACAAAGGCGATCCGAAAAATGTCAAAATCGATGACAATGAAATCAGCTACCTGCTGAAGGTGTATAACGCGCACTTTAAAAAGCAGCTGACCAGCGACGATATCGTCTGGACCTACTCCGGCGTGCGTCCGCTGTGCGATGATGAATCCGATTCACCGCAGGCGATCACCCGTGATTACACGCTGGACGTGCACGACGACAACGGCCAGGCACCGCTGCTGTCCGTGTTCGGCGGCAAGCTGACCACCTATCGCAAGCTGGCGGAGCATGCGCTGGAGAAACTGGCGAAATACTACCCCGATGCCGGTCCGGCGTGGACCAAAAACGCCGTGCTGCCAGGCGGTGATTTCTCCGGTACGCGTGAAGATTACGCTGCCAGCCTGCGCCGTCGCTATCCGTTCATCAGCGAAGGCATGGCGCGTCACTTCGCCCGCACCTACGGCAGCCGTACTGAAGTGCTGCTGGAAGGCGCGAAGAGCCGTGAAGATCTGGGTGAAAACTTTGGCCACGAATTCTATGAAGCCGAACTGCGTTACCTGGTGAAACACGAGTGGGTGCGCGAGCTGGACGACGCCATCTGGCGCCGTACCAAACAGGGTATGTGGCTGAGCGAAGCCGAACAGGCGCGCATCCGCGACTGGCTGGCGGAAAACGGCCAGAAACCGGCGCTGTCGCTGGCTTCCTAATCGCCTTAAGCATTGTCCTCAACCCCGCCACCGCGCGGGGTTTTTGTTTTTTCTCTTTTTGTGTTGGCGAGAGGTTATTCACACAAGATACTGCACCAGATCAATTCTCACCGCTCCGCTTACTGACTAAATAATCCGCGACTGGATTAACGGACTCGTCAGTGACAGGGAGCATCACGCATGGCTTTAGCCACTTTTCCGCTCAATATCTTCACCACACAGCGCATGTTTAATGACTATGGCGCTGACGATATGCGCTACGGCGATATCTGTGAACGCCGGATGAAAAACGAATTCGGCCTCACCCACATTTCCAATGTGGTCGACCCATGGAACATGACGCGGCTGCATCCCTTCCATAATCCCCAGTCGCGCTTTGCTGGTGCTTATGCGAAACCTGGCGAAAAGCTTTCACCGCTGGAGTGCGCCAGGCTGCTGTTTGCTGAGATGCAAACCACTTCATTACCTTTCGCGCTTGTTGGCCCGCAACGTTTCCTGATAAATAAGATGCTGGAGCATTTTATGCGCTCCAGCGGCCTGCCGTTTCGGGATTTGTCGCTGGATATGGCATATCGGGACAAAATTATGAACGACAGAAGCATAAACAGTACACACAAAGCCATAATTGATACGCTCAATGTTAATATTGATTATGGTATCAAAGGCCTGCCATTGAAAAATATAGGTGATATTAATTCTGCCATTAATAACTCGATCCTGCCAAAGTTCGATTCATTAATTATGGATAAAATAAATGGTTTAGGCATTACTGTTCATGATGTTTATGCTACCAAAATTGACATATTGAGTCTTGACGTTAATGGTGCGCGCTGGAGGGCAAAAATGCGCTTCAGCGGACAGGATCATTTCGGTCTGGATACGCATGATATTCACAAGCATAAATTCAGACAATTTCAGTTTTTTAAGATATGGTTCACCTTACAACGTTATGATAAATTTGGCTTTCGTCCTTTTCTGACGAACATGGATGCTGTGATAGATATTGAAGGCGGCCGTTAATGAACAGGAAGACATGGGCAGGATTAATTCTGCTTGTTGCATTAGCCAGTGGCATATACTGCTACCTGAACTTCAGGGAAGTTAACGTTATTGACGTTCACCAGGATTACTATTCTGCATCAATTATCGTCGATCACCTGCCTTACTCTGACGATAAAAAAATAAGGTGGTGGTTGATTCACCAGCCGCAAATAACGTCAAAATACAATATTAAAGCCTTTAATGATAATGGCCCCATTACCTATTATTTTTATGCACTAGGTGAGGGATATCAGTCATTAGAAAAAAAGGACCGCATTTGCTTTAAGCAAATGCAACCCCCTGCTAATTGTCTGGATAAAAATTTACTGATGAAAATTCAGCGGAAGCAGGATGGT
>Ga0058692_1001105_pt1 | contig 10451 bp, 8 predicted proteins | sample AgamicAtAmrz_FD_55216 | JGI IMG/M metagenome (GOLD analysis project Ga0058692, IMG submission 55216) | Agave microbial communities from Guanajuato, Mexico - At.Am.rz | ecosystem: Host-associated > Plants > Roots > Rhizosphere | place: Guanajato, Mexico | collected 2012-06-07 | reverse complement strand
AGCTCATCCAGCATGACAACGCTACGCGAAAACTTCCCGGTTATCCCTCAGCGCTTTTGTCAGATTTCATGTAGCGCGATCGGTCTGTTTGCTGAATATCGCGATGTCATCCAGGTGCGCATCAATGCGCACCCTGCAATGCCACTCCGCACTGCACAATCGCAGGGGCGCCATTCATGGCGACCGAACCCGGCGCCGTCAGCGGATTGCCAGCCTCATTTATCTTTAAAATAATCTTCCGGCATTTGTCCCGGCGGCATGTTGATTACGGCATCATTATCCGGACCTTCATTCTTCATGTAGGTCACTTTGGCAAACTCAGGAATCACTACGTACGGATACGCTGGCCCTTCATCACGGAAACGATGCATATCTTCGATAAATTCATTCTGATAGCAGATGGTTTTTTCCGGATGCTGTCCTTCGCCGGCAATCCACTGCGGAAAAAAGATGGTGCCGTGAATCACCTTGCGGTTGATATCAAACAGCAGACTGACGCAGGTGCCGGTCGGCTCGTGCCAGTCGACTTTATAAATGCCCGGTGCGAACTGCACCGCATTCATGCTTTGATTGGTCACCCAACGGCCACCAACCAATCCCTGATGGATACGATAATCACAGGTCGTCGCGTTGCGCGCGTACCACTCATATTTCCAGCCATTATCATAGGTATAAACGAAATGCGTCCCGACAAACGCAGACAAATCTTTGGAAAATTCATCCGTTATCATGGTGTTATCCATTGTTTTACCTCATCAGCAGTTTGTTGAAGCAGGAATAGTAAGTTATAGCGCCTGTGAGAAAACCAGACGGCAAATTAACAAAAAAATCCGCTTCCTGAGCGTGCAGCCGGCTTGACAGCGCCCGTCCCCTGCTCTTTTATCTCCTCTGCACGCCGGGCCAACTGTCGCTGTTACATTCTGAAGGCGTCATCGGGCCGTTTTCCTGCTAAATCTCGCTGCAATCTTTGCAACAGCGAGGTCAAACGTTCGGCGATGTAATCGGTAAATTCTGCACGCCCCAGCGTTCTGGCAAATACCTGCTGGGGTATGAAACGGCGCATTTCGTTGTAAAAACGTCCGTCTTTGACGATGTTTTCGATACCAGCCAGCCGCTGTTTTAATAACTTTTCATAGTCAGGAATCCGGTAATCCTCGATTTTTTGCCGAATCCAGCCCACATCATACGCAGCGCCTTGCTGCATCAGCCACGGTAAATCCCAGACATCGCGGTAACGAAGATATTTGGTGGTCGCAACCAGGGAAATAAGCTTATCACTCATGATTTCGTCGAGACTTTCACACATCACCAGCGTATCGCTGTAGCCATCCGGCAACACCGGATAATTGCGGCTCAGCGGCAACGGTTTGCGACTGTAAGCGGGAATATTAGCAACTTCGACTTTGATGCGTTGCTTAGGCATATCGCGTTTTTCGGGTGCCGTCGTCACGGAGACCTGCCATTTATCGACCCTGATCTCTTCATAGCCCGGCTGGCGGCGAAGTTCTGCCGGCTCTTTGACCGTAACTTCTAAACCGTAACGCGTGCCGAGATAGTCTTCGATACAGACCTTCATGTTTTTTAAATCTGCACCGGAAAAGTTGATGCCGCCGGCGAAATCCAGGTCCTCGCTAAACCGATTGCCGTCATAACATAGCCGCAAAGAGGTACCGCCCTGAAACGTCAGATTTTGCAGCAGACCCGCTTTATCCAGACAGTAAAGGATGTCGTAGTGTAAAAGCTCTTTTTCCACTACGTTACGCATACCCTCGAGTTGCGCTGAAGCCATGGCTTAGCGACCAGTTCAGTGAAACTGACTTTCTGATTCATCGTTCGTTTCCGCCTCATCAATCAGATGCGTATTACGTCCCACCCGACGTAAATCGCGCAGTGCGGCTTTTTTAGTTGCCAGGCGCAAAGGTGACTCGCCCAAAATGGTGTCCTGCAAAATTTGTTCAGGCGATCGTTTGGTATGCGTGAATTCGATCACGCCATAAGGCGTAATGTGTTCTTCAGAACGGCCCGTGGTCATAACGGTAAGACGCCCCATCGGGATTTGTGAAATTACACCGTAAGCCGATAACGCCGATTCCAGGCTCAGGTAACTGTATTCTCCTCTGCGCAACGTCTGTACGATTCTTTCCAGCGTGTAAGCGTCTTTACTTCTCGCATAGGCGTAAACATAGACGCCACGGCTGGCGCGCTGCAGGATGCCGTCCTTCACCAGACGGTTCAGGCCAGCATTGAAAGCCTTGTCACTGTCGTCATAAAAGACTTTGGCTAAATCACGAACAGCAAAGACATAGCGCCCCTGCCTGTCAAACGCGTTAAGCCGCTCGATTGCCGTCATTTTGTTCATATAAGTCTACGGGAAAACCACATTTATAGAGTATTCATGTGTACATGATTTGCCCTGCACTTTCAAGTGCACATTAATACCAGCAATAAGTAGTATTCATGTGCACTTAATCCACCTGCTTCAAATCGGAAAACTCTCCGTTAGTGTTACCAAAATCGCATGCCGGTTAAATGCAGGGTTCTGGCGATGCCACCGACAGCGATCAGCGCCAGCACAATGCCCAACCCCGCCATCGCTTCAAATCCAAGGTGTCTGAACAGCAGATAACCGACAACGCAGCCGGAAAGAAATGAGAAAATCGTGACCAGATGAGTAAAAAGCACAGTTCGGTGGCCATCGCGATCGGCGGCCTCGCTTTGACTGAAGGATGCGCGCAGCCAGGAGCCTAACGCGATGCCGGCGTCGGTCAGTGTGCCGGTCACGTGCGTGGAGCGAACGCGACCGGAAGAAAGCTGGGTCGAGGTTGAGTTATGGATGCCCATCAGCAGACTCAGCGTAACCAATATTTCGCCGTTGTTTCGTTCGGAATACCACAGGATTTCTACCAGGGAGGTCAGCAGCAGGAAAATACCCTCTGCCAACAGCACCAGACAGTAAATGGTGCGCAGATTCCGCTTCAGGCCGTAAGCTACCGTTAAACGCGCCAGCATGGCACCACAGACAAAAGCAAAAATCAGCACGGCCAGAAACAGCAGATCGTGCAGGTCAGAACCATTCACCTCTGCCGAAATTTGCGAGGTATTGCCGGTCATATGGGAAGGGAAAAAACCAAATGCGCCAAACGCCATGGCGTTGAGGATACCGGCCGTAGTGGCCAGCGTTAACGCCAGCAGGCGGTCTTCGCTGTGAGAGCGGATTTTCTTCTTGCGCAACAGCATAATCTATTCAGCACTCCTTTGAGAGATTCTCGGGTTGGTCGGGTCTCATCCTTATCAAGCATAGCGGCTATGCTCCGACTCACGGCTAATCCTCTGCTTTTATTACTTTTAAATCCTCCGCTGCCACATCGTGTCGCTGTCATTTTTTTGTCATTTCCACGTCAGCGGAATGTTGGTCCCCGGCGCTTACAGTGGTGCATGAACCCCGATTAATTATGAGGACCGATCATGACATTACGCAAAATCACGGCGCTGACGGCGCTGGTAATCTCTGCCCTGAGTGCCGGACTGGCGCACGCCGATAGCGCTGCCGCGCCGCAGGAAGTAAAAAATATTGTGCTGGTCCATGGCCTGTACGCTGATGGATCCAGCTGGGGCAAAGTCATCCCACTGTTGCAGGCGAAAGGTCTGCACGTCACCGCGGTACAAAACCCAACGACGTCGCTGAATGATGACGTGGCGGCGGTGAAACGCGCGCTGGCACAGCAGGACGGACCGGTGATTCTGGTTGCGCACTCCTACGGCGGCATGGTTATCAGTCAGGCGGGCGATGAACCTGAAGTGAAGGGGTTGGTATATATCGCGGCGCGCGCGCCGGAGGCCGGTGAAGATTATCCGGCGCTCACCAAAAAGTTCCCTGCGGCACCGGTTGCCGCTGGCCTGAAGTGGCGTGACGATGGCTTTGGCGCGCTCAGTGAACAGGCGTTTATCCACGACTTTGCCGGCGATCTGCCGGAAAGCGAAGCGCGGGCTTATTACGCCGTTCAGCAGCCGATGGGTAAAGCCATTACCCAGGCGAAAACCAGCGTGGCGGCCTGGCATAGCAAACCGAGCTGGTATGCGGTGTCGACGGAGGATCACACTATCAATCCGGATCTGCAGCGCTTTATGGCGAAACGCATGCATGCGCAGACCATCGAACTCAAGGCCAGCCATGTGTCGCTGATTTCCCAGCCGCAGGCGGTGGCAAATCTGATTATGAAAGCCGCGCACGTACCAGGGTATTGAGCGCACCCTTACCGGGTGCATGTTTGATAGCGGCGCAATTTATTGCGTGATAAATCGCGCCGCTAGAAAGGGTGCGCGCCCTGCCTCACGAATGCGCTGGGGCACTCTTCATATCCAGTTCATAAACCACACAGGGCTGGTCGTAATGCTGCTCGATACCGCGATAGCGCATACCCAGCCGCTGCATCACCCGGTGGGATGCAAGGTTTTCCGGATGTGCCACCGCCACCAGATAATCCACGCCAATCTGCCCGGTAGCAAACTGCACAATCGCCGTGGCGGCTTCGGTGGCATACCCTTTCCCCTGACTGCTGCGCAACAGTCGCCAGCCAATTTCCAGCGGCGCCTGTTCCTGATGGGCCAGATGCTGCAGACAAGCCGCTCCGACGATGTCATCGCTGCTCTTCTCGCGCAGCGCCCACCAGGAAAAACCATAGCGCTGCCAGCGTTGCTGCACGCGCTCAATGGTCGCCAGCGTCTCGTCCTCGCTTTTCACCTGTCCCTCATTGATATAACGCATGATTTCCGGGTCATCATCCATCGCGCGCAAGCCGGCGAGGTGGCTTAGCGCAAAGGGTTCCAGTCGTAAGCGTTCTGTTTCAATCACTGCCTGCATGATTCCCTCCCCGGGTTGTCCTGATCGCCACAGTTAGTGGGTCTGTAGTTAGCGCATCATCGCCTTTGTGCGCGTCCGTTACCGGACAATCTCCTGACATTAACGGACAACATTGCCAGCGTCATCACAATTTCCAATGACCGGTCAGCTTGTAACCTCATCAACCTCGTGACAATATCGCTACATGTATATACATGTATGTTTCGTGACATTTACCACTGACTAACAAGAAAAATCAATGACTAACCACCTTTAGCCGTTCCAGCGAGGAAACTATGTCCGCTCAGATACCTGCCGCAGATTATTCAGGTGCAGAGAAACAGCGCCTGTCAGAAACACGTTCCATTGATTACATCCCGCTCAGCGAGCGTCACGGGCATCCGTTTAGCCAGTTCACGTTGTGGTTTGGTGGCAATTTGCAGATTACCGCCATTGTTACCGGTGCGCTGGCGGTGGTACTGGGCGGCGATGTGGTGTGGTCGATTGTCGGTTTACTGGTGGGACAGATCGTCGGCGCGGCCATCATGTCGCTGCACGCGATTCAGGGCCCGCGCCTTGGCCTGCCGCAGATGATCACCAGCCGTATGCAGTTTGGCGTGTTTGGCGCGGTGATCCCGCTGGTGCTGGTGTGCATTATGTATGTGGGCTTCTCGGCCAGCGGCACGGTACTGGCCGGCCAGGCGCTGGCGAAGCTGGTCAACGTCAGCAATGCAGCCGGCATGATCATCTTCAGCGCCATCATCATCGTGATTGCGGTGCTCGGCTATCGGGTGATTCATAAACTCGGCAAAGTGGCCAGCGTCATCGGCGTGCTGGCGTTTGTTTACCTGTTCATCACCCTACTCTCCAGCCACGATTTAGCGGCCGTCTGGCAAAATCAGCACTTCAGCGTTGCCAGTTTTCTGCTGGCGGTATCGCTCTCCTCGTCATGGCAGATTGCGTTTTGCCCGTATGTGTCGGACTACTCGCGCTATCTGCCGGTGGATGTCTCCGCGAAAAAGCTGTTCAGTTCGGTGTTTTTTGGCACCGTGCTGGGCACGCAGGCATCCATGACGCTGGGCGTCATTGTGGCAGCAATTGCGGGTAAAGCGTTCTCCGGTAATGAAGTGGGCTACATCGTCGGGCTGGGCAGCAGCGCCACCATGGCGATGGTTATCTACTTCGCCATCTGCTTTGGCAAAATCACCTTCACTACGCTCAATGCCTACGGCAGCTTTATGTCGCTGACCACCATTGTCTCCGGTTTTCGCCAGCAAACCGCGATCAGCCGTGGCGGACGTATCCTGTTTGTGGTGCTGATGGTGACGCTCTCCTGCATCATTGCGCTGCTCAGCGAACCGGCGTTTCTCAAATCATTTACCCACTTCCTGCTGTTCCTGCTGGCCTTTTTTGTGCCGTGGAGCGCCATCAGCCTGACGGATTTTTATCTGATTACCAAAGGGAAAGTCGATGTGCCCGCGCTGTCGCAACCGGATGGCCGCTACGGTCGCTGGAACTGGGCCGGCATTATCATTTACTTCCTCGGGGTGCTGGTACAGCTGCCGTTCATTGATAACCCGCTGCATCATGGTTCCCTGACGTGGATTTTTGCCGGCAACGATGTGTCATGGATCATCGGCTGGTTTGTTACCGCATTGCTGTGGCTGGCCGCACGTCGCTTTGATCGACGCGGGAAACTGGCCGACTCGGTTTACCCTCAGTGACGTTGTCACATATTAATGCTGCGGCGCGTGTTTTCGCGCCGCCCTCATCGGCAATATCCTGATAATGCCGTAAACGCTGCGGCACGCTACACTGCTGATCGCCCTTTCGAGAATGCAGGAGTCATGGATGCCAGCCTCAGCGCTTTCACTGTTCACCCCGGCCACGCAACAGTGGTTTCGCCGCACTTTCCCGGCGGCGACCCCCGTACAACAGGAAGCCTGGCGCGCCATCGCCAGCGGACAACACTGCCTGGTGATTGCCCCAACCGGCTCCGGCAAAACGCTGGCGGCATTTCTGCATGCGATCGACGCGCTGTTTCGCGAGCGCAGCCGCGACGAACCCGTAGCGCGCAGTCACAAGACGCGCATTCTGTATATTTCACCGGTTAAAGCGCTTGCGGCTGACGTGCAGCGTAACCTGGCGCTACCGCTGGCGGGCGTTGCCGCTCAGCGCGCGGAATTGGGTGAGGCGGAAATCACGCTGGAGGTCGGCATGCGCTCCGGCGACACGCTCAGCGCCGAACGGGCAAAGCTGCAGCGCCGGCCGCCGGACATCCTGATTACTACCCCGGAATCGCTTTTCCTGCTGCTGACGTCAAAAGCCCGCGAAACGCTGCGTGGCATCTCGACCGTGATTATTGACGAAGTTCATGCGGTGGCGGGAAGTAAACGCGGCGCCCATCTGGCGCTCAGCCTGGAACGGCTCGATGTATTGCTGGCGCAGCCTGCTCAGCGCATTGGCCTGTCGGCCACCGTGCGACCGCCAGAAGCGGTGGCGGCTTTCCTCGGTGGCGCAGGTATTGCGCGCATCGTCAACCCGCCGGCGCAGCGGCCGCTGCAGCTGACAATTACCGTGCCGGTAGAGGACATGACGGACATCCAGCAGCGTCCCGATGCGCGCGCCGCGCAGGAGAGCAGCCTCGCCGCCGGTTCCATCTGGCCGCATATGAAGCCGGCATTCTGGATGAGGTATTGCGCCATCGCGCGACTCTGGTGTTTACCAATTCGCGTGGGCTGGCGGAGAAACTCACCGCACGGCTCAACGAACTGTATGCGCGACGCGCCGCGCCGGAACAGGGCGTAACAGAGCCCGCCCTCGCCTATGGCTCTTTTAGCGGTGGAACCGAAAAACGCGCCACGCCTGCTGAAGCGTATATTGCCCGTTCGCATCATGGCTCGGTGTCGAAAGAGCAGCGGCTGGAGATTGAGAACGCCCTGAAAGCCGGCGAACTGCGCTGCGTGGTGGCGACATCCAGTCTTGAACTGGGAATCGACATGGGCGATATCGATCTGGTGATTCAGGTCGGGGCACCGCCTTCGGTGGCCAGCGCGCTGCAGCGTATTGGCCGTGCCGGTCACCAGGTCGGCGGTACGCCGAAAGGCATTATCTGGCCGCGCACGCGCCGCGATCTGGTTGATGCGGCCGTGACGGTGGACGCAATGCTGGCAGGTGAACTGGATGCTATCGCTTTGCCACACAATCCGCTCGATATTCTCGCCCAGCATACGGTGGCGGCGGCGGCCATGGACACCCTGTCCGTCGAGGCGTGGTATCAACAGGTACGCCGTGCCGATCCGTTCAAAACGTTACCGCGTAACGCCTTCGATGCGGTGCTGGATATGCTGTCTGGCCGCTACCCTTCGGACGAGTTTGCTAACCTGCGCCCGCGCATCATCTGGGATCGACAACAGCAAACCTTAAGCGGTCGCCCGGGCGCGCAGCATCTGGCCGTCACCAGCGGTGGCACCATTCCGGATCGTGGGATGTTCAGCGTGATGCTGCCGGAGGGCGAAGAACAGTCTGGTGCGCGCCGGGTCGGCGAACTGGATGAGGAGATGGTGTATGAGTCGCGGATTAACGACATCATCACGCTTGGCGCCACCTCGTGGCGCATCCAGCAAATTACGCACGATCAGGTGGTAGTGGTGCCGGCACCCGGTCGCTCGGCGCGCCTGCCCTTCTGGCACGGCGACAGTCTCGGGCGTTCGGCGACACTCGGCGAAGCCATTGGCCGCTATTTGCGACATGCCGCCAGCGGGGTGTTGCCCGGCAGCGACAACCTTGACGCCAATGCCCGACACAACATTCGTGCGCTCATCGACGAACAGATTGCCGCCACAGGCCTGGTGCCTGACGATCGCAATTTGCTGATTGAGCGCTGTCGCGATGAAACCGGCGACTGGCGCGTGATTTTGCATTCCCCTTATGGTCAGCGCGTGCATGCGCCGTGGGCGCTGGCCATCGCTGAGCGGATTGGCCGCCAGATGGGGCTCGATCCGGCCGTGGTCGCCAGCGATGATGGGATTGTCGCGCGCTTCCCTGACAGCGAAGGCCGGGTGCCAGGCGCTGAACTGTTTTTGTTTGCGCCGGACGAACTCCAGCGACAGGTGACGGCTGCGGTGGGACATTCTGCGCTGTTTGCCGCCCGCTTCCGCGAATGCGCCGCGCGCGCCCTGCTGCTGCCGCGCCGCAATCCCGGTAAACGTTCTCCGCTGTGGCAGCAGCGGCTGCGTGCCGGGCAGCTGCTGGAAGTGGCGCGGCAGTTCGACGATTTCCCGATTTTGATCGAAACCGCGCGTGAATGTCTGCAGGACGTGTATGACCTGCCGGCGCTGCATCAGCTGATGGCGCGGATACAACAGGGCGAGGTTAAGCTGACTGAAGTTACNACCGATACGCCCTCGCCGTTTGCTGCNCCGCTGCTGTTTGGCTATGTCGCCGAATTCATGTATGCCAGCGATGCGCCGCAGGCGGAGCGGCGCGCNTCAATGCTGGCGCTCGACAGCACGCTGCTGAGCGATCTGCTGGGCCAGGTTGAGATGCACGAGCTGCTGGCGCCCGAGGTGGTGGTACGCGTTGAGCAGGAGCTTCAGCGCACCGTCCCCGATTATCAGGCCAGCACTCAGGAAGCTGTGGTTGATCTGCTGCGCGAGCTGGGGCCGCTCACTGTGCCGGAAATCACGGCGCGCTACAACGGCGAGGCGGCGCTGATGCCGCTGCTAACCGCGCTGCAACAGGCGCAACGCATCATTCAGGTTACGATTGCGGCAGAGGCGCGCTGGGCTGTCGCCGAAGATGGCGTGCGGCTGCGCGACGCGCTGGGCACGGCGCTGCCAGCTGATCTGCCCGCCGGGCTGCTCGCGCCGGTGGCCCGTCCGCTGCATGACTTACTTAATCGCTATCTGCGCACCCACGCTGTCGCCACCAGTCTGCAAATCGCCGCCCGCTTTGGTCTGGGCCGCGCCGTGGTCGACGACACGCTGGAAGAGCTGCGTCAGCAGCAACGCGTACTGAAAGGCGATTTCCTCTCGCCTGCGGTCGATGCGTCAACGCAGTGGGTAGCGGAAAGCGTATTTCGTCGTTTGCGCGTGCGATCGCTGCAGGCGGCGCGTGAGGCCACCCGACCGGTCGAAGCGCCGGCGTACGTGGCTTTTCTGCTTGAGCGCCAGGGATTGCTGAGCGACGTCGCGGCAGCTGCGGCACAGGGCGCCTTTGCCGGTATCAACGGCGTGGTGCGGGTGATTGAACAGCTGGCTGGCGTGGCGCTGCCGGTTTCGCTGTGGGAAAGCCAGATTTTGCCGGCGCGGGTGCGTGATTATCAGCCAGCGATGCTGGATGAGCTGCTCTCTTCCGGTGAAGTCATCTGGAGTGGCCAGCGGGCACCTGGCGCGCAGGACGGACTGGTCTCCCTGCACCTGAGTGAGTTTGCCAGTGAAACGTTACCGGTGCCTGATGAGGGTAAGAATGTGACGTTGTCACCTTTGCAGCAGGCGATTGTGGCGCAGTTACAGGACGGTGGCGGCTGGTTCGCCCGCGAGCTGCTGCCGCGCGTGATGGCGCAGCCTGAACATGCTGTCGATCCCGGCGAAGTCTTTGCCGCGATGTG
>Ga0058692_1001100_pt1 | contig 10476 bp, 8 predicted proteins | sample AgamicAtAmrz_FD_55216 | JGI IMG/M metagenome (GOLD analysis project Ga0058692, IMG submission 55216) | Agave microbial communities from Guanajuato, Mexico - At.Am.rz | ecosystem: Host-associated > Plants > Roots > Rhizosphere | place: Guanajato, Mexico | collected 2012-06-07 | reverse complement strand
TCCCATCCGTGCAGTTCACGTCCATTGATGAAATTAAGATAGCGCGTGCCGAAAGCGATCAAAGCTTCCTTGATCGACAGTGACTCGGACGCTCGAAACTGCCCGCCGGTGATCGTGAGGTCGGATTCTCGCTGGATTACCGCCTCGATGAGTTCTTCCTTGTTTGCAACGCGCGAATAGATTGTCGCCTTTGATACGTTTGCATGGCGGGCAATTTCTTCAAGCGTGAAGGATGGGGCCGGCCATTTAACTCAACAACGGAGGATGCTTACAAAAAGAGCGCCGGTAAAGCCGACGCTCTTTTTGTGCTTAGGCAAGGTGATGCGGCTTGGTCATTCCGTATATGGGTGTCTTGATGCCCACCTGGCGGGCTTTCAACTGCAGTGACAGATATTGGGAATAATGGCGTGACTGATGCAGGTTGCCGCCGTGAAACCACAGGGCTTCCTGCTGTGTCGGTTTCCACATGTTGCGCTGCTCGCCTTCCCAGGGGCCTGGATCCTTGGTGGTGTTGGAGCCGAGGCCCCAGCATTTTCCGACCTTGTCCGCCACGTCGCGCGAGATGAGATCGGCGGCCCAGCCGTTCATTGAACCGTAGCCGGTGGCGTAGACCACGAGGTCAGCCGGCAGCTCCGTCCCATCCTTCAGGACGACTGCGTTCTCTGTCAGATGCGAGACGTCGACGCCAGACTTCAGTTTGATCGAACCGTCGATGACCAGATCGCAGGCCCCCACGTCGATGTAATATCCTGATCCCCTCCGCAGGTATTTCATGAACAGGCCCGAATCGTCGTCGCCGAAGTCGAGCATGAAACCGGCCTTTTCGAGCGCTTGGTAGAACTCGGCATCCCTTTCCCGAATCCTGTTGTAGATCGGGATCTGGAACTCATGCATGATCCGGTAGGGCAGCGACGCAAAGATCAGATCGGCCTTGCGCGTCGTCATGCCGCCCTGAACCGCCCGCTCGGAATAAAGATCGCCAAGGCCGATCTCCATCAGCGAGTCCGACTTGACGATATGGGTCGACGAGCGCTGCAGCATGGTGACATCGGCGCCGGCTTCCCAGAGCGCTGCGCAGATATCGTGGGCCGAGTTGTTGGAGCCGATGACGACCACCTTCTTGCCGGCATAGGCATCCGGACCCGGATGCTGGGAAGAATGCTGCTGCTCGCCCTTGAAGATGTCCTGACCGGGGAATTTCGGCACATTGGCCTTGCCCGACATGCCGGTTGCCAGCACGAGCTGCTTCGGCTTGAGGACGACCTCTCTGCCGTCGCGATCGACGACGACGGTCCATTCGCCGGTCTTCTCGTCGTATTGGGCGGATTTGCAGGTCGTGGAGCCCCAGTAATTCAGTTCCATCACCTTGGTGTACATTTCCAGCCAGTCGCCCACCTTGTCTTTTGGGGTGAATACCGGCCAGTTTTCCGGGAAGGGAATGTAAGGAAGGTGATCGTACCACACAGGGTCGTGCAGGCAGAGTGACTTGTAGCGCTTGCGCCAGCTGTCACCGGGCCGCTCGTTCTTCTCTATGATGATCGTCGGAACGCCGAGCTGGCGAAGGCGTGCGCCGAGCGCGATGCCGCCTTGGCCGCCACCGATGATGACGACATAGGGCTGGGACGTGTAACCGAGTTCCGCCGCCTCGCTTTCGCGCTTTTCCTTCCAGGTCGTGCGGTTTCTGTCATGGCCGTGCTCCGCCCCCATCGGGCGGCGGAAGCCCTTCGGCTCCTCATGGCCCTTCAGTTCGGTCATGGTGGTCAAGAGGGTCCAGATCAGACCATCCTTCAAACGGATATGGCCATAGCCGCGGGCAACCCCCGTTTCGAATTCGAACCAGCCTTCGGTAACGCCGCCCGCTTCGGAAGCGGCCTCCCTGGTGTCCTGCACAAAGTTGGACGGTTTGGTTGCGGCAAGCTGGCTGGAAAGCATGTCGCGGACCTGCTCGCGGCCTTCGAGGGTCTTTAGGTTCCAGGTAAAGGTCACCAGATCTCGCCAGTAGCAATCCGCCTGAAACAGGTTGGTGGCGGCGTCCACGTCGCCTTTCGCCAGCGCTCCTTCGAGCTTCGCAAGGGCCGTGTCGATCTTGGTTCCGGGGCTGATATCGAGCATTTATTCTCCTCCATGATTGCTTGGTGAGGGTCACGGAACGCCGCTGCCGGGCGTTCCGTCAAAGCCTCCAAACCGCCGCCTTCAGGGCTCCTCTCCCTTCAGGCCTTGGCCGAGATGCTTATTTCGAGAGATCGATCAGGATCTTCAGGTGGGTGCCGGCCGGATCGAGGAGGGCGTCGAAGCCCTCTTTCACGGCCGTTTCAAGCGTGACGCGCTTGGTGACAATCTTCGTCGCCGGCAGGAGGCCGGATGAGATCAGGCTGATGACACGCGGCCAGTAATGGGTGGATAGGCCCAGGAGCCTTTGACCTCGAGATCGCGGAACGTGACCTGGAACCAGTCGATCGGATTCTCATGCGGATGCAGACCTGTCTGAACGACGACGCCCTGCTTGCGCACAGCATCCACGCATGCCTTCAGGGCGTGTTCGTTGCCGACGCATTCGATCGCAACGTCGCATCCCACCTGGCCCTCGGTCTGGGCGCGGACGACATCGCCAACCTTCTCGCGCTTCGGATTGATGGCGACAAGGTCGGGCAGGACTTTCTTGGCAAGCTCGAGGCGGGCATCGTTCAGGTCCGAGACGAACAGCTTGGTGGCACCGGCCGCTCGGGCCGCCAGCAGCGTCAGCATGCCGATCGGGCCGGCACCCGTAACGAGAACGCTGTTACCGGCGGTGACGCCGCCACGGTCGCAGGCATAGACGGCAACCGCCGTCGGCTCGACGAGTGCGGCCTCTTCATCGGTCATCTCGTCTGGGATCTTCTGGACATTATATTCGTGAACCAGCGCGGCTTCAGCCATGCCTCCGCCATTCCAGCTGAGACCCACGAGTGCGAGTTGCGGGCTGAGATGGAAAAGGCCGCGGTCGCGAAGTAGTCGCCGGAGCGCGGCATGACGAGAGGCTGGATCGAGACGCGGTCGCCGATGGCGACCGAGGTCACGCCTTCACCGATGGCTTCGACAACGCCGCCGAACTCGTGGCCGAGGACCTGAGGGCCGTGGGCGCCGGTAAACGGATGCGGCTCGGTCGGGATGAAGATCGGGCCATAGCTGTATTCGTGAAGATCCGTTCCGCAAATTCCGACGAAGCGGTTGCGGACGATGACCTGGCCCGGTCCCGCCTGTCTCGGCTCGGGAATGTCCTCGAGCCGCAAGTCCTTTGCGGCGTGAAATCTGAGGGCGCGCATGTTTCCTCCTTAAGGCTGCTTTTCATGCCATCAGGAGGAGCAACCGCCGTGCCAGCCGAGCCGACCGTCGAGAGGGCTGGAAATCACAGCGTTTTCAAGGAAGGTGATGACGATTGCGCCACAGCTGTGGCGCAACAGGTGTGGCGGATGCCGCAATGAATGGCTCAGTGCGGACGCTCTATACCGAACCGTCTCATCCGGCGATGGAGCGTTGTGCGATCGATACCAAGACGGCGGGCGGCTTCGGAGACGTTGCCCTTGCAACTCGTGAGGACGGCACGCAGGTCTGCTTCGACGCTGTCGCCGACGCGCACGCTGGCAGGCTGCGACAAATGATCCGGCAGGTCCGTGATCTCGATCACACCATCGTCGCACAGTGCTGCGGCAAAGGCGATGGCATTGTCGAGTTCGCGGATATTGCCTGGCCAGCGATGGTTGAGAAGCAGCAGCCTCGCTGCGCCCGATAACGTCAGGCGGCTGTCCTTCGTATTGTGTTTATGGAGCAGTTGCTCGAGGAGCCACGGCAGATCCTCGCGTTCATGGAGCGGCTGTAGCGACAGGACGGCGGCGTTGAGCCGATAATAGAGGTCTTCGCGGAACCCGCCTGCCGCGACCATGTTGGCCAGCGATCGATGCGAAGCGGAGACGACACGGAAACCCACCTTGCGCGCGACCGAGCCGCCGACGGGAAGCACCTCGCCCTCGGCGAGAACCCTGAGCAACCGGCTCTGGGCGGCATAGGACATGTCGCCGATCTCGTCGAGGAACAGCGTTCCGCCCTCGGCCTCCTCGATCAACCCCTTTTTCCCCTTGGCCAGCGCCCCGGTAAAAGCCCCCGGGACGTAACCGAAAAGTTCACTCTCGATCAGCTGCTCCGGAATGGCGGCGCAATTGACTGCCACGAAGCGGCCAGAAAGCCCGCTCATCTCATGAATGATGCGGGCGAGATATTCCTTGCCCGTCCCGGTCTCTCCCTGCAGCAATATCGGCAGTCTGCTGGGTGCAAGTTTGACTACCTTGCGCCTGAGGTCGTCGATCGCCGGAACATTGCCGCCGAGCCTGTTGATCGCCGGCGATCGGCCGGAAGTGCGGGCAGGCGGCACGTTGCCTGTGCGTTGCTGCGGTTCTATGGCATGGGCAAAGAGCAGCGAGCCGTCTCGAACGGCGATCCGCCGTTCCTGGGGCAGGCTGGCCCGGGTCAGCGAGGCTAACTCGTCGAGCCCCGCATGAAAGAAGTCCGTAACAGGCTGGCCGATCAGAAGCTCGGGCGTGCGCCAGTCGAGACCGCGCGACGCGGCAAGAAGCCGGGCGCCGCCGTGGGTCATGCCGGTGATGCGCCCCGCACCGTCTACGGATATCGCCGCTTCCGGATCGACGTCGAGAAACTCCGGCGCTCCCGCAAAGCGCAGGACCAGATCGTGACGGCTGTTTGCCATGAGATTGGCAAGCTCGATCCGCCGCACCGTCGACGAGACGAGATGACGCGCCATGTTCTGGCTGGCTTTCAGGATTGGCGAACTGAGGAGTGAAATGTCGAGAACGGCCGCCAATGATCCTTGCGTATCATAGATAGGGGCTGCCGTGCAGGACAGGGGTGTGTGGGTGATGTCAAAATGGTCGGTCTGGTGGATCGTCAGGGCCTCGCCCGTGGCAATGCAGGCGCCCACCGCGCAGGTGCCGGCCCGGGGCTCGGACCACTCGGAACCGAGATAGAGCCCCGCTTTGCGCAGATTGTTGTTGAAGGAGGGGTCACCCAGGAATTCAACGGTGACACCAAGCCGATCCGACAACAGCAACACGTAATTCTGTTCGGCAACCTGCCGGTAGAGCCGCTCCAGGCCGGAGCGGGCGATGTGTACCAGATCTTCCGCCTGCTGACGGTGTTCCCGCAGCCGTGTTTCCGAAACGATCACTGCCTCGCGCGCCTGCGCCGGATCGAGCTGGTAGGCGTCCAGACAGCGCCGCCAGGACTCCAGGACAACGGCGTCGCGGCCCGTGTTGGTTCCCTGTCCGACCCGCTCGATTTCCTTAACGTGGTCCGTAAAACCCATCAATCACCGGCCCTCGAAGGCCGCCTCCCGTGATCTGCCACAATAACATAGCCGCAATTGTTCAGTGTGACCAATGCTTCGGCGAATGCCGGACATCATTTGGAACCTCGATCTCCGCGCGGGACGGAATGAATGATTTCCGTGGCGCTCTCGTTGACTGTCCAGTCAACTTCGGCCAGCTTGCTGAACTCTGGGTCTGCCGGCGCCGGCAATGTCGAGCAGGCACCATGCAATCGCAACCGGCGTCTTAATCCTCCCGCAAGCAGCGGTGTGTAGTATTAGAGAATGAGAATAAGCGCGATCACCAACTGGGCTTACGGAGTGACAGTCGTCTTGACGGCTTTGTCTGGCGCGGCCTTCATCATGTCGTCTCGCAGCGCCGTCGAAGAGCGTGTCGCGGTGGAAGAGCATCTGACGCTGGATAGTCTGGCGGAAGACCTCGCACTTGGCGCAGAGGTCCGGTCCGACGAGGCNAGGCTGTTTGTTATGCGTGGCGAAGAACGTCATCTCAACGCGTTCCGGGCCGAAGATGGAAGCGAGCGAAGCCGGGAAGCCGCAGTTGACCAGCTCTTGTCGAANGNGCTGCCGAAGGCCGAGGTCGATGCGCTGCGAAAGATCGAAACGGATGCGGACGCACTCGACAAGTTCGAGATCGCGGCGGTCGAAGCATTTCAGCGCGGTGAGANGAGCGCTGCCCAGTCCACGTTGTTCGGCCCCGAGCATGAAAGACTGCAAGAGGATCTTCTGGCGACTGTCGCGCATTTTCGNGATTTGACAGCCGCAAGAACCGGATCGCAGTTGGCCGCGGCGCGAGCGCGTAGCGACTGGTGGAGCGTGATCGCCAAGATCATGCTGGGGCTGACGGGGGGGCTATTCNTGGCGGTGCTCTATTTCATCCTGAGACGCCGGATCGCCATGCCATTGGTGCGAATGAGCGGGATCATCGANCGGCTTGCAAAGCAGGATTATTCCGTCGAGGTGCTGCCCGACAGTCGCCGGGACGAGATCGGCGAGATGAACACCGCGATTGAAATCTTCCGGGCGAGCGGCATCGAGCGCGATCGGCTCGACGCGGAACGACGGGCAGACCAACAGACCAAGGACCTCATCCTGCAGATGATGCACCGCCTGCAGGCCTGCCAGAACCAGGGNGAGCTCGCCAGCATCGTCGCGCGCTTTGCGCCGCAAATCTTTCCCGGCATTGCCGGCGGCCTTTATATCCTGAACGAAAGCAAGAATATCCTCAACCGCAGTTCGGACTGGCTAGCGCCTGACAATGCCGGAGACAGTTTTCCTGCGTCTGCGTGCTGGGGGATGCGCCGCGGGCGGGCGCACGCCAACGGGTTCTCCGACACCGATGTGCCGTGTCAGCATCTGGATGATCCGGATGCTATCGCTCTTTGCGTCCCGTTGACCGCGCAAGGCGACATGATCGGGCTTTTTTACCTGGAAGAAAAAGAAGGGCAGGCGCTGCACCTCGATGCGTCACGGCTTTATCTCGAACTGATTGCCGAAAATGTCGGGCTTGCTATCGCCAATCTGCAGCTGCGTGAGAAGTTGACGCTGATGGCTATCGAAGACCCTTTGACCGGGTTGTTCAATCGCCGGCATCTGGATGAAAGGGTGCAACGTTTCGCGAGCGACGAATTAAAGACACCACTTGCCTGCCTGATGATCGATATCGACCACTTCAAGCGCTTTAATGACGAATATGGTCATGATGCCGGCGACAAGGTCATGCAGTATGTGGGCCGAACGCTTCGTGACACGCTGGGCGATCACGGTGAGGCTTACCGTTATGGGGGAGAGGAATTTACCGCGCTCTTGCCGGGGATGCTCAAGGGCGACGCTGCCGGTTTGGCCGAAAAAGTGAGAACGGCAGTAAGTGCTACAGCGATTTCCCATGCCGGGAAACTTCTTGGAACCGTAACAATTTCCGTGGGTGTGGCAACCTCGCCGGAGGCCGGGCCGCTGGACACGCTGCTGGCACGGGCGGATGCGGCCCTTCTGCTCGCCAAGGCACAAGGACGCAATAGAGTTGTGGCCTCGTGAATAACCGGCAACATCCGCGTCGGGCCAATTACAGCCATGACGGAAAGCGCTCACTTAGCTATGCCGTAACGATGACTGAGCCTGCCCAGCTGCTCATGTAATCGATCCAGGACTGCGGTTCGCGTGCCAGCCCGCCGTTGCAGGAAGCCGATCTCTCTCAGGATCTGCGGATTGCCAAAGGCCCGCTGAAAGGCCCTCGGCTCCTGCCGGTCGGGATCACGGGCGGCTCCTCTGCTCCGTTAAAATCCGCTCTCGCAAAGCTCCCGCAGCTCGCTCGGACCGAGATGATCAAGTGAAAGCTCCGGCAGCAGGTCATTGTCTGCCTCCAGATTGTGTGCGACCGATGCGGTAAAGATGCGAACGCCTGCCTCGTGCAGGATCGCAGGCCGGTTGACTATGCGGCCGAGAAGCACGGTTGGGAGTAGACCGAACGGCACATCTTCGAAAATGTAGCGGCTTTCGATGGAGGAAGGGCCCATTCCGCCTCGTCCTTCACGATGCATCTGCTGGTTCATTTCGGAAACAGAGGCGAGGGGCACGTGGAAGGAGAGAGAAAAGTGTTCGCGAACTGTTTTGACCTCCAGGCCGAAGCTCTCGGCAATTGACAGTCGCTCGGCGTCGAGCGCCTCAATCAACTGACCGACCGCCGGTGTGACATGTTCGCCCTGTCCCCAGCTCTCCGCCTTTTCCATCCGTGTCAGGTTGAGCAATGCGATCCCGAGATGATTTTGAGGATTGAGGTTTGAGAGCGCGATGGCAAGCAAACCGTCACGTTCGACGAAGCGATCACCGAAGAGTTCAGTGCACAGGCCCCGACCCTCAGCGGCTGCCGACTTCGGCAGGGTGGCAAAGTCCACCTTCTGGCGGATGGTGTTGACGACGACGCTGCGCCCGTCGGTTTGGCGGCGGGCCGTCAGAAGCGTGGTCCCCCAAGCAATGATCGGCAGACGGAGCTGTCGTTCGGAAAGCCGCTTCGACAGATAGAGCGCTCCAAAGGAGCTATGGGAGCTGATGATGACGGGCAGTCCCGACCGCAAATGCGGCAGCGCCGCGTCGATGGCGGCACGATGACCGTTTGCGGGCATTGCAATGATGACCGCATCTGCATCCGCAATGGCGGTCTCGCAGGTTGCCGCGACCTCGACCGGACCGACGAAGTCCAACGCGCCGGTAGCGACGAGCGGTTCGCCTTCCGACAACGGCTTGGCACTGCGGCCGGAGGGCGACCATAGGCACGGATGATGCCCCGCATTGGCGAGGAAAGCCGCCATGCCATAAGCAATCGAACCCGCACCGAGAATGGCTATCCGCATGTCATCTGTCCTTTCGGTTGTAGGAGTGGACATGGCGCCACCCTCTGGTCTCTATCTTTCGCGTAGAACACAAACCGGTTCTGTACATTGCCCGCCGATCGTTGCGCAAATGCATCATTTTTTCTGGCGCGCCAGAGGCTGTGTTTGCGGTTCCCCTGCCTCATTTATCCGCGCGCCTGCCTACGCCCTCAGCAAATTCTGGCTCCTTCCAGTAAATGCATGTGCTGCACGAGCAAAAGCCACACCCCGAGGCTTAATTTTCTGCACAGTTCGAAGTCAGCAAGCCATCTTTTTCATCTTCCGCGTCCCAAACGAAAAATTCTCTTTTGTCACTAGCAGACATCATGCGTTTAATGCACATTAAATTTGTCATAATGCAAAGGATGCATGATAGCGATGGAGATACGCGAACTGGAGGCATTTCTTGCGGTTATGTCCGCAGGCAGCATCACCGGTGCTGCGCGCCTGCTTGACCGTTCGCAATCCCAGGTCACACGTCTTATCCAGGACCTTGAAACGTCGCTTGGATTTCCGCTGTTTGANCGCAATGGCCCGCGCATAACGCCGAGTGACAAGGGGATNGCTTTTCATTCTGAAGCGGAACGCTTCATCAGCGGCATCGAGCATCTGCGCAATCGAGCGCAAAGGATCAGTCTCAAGGAGCCCGAACCGGTCGAGATCGCCGCTACGCCTGCTTTTGCCACGGGTATGGTGCCGCTTGCTCTCGCCGAACTACCGGAAGCCCTTCTTCCGCATACGGTCTTTTTAAGAAGCATGCCTGCCGAAGCCGCCGTTCAGGCGGTGCTGGGGCGTACCGCCGATTTCTGTGTGACGTCGCTCCCGGCCGAACAGCCCGGCCTCGAAGCGCACGGATATTTTCAGGGCCGCTGTGCAGCCGTTCTGTCCGTTCACGATCCGCTGGCCGCCAAGGATGTCATTTCCGTGCCGACCTGGCCGGCCAGACAGTCATTACGCTTGCAAATCCGTTCCGTCTGCGTCGCCGGGTGGACAAGGCTCTGCAGGAGGCAAATGTTCGTGCACGACGGATCATAGCGACGAGCGCGGCGATGAGTGCGGTGCAGATCGCTTCGACCGGGATGGGGATTGCGATTGTCGAACCGGCAACCGCTTACGGTCCCCTGACCGCGGGCGTGACTGTGCGACCGCTCGACGTCGACATCCCGTTCCTCTGGGGAATCTTCTCGGCAACAGCGCGCCCGCTGTCGGCCACTGCCCAGGAGCTGATCCAGCTNATCATCCGTGTTGCTTCCGCACGCATGCCCNATTTCACCGCTCACGATCCTGGCGCATCAGGACGTGTNGCGGATGTCACCTATGGGGGAACCGTCGAAGGAGACGTTCCCTAAAAATGCAAGTGCTCTGCCCATCAAACCGGTCAAACAAAAACAAGGAGATTGCCATGAAAGAGTTTAAAGCGACCCGTCGTTCCACCCTCAAGCTGCTCGCTGCCGGCTCTGGCATCCTGGCGGCGCCCAGCCTGATGCGCTCCGCCCACGCGCAGGGCAAGGTCGTCAATATCACGACATATGACAAGTTCGTGCCGCAGTCTTTCATCGACCAGTTTCAGAAGGACACGGGGATCGAGATCCGCATCCGTCTGACGGACGATCAGGGCAAGCAATATAACATCCTTACGGCCGAAGGCGCCACACCATCGACCGATATCGTGACGGTGACCGGCCACCGGCTCTCCCAGTTCATCGGTTCCAACCTCCTTTCGCCGCTTGATACCAGCCG
>Ga0058692_1001099_pt1 | contig 10489 bp, 9 predicted proteins | sample AgamicAtAmrz_FD_55216 | JGI IMG/M metagenome (GOLD analysis project Ga0058692, IMG submission 55216) | Agave microbial communities from Guanajuato, Mexico - At.Am.rz | ecosystem: Host-associated > Plants > Roots > Rhizosphere | place: Guanajato, Mexico | collected 2012-06-07 | reverse complement strand
CCCAGCTGGAAAGTCAGGGTTCATCAGCAGGTACGCCGCCGACCGCGACCGCACCGGTTGCCCCTGCTGCGCCGGTTACCCCGCCGTCATCCGTAGCGACCTCCCCTGCAGCAGTACCGGTATCAACACCAGCTGCCGATGTGGTGAAACCTGCTGCGGATAACAAACCAGAATAAGCCGTTAAGCGGGAGCCCGGCTCCCGCTTAACACCGCTGTCAGCTGCTGCGGATGGTTTTGATGATGTTGGTGGTCGAGATACCGTCTTCGAAGTTCAGCACCTGTACGTCGCCGCCATTTGCCCATACCTCTTTGCTGCCCGCGATATCTTCCGGCTTGTAATCGCCGCCTTTGACCAGCAGGTCAGGCAGAATGCTGGCGATCAGCCGCTGCGGTGTATCCTCTTCAAACAGCACCACCCAGTCGACCGCTTCCAGCGCACCAAGAACAATCATGCGGTTTTCCTGCGGATTGACCGGACGGCTCTCCCCTTTCAGACGTTTGGTTGACGCATCGCTGTTAACCGCGACAATCAGCCGATCGCCGAGTTTGCGGGCGTTCGCCAGGTAAGAGACATGACCGGCATGCAGAATGTCGAACACCCCGTTGGTCATCACCACTTTTTCACCGCGGCGGCGCGCCATCTCAACGGCGGCTTTTAACTGCGCTTCCGTCATGATGCCGAACCCCTGCTCCGGTCGGGCATGAATGGCGTTTTCCAGCTCAACGGTACTGACCGTCGAGGTTCCCAGTTTGCCGACCACGACACCGGCCGCTGCATTNGCGAGGAAACAGGCTTCTTCCAGTGAATCGCCTGCCGCCAGNGCCGCCGCCAGTACGCCAATGACCGTATCGCCGGCACCGGTCACGTCATAGACCTCCTGCGCCTGAGTCGGCAGATGCAGCGGCGCTTTGCCTGGCTGCAGCAGCGTCATGCCATTCTCGGAGCGGGTCACCAGCAGCGCAGAGAGATCGAAATCGGCAATCAGCTGCATGCCGCGCGAGACAATCTCCTCTTCGCTTTTGCATTTGCCGACCACGGCTTCAAATTCTGAAAGGTTTGGCGTCAGCAGCGTCGCGCCACGGTAGCGGGCAAAATCGGTGCCTTTCGGGTCGATGAGAACCGGCACACCGGCGTCACGCGCCAGAGTAATCATGGTCTGCACGCTTTCCAGCGCGCCTTTGGCGTAATCGGATAGCACCAGCGCACCGGCAGCCACCAGGGATTCACGCATCTTCTGATGAATCGGTTCCGGATCGACCTGATCAAAGCCCTCTTCAAAGTCGAGGCGGATCAGCTGCTGATTGCGGGAAAGCACGCGCAGTTTGGTGATGGTCGGATGGCTTTTAACCGCCACGAAGTCACAGTGTACGTTGACATCTTTCAGCGTGCTGCTTAACACGCGCGCCGCATCATCTTCGCCGGTCAGGCCAATCAGGCGTGACGCGGCACCGAGTGCTGCAATGTTCATCGCCACGTTTGCTGCGCCGCCAGGACGCTCTTCAACCGTGTCCACTTTCACCACCGGCACCGGTGCCTCAGGGGAGATACGGCTGGTTGGGCCATACCAGTAGCGGTCCAACATTACATCGCCGACGACCAGCACTGAGGCTTGACCGAACGCGGGCAGAGTCACTTTCATTCCAGACACTCCAGACTGCATTAAAAATAGTGCGCGGATGATAGCACAGTTGCGATTTGTGCTATCAGCATCACGCCAGGATAGACGCAGGCGTTACCAGCCAGCGCTGCCAGCTGCTCAGCACCGTCTGCTGCTCCGCGCCATAGGCCTCTGGCTCCACGTGGCCAGGCAGCTCCTGCAGCGCGCGATGGTGCAGGGCGTCNCGCAGGGTAACGTAAGCCTGCGTCAGCGCNTCCGCTTCATCGGCGGCCATTTTGTGGTACGTCGCCATCAGCTCAAAAATGCGCACATTATCTGACCAGCGGGTGAGTTCAGGCTGCTCAGCGGCGTAGCGTAAGACAAGATATTGCGCGATGAATTCAATATCGGTGATGCCGCCCGCGTCCGTTTTAATATCCCAGCGACCTTTGTGCTTGTTGCTGAGGTGAGTGCGCATCTTTTCACGCATCTCACGCACTTCGGTCTGCAGGGCTTCCGCGCTGCGCGACTGCGAGAGGATCGCCCGGCGAATGGCATTGAAGCGTTCCCCCAGCGCCGCCTCGCCAAATACCACGCGCGCCCGGACCAGTGCCTGATGCTCCCAGGTCCAGGCTTCGTTGCGCTGATAGTCGTCAAAGGCGTCAAAGGTACTGACCAGCATGCCCGCCGCACCGGAAGGACGCAGCCGCGCATCCACTTCATAGAGAATGCCGGAGGCGGTGCGGGTACTGAACAGATGCATGATGCGCTGAGCAAGACGCAGATAGAACTGACGGCCATCGATGCTGCGCTCGCCGTCCGTCACCGCGTCTGCCGGGCAGTCATGCAGGAAGACCAGATCGAGGTCGAACTGTAACCCAGCTCCCAGCCCCCCAGCTTGCCGTAGCCCAGCACGGCAAAGCCGCGCTCATGTTCGCTGGTCAGGTGCGAGGGGCGGCCGTAGCGCTGCACCATCATCGTCCACGCCTGCCGCACCACGGAGTCGATAATCGCCTCCGCCAGCCAGGTCAGGTGATCGCTCACTTTCATCACCGGCAGCGTGCCCGCGATGTCGGCGGCGGCAATACGCAGATGCTGAGCCTGTTTAAACTGCCGCACCGCTTCCAGCTGCTGCTCTTCATCCTCGGTGGGAATACGCAGCAGATACTGTCGCAGTTCGTCACGATAGGCGTCGGTGGCGGTGGGCTGATAGAGCGTGGCGGGATCGAGCAGCTCATCCAGCAGCAAGGGGTGACGTGCCAGCTGGCTGGCCACCATCGGTGAGGCGGCACATAGCCGGATCAGATGACGCAGCGCGCCATGATATTCGGTGAGCAGCTCCAGATAGGTGCTGCGGGTCAGCACGCCCAGCAGCAGCGGCGTCACGCGGCTAAGCGTGACCGCCGCATCTTCGCGCAGGCAGACTTCACTCAGCAGCCGCGGCATCAGCTGATCCAGCGCCTGACGGCCACGCGGGCCGATGGTGCGCCGGCTGATGTCCTGACGAAAAGCCTCCAGCGTCTGATGCAGCGACAGCCGCTGATCGTCGCTGAGCTGCGGCACCAGCGGAGCCAGCTCGCTGTCCTCCAGCTGGTCCTGCCACAGAACCTGAAACTCCGCCAGCTCACGCTGGTCGTCAATGTCTGGGGTGTCCTCACCAATCAGCTCGTCAAAGATAGTGCGCACGGCCGCCATCTGGCTGTCGAGCTGCGTCATCAGCGTCGCCCAGTCGGCACAATCCATTGCCCATGCCAGCCGGGCGCGATGCAGCGCATCCTCCGGCAGGGTCTGTGTCTGCTCATCGCCCAGGCTCTGCAGCAGATTCTCAAGCCGCCGCAGAAACAGGTAGGCCTCGCGCAGCGCATCGACCTGTTCAGCAGGGAGCAGAGCCAGCGTTTTAATCGCCTCCAGCGTTGGCAGCAGCGCACGCAGCTGAAGTGAGCGCTCACGTCCGCCCCGAATCAGCTGAAACACCTGCACGATAAATTCGGTTTCGCGAATGCCGCCCGCGCCCAGTTTGATGTTGTTTTTCAGTCCGCGTCGCCGCACTTCGCGGCTGATCATCCCTTTCATGTTACGCAGCGACTGGATCACGCTGAAGTCGATATAGCGCCGGTAAACAAAGGGCCGCAGCATCTGCTGCAGNTCAAGGCTCCAGCGATCCTGGTCATCGCCCATCAGCCGCGCCTTGACCATGGCATAGCGCTCCCAGTCGCGCCCCTGCTCCTGGTANTAATCTTCGAGCGCGGCAAANCTCATCACCAGCGGGCCGCTGTCGCCAAAGGGGCGCAGCCGCATATCNACCCGATAAACAAAGCCATCCATGGTGGGCTGATCGAGCACTTTGATCAGCCGCTGCCCCATACGGGTAAAGAACTGCGCGTTGTCGAGTTCACGNCGTCCGCCACGCGTGGTGCCGTTTTCTGGCCAGGCAAAAATCAGGTCGATATCAGAGGAGAAATTGAGTTCNCCGCCGCCCAGCTTGCCCATCCCCAGGATCAGCAGCGGCTGTGCCTCGCCATCNGCATTGCAGGGTGTGCCGAAATCATGACAGCAGGCCTGNNANACCCAGTCACGCGCCCGNCTGATCAGCACTTCCGCTAACACGCTGAGCTGCTGCAGGCTCTGTACGGTCGTNGCCTGTTGCAGCGCCTGCATCCAGGCGACCCGCACCAGCATACGACGACGAAACAGCCGCAGTTCCCGCATCAGGCTCGCTTCACTGTCAACCGTACTCAGCGCCTGATTCAGCCACGCGGCATAGTGTTGCCACTCATCAGGCTGCGGCGGCTGGTCGCGTATCGCCTGCCACCAGTCGGGATGTTGTTGCAGGTTTTCCAGCACGAAATCACTGAAAGCCAGCCCGGCAGCCTCCTCCGGGCTGAGCGAGGCCAGCGGCACCCCAAGCTGTCGGGCGGCCTCTTCGGCCTGATTGCGTAACAATGCGGGAAGTGCTGACAACATAACGCCCTCCTTGATGGCGTGACCTGAAAGCGGTTAGCGGCCTGTGCCGCTGGTGAGCCAGAACGGCGACTGTTTCATTGCCTGCGAGGCCAGCCAGGCTAAGCCCGACTCCTGCTTTTCATGAATGGCTGACAGCAGCTGCTGCCAGGGTTCCAGCCAGCTGGCGACGGTTTCAGGCGCGTAGGATCCGGCCAGCAGGTGAACCGTCAGCAGCTGACGCGCCAGACGGGTCGCCTTGTCCTGATATTCGTTCGGCTGTTTCACCGTGCTGAAGGTTTCTCTCAGATCGGCATTCACGCGGCTCAGCATGATGTCGCTGAAGCGTTTAAAGGAGCCCTGCAGCTTGGTTTCCCCTTTGGCGTCGATCCACTGACGCCACTGAGATTCCGCCAGCCAGTGCGTCAGAGCCAGCTGGGTCTCAACGGAGAGTGAAGAGAGACAGAAGGCAGCAGCGGCCTGCTCTTCATTCACCAGCGTCTCTTCCAGCGTGGTCAGTTGCTGACGCAGCGCGCTGCTGGCTTTGCGTGGCACCAGCGCACCAAACAGGCTGAACGCCTGGCGCAGCAGATCCAGCGCTTCGCGCACCGCATCCTGTGCTGCCGCGTTGCCCCGCAGCCAGACTTCTTCATGATACTGCCAGTGGCTGAGGCCAGCCGACATGGCGGCGACCATCCCCTGCTCCACGGTGGCTTTAGCCCCCGCTTTGAGCAGCGGGAACGGTTTGATCAGGCGCGGCGGATTCCCCTGCGCCAGCTGATAACCCCGGGCGGCTTTACTCAGGCTGCCCATCCGCAGTCCCCCCTGCGCCACCAGCTGCTGTGCAAAGGTCAGCAGATCCTGACGTTCGCCACGCTTCAGCTCAAGCTCGACCTCGCACAGCGGTTCGCTAAACTCACCGGCCGACACCTCGCCCTGGTCAAACGCCACTTCAATTTCGCTGTTTCCAGCGGTAATCAGCCAGATCTCGCGCTGGAAATGGGTGGTGAAAAGCGGCTGTAAGCGCGACTGGAGCGCCGCGACATCGGTGCCCTGCGGCCAGATCGTGGCGGGCAGGCGCGCAATATCGAGCACCGGTTCGCTGAGTTCAACGTTGTATTCCGGGCGCTGATGCAGTCCGCCCAGCGTCTGCCCTGCGGCCTTCAGGGTCATCTCATACTGTTTATCGATGCCACGAATGCGTAAGCCCATGTCCCAGCGTCGCAGCTGGTTGTCATCGGTCTCAAAGTAGATGTTGGTCAGTTCACGGGCCGCCTGATGCTGATGCGGCAAAGTGGAGAAGTACTCAGCCAGTTTCCCGGCCGCTTGTGGAGTTGCAATGAACTTTAGTTCGATTTCGATGGTCATAATTTTTTATTCACTACGCCGCTGGCACTTAAGAGGGTTTTTCCTGCATATTTCAGGCGATTAACAGCAGGCTGGTTACGCTGTCGCCTGAGGGCAAGGGGTTATGAGGCGAAGATTAATGCACAGAAGCGGCGCTGTCTCTGCTTTCTTTGCGCTTTGCAGACCTTTTCGCACTCCCATGAGACCAGGATAGTTCTCATTCAGATTTATGCGGGGCCTCTCCAGACTGTGCCGGTAAATTTTTAGTCAGATTAAGCCAAACGAAATCGAATGAAAAAAATCACACTCGCTGGAATCACTTTGCTGGCCCTCAGCACCCTTGCACCTGCCCACGCCGACGAAAAACGCTATGTCTCTGATGAACTCTCGACCTGGGTGCGCAGCGGCCCCGGCGACCAGTTCCGCCTGCTCGGTAAGCTGAATGCCGGGGAAGAGGTGCAGCTGTTACAGACCAACAATGATACCCATTATGGCCAGATCCGCGATTCGGAAGGCCGCACCACCTGGATCCCCCTGTCGCAGCTCAGCGCAAATCCGAGCCTGCGCACCCGGGTGCCGCAGCTTGAGCAGCAGGTCAAAGATCTGACCGCCAAGCTGGATAACATCGACAACAGCTGGAACCAGCGTACCGCCGAGATGCAGAACAAAGTCGCCAGCAGCGACGGTGTCATCAACGGGCTGAAAGACGAAAATCAGAAGCTGAAAAATGAGCTGATCGTCGCGCAGAAGAAAGTCAGCGCCGCCAACGTTCAGCTGGATGACAAGCAGCGTACCATCATCATGCAGTGGTTTATGTATGGCGGCGGCGTGCTGGGCGTCGGCCTGCTGCTGGGTCTGTTACTGCCGCACATGCTGCCGCGCCGCAAGAAAAGCGATCGCTGGATGAACTGACCGCATTCTGCCGGTTTTANAGGGGGGATCAGACGATCCCCCCTTTGGCATGTCTGCAATCCGGGCAATCTGTGCAACAATAAAACCAGATGCACCGCTGATTTCAGGCGCGGGATGCGCCCGGCGTGCCGATCATTTCTTTTTCTCTGGAGTTTTACGTGAAGACGTTTCTTGTTGGCGGTGCGGTGCGTGATGCGCTGCTGAATCTGCCGGTTACAGACAAAGACTGGGTGGTGACCGGTGCCACNCCTGAAGCCATGCTGGAGCAGGGCTATCAGCAGGTCGGTCGCGATTTTCCCGTTTTCCTGCATCCTGTCAGCCGCGAAGAGTATGCGCTGGCACGAACCGAGCGGAAAAACGGGAAAGGCTATACCGGATTTGTGACCTGGTCTGCTCCCGATGTGACGCTGGAGCAGGACTTACAGCGGCGCGATCTGACGATTAACGCTATTGCGCAGGATGAGCATGGCAAACTGGTCGATCCCTACGACGGCCAGCGTGATATCGCTCAGCGCCTGCTGCGCCATGTTTCTGCGGCTTTCAGTGAAGACCCGCTGCGGGTTTTGCGGGTCGCGCGCTTTGCGGCGCGTTTTGCTCACCTCAACTTTCGTATCGCCCCTGAAACCCGGCAGCTGATGCAGCAGATGGCGGAGAGCGGAGAGCTGGCAAATCTTACGGCTGAGCGGGTGTGGAAGGAGACGGAAAAAGCGCTCAGCACCCGTAATCCGCAGGTCTATTTTCAGGTACTGCGCGACTGCGGTGCGCTGAAGGTGCTTTTCCCCGAACTGGACAATCTGTTTGGCATCCCGGCCCCTGCGAAGTGGCACCCGGAGATCGACACCGGCGTTCACACGCTGATGACGCTGGCGATGGCTGCCGCGCTCTCCGGAGAGATCGAGGTGCGCTTCGCTACGCTGTTCCATGACGTCGGTAAGGCACTGACGCCGCCTGAGCGGTGGCCCAGCCATCATGGTCATGGTCTGGCGGGTGTGCCGCTGGTTGAGGCGCTGTGTCAGCGGCTGCGGGTGCCCAACGCGATTCGCGATCTGGCCCTGATCGTGACCGAATTTCATGACGTGGTGCACACCATTGAGCGGCAATCCGCGGCGTCGCTGGTGACGCTGTTCGACCGGATTGATGCGTGGCGCAAGCCGCAGCGCGTCGAACAGATGGCGCTGACCAGTGAAGCGGACGCACGCGGGCGTGCCGGGCTGGAGAGTATGGCCTATCCGCAGGGTGACTATCTGCGTCGCGCTTTTGCGCTGGCCCAGGCGGTTCCCACTAAAGCCGTGATCGAGGCGGGATTTAAAGGTGCGGAAGTGCGGGAGGAGTTAACGCGACGACGGGTTGACGCCGTCGCGCAGGGTCTGGCGATCGGGCAGACTGACTAGCAGTCTGCCTGCGGTTTACATGAAGACCATGTAGACCGCTGCCGCGACGATAAAGCGGTAGATGGCGAACGAGACAAAAGAGATGCGTTTGATCAGCTCAAGGAAGGCTTTAATCGCAATCAGCGCCACGATAAATGCCGTCACAAAGCCCACCGCGAACATCGGGAAATCTGCCATCGTCAGGAAGCCGATGCTCTTGTACATATCCAGCACGGTCGCGCCCATCATCATTGGCACGGCCAGGATGAAGGAGAACTCCGACGCGGCATAACGGCTCACGCCCATCAGCATCCCGCCAGAGATAGTGGCACCGGAACGGGAGAAGCCAGGCCACAGCGCCAGGCACTGGAAGCAGCCAATCATAAACGCCTGACGATAGGTAATATCATCGACGCCCACGGCTTTCGGCTGTTTTGGCTTCAGGAACTCGGCGGCCAGCAGCAGCACACCCCCGACCACCAGCGCGTACATCACGTTGATCGGATTAAACAGCGTTTTAATCTGATCGTGCAGCACCAGACCCACAACGACCGCCGGTACCATGCCCAGCAGAATATGGATCAGCGACAGACGACCGCTGCCGACGCCCTCATGTTTCACTTCGCCAAAGTGGATGCCGATCAGCCCGAACAGACGGCGCCAGAACATCACCACTACGGCCAGAATCGATCCTAACTGGATCACAACTTCAAAGGTCTCGGCTTTTTCACCCTCAAAGCCCAGCAGGTGACCCACTATAATCATGTGCCCTGTGGAAGAGACCGGTAAAAATTCGGTCAGCCCTTCCACAACGCCCAGGATTGCAGCTACCCAAAGCTGATGAATATCTGCCATCAAATGTTCCCTCTATCCGTTTCAAAACCATTAAAAAGGCGGTAGCGCGCTGCTATCGCCTGAAATCATGCCGCTGTTAGCCTGAAGTAAACCTTAAGGTCTAAACCGATTCGCCTGCTGTAACGCATCGGTACAGGCTATGACAGACAGTAATTTGGTTTGGTTTCATTGTGATGGCAATCACATCGTATTTATTTAGGAATAGTCCCGCGCTCGATTCGCACGCCAACCTGCGCCGCCTGGGCCACCGCGCCCGGTTTGCTGACCTTTATGCGTACGCCAGGCGAATTGAAACGGTTCATCAACAGATCCGCAATTTCTTCAGCAACCCGTTCCACCAGAGCGAAACGGCTGCCGGTCAGATGCGTCAGAATGGCCGAGGAGACATCGGCATAGCTGAGGCAGTCCTTCACATCGTCGCTGCCGGCCGCCAGCCGGTTATCCCAGGCCATTTCGACATCAAGCACCAGCTTCTGCTGTATGCCCTGTTCCCAGTCGTAAACGCCAATGGTGGTGAACACCGTGAGTTGTTCTATAAATACGATATCCATGATAAGACTCTCTGTTTTTGGCTAAGCCGGATACCACTTCCGGCGGATTATGCGTATTATCCACGGTTGAAGAGATCAAAACGACCCTGAAGGGAACGGTACGGTGTTATGAGTGCTTTCGCGCTTGGTATGATTATTTTCGCGTATCTTTGCGGTTCGATTTCCAGTGCCATTCTGGTCTGTAAACTCGCTGGCCTGCCCGATCCCCGCACACACGGGTCCGGCAATCCGGGGGCGACCAACGTGCTGCGCCTGGGCGGTAAAGCCGCAGCCGCCACCGTATTAGTGTTTGATGTGCTGAAAGGGATGGTGCCGGTCTGGCTGGCCTGGCTGATGCACGTTCCCCCGCTGTATCTTGGCCTCACCGCGATTGCCGCCTGCCTGGGTCATATCTATCCGGTGTTCTTTCGCTTTCGCGGCGGAAAAGGGGTGGCGACGGCATTCGGTGCCATCGCGCCGATTGGCTGGGATCTGACCGGCCTGGTCACCGGCACCTGGCTGTTAACGGTTCTACTCAGCGGCTACTCGTCACTGGGCGCTATCGTCAGTGCGCTGATTGCGCCGTTTTATGTCTGGTGGTTCAAACCGCAGTTCACCTTCCCGGTTTCCATGCTCTCCTGTCTGATCCTGCTGCGTCATCACGATAATATTCAGCGGCTGTGGCGGGGACAGGAAGGCAAGATCTGGAAGCGCAAAAAGAAATCTCAGCCATAAAAAAAGCCGGCAAGCCGGCTTTTTTCACATCAGATGGCGGGCAGTTCCGCCAGCGGCCAGCGCGGTCGCACGCTGACGCCTAACCCACCGCGCGTTCCTCCTTTCAGTCGCACCATGCCCGCATACGCGATCATCGCACCATTGTCGGTACAGAACTCAGGACGGGCGTAGAAAACTTCACCGCCGCGCTTTTGCATCATGA
>Ga0058692_1001090_pt1 | contig 10558 bp, 9 predicted proteins | sample AgamicAtAmrz_FD_55216 | JGI IMG/M metagenome (GOLD analysis project Ga0058692, IMG submission 55216) | Agave microbial communities from Guanajuato, Mexico - At.Am.rz | ecosystem: Host-associated > Plants > Roots > Rhizosphere | place: Guanajato, Mexico | collected 2012-06-07 | reverse complement strand
CGCAGCCCGCTAATGCTGCGTCTGCTTGAGCAGGCGCGTATGGTGGCGCAATCGGATGTGAGCGTGCTGATTAACGGCCAGAGCGGAACCGGCAAAGAGGTGCTGGCGCAGGCGATCCACAATGCCAGCCCGCGTAGCAAAAGCGCGTTTATCGCCATTAACTGTGGCGCGCTGCCGGAGCAGTTGCTGGAGTCAGAGCTGTTTGGCCACGCGCGCGGCGCGTTCACTGGCGCGGTCAGCAGCCGTGAAGGTCTGTTCCAGGCCGCAGAGGGCGGTACGCTGTTTCTTGATGAGATTGGCGATATGCCGATCCCGTTACAGGTCAAGCTGTTACGTGTGTTGCAGGAGCGCAAAGTGCGTCCGCTCGGCAGCAACCGCGATATTGATATTAATGTACGCATTATTTCGGCGACGCACCGTGATTTGCCGAAAGCGATGGCGCGCGGTGAATTCCGCGAAGATCTCTACTATCGCCTGAATGTGGTGAGTCTTAAGCTGCCAGCGCTGGCCGAGCGTGCGGAAGATATTCCTCTACTGGCTAATCACCTGCTGCGCCAGGCAGCGGATCGGCATAAACCCTTTGTGCGCGCCTTTTCTACCGATGCGATGAAGCGCTTAATGACCGCCTCCTGGCCTGGTAACGTGCGCCAGTTGGTGAACGTGATTGAGCAATGCGTGGCGCTGACCTCATCGCCGGTGATCAGCGACGCGCTGGTCGAGCAGGCGCTGGAAGGTGAAAACACCGCGCTGCCGACCTTTGTTGAAGCGCGCAACCAGTTTGAACTCAACTACCTGCGCAAGCTGCTGCAAATCACCAAAGGTAATGTGACACATGCTGCCCGTATGGCGGGGCGCAACCGCACCGAATTCTACAAATTGCTCTCCCGGCATGAGCTGGACGCCAATGACTTTAAAGAGTAATGGCGAAATGATTATGCTACTGTGAGCAACCGATTACGATGCAGCAGACTGGTAAGAGCGTGTAAGGAAAGACCATGAAAAAAATTGATGCGATTATTAAACCTTTCAAACTGGATGATGTGCGCGAAGCGCTGGCGGAAGTCGGCATCACCGGGATGACGGTGACCGAAGTGAAAGGTTTTGGTCGTCAGAAAGGGCACACCGAACTTTATCGCGGCGCCGAGTATATGGTGGACTTTCTGCCAAAAGTGAAAATTGAAATCGTGGTGACTGACGATATCGTTGATACCTGTGTGGATACCATTATCCGCACGGCGCAAACCGGCAAAATCGGTGACGGTAAAATCTTTGTCTTTGACGTGGCGCGCGTGGTGCGCATCCGTACTGGCGAAGAAGACGACGCCGCGATTTGATGTTTCTCCCTCACCCCATGGGGTGAGGGAAACTGACTTACAACACCTTATGCGGGCCAAAGCATTCGTAGTGAATCTTCTCTTTGGCAATGCCGAGCGCCACAAGCTGTTGGGCGGCAAACTGCATAAACCCGACCGGGCCGCACAGATAAAATTGCATCTCCGGATCGCTAAATTTCCCTTCCAGCGCGCTTAAATCCATTAATCCTTCACTGTGAAAACGACCGCAATCGGCCGCCTGCGGCTGCTGATACCAGACATGCTGGTAGAAACCGTTGAGTGAAGCGCCAAGCTGGCTGACTTCATCAGCAAAAGCATGAACCTGACCATCAAGCGCGGCGTGGAACCAGTTAACCTGCGCACGATGCTGCGTTTTGGCCAGGTGATCCAGCATTGCCAGCATCGGTGTCTGGCCGACACCGGCAGAAATCAGCGTTACTGGCGTAGTGGCCGGAATAGCCATAAAGAAATCCCCGGCAGGCGCGGCCAGATGAACGATATCGCCCGGTTTGGCTTCGTCGTGCAGCCATTCGGAAACCTGACCGCCTGCTTCGCGTTTCACGGCGATGCGGTACGTTTTGCCATTCGGCTTGCGGGTCAGCGAATACTGACGAATCTCCTGGTGGGTAAAACCTTCCGGCTTCAGCCAGATGCCGAGATATTGCCCCGGCTGATAATCCGCAACCGGCAGACCATCGACAGGTTCAAATTCAAAACTGGTGATCAATGCGCTCTGCGAAATTTTCTCACGCAGACGGAAAGCGCGAGTGCCTTGCCAGCCGCCGGTTTTTTCGGCGTGCTCGCTGTAGATTTGCGCTTCGCGATTGATAAAGACGCCCGCCAGCACGCCGTAGGCTTTTCCCCAGGCATCCAGTACTTCCTGGCCCGGGCTGAACATCTCATCCAGCGTTGCCAGCAGATGCGCGCCAACGATGTTGTACTGCTCCGGCTGGATCTGGAAGCTGGTGTGTTTCTGGGCGATTTTTTCCACCGCAGGCAGCAGGGCGGCGAGATTATCAATATTGCTGGCATATGCGGCAATGGCATTAAACAGCGCTTCACGCTGATCGCCGTTGCGCTGGTTGCTCATATTGAAGATCTCTTTCAGCTCCGGATTATGCGTAAACATACGGTCATAAAAATGGGCAGTCAGTTTCGGGCCGGTCGCGGCCAGCAGGGGAAGGGTGGCTTTTACCGTTGCGATGGTTTGGGCGTCGAGCATGGGGACTTCCTTTTGGTTAATCTTTAAAATTGTATTTTAAATGCATCTTATAGCGCGGCGCACTGGCTTGTAAAGAGCCGACAATGTAAAGGGATTTGAACGTGAATAACTTGCATCACAAACCTGAAAAGAAATCCGTTTTCTCGCCGGATGGCGTTATCGCTCAAACCCTTGTCTGGTGCGGAGCCAAACGTTTGCGTAAAAACCTTTGTCAAGACCTGTTATCGGGTTATTAATCAGTTATACTGTGAGCCGTTCCCCAAATTGGGCCTTCGAAAAGAGTTGTTTTGTTAGCTGAGTCAGGAGATGCGGATGTTAAAGCGTGAAATGAACATTGCCGATTATGATGCCGAATTGTGGCAGGCTATGGAGCAAGAAAAAGTACGTCAGGAAGAGCACATTGAACTAATCGCCTCCGAAAACTACACCAGCCCGCGTGTGATGCAGGCTCAGGGTTCTCAGCTGACGAACAAATATGCTGAAGGCTATCCAGGCAAGCGCTACTACGGCGGTTGCGAATATGTGGATATCGTTGAGCAACTGGCTATCGATCGTGCAAAAGAGCTGTTTGGCGCCGATTACGCTAACGTGCAGCCGCACTCCGGTTCGCAGGCGAACTTCGCGGTTTACACCTCTCTGCTGGAGCCGGGCGACACCGTGCTGGGTATGAACCTGGCGCACGGCGGCCACCTGACTCACGGCTCTCCGGTGAACTTCTCCGGCAAGCTGTACAACATCGTACCTTACGGCATCGATGAAACTGGCCATATCGATTACAACGATCTGAATGAACAAGCGCAGAAGCACAAACCGAAAATGATCATCGGCGGCTTCTCTGCTTACTCCGGCGTGGTTGACTGGGCGAAAATGCGTGAAATTGCCGACAGCATCGGCGCTTACCTGTTCGTCGATATGGCGCACGTTGCTGGCCTGGTCGCCGCAGGCGTTTATCCGAACCCGGTTCCTCATGCACACGTTGTGACTACCACCACGCACAAAACCCTGGCGGGTCCGCGCGGCGGCCTGATCCTGGCGAAAGGCGGTAGCGAAGAGCTGTACAAAAAACTGAACTCCGCCGTCTTCCCTGGCGGCCAGGGCGGCCCGCTGATGCACGTGATCGCCGGTAAAGCGGTGGCGCTGAAAGAAGCGATGGAGCCAGAGTTCAAAGCCTACCAGCAGCAGGTCGCGAAAAACGCCAAAGCGATGGTTGAAGTGTTCCTGAGCCGCGGTTACAAAGTGGTTTCCGGCGGTACGGACAACCACCTGTTCCTGCTGGATCTGGTAGACAAAAACCTGACCGGTAAAGAAGCAGACGCTGCACTGGGTCGTGCGAACATCACCGTTAACAAAAACAGCGTGCCGAACGATCCGAAGAGCCCGTTCGTTACTTCCGGTATCCGTATCGGCAGCCCGGCAGTCACTCGTCGCGGCTTCAAAGAAGCGGAAGTGAAAGAGCTGGCTGGCTGGATGTGTGACGTGCTGGACAGCATCAATGACGAAGCGGTTATTGAGCGCACCAAACAGAAAGTGCTGGATATCTGCGCACGCTTCCCGGTTTACGCGTAAGCATTAGATCTGAAAGCAAAAAGGCCGCATTGAGCGGCCTTTTTTACGCCTGTCGCCTGGCAAATGCGCATTACTGTAAGCTGGCGTAACCGTGAATGCCCATATACATTCCGACCAGCGCGATCAGCGCGCTGGAGAAGTAAGGGGCTTTACGGGCGATCGTATTGAAGCCGGACCAGCGTTTTGCCGCCTGCTGTACGCTAAAAGCTGCACCGACGCCGACTGCGACCAGCGTCAGCGCAAGGCCGATACTGAAACAGATTACCAGCGTGGCGCCCAGCGTCAGCGCTTTGAGCTGAATACAGATCAGCAGAATGGTGATCGCCGCCGGGCAGGGGATCAGCCCGCCGGTCAGACCAAACAGCAGGATCTGCCCATTGGTCACTTCCGTCCCGTTAAAGCGACGCTCAATATCCCTGGCATGCGCCCGTTCGTGCGCATCCTGATACTCCTCTTCTTTCACCACCTTACGCACCGACAGAATGGCCGGCTGCGCCAGACTGACGGCCTGAACAGGCTGGAAGATCAGCCCGCGGCTGTGATGCGAATGCTCATGATCATGGTGGTGATCGTGAGAATGATGGTGGTGATGCTCGTGGTCGTGGTGATGATCATTTTTCCAGGCGTGCTCACCCTGCCAGGTGCGTAAAAACATCCATGCTGCGGTACCGATGATGATGACCGCAGAAACCATTTGCAGCCAGGGCTCCACAGATTGCGCCGTGAACTTGCCGCTGAGATACATGCCGCCCAGCGCAATCAGCCAGACGACAACCGTATGCGACAGCGTGGCTGCCAGCCCCAGCATCACCGCCTGTTTGACGGTGCCTTTGATAGCGATGATAAAGGCTGCCATCATCGTCTTTGAGTGGCCCGGTTCCAGGCCGTGCAACGCACCAAGCAGTATCGCGCTGGGGATAAAAAACCAGGCATTCCCTTGCTGAAAAAGAGTGGTGAAGTCGTTCATGAGAATAATTCTCGATAACATTTTGTGCGCTTTAATCTACTCCCCCCCAGTAAAAAATACTATCCCCCAGTAGAAATAAACTCCCCCCCAGTTAATGCATGGTATGCTGATATCCGTTACGCATGAATGAGTAGAGGGCTGTATGTCGCATACCATCAGGGATAAACGAAAGCTGAAAGCGCGGGCCAGCAAAATTGAAGGGCAGGTAGCGGCGCTGAAAAAAATGCTCGACGAGCCCCATGAATGCTCGCAAGTCTTGCAGCAAATCGCCGCCATTCGTGGCGCAGTAAACGGCTTGATGCGCGAAGTGATCAAGGGGCATTTGACGGATCACATTGTCCATGAAAACGATGAAATCAAGCGCGAGGCCGATCTCGATGTCGTGCTCAGCGTACTCGATTCCTACATCCGTTAATAAGTTGCGCGAGCGCGCGTGTTATCTGATTGTTACTTGCAAGCCTTGTCATTTGCCTCCAGACTATCGCCACCATTCAGGAGGAAATCATGGTCTTGCAGTCCACGCGCTGGCTGGCGCTCGCTTACTTCACCTACTTTTTTAGCTACGGCATTTTCTTACCCTTCTGGAGCGTCTGGCTCAAAGGCGTTGGCCTGACGCCGGAAATCATTGGCATGCTGCTTGGCGCAGGGCTGGTGGCTCGTTTCCTGGGGAGCCTGCTGATTGCTCCGCGCGTGAGCGATCCTTCCCGTTTAATCACCGCACTACGTGTGCTCGCGCTGGCGACATTACTGTTTGCGCTGGCGTTTTATGCTGGCAGCCATGTTGCGTGGTTGGCGGTGATCATTGTCGGTTTCAACCTCTTTTTCTCACCGTTAGTGCCGCTCACCGACGCGCTGGCGGGCACCTGGCAAAAACAGTTCCCGATGGATTATGGCCGGGTCCGGTTATGGGGATCGATCGCCTTTGTGATTGGCTCGGCGCTGACCGGTAAGTTGGTGAGCCTCTATGATTATCGGGCGATTCTGGCGATGCTGACGCTGGGCGCCGCCTCAATGCTGCTGGGGATGCTGCTGCGCCCGTCCATTCTGCCGCAGGGTGAAAGCCGCCATCAGGAAGGTGCTGGCTGGTCAGCCTGGCGCGCGCTGTTTGTGCAAAACTGGCGTTTTCTGGCGTGCGTGTCGTTACTGCAGGGCGCGCATGCTGCCTACTACGGTTTCAGTGCGATTTACTGGCAATCGGCCGGTTATTCCGCCTCGACGGTGGGCTACCTTTGGTCGTTAGGCGTGGTGGCTGAAGTGGTGATCTTCGCCCTCAGTAACCGGCTTTTCCGCCGCTTCAGCGCCCGCGATCTACTGCTGCTTTCCGCCGTCTGCGGGCTGGTGCGCTGGAGCTTGATGGGTTGGACCACAGAGTTACCGTGGCTGATTGCCACACAAATCCTGCACTGCGGAACCTTTACCGTTTGCCATCTTGCGGGTATGCGTTATATCTCCGCCCGTAAGGGCAGCGAAGTGATCCGTTTACAGGCGATTTATTCCGCCGTGGCGATGGGCGGCAGTATTGCCGTGATGACCATGTTTGCAGGCTTCCTGTTCGAATATCTGCATCAGGGGTTGTTTTTCGTAATGGCGCTGCTGGCAATCCCGGCACTGTTCCTGCGACCGAAAGTGGCCGCCCAGCAGCCGGTTGCCAGCTAACCTTCCAGCATGGTGCGAATATGCTGTTGTTGCTGTGAACTCAGCGACTCGACGGCATGGATGAGCGGCGGGGAAAAGAGCGGCAGCGGTGTGGTGTAAGGGGTGATGACTAACGACACATCCTTTGGTGCGCCCACATTGCGAAACTCCGCCAGCGGCAGGTAGTTGATGGTCAGCGGCAGCAGCGTTAACTCGCGTAGTTGCTGCTCAATCTGCTGCTCGCGCGCCGTGTCATCGCCGGTAAGCAACACCACCTGTTTCTCATGCAAGTCGGTCGCCTGCATCAGCCAGGCGCCGAAAATCACCGCGACCAGCCCCGCTTCTTCATCGCTAAAGCGCAGTGCGTATTCATCTTCCAGCTCCTGTAATGCCTCACGCGTGGTGCGCATTAGACGTGGGTAGAGGCGATGGATCTCTTCCGGCAGGCTGTTATCAATGCCGATGCCAAACAGACAGCGATCCAGCGCTTGCGCCAGATGAATATAAAGCTGCGCGGTTAAACCTTGCTCATCGCTAAAATGTAACCCGGCAAGCTGGTGAAAGCGGGCAATCATTCGGGCAATCGCCTGTTGCAGACGGCGATCCTGCTGATGCTGGTCGCGAAGCGGATCGGGCGTGCGCACCAGCATAAAGAGCAGTGACAGAAACAGGTGCTCATTTTCCTGCGGCACTGCCGCTACCCGGCGCTGCCAGTGGCGCACAATATCGTGCGCGACCAGGTATTCGGCGCGCATTTGCGCCCAGGTTTGTTGCACTGGGGTAAATTCCGGCGTCTGCCCGTGATGGTTTTGCAACAGACAATACTGCAAGTAGAGGCAGAGAAACTGCATATCCCGGCACTCAATCGAGCGTTGTAAACGACGGGCGCAGAGGTTAATTAAGGCGCGCAGATTGGTGTCGTCATACAGGGTTCGGGCAATGCCTTGTTGTTTAAGCGCTGTTTTTAACAACGGGGTAAACTGTTGCGTGATAAATTGCGGGCACAGCCGCAGCGCGCGACGCAACCAGTGCAGCAGGCATAAGCGCTGGTCGAGGGGAGCGCCTTCAATCCGATAGCTGCCGTTGTGCTGGCGCACGATGGAAATCCGGTGGTAACGCTGGATTTCACTGTTGGTCTCGTCAATATCCTGCCGGGCTGCGGCATCATCAACGCCATTCACGGCGCTGATATGTTCCAGGCTGACGCTTTGCCCCGGCAGGGCAAGCATCAACAGCACCTGGCAGCGGCGCTGCGGACTGGAGAGCGCAGATGGCGGTGTCATTACAATAGTCATCTGTCAGATTCCAGTTAGGGTGTTTGATAAGCGTAGTTAAAGGTATGCTCAGCGATAGCGAAGCCGCGGTGCTTTCATTCAGGATTGCCGGAGAGCATCACAGAATTTTTCACGTGAGGAACAGATGCAAGCAGTTAAACAATGCGTCACGGGCGTGTTTCTCGCGCTTTTATCGTTTACGGTAAGCGCGCACCCGCACAGTTTTATCCAGCTGAAAACACAAGTATTAGCAGAGAATGGTCACTTCTCCGGCCTGAAAATGCGCTGGACAATGGATGAGATCACTTCAGCGGATCTGCTTTATGATGCGGGCAATGCGCAGCCAGGCGATGAGGTGTGGAAAAAACTGGCGGCGGAAGTGATGGCGAATGTACTTGGTCAGCACTATTTTACTGAGGTCTGGCACAACGGGCAGAAAGTAAAATTCCTCAACCGACCGACGGAATATGGTATGGAGCGGGAAGGGCATCAGGCGGTGTTGACGTTTATCCTGCCGCTCGCCGAGCCGCAGCCGCTTAGCGGCCAGCAATATACTTTTTCTACGTTTGATCCCACCTATTTTGTCGATATGAGTTACGACAAAGCGAGCGATGCGTCTCTGCCTGCAGAGTTGCAGAAATCCTGTAAGCTGGCCGTTCATACCCCTAAACCCGGCGAAGAGGTGCTGAATTATGCGCAGTCGCTGGACAAAGCCGATGCGCCGGAGGAAGACATGGAATTAGGCAAACAATTTGCACAAACGGTAACCCTCTCATGTCAGTGATATCCGGTGTTCGTCCCCGTTCCCGCCGCCTGCTGGCATGGTGGCCGCTGCTGCTGTTTATGCTCTGTGCGCTTATTGCCGGTTTTTGGCTGTGGCAGGTGTGGCCGCAGGTGATGATCAAAAGCGCGATCTGGCAGCGCAATGTGAATATACAAATGAGCGCATTGCTGAAAGCGGTGGCGGAAAACCCAACCAAAGCGGGCGGTTCGCTGCTGTTGTTCAGCTTTGTCTATGGCGTGTTGCATGCGCTGGGGCCAGGACACGGTAAAGTGGTGATCGCCACCTGGCTTGCCACGCATCCCTCTAAATTGCGTTCCGGTATTATGCTGACGCTGGCTTCCTCGCTGTTGCAGGGGCTGGTGGCGGTTACGTTAGTGGTGGTGGTGCTGAACATTCTGACGTTACCTGCACGGCAGCTGCATTTAAGCGGTTACTGGCTGGAGAAGGGCAGCTACCTGCTGGTCGGCGTGCTGGGGCTGATGCTGTGCTGGCGGGCGCTGAAAAAGTTGTTTGCTCTGCGGCAAAAACCAGTATTTCGCACGTTTACGCCACATCATGTACACCACGAAGGCTGCGGCTGTGGGCATCAGCATCTGCCGACTTCTTCGCAACTGCAAAGCGGTGAAGACTGGCGAGCCAGGTTGATGATTGTGTTATCCATGGGGATGCGCCCGTGCTCTGGTGCGATCATGGTGTTGCTGTTCAGCAAAGTGATTGGCGTTTTTGCCTGGGGCGTGGCGTCAGCGTTGGTGATGGCGGCGGGCACGTCACTGACCATCAGTGCGCTGGCGCTACTGGTACATGGTTTTCGTCAGTTAGCGGTAAAACTCAGCGGCCAGCAGACGCCGGTATTATGGCGACAGGTAGGCTGGACAACGCTGGCTCTGGCGGGAGGGGTGTTGTTGATAAGTGCGGCGGTGGTGATGTGGGTCAGCGCGTTACCGCCGGGCGGCGGTTTGCGGCCGTTTTGATAGTGCCGGATGGAGGCTTACTCCTTATCCGGCCTGGGCGACATACACGAACCATGATGGAATACGTAAGCTGTAGGCCCGATAAGCAAAGCGCCATCGGGCAATAAACATCTCAGCGTTTCAGCGCGTCGCTCAGTTCTTCGCGCATGTTTGCCAGCATGGCTTTTACGACACGCGGGTTACCTGCAACGATGTTGCCAGTCATCATGTAGTTGTGGCCGCCGGTGAAATCACACACCAGACCACCCGCTTCACGCACCAGCAGCTCGCCTGCGGCGAAATCCCACGGTTTCAGCCCGATTTCAAAGAAACCATCAACGCGGCCTGCGGCAACATAGGCCAGATCCAGCGCGGCGGAACCGGTGCGGCGGAAGTCCGCGCATTCGGTAAACAGTTTGCCGACAACGTTAATGTAGGTCGTCGCGTGCTGTTTTGCTTTGAACGGGAAACCGGTCGCCAGAATGGTACCATCCAGATCGCGGGCATTGCTGCCGCGCAGACGGTAGCCGTTAAGCTGTGCGCCCTGGCCACGGGTTGCAGTGAAAAGTTCGTTACGCATCGGATCGTAAACCACCGCAACTTCAGTGCGGCCTTTAATACGAACGGCGATAGATACCGCGAAATGCGGCAAACGTTTGATGAAGTTGGTGGTGCCATCCAGTGGATCGATAACCCATTGCACATCCTGGTCAGTGCCTTCGTGCTCGCCACTCTCTTCGGTGATGATGGTGTGTTGCGGGTAAGATTTGCGGATGGTGTCAATAATCACTGCTTCAGCAGCTTTATCAACGTTGGTCACGAAATC
>Ga0058692_1001087_pt1 | contig 10578 bp, 9 predicted proteins | sample AgamicAtAmrz_FD_55216 | JGI IMG/M metagenome (GOLD analysis project Ga0058692, IMG submission 55216) | Agave microbial communities from Guanajuato, Mexico - At.Am.rz | ecosystem: Host-associated > Plants > Roots > Rhizosphere | place: Guanajato, Mexico | collected 2012-06-07 | reverse complement strand
TCTGCGTGAAGGACGCTCTGGCATCACCTTTTCTGAAGAGATGAAAGATTCCGGCATGCGTAGTCACGTCTGGGGTAACGTCAAATTAGATACCACCGGCCTCATCGATCGCAAAGTTGTGCGCTTTATGAGTGATGCGTCCATCTATGCTTATCTCTCCATGGAAGAAGCGATTAAAGATTCCGGCCTGACTGATGAAATGTATCAGAGCAACCCGCGCGTAGGGCTGATTGCAGGTTCAGGCGGTGGTTCCCCGCGCTTCCAGGTCTTTGGTGCTGATGCAATGCGCAGCCCACGCGGCCTGAAAGCGGTTGGCCCTTACGTGGTCACCAAGGCGATGGCTTCTGGCGTCTCTGCCTGTCTCGCCACGCCATTCAAAATTCATGGCGTAAACTACTCGATCAGCTCCGCCTGTGCCACCTCTGCGCACTGTATCGGTAACGCCGTTGAGCAGATTCAGCTGGGCAAACAGGATATCGTTTTTGCCGGCGGCGGCGAAGAGCTCTGCTGGGAAATGGCCTGTGAGTTCGACGCCATGGGCGCGCTCTCCACCCGTTACAACGACACACCAGAAAAAGCGTCACGCACCTATGACAACGAGCGCGACGGTTTTGTTATCGCCGGTGGCGGTGGCATGGTGGTGGTTGAAGAGCTGGAGCATGCGCTGGCTCGCGGTGCACACATCTATGCCGAAATCGTCGGNTACGGTGCGACCTCTGACGGTGCAGACATGGTNGCGCCTTCAGGTGAAGGTGCGGTGCGCTGCATGAAGATGGCAATGAACGGCGTCGACACGCCAATCGACTATCTGAACAGNCACGGTACCTCTACNCCAGTGGGCGACGTGAAAGAGCTGGGTGCGATTCGTGAAGTGTTNGGCGAGAANACCCCTTACATTTCAGCAACCAAAGCNATGACCGGTCACTCACTGGGTGCGGCTGGCGTGCAGGAAGCGATTTACTCGCTGCTGATGCTGGAGCATGGCTTTATCGCGCCAAGCATCAANATCAACTCACTGGATGCAGCTGCCACCGGCATGAACATCGTGACTGAGCCGATGGAAAAAGAGCTGACGACCGTGATGTCNAACAGCTTTGGTTTCGGTGGCACCAACGCCACGCTGACCATGCGTAAATATCAGGCGTAATCTTTTACGTCAGCACGCTGAAGGGCCGNCTTTGCCGGCCCTTTTGTTTTCTGGCTTGCGGTAAACCGGAGCCGGCCAGATTTATCCCTCCCGCTGCAGNAGCCTCAGCAGTTTATCGCACCCTGCCACAATCTCATCAGGCGTCAGCGCGGCGAAGCCGAGTATCCAGCCCTGCTGAGACGCNGAGCCGGCATAGAGCGGGCTGAGNCGAGGCAACAGCAACCCCTGTTGTGCCGCGAGCGCGGTTAAGCGCGCTTCNTCCTGTTCCACTGTCACCGTCAGCTGGAGTCCGCCGCCACTGGCGATGGGCGTGATCCACGGTGAGAGNCGCTGCGCAATCTGCTCCAGCAACCGATCGCGACGGCTGTGATAGAGCTGACGCATCAGCCGCAGATGAGTNGCAAAATGNCCCTGCTGCAGAAAGGCCGCGGTAATCGCCTGNGGCAGCAGGGCGCTGTGTCCATCCAGCACGCTGCGAGCCTGNCCCAGAGGGGCAATCAGCGCGGGAGGCACCACCATCCANGCCAGACGCAGTGAAGGGAACAGCGATTTCGAAAAGGTGCCGAGCGTAATGACCCGCTGATGNCGGTCCAGTCCCTGNAGCGCNGGAATCGGGCGCTCGTCATAATGAAACTCGCTGTCGTAGTCATCTTCAATCAGCCAGCTTTGGTTGCGCTGCGCCCAGGCGAGCCAGGCGAGACGGCGGGGCAGGCTCAGCGTTACCCCGGTCGGATAGTGGTGTGAAGGGGTCAGATACATCAGCTTTGCACTGCCGTGACCCGGCACTGCGCCTTCGGCATCAACGGTTATCCCGTGCACCTTCGCGCCTGCGGCGAGCAGCGCGTTTCGTGCGCCGGGATAGCCTGGCTCCTCTATCCACACATCATCTCCGGGATCGACGAACATCATCGCCAGCAGCTGNAGCGCCTGTTGCGAACTGGTCAGGATAATCACCTGCTCCGGCTGGCACTGCATACCCCGCGAGAGCNCCAGATAATCAGCAATCGCACTGCGCAGCGGCAGGTAGCCGCAGGGATCGCCATATCCCATGGCGGCGCTGCCCAGCGAACGCTGCACGCTGCTGCTCAGGCGTCGCCAGCTGTCATGGGGAAAAGCGCGTAANTCCGGGGAACCGGCGGCAAAGGCGTGAGGAAACGGNGGATCCTGACAGCCTCCGGTTGCCAGCACCTGCTGCCCCCGCGCTGAGAAACGNGCGGGCTGAACGCGTGCCGCTGAAGCGGTGCCTGCGGGNATCGNGATGGCCACAAACGTTCCGCGACCGATCTCGCGTCGCAGATAGCCTTCGCTCTCAAGCTGACCATANGCGGCTTCCACCGTGACGCGTGAAANCCGGAGATCCTGCGCNAGCTGGCGACTGGAGGGCAGCTGCTGACCGGCGTGCAGATGATGCCGGTTAATGGCCAGCCGCAGGGTGGTGCAGAGGCGCTCACGCACGCCGCCGCTGGCCTGATGCTGGAAAAGCTGCAACAGCGGNGAACTCATATGGGTCTTATTCCTGGCGCAAAATGGGTATCAGCAGGCAGTCCACTCTGCCGTAAACTGCACNCTCACTTCAACAGGAGAATCGCGATGTCATCTGTATTACATTTTCCCGCCGCCACGCCGCAGCAAAGCCTCGACTATCTGCAGGCAAAACTCGCTTATTATACAGACGCCTGGGATCTGGCTGAGGATCTGGCACGGAATCTGCCTGGCATTCAGGTGATCGATGCGCGCGCACCGGCGGCTTATCGCGCCGGCCATATCAGCGGCGCGATTAATTTTCCCCACCGTGAGATCAATGCTTCCAGCTGCGAGCCGCTCGACCGCGACCGCGTTTATGTTACCTATTGCGACGGCATCGGCTGTAACGGCTCGACGAAAGCGGCTCTGAAGCTGGCGGAACTGGGATTTCAGGTGAAGGAGCTGACTGGCGGGCTGGATTTCTGGAAACGGGAAGGTCATCCGCTGACCTGGGGGGAGGCGCCGGGCGAATGGCCCGTCACCGCACCCGATGCATCCTGTGGCTGCTGACCTAAAGCACCAGCCAGAGCAGAAGGGTGATCACCACCAGCGCAACAAACAGACCCAGCAGGGGACGCTGCGCCAGGGGCTGCAGCGGTGACGGCAGCGAGGCGACAAAGGGCGACCAGATCGGCTGCGGTTTAATCTCACTGGCGGCCAGCGGCTGTTCGTGAACTTTCTCGGCACGATCGGCGCGACGGCTGAACAGGAAGTTCAGCAGATCCTGCGTCTGCGTCACGGTTAGCACCGTCTGCGGTGTGGCCTGAAAACGCTGCTGGCTGTACTCCTCCAGGCTATGCCGCTCGTGCTGATCCAGCGGCTGTTTCAGCGAGGCTTCCAGCAGCTGTAAGGTCGGTGCGCTGTGCTGACTCAGCGTCTGACGTACCTGCAGATACTGGGTGAGCAGCGGGAAGTGGCGCGAGGGGATGGGATCGCCGCTGGTCAGTCCGACCAGTTTCAGCGCCGCCGTCCAGAGTTTGCCAGTCGGTTCTCCGGTGGCGGCGGCCAGACGGACCACCTGCTGATTGAGCGTCTGATGCTCCGCCGGGAGCAGGGTCCGATCGCTGACGCGGCTCTGCTGCGGCTGCGGGATCGCCATCTGCCCGTTCTGCAGCATCGTCAGCACCTGACGCAGCTGGTCCTGGCTCAGCGAGCTCAGAACGGTCTGACCAAACTGCTGGCGGATAAAGTCACTCACCGCCTGACGGTTATTGCCCTTCGGCAGCAGTTCTGTGAGCTGAGTCATTAACTGACGCGTGGCATGGCCATTCTGCGCCTGAGTCAGACGACCATTGAGATACTGCTCCGCAGCCGGAAAGTGACGCGACTGCAGCTCCGCCTCACTCTTCACGCCCACCTCATGCCGGACGCCCGCCCAGAGTTCAGGTGCCTTCAGATTGCTGAGCGATAAGATACGCACGATAAGGCGTTCTAATGTCGTGCGCTGAGACGGGGAGAGGGGCTGTTCACCCGCCACAGAACCGTGACGTGTTACGCCGGTTTGCGGATTAAGAGATGAACGATCGCCGACCGGCACACCGGGGCCGCTGAGAGGTTGCATGGCGGATTCCTTGGGAAAACAGAACAGCGTCGGGTGCGCCGGAAAAAGAATAGGCCATGATAGCAAAAGCCCCCGCGAAATCCCACGGGGGAGGCACAGTTCAGCGTGAGATTTACTCTTCAGCCAGTCTGAGGCGATAGCGACGCCAGCGTTTCCAGATCGGTGGCAGAACCAGCACCGAAATCGCCAGCACCAGCAGCACTTTGCAGATAGGACTTTCCCACAGAATAACCAGGTTACCGTTACTGATTGAGAGGGCACGACGCAGGTTCTGCTCCAGCATCTCACCCAGCACAAAGCCCAGAATCAGCGGCGACATCGGAAAGTCCATCTTGCGCAGAATATAACCAAAGATTCCCAGGCCGACCATCAGGAGCAAATCGAAGGTGGTGCTGTGCACGGCATAGACGCCCACTGCGGAGATGGCGGCAATTGCCGGCACCAGGAACCAGAGCGGAATGCTCAGCATCCGGGCGAAAACATTNATCATCGGAATGTTCATCACCAGCAGCATAACGTTGCCAATCAGCAGTGCCGCGATCAGACCCCAGACGATATCTGGCTGCTCAACAAACATCGCCGGACCTGGCGTGATGTTATAGAGCGTTAAAGCGCCGACCATCACCGCTGTGGTGCCGGAGCCGGGGATACCCAGCGTCAGCATCGGGATAAAGGAGCCACAGGCTGAGGCATTGTTTGCCGCTTCCGGTGCGGCCACACCGCGAATATCCCCTTTACCGAACTGCTCACTGCCGCTGATTTTTTTCTCCGTCATGTAGGCGATAGCGCTGGCAATGGTCGCTCCGGCACCAGGCAGAACGCCGACAAAGAACCCCAGAAAAGAGGAGCGTAGCGTCGCGCCTGTGGCCATCGCCGCCTCNTTCATGTTGAACATCATGCGGCCGCTTGCCCGCACCGCTTTCTGGCCGCTACTGGTCGACTCGAGCATCAGCAAAATTTCACTGACCGAGAACAGACCAATGACAACGACCACAAACTGAATGCCGTCAGAGAGATGAACGCTGTCAAACGTGAAGCGATAGACGCCGGTATTGGCATCCACCCCGACCGTGGCCATGCCCAGTCCAATGAGCGCCGAAAGAAAAGATTTCAGCGGATTGTGGCTCATCATGCTGCCCAGGCAGGCGATGGCAAACACCATCAGGGCAAAGTACTCTGCCGGTCCAAACGCCAGTGACCAGCTGGCCAGCAGCGGGGCGAAGAGAATAATGCCGACGATAGCAATCGTGGAGCCAACAAACGAGCTGACCGCCGAAATAGAGAGCGCGACGCCCGCTTTGCCCTGCTGCGCCATCGGATACCCATCCAGCGCGGTCATGATTGCGCCGGCATCGCCCGGGACGTTGAGCAGAATGGAGGAGATGCGCCCGCCATACTCACAGCCGATATAAACCGTGGCCAGCAGAATCAGCGCCGACTCGGCCGGCAGGTGCAGCGCAAAAGCCAGCGGCATCAGAATGGCTACGCCATTTATTGGCCCCAGGCCAGGCAGCAGGCCAACAATGGTGCCGATAAAGCAGCCGATCAGGGCGATCAGCAGATTCTCTGGCGTCATGGCGACGGCAAAGCCCTGCATTAAAAAGGACCAGGTATCCATGATGCTCTCCTTAACTCAGCCAGCTGCCGACCGGAAGGGTGACTTCCAGCAGACGGTCAAANGCGTAAAACAGCGAGCTGCCCATCACCAGCCCGGCCAGCGCGGCGGCCCACCAGCGCGCCCCAAACAGCAGGCCGATGCCAAAGGTCAGCAGCGTCGTGCAGATGGCAAAGCCCAGCGTCTCAAACAGCCAGCCATAGAGCATCATCATCAGCGCCAGCGCTACCAGCCGTTTCAGCGTGCCAGCTGCGGGCCACTGAATGGTGTCCGGTTTCCGAAAGAGCATCAACAGGGCGCAGATGGCCATCAGGCCTAGGATCGCCATCGGGAAAGGACGCGGCCCCACGGGTTCGTAGCTGTATTCACTCTGAATCTGCCAGGCCATCACCATGCCGCCAAGGCAGAGCGCCAGCCACAGGCTGGCAAAAATGCGATCGCTCATCATCTGCTCCCGTTATTTGGCCAGACCAAAGGATTTGGCCTGCTCACGGTAATCCGCCACCTGCTTCTTCACGTAGCTGTCGAGTGCCTGGCCTGTCAGGTTAAATTCGAACAGTCCGCGCAGATCACGCTGCTTTTTGAACTCCGGCGTCTCAGCCATTTTTTTAAAGGCCTGTTCCCACCACTGATAATCCGCATCACTGACTTTTGGACCGAGGTAATAGCCACGAATAATCGGCCAGACGATATTGAAACCCTGCTCTTTTGCCGTGGGTACCCCGGCCAGCTGACCCGGCAGACGCTGATCGGACATCACGGCCAGCACCCGCATTTTGCCGCCCTGCAGATGCGGCACCATCTCACTCATATCACCTGAGACCACCTGAATATGGTTTCCGAGCAGGGCGGTTACCGGCTCACCGCCGCCTTCAAAGGCGACATAACGCATTTTGCGTGGATCGATTCCCGCTTCGCGCGCCAGCAACGCCGTTTTCATCCAGTCCTGACTGCCTATTGACGCACCGGCACCGACCACCACTTTGGTTGGATCGGCTTTCATCGCCGTCATCAGCTCACCTAACGTTTTCCACGGTGCATCCTCACGAACGGCCACCATGCCGTAATCGGTACCCACCGCCGCCAGCCACTTAACGTCGTCCACGGTATAACGACCAAACTTACCCTGTGAAAGGTTCAGCAGTGAGCCGCCAGAGAAGGCGACAACGGTGCCCGCTTCAGCCGGCCGCTGGGCAATAATCGCGTTGTAGGCCACCGCGCCGACACCGCCGGGCATGTAGGTGACGCGCATCGGCGTCTTAATTTGTCCGGTTTCCTGAAGAGAGACCTGCAATAGCTTGCAGGTGAGATCGAACCCGCCACCCGGTTTAGCTGGCGCGATACATTCGGTGCGACCGGGCTCCCCGGCGGCAACGAGGGGTGTTGCCATCAGCGACAGCAGGGTAGTGGCAAGGGCGGTATGGATGATTTTTTTCATCTTATGCTCCATTCATTCTTCCAGAGTGTGATTGCCGCTGAAACATCAGCGTTACCGAATTGTTAAAACAGTTACCTTTCATTTACCTTTCAGTGCGCGGATTTAATAGCAGGATGTGATATGCGTCTCTTACTGGTTGAAGATACGGAAGAGCTGGCACGCTGGCTGGAAAAAGCNCTCACNCAAAAAGGGTTCGCCGTNGACCGGGTCGCGGATGGAATGGCGGCCGACCATGCTTTGCAATGTGAAGCCTATGCNCTGGTCGTGCTCGATATTTCACTGCCACGCATGGATGGACTGGAGGTGCTGGCACGGTTGCGGCGACGCGGACAAAGTGTGCCGGTATTGCTACTGACTGCACGCAGTGCGCTGGACGATCGTGTTCGGGGTCTGAACCTGGGGGCAGATGACTACCTGACGAAACCCTTTGAAATGGATGAACTCGAAGCGCGGTTACGGGCGCTGCTGCGACGCAGTCAGAGTCAGACATCACAAAACCAGTCACTGGGTCAGCTGGTGCTGGATGGCGAAGGCTATTTTCTGCTGGCAGACAGACCCCTGGCGCTGACGCCGCGGGAAGCAAGCATCCTGACGACACTCATGCAGCGGCAGGGCAGGCCGGTTTCGCGTCAGTCACTGTACGAGCAGACCTTTACCCTGTCAGATGAAGCCAGCCCGGAGAGTATCGAGCTCTATGTACATCGGGTGCGTAAAAAGCTGGCAGGCAGCAACGTGGCGATCGTGACCCTGCGCGGGCTGGGTTACAGCCTGGAAACGCTCTCATGCGGCTGATTCATTCGTTGCGGGGTGAGCTGCTGGCATGGTTTGGCCTGCCACTTTTACTGCTCTGGGCGCTCTCAGTCTATACCCACTATCAGAGCGGGCTGGCGGCCGCTAATCAGGCTTATGACCGNTCGCTGCTGGCGTCNGCGCGAACGGTGGCAGAGCGGCTGGTGGTGCGGGAACAGCATCTGGAGGTTGATGTGCCNTGGNTTGTGCTCGACAGCTTCGAACGTAACATGAACGATCAGCTCTTTTATCAGGTGATTTCACCGCAGGGAAAAACGTTATCNGGCTATAACGATCTGCCGCCCATACCCATNACCAGCAAAATGTCGAACGCTTATCCCGCACTGGTGCATTTTTATGATGGACGCTATCACCAGCATCGGATTCGCGTTGCGGCATTATGGCAGCCNGTGAGCGAAGCGGGAGTGGATGGCATGGCGCTGGTGCTGGTGGCNGAAACCATCAACTCACGTCAGGAGTTTGCCCGCCAGTTAATGCAAACTGCGCTGATCAGCCAGAGCGGACTGGTTCTGATGACACTGCTGCTGGCCAGCCTGATGCTGCGTCGGGTTTTGCGCCCGCTACGGCGGCTGTCGCGCATCGTGTTGCAGCGCGACGGTGGCGAATTAACGCCTCTTCCCTCCTTGCCGTGGTCAGAACTGCAACCGCTTATCATCGCCTTTAACCGCTATCTTGCCCGACTGCGGGGACTGCTGGCGCGCCAGGATCGTTTCAGTGCTGACGCGGCACATCAGCTGCGCACACCGCTGACCATCCTCAAAACGCAGGTCAGCGTCGCGCTCAGCAGTGAGCGTCCTGAAGCCTGGCAGGAGAGTCTGCTCGGGATGCGTCATACACTGGATGAGACCATTATTCTGACCGATCGGCTACAGTTAGCCCGTATCAAAGCGCGTCATGGCGAGGATAAACCGATGGCGCGGGTTGATTTAGCGGCTATCGTGCGCGATGCCTGTTTCAGCCGCTATATGGCGGCCCGTACCCGGCAGATCGATCTGGGTTTCGAAGGGGAAGAGAGCTGTCTGGTCAGGGGCGATGGCGTGCTGATTGGCGAACTGTGCGCCAACCTGCTGGACAATGCGATTAAATATACCCCCTGTCGCGGCATTGTCACCGCGCGGGTGATTGTGGGGGGCCTTGAAATTGAGGACAGCGGGCCGGGCATTGAGGGTGCGGAGCAGCTGAAGGCGTTACAGCCTTTTCAGCGGCTGGACAATGTCGGTATCCAGCCGGGAGCCGGTATCGGTCTCGCACTGGTGCAGGATATCTGTGCCTGGCATGGGGCAACCATGCACCTGGATCGCAGTCCGCTCCTGGGCGGACTGCGGGTGACCATATTATTTAAAACTCACGCAGGTTAGCCGATTTGTACCGGGTTAAGGGCGTGCGCAGTCGCTGCGCCAGGATCACCCCGCCCAGCGTCAGCCCCCCGCCGATCCAGTGATAGCTGTGCAGCTGCTCATGAAGAAACAGCACGGCGATAAGCGCCGTAAACAGCGGCGTCAGATTCATAAAGATGCTGGTGGTGCTCGCGCCGAGGCGCTGTACCCCGTGGATCCACAAAAATGGCGCGATAAGGGAGGCGAACAGGCCAGCAAACATCACCAGCGGCAGGTTATGCCGGTCAAGCGAGACATCAGGTGCCAGCAGAAAGCCGGGCAGCAACATCAGGACACCTGCCAGAATCTGTACATACAGGCTGTGCCAGATGGGCAGCGGCAGCGCCCAGCGCTTAGTCAGCACGCCGTAAAGGGCATAGGCGGTGGAAGCCGCCAGCATCATCAGCTCCCCTTTACCCAGTCCGTGATGCAGCAGCTGCATCACGTTGCCCTCACTGACCAGCCACACCAGACCGCCAAAGGAGAGGATGCTGCCGAACAGGATGCCGGATGTCGGCGCAATACGCAGGATCACCACGCTCAGCAGCACGGTAAGCAGCGGGATCAGCGCGCCGATGATCCCCATAAAGAGAGCGCTGACACTGTGCGCCGCATAATAGGCGAGGCTCTGGTAGAGCACCATGCCAAGCAGACCGAGTATCGCCAGCCGCCAGAGATGGGGCTTAATCGCCTGACGGGCGCGCCACACACCGGGCAGCACAAACGGCGTCAGCACCAGCAGCGCCAGCAGCCAGCGATAAAATGAGATGGCTGCCGGATCGATCGCGCTGGCCGACAGTTTGCTGACGATCGCGTTGATCGACCAGATCATCACCGCACCGAGCGGATAGAGAAAAAACATACGGACTCTCCTGAATCATAATGCGACGCAGTGTACGCTTGTCCGGTTTTATCCAGATAGTTAATATCGGACAAAAATTTTAACAGAGCGGACAGAATGACTCTGAAAGTGACCTACCAGCCGCCCGCCGACGTCTCGCAGCTGCGCTACTTTATGCGCTATGAACAGGCCAATGCCCGCACGGAATATCTGCCGCATGCCCATGCCTGGGGCCAGCTGATTCTGGTAAAGAGTTACGTGCTGGA
>Ga0058692_1001086_pt1 | contig 10582 bp, 10 predicted proteins | sample AgamicAtAmrz_FD_55216 | JGI IMG/M metagenome (GOLD analysis project Ga0058692, IMG submission 55216) | Agave microbial communities from Guanajuato, Mexico - At.Am.rz | ecosystem: Host-associated > Plants > Roots > Rhizosphere | place: Guanajato, Mexico | collected 2012-06-07 | reverse complement strand
CACCCGGCAAGCAATGCCTGATGGCGGCTTCGCCTTATAAGGCCTACGTGGTGTTGTAGGCCGGGTAAGCGCAGCACCACCCGGCAAGCAATGCCTGATGGCGGCTTCGCCTTATCAGGCCTACGGAGTGTGTCACTCAAATCTTCTGCAAAAAGGCCAGCAGATCGTTGTTAAGCTGATCCTGGTGGGTGACGGCAAAGCCGTGCGGGCCATTGTCGTAAACCTTCAATTCGGCGCCGGGGATCATCTCGGATGAGAGCTTACCGGTCGCTTCGAACGGCACCACCTGGTCATTGCTGCCATGAATCACCAGCGTCGGCACATCTACTTTCTTAATGTCTTCGCGGAAGTCGGTTTCCGAAAACGCGGTGACGCAATCAATCGTCCCTTTCAGCGACGCCAGCAGGGCGATATTCAGGGTCTGCGTCAGTACGCCGTCAGACACTTTCTGCCCGGCGTTAAGCCCATAAAATGGGGTAGCGAAATCACTGATAAACTGCGCGCGATCTTTACGCAGACCCGCTTTGATCTCATCAAACACGCTCTTGTCGACGCCTTCTGGATGGTCGTCAGATTTGCCAAAAATAGGGGTGACGGCGCCCAACAGCGCCAGGCCTGCCACGCGCGAGGTGCCATAACGGCCAATGTAGCGCGCTACATCGCCACCACCCATGGAGAAGCCGACCAGCGTGACATCGTGCAGATCCAGCGCGGTGATCAGATCGTTGATGTCGGAGGCAAAAGTATCGTAGTCATAGCCGTTCCACGGCTGCTCAGAACGGCCAAAGCCGCGACGGTCAAAGGCAATAACCCGGTAACCGCGCTCGGCAAGGAAGTTGAGCTGGCTGTCCCACATATCACCATCCAGCGGCCAGCCGTGGCTGAACAGTACCGGTTTACCTGAACCCCAATCTTTGTAGTAGATCTGCGTTCCATCTTGCGTTTTGATAGTACTCATTGCCTTACCTCATCGTTGAGTGGTGACACATTCTTGCTGGTTATTCATTAATGTTCGTATCGCGGCAGATGCCCCTCGCGTTTCGAATCACTACCGTAAAACTGTAGCAGCCCATCGCGCGCGTGCAGAGCATGCGGATGGAATCGGAGAATACGTAAGGAGAGAGGATGGAGATCAGGCTGGCACAACCCAATGAGGCACCGGCTATCTGGCGCGTTCGCAATGAAGCGATCCGCCACGGCTGCAAAGGGGTTTATAGCGATGAGATTATTGCCGCCTGGACGCCAGAGACGATGCCGCAGGGGCAGGTAATGATGATTAACGACAACCCCTTTTATGTCGCGCTATCTGAACAGGGGCAGCCGGTAGCGACCGGCTTTCTCGATATTGCCACCGGCAGCATCGAGGCGATTTTTACCCTGCCGGAGTGGGAAGGCCACGGGCTGGCGACGCGCATTATGGATGCTCTGAAACAGGAGGCGCTTAGACGTGGCTTTAGCACTCTTCGGCTTGCGGCAACGCCCAATGCTTGCAGCTTCTATCAAAAACGTGGATTTACGGTAGTGCGGGCGAGCGTTTACCACTCGAAGCTGGCGGGAGCGGATCTGCGCTGTATTGATATGGTCTGTCACCTGAAGGAGCGTGATGATGAGTAACAAAGCCGCGGAGGGGATTCTTGCTCTCTATCAGCGCCATGCCGCAGCCTTTGCAGAGCAGCGCTCACGGGCGCTGTTTGAGAAAACGTGGCTGGAGAAGTTCGCGGCACGGTTACCGCCCCAGGGGCGAGTAGTGGATATCGGCTGCGGAAATGGTCAGCCCATCGCGGGCTGGCTGATTGCGCAGGGTTTTCAGTTAACAGGCGTCGATGGCGCGCCCGCGATGATCGATCGTGCCAGTGCGGATTTCCCGCAGCAACGCTGGCTGTTACAGGATATGCGCCAGCTGTCGCTGGGCGAAACCTTTGACGGGCTTATCGCCTGGGACAGCTTTTTTCATCTGACGCAAGACGATCAAAAGCAGATGTTCACCCGCTTTGAACAGCACAGCCATGCGGGCAGCGTCCTGATGTTTACCAGCGGGCCGGAAGAGGGCGAAGCACTCGGTCAGATGGAGGGCGAAACGCTCTATCACGCCAGCCTTGCGCCGCAGACGTATCGCAAGCTGCTGGGAGAGATTGGCTTTGAAGTGGTGGAGGTGGTGCTAAACGATCCGCACTGCACCGGGCATTCCGTCTGGCTGGCGCAGCGTCAGAAGTAAGTGGAAAAAAGGGGCGTTTCCGCCCCTGATAACGCTTATCTGATGATTTTTATGCTCTTCGACAGGGGTTCAATTACCGTCGAGACCATAATAAAGCAGATCGCGCAGAAGCCGGTCATTGCCATAAATACCGCGTCCCAGTTCCACGTATCGAGAATCACGCCGACCAACAGCGGCATGCACATCCCGCCGAGCTGCCCGCCCATATTGATAACGCTGTAGGCCACCGGATAGATCTCTTTACTGGCGCGGCCCATGGCGTAAACGGAGTAGGCCGAGTAGCCCAGCGACAGCATCAATCCAAGCATAAAGAGCATCAGCGAGAGGACTATTTTGCTCTCCGGCGCATAGACCAGCGAATACATGGTGAAGATAGTGGCACCGGCGCTTCGCTGATGCCCACCAGGCAGCGCAGCAGCTTCAACAACCAGACATTATTTACCACGCCCATCAAGCCGGTGAATATTGAGGTGAACAGCATGCCGAGGGCAAAAATATTGCGCATGCCATAGCGTTTAATTAAATAACCGGCGGGAATTTGAAAGAAGGCATAACCGGCAAAGAACAGGCTGATAAGCACACCTGCCATGGTGTTGGAGAGGTTAAATTCCTCCTGAATAAAAGGGATGGCAAAGCCAATATTGGCGCGATCCGCATTGGCGACGGTGTAGATGACAAAAATAAAGCTCATCACCCACCATCTGTAGTGCGTCATTTTAGGTCTGACTTTTTTGTTATCCATAATAGGTAATTCCGTAGGGTTTATTATTTTTTATCAGCGCAAAAATCAAATTCGCTGTAAGGACGCGCGCGGGAAAGGGCGCTTAATAGCTGTGGCTCAATGGTTTCCCGTATGCCTGAGGCAACGGTTAACAGTGCTTCGAGAGAGATACCGGTGTTGACGCCCATGCGGTTAAACATATTTACCGCGTCTTCCGTGGCGCAATTCCCGGCCGCACCGGGAGCGAAAGGACAACCGCCCAGCCCGCCCGCAGCCGTTTCGAAGCGCCTGATCCCGTTCTGATACCCCACCAACATATTGGCGAGCGCCATGCCGTGGGTGTTGTGCATATGCAGGGCGAAATCGACATCCGGGAAACGCAGCTGCACCGTTTGCAGCACCTGCGCGGTCTGGCGCGGGTTGGCAACGCCAATGGTGTCGCACAGGGTGACGCGGCGAATGCCCAGCTGATGGGCGGAGTCGATGATCTCCAGCAGGGTGTTGCTATCCGTTGCGCCAATAAAGGGGCAACCGAATGCTGTCGCCAGNGACAGCGTGATCGTTAACTCCGGCCAGCGGTGGCGAATCGCACAGAGATCCGCCAGCGACTCCTGATGGCTGCGATTGATATTGGCCCGGTTATGCGCCGGGCTGACCGATATCACATAGTTGATGTGCTTAATCTGATGCTCGTGCGCTAACTGCGCGCCTTTACTGTTAGGCACTAATACCCAGGGCGTTATCTGCGGATGTTTAGCCAGCACATGCGCAATAACGTCAGCGGCATCTGCCATTTGCGGGATCGCTTTTGGGCTGACCAGCGACGTTATTTCAAGCTGGGTTAAACCCGCGTCAACGAGTTTGTCGATGATCAGCGTTTTTAAATCGGTGTCGATAAACGATTTAATATTCTGAAAACCATCGCGTGGGCCTACTTCGGTAATCTGAATAGCTGTTGGCATCGTTATCTCCTTATAAAACGCCTGTCTGAATAAGTTCTGCGATTTTTTCGTCGGAGTAGCCCAGCAGCTCTTTTAATACTTCGTGGTTGTGCTGGCCGAGAGTCGGGGCAGGGAAGCGAATCGAGGCTTTCTTATTGGTGAATTTGACCTGGTTTCCGGTCATGGTGATTTTTCCGGCGACCGGATGGTCAATATCGACGAACATCTCGCGCGCTTTGGCAATATGCGGATCTTGCGTGACGCGATCGATGGTATTGATCGGCGCGGCGGGGATACCGGCTTCCAGCAGGCGCTCGACAATGCGATCAATAGGCAGCGTGCGCGTCCAGGCCTCAATAATTGTTTTTAGCTCCGCGTGATGAGTGACGCGATCTATATTGGTGCGGAATTGTTCATCTTCCAGCGTCGGAATATTGAGCGTCTGTTTTAGCAGGCCATAGAGCTTGTCGTTGCCGCAGGCGATGATGACGTAGCCATCTTGCGCTTCGAAGGAGTCGTAGGGGTAGATGGCTTCATAACGGTTGCCGATACGCGTCGGAATACGCCCGGTATTCAGGTAGATGATATTGATGATCTCAAGGGAAGAGACCATCGAGTCAACCAGCGCAATATCGACTTTATCGCCGACCCCGGTTTTCAGGCGGTTCGCATAGGCCGCCAGCACGCCGATGGCGCAGCTCATGCCGCCGACGACATCCGCAATCGCCGTGCCGGTACGGGTTGGGGGTGTGTCTTGCCAGCCGGTGGTGCTCATTAGGCCGCTCATTGCCTGGCCGATAATGTCGTAACCCGCGCGCCTGGAGTAGGGACCGGTATGACCAAACCCAGAGACTGCGCCATAAATGATCGCCGGGTTAACTTTGCGCAAATCTTCGTAACCGAGACCCAGCTTTTCCATTACGCCGGGGCGATAATTCTCAAGCACAATATCGCTATTGCGCACCATCTCAAGAAAAATAGTACGGCCTTCCTCTGATTTTAAATTAAGTGTGATGCCGCGCTTATTTCTGTTTAAGTTCATAAAATAGGCGCTTTCGCCATTTATTTGCGGTGCATTAGCGCGTGAATCATCGCCTCTGCCTGGTAATTCAACTTTAATCACATCGGCACCAAAGTCCGCCAGCATCATACCGCAATAGGGACCGGCTAATACGCGCGTTAAATCGAGAACCCGCACGCCGGATAATACGCCTGACTGATGACTCATAAATTATTCCTTTAACGTTAACACTGAATATGTGGGCATTTATTGCACCCGTTAAAGAGTAATCAAGATGTGTGCCAGAAATGTTGTGCGTTGGTTTAATATATAACTGACTGATAATTGTGTCTTTTTGTGATTATTAATGATCTGTATGGGGTAATGAGTTCATAGCAATTGTGTTAGCGATTTCAAATATGTTATTCAGTTAATAAGATAACAACAAAGCAGATCGGAAATATGAAACATAAATCATTGCCCAACCTGGCCTTAATTACGCCTTATCCTTATTTAGCGAATGTCGTAATTGCGCAGTGCACCGGATTGTTTAATTGTCATGTTTATCATGGCAGCCTGGAAAAAGCGGCGACTATCGCACGCACGCTTGATAGAGAGTATTACGATGTGATCCTGAGCCGGGGCGGAACCGCAGAGTATATTGCCCGCGCGACGGATATTCCTGTCGTTACTATTCAAATGTCGATTTCTGATTTACTGAAAGCATTAATTCCAGTCCGGGATTGTCAGCGACCGATTGCCTTTTTCAATTACCAGCGCTATTTACCCGATGTTGTGTTGCTGGCCTCCTCCCTGAATATCGTTATTGATGAGTTTGTCTTTATTTCTCATGAGGATATGACATCACAACTGGAGCAGTGTTATGCCAGGCACTACACGATTGTAGCGGGCGGTTGCCCGGTAACCGAAACGGCACGGCACTATCAGATGCAGGGCATTTTGATTGAAAACGGCGTGGAATCAGTTAACAGCGCGCTGCGAGAGGCGCTGGCCATCGTTGAGACGACCAAACGCAAAATGCTGGATATGACGCGGCTGGAGATCATTTTGTCCTCTATCACCGAGGGAATTATCGTCACCAATGAAAATAATGACATTCAGCTATTCAATAAAGCGGCTGAAAACATCATTGGGATAACCGCTCCGCAGGCGCTGGGAAAACAGATTGATGCCATTATTAAAAACACGCGCATTAATCAGGTGTTGTTATCGAAGTCGCCGGAGATCCGCGAACTACAGGAGCTGGAAAACACCTCGATCATAACCAGCCGCGTACCGATGTTTATGGGGAAAGACTGCATTGGCGTGGTCTGCTCATTTACCGATACGCCGCAGATCCAGAAAGTTGAGCGCATTATTCGCGGCAAATTACAGAAGAAGGGCTTTCATGCCCGCTATACCTTCGATCATATCCTGACTGGCGACAGTGCAATGCAGGCGGTGAAAAAGCTGGCGCAGGTGTATGCGCAAACCGATTCGCCGGTGATGATCTATGGCGAATCCGGCACCGGCAAAGAGCTGTTTGCCCAAAGTATTCATAACCACAGTAACCGCAAAAGCGGCCCGTTTGTGGCAATCAACTGCGCCGCCATTCCGGAGAGTTTACTGGAGAGCGAACTGTTTGGTTATGAAGGCGGCTCATTCACCGGCGCAAAGCGGGAAGGGAAGGAGGGTTTGATTGAGCTGGCGCATCAGGGCACGCTTTTTCTCGACGAGATTGGCGAGCTGCCGCTGCCGATCCAGAGCCGGCTGCTGCGCGTTCTTCAGGAGTATGAAATCATGCATATCGGCGGGAAAGATATTATTCCCGTTGATGTGAGAATTATTGGTGCGACCAATCGCGCACTNTCCAGCATGGCCGGGGAGGGAAGTTTTCGCCGCGATCTCTTTTACCGGCTCAATGTTTTACCTTTGACCGTGCCGCCGCTGCGCGAGCGCGCAGGTGATTTTCGTTATCTGGCGAGTAAGTTTTTGTGTGACGCGGCGGCAGAACATCTGCTCGGGCAGTTTATCGATTTTTTCGCGGCTTACTCCTGGCCGGGCAACGTGCGCGAGATGCGCTTTATCATTGAGCGGCTGGCGCTGCTCTCCGTCGGATTTCCGCATTACTCATTGCCGGAGATGCTCTCGCTTACCGGCTCGGCTTTTTCCGCTGCGCCAGTGCTGCAACCCAACGCATCGTTGCATGTCGATCTGACAAAAGGCTCACTGAAAGAGATCACCAAAGATGTGGAGCGCCAGGTGGTACGGTTTTATCTTGACCGGTATCAGCAGAATCAGGAGCAAGCCGCGTCTACGCTGGGCATCAGTAAAATGAGTTTATGGCGAAAGCTGAAGGAGATTAACCATTAATCTGGCGGATGGTTGCGCGTGGTGGGGATCGCTTATCAAGCACAAGCGCCGCATACACGCGGCGCTGGGCTTGCGATTAACGCTTACGTTTGCTTATCGCCATAACGATAAAAACAACTAATGCTGCACCGCACAAGAATCCTAAAGTATGCATCTCTTCCTCTCACCTCTCCATTACGCTTTTTGCAGGCAAGCAGCGGAGTATAGCCACTGTTGCTTTGAGATTATACCTGGCCTCCCATAATTAGGGGGGCAGCCCTATTTATGTTCTTTGACCGGAAATGACGCGCCATAATTAAACCCACAAGGTTAAGTTATCAGCAGAGATATTTCTTTCTATAGTGATTTACCCAGACAAAAGGAGAGGTCATGTTTGTTTTATTGCATAAATTGTCGCGTCAGATACCCGCACTTATTCTTTTCTGGTGCATTAACTGGTTCATTACACTTATTCTGCTCTCCATCGCCAATAAAACTCATCACCCGTCACTCGTCGGCGCGGCGGTCTGGTTCAATATGCTGTGGGTCTGTGCGTATATCACCGAATACAAGGGGAGCGCACTGTTTCATGCGCAGGAGAGCAAACGTCTGAAGCGCTTTTTGCCGCGCCAGCAACACAGCAAAGTGAAAGTGCTTGTGTCGATGGCGCGAACCACAACGTTATTGTTCTCGGCAAGCTTTCTGCTGGCGATCGCCCATGCCAGCGCCATTGTTGTCTGGTTTCTGATTGCACTTTGCTGCGCGCTGGGTATCGCTTGTCTGGTACGTTTCTATTTGCTCTGCACATCGGTATTGTCAAAACAGGCCGCCTCGCTGCTCGGTAAACTCTGGCCGTTGGTGCTCGCGCTGGTACTTTTTTTCGCCAAAATGTTTGCCAGCGCTATTTTACTTGAGTCCTGGGATGTTTCCGCCGCGCAAATGCCTTATACCACCTGGTGCCTGACGCTGTTTATGGCGGCCTTTATCGCTTTCAACATCGCCTATTTTTTAGTTATGGTTATTTCAGGGGTGATGGAAATCAGCGTGCTGCGACGTAAAAAGCGTGTCGCACTGCCGATGAGCAGCCAGATATTTTTGGTGGTTGCCTTTGCCTGCGTCATGCCAGGATTAATGATGGCGAATATCCGTACTCTTGGTGGTGCGCTGGTCAATAACTTTTATCAATTCGACACGCGCAGCACATTTCGCTGCGGCGATCGTTATCAGACGATTGATGAGCTTGGCGAAAAAGCACGTTATTTAGCGGTGGGTATAAATCAGTACCGTGGTTTTTATCTTAAGAACGGCGATTTACACGGCGTGGTGGTGAAATGCACCACTGGAGATAAATTTATCCGGTATCAGATTTTGGGGCGCGAGGATCTGCCAGAAAACCCGGCTGCAAAAGAGAAGGGCGATAAGCCCGCTCATTAAGACGAAAAGGCGCTGCGGGATCGCAATCCCGCAGCCGCTTTGTTAGCGCTGTTTTTCAGCTCTGGTGTGGTAGAAATAGATGTAAGCCAGGCCCAGCGGCGCAATAAAGATGGATAAGAACCAGCAAACCAGCATGGTCATCATTTTCACCATCAGCATCAGGAGTGCGTTAACGAAAAAGACATTTTGACCCATGATGAATCCAACGATTGTCTCATAGACAAAGCGGGAATAGGGGTAGAGGAATGCATTGATAACAAAGACAATCATATTTCCCGTTTTGTACCCATGCGGGTTGTGCAGGGAGAAATAGATGAATATCGCGGAGATCAAGGCACCAAAAATAAAATGACGAATGTAATAACTGGCTTTTAAACCGCCCAGCGTTTTACGAAAAAAATCCATAATTAACTAACCCCTTTTTGTTTTGCGATGATTAATACGCCTTCCGTATAAGAATAACCGTATCCGTAGCCATATCCGCCTTTACCCGTTCCGTTAGTAATTGAGCCGGAATCATATTTGAACCCCCAGTTGCCGGAGGTGACAGGCGTGATGCTAATAGCTTCAAATCCGTCAGCATTAAGTTGTGCGACCGCAGTTGAAACATCATTGTTCAACCTCTCACCATCAATCTGACAGTCTGACCATCCTTCCTGGATGACTTCTTTTTTGCGAATTTTTTCTTCGAAATCAATGAACCCCAGAAAACGCCTGGTGTTTCCCGTGGGCACTTTGACAGTGATCTCTTTGTAAATGGGCTGGAAGTAGCTTGGCACGTATACCGTTTTGTTCATGAGTTATCCTTTCATCACTTGCAAAATCGCCAATCGAGAACCATGCAGCCCAGGTCAACTGTACGATACTCATNCATGTACAAGATGGTTGGCGGTTGAGCTGCGGATCTGAGGCGTTTTCGAAAGCACATAGCACTTTTACCTAAAACAATCAGAAGCTTATTTTTGCGTATGCCTTTATATCAAAATATCAGGCGTAAGAATATTAAAGAAGAATTATCGCGAAGCGAAAGAAGTCGGACAATGGCAGACGATTTTAAACTGGAGCAGATCATGAACGATGACCAAAAGTTATGCGCGAAGCTCAGCGAACTTGAAAAGCAGCTGCATTGCTTACAGACACGTAATCAACACCGGGTTGTCGATGGATTATTGCATGAAGCGTTTTTTGAGATTGGTCGCTCAGGAAGACGTTACGACAGAGCGCAGGTTATTGACGCGCTGATCAACGACGCGCCGGAAGATGAAATCCACGCGGAGGATTTCGCAGTCACGAAGTTGAGCAAAGGATGTGCGTTACTGACATATCGCAGTTTTACCTTTGATGCGCAAGGCAAGATCGCCAGGCCAACGCTGCGCGCATCAATATGGATAAAAACAGGAGAAGCGTGGCAAATGCAGTTTCATCAGGGTACGCCAGAGGCATGTTGAGCAGCGCGATTGAGCAAGCCCCGGTTATGGCCGGGGAATGCTGGAATGGGCTTTTAGTTCCTTTGGTGCGTATAATGTATATTATGTTAAATGACATATTTGGTTATCCATCCAGACTCTCTGTTGCCTCAGCCTTCGCGCCCCGGCCGTGTTATTCCCTGCTCTGCTCATACTTCCAGTCAAACCTCATATCAGCCGACTGGTTATGCGCTCCATGCTCCATTGCGATCAAAGCGGCTTCTCTTTGCAGAAACCGCTTCACCGTTATCACCATAAAAAAAGCCGGGAGAATCCCCGGCTCTTTTATGCGTATCGTCAGAGAATGCCCATCTTCCTGGTCTCATCGATCCATGGCCTGAACTCTTCCAACAAGTTGTCATAGAGTTTTTCGTCACTCATGGTGCCGAAATCATCCATCGCAAAGAAATCGGTGTTATCTACCCGGCGATCGGTAAAGTCATCCAGATTTTC
>Ga0058692_1001085_pt1 | contig 10582 bp, 9 predicted proteins | sample AgamicAtAmrz_FD_55216 | JGI IMG/M metagenome (GOLD analysis project Ga0058692, IMG submission 55216) | Agave microbial communities from Guanajuato, Mexico - At.Am.rz | ecosystem: Host-associated > Plants > Roots > Rhizosphere | place: Guanajato, Mexico | collected 2012-06-07 | reverse complement strand
TGCCTTGTAATTCATAGCGTTACAGGCAGTATTTCAAAATCATTCGAAATTAGCTCGAAATTATAGCCCACTCACAGCCCCTTGTGTCACGATATTTCTCGCTGTTCTCCGTAGACGCCTGTCCCGAAGAATGCGCCGCGGACTCGCGGGGGCTCAAAATTTCAGCATTCGTCCAGTATATCACCCGGCAACAGGTTCACCTCATCCAACCAGCGAGGAAGCGCGATCCCGCGAGGGTATTCACGCTTTCCTGAGGCTGTCGATGAAGCGCGCGATGACGATAAATAAAACCGGTACGAAGAAAATGGCGAGAAGCGTACCGCTAATCATGCCGCCAAATACGCCGGTACCGATGGCATGCTGCGTACTGTCGCTCGCACCACGGGCCAGCATCAACGGAACAACCCCTAAGGTGAAGGCTAACGACGTCATCAGAATAGGGCGCAGGCGTTGGCCGGCGGCATGAATGGTTGCCGCCAGCAGGGGCTGCCCCTGGCGATGGAGTTGCCTGGCAAATTCAACAATCAGAATGGCGTTCTTGGCCGACAGGCCGATAAGCGTAATCAGGCCGACCTTGAAGAAAACGTCATTCGTCATGCCGGCAACGGACACCGCGATTACCGCGCCGATAAGACCCAGCGGAACGACCAGCATGACCGCAAATGGAATAGACCAGCTCTCATACAGGGCGGCCAGCACCATAAACACGACCAGTATCGACAGGACGATAAGGCCCGGAAGCTGAGATTCCGATTTTCTCTCCTGCAATGAACTCCCAGCCCACTCGCCAGCCATGCCCTGAGGCAGACTCATGGACACGTCCTCCATAACCTTCATTGCGGTGCCGCTGGGCTCTCCCGGCGCCGCATTTCCGGTAATGCGAATAGCCGAATATCCCTGATAACGCGTCAACTGCTGGGGCGCAACGTTCCAGGAAAGCGTGGCAAACGTCGATACCGGCACCATCTGTCCCATCCGGTTTTTCACTGATAATGTCAGTATCTGCTCAGGCTGCATTCGGTAGGGCGCATCGGCCTGAATGATCACCTGCTGAACGCGGCCGTTGTTCGTATAGTCGTTGACGTAATTTGAGCCCAGGGTGACGGAGAGCGTCTGGTTGATTTCATCAAATGAGACGCCCATTGCTTCCGCCTTTTCTCTGTCCACCTGGAGCGCAAGGCTTGTTCCTTCCGGCAGACCGTCTATATACACGTCACTCAGTTCAGGACGCTGATTGGCCTGCAGGACCAGAGCGTCGGCAGCGCGCTTTAACGCCTCGTAGCCCAGTCCCGCTCTGTCCTGCACGTACCAGGTGAAGCCCGACGAGGTGCCCATATCCGAAATGGCCGGCGGGAGCAGGCTCATCGTGACGGCATCAGAGACGTTCGCCATGCTGGCCTGTATATGGTCGGCTTCACCCTGAGCCGTCGAACCCTGCCGATTTTTCCAGTCCTTCAGCGTGGTGAAGGCCATAGCCGAGTTTGGTCCTGAACCTGAAAATCCAAACCCCAGGATCATAATGTTGCTTTCAATATCCGGCCGGGCCGCAATTTCCTCTTCAAATTTTTTAACCACGTTGAGGGTACGCTGCATCGTGGCATCAGAAGGCAGCTGGATTGAGGACATAAAGTAGCCCTGATCTTCATCCGGCAGAAAAGAAGACGGTAGCGAAGACAATCCCAGAAACAGCGCAGCACAAAGCGCAGCGTACAGGAGCAGCATACGCCCGGTTCGCTTCAGAACGGCACCAAGCCCGGCTTCGTAACTGGCGGTGAGCGAACGAAAGCGCGCGTTAAACCCGACCGCGAACCTTCCGCCTCTCTTTCCTGGCTTATGCGGCTTGAGTAACGTTGCGCACAGGGCAGGCGTCAGCGTCAGGGCAAGAAACGCGGACAGCAGTATGGAGACCGCCATGGAAATACAAAATTGTCGGTAGATAATCCCGACGGATCCTTCCGCAAACCCCATGGGGATAAAGACGGCGGTCAGCACCAGCGTGATGCCAATAATCGCCGGGGTGATTTCCTGCATGGCTTGCCGCGTGGCGTCACGCGGGGACAGGCTTTTTTCCTCCATCAGTCGTTCAACGTTCTCCACGACCACGATGGCATCATCAACGATAATGCCTATCGCCAGCACCATGCCGAACATCGTCAGAATATTGATGGAGTAGCCGCTCAATAGCATCACGGTGAAAGTGCCAAGAAGTGCGACGGGAGCAACAATCGCCGGGATAAGCGTACAGCGTATCTTGTGCAGAAACAGCAGCATAACCAGGAAGACGAGGACCATCGCTTCTACAAATGTCTGAACGACCTTCATGATAGAAAGTTTCACAAACGGCGCGGTGTCGAAGGGGATCGTAAACGCCATTCCTTCGGGTAACACCCGGGAAAGTTCGTCGATGCGCGCCCGTACGCCGGAAGCCGTGCTCATCGCATTCGCGCCAGGCGAGAGCTGGATTGCTGCCGCAGTTGCGGGCACGCCATTTTCACGGATACCAAAGGCGTAGCTTTGCAGGCCAGATTCAATCCGCGCAATGTCGGACAGTTTCAGGCGGGCACCGGATGCGTCAGATTTCAGGGTGATATTCCTGAACGCCTCTACCGAGGAGAGCTGTCCCTTCACGGTGATGGGATACGTCACCCCTTGTCCTGCAGAGGCTGGCTCATCTCCCGTTTTGCCGGGCGAAACAAGGGCATTTTGCTGGCCAACGGCGGTAAGAACATCGCTTACCGAAAGCCCGTAGCCGTGGAGCTTCATGGGATCTAACCAGATGCGCAGCGCTTTTTCACCGCCAAACAGCTGAACTTTCCCTACGCCGGGCACGCGACGAAGCTCGTCACTGACGTTTCTGGCAAAATAGTCGCTTAAATCGGCTTCCTCAAATTGACCCGTCGCGGACTTCAGCCCCACCATCATTAAAAAGCCAGAGTTAGCGGCCTCGACGTTGATGCCGTTTTGCCTTACCGCCTGAGGCAGACGAGGCTCGACGATCTTAATCTGATTCTGCAGATCCATCTGCGCCAGCTTGATGTCCGTGCCCGGTTTAAAGGTGACGGTAATCGATGCCGAACCGGTTGTGTCACTGGATGATTCAAAGTAGAGCAAATTATCTACGCCAGAGATTTCGCGCTCGATTAACGACACCACCGACGTGTTCATGATATCGGGGCTGGCCCCGGGGTAACTGACGGAAATAATGATTCCAGGCGGCGCCACCGCCGGATACTGCGCAACCGGCAAACGGGGAATAGACAGGAGCCCTGCCAGAACGATAAAAAGCGCCACTACCCAGGCGAAAACGGGGCGTTCAATAAAAAAATGCGGCATTAAATTAACGTCCGGTTACGTGAATTTCATCATCAGTGGATACGCGCTTGCCGATATCCCTGAGCTGTGAAAATTTCTCAAGAAGCTGCGGCGCGTCATCGAGGCTCGTCGCGAACATCCACATATAGGTCATCACCGAGTAAATATGTCCGGCGGTAATGCCGGTTGAGCGCGTCATCCAGACGATGGTCAGCGTAAAAAGCGCGGCAACAAGCACGCCGACCCACAAATAGCCCCACGCCTCGCGGTCAGATAATGCGATACGCAAACGCGCCAGCGTGGAGTAATGGCGGTGAAGGGTAGCCGTGCCCGCCTTATGAACATAATCCACTTCTTTTTCCAGCCGATTATTCAGGCGCATGAACAGCCATTCATTTTTACGGGCATATCCTGAGACAAATCCGAGCAGGATAAATACAATCGCAAAGCACATGACGCCGGCCCAAAATTCAATAAACAGCAACATGATTGCGGCACCAAAAAGTGAGCTCAGCGAGGTAATAAGCAGGGGAAGGTGCATTTCAAAGAAATCCACATATTCGCGCGAGAGCGTTACCCTGGCGGCGATCGCCGAATGGTTAAGCTGATATTTGCGCTGTGCCAGGACGACGGAAACCGCGAGTCCGGCATAAATGCGTGCAAACGTGCGCGTGTCTACGCTTCGTCTGGCTGCTCCGATGAACCACATGCAAAGTACCATCAGGCCATACAGCGCGGCGTTAAGCGTTTCACCGGCGAGGATGGCATTTATCGCGATGCCAGCCAGAACGGGATAAAGTAAAAACGTCACGTTTTCGGCCACCACCAGGAAAAAAGTGACAACCAGTTTTTTCCGGTGCCGTATCGCGAGTTTTTTTAGCGAGTGCATCACTCCGGCAGGTTCAGAAGAACGAAGATTATTACGGTTCATCATTATGGATAAGTTTTATCAGATTCTTAGGTGAGTTATTTTTGTGCAAAATAGCGTGAGGGAGAGTCTACCGCGCGCCTGTTTAGCGGAAATGGGCGGTTTGTGGAGGCTATGTGGAGCAACGGCTCAAATCATTCTCATAATAAGGTACAGCGGGGCTCCACCAAAAAAAATGATCAAATAACACTCGTAGTAAAAGACCAGATCCTCGATATCGGGCATCGCGTTTAACAGCACGGTGAACGTAATAATGAGATAAACAAAAATCACCAACAGCCAGAAGGCGACGACGAGTAGCTCAGTCAACGCGCCGGCTTTATTCTGGATTATCAGAGAGACAACCGACAATGCGATGCAGCCATAGATAATGGGTGAAGAGAGCAGCGTAGAGGCGACTTTTTCATCCATTTTGTGTACCAGCATCAGCCAGGTATAAAGTAATCCCCAGGACAGCAGCAGGAACAGGGAATATATGCCCAGCTTTTTAGGGGAGAAATATTTAGAAAGTTCCATGTTCATTATTTCAGCCAACTTCATAAAGTCTTTAAGTAACAGGGATAATGTGCAACGTTAAATGTAAAAAGAGTTTTGTCTCAATAGCGATTTTGAACGGGCATTGTCGAGTCATTATTGACGGAATGTGTAGGCTATATGGAGAAATAACCGGGCAGGTAAATCAGCCGGGAAATTTTCTTAGCTACGGCACTTTTTCCCGAAGGCTGTGTCTTATTGTGCTAAAGATATCTGATAGCGAGCTCAAAGGGATTTCACCCGCGGAGATAAAATGCACAAAAATACGCTGATCCTTGTTGTTGAAGATGAAGACGAAATTGCCGATATACTGATGAGCTACCTGGAGCGTTCGGGAATGAAAACGCTCCGAGCCAGGCAGGGCGAACAGGCCATAGCGCTCAATCGCCTCCATAAACCGGATCTCATATTGCTGGACATTCACCTGCCCGTATGTGACGGCTGGAGCGTACTTACCACGCTTCGTCAGGAAAGCGCTGTCCCCGTCATCATGGTTTCCGCTCTCGATCAGGATGTCGATAAGCTCATGGGGCTGAGGCTGGGCGCGGATGATTACGTGATCAAACCCTTCAACCCTTCTGAAGTTGTCGCCCGGGTTGAGGCGGTGCTGCGCAGGACAAAACCCGCGCTTCAGCAGGCGGGTTCCCAGCCGCTCAGAACGCCATTTATTACGGTCTATCCGGATGACTTCTACGTGGAAGTCACCGTGGGCGCAGAGGTTGTCTCCCCGGTATTAACGACGACCGAATTTAAATTGCTCACATACCTGGTGAGATATCCGCGAAAGGTCTGCTCCCGCGAAGAGCTGCTCAACGCGTGTCTGCCGGAAGGGGATACGCTCGACAGAACGGTCGACAGCCACATGAGCAAGTTGCGTAAAAAACTGGAGCTTGCCGGCCTCTATGGTGTTCCCGAGAGCATCAGAGGCATGGGCTACCGGCTTGGGGAAAAGAAATGAACAAAGAGTCTGTCCTGAGCCGTCAGATCTTAACGTATATGCTGTTGCTGACGTTTACGATCATTGCCATCGCCATACTCGGCTCCTGGTTTTTTTACTCCTTTATTCTGGATCACCTCCCGGGCGGCCCTGCTGCGGGCGATGACGAGCAGATGACGATGTGGGACTGGGTATGGATTGGGACCGCGACAACGATCAGTATGATTATCGCGCTCTTTTTCACGGTCAAACTGTCATCGCGGATCCTCACCCCGCTAAACGCGGTAGCGTCCAGCCTGAAAAAGATTTCTCAGGGCGATCTGGACGCCCGGGCATTCTGCGCCAGTTCCCGGCTGGGTGAGATCAATCACCTGGTGACGGATTTCAATGAAATGGCGGAAAAATTACAGACGCTGGATATTCAGAGGAAATCCTGGAATGCCGCTATCGCGCATGAGCTGAGAACCCCGGTCACGATCTTACGCGGACGGCTTCAGGGGTTGGTTGACGGCGTTTTTACCCCGGATCCGGTGCTGTTTAATAATCTTCTCAAACAGACGGAAGGGTTAACCCGCCTGATTGAAGATCTCCGGGTTATCAGTTCGGATGGCGGGGCGGGATACACGTTATGCCAGTCAAGAACGGATCTAAAAGGGACAATACAGAACGCACTCGATACGTTCATGCCCGAGTTCAGCCGTAAGGCGTTTACCGTCAATACAGACCTGAGGGAGCAGCAGTGCATATTCGATCCATTACGCATCAATCAGTGTCTGACCGTTTTATTTGATAATGCCTTACACTATTCAACCTCGCGCACGCTCATCGTGAAAAATGGCGTTTCTGATAAAGGCAATTTTATCCTTATTCAGGACGGGGGACCGGGCATCCCCAGAGAGTTTCATGATTTCCTGTTTCAGCCCTTTCAGCGCGATAATGGCGCCAGACATGTGAACCCGGAAGGCTGTGGTTTGGGCTTGTCGGTGGTAAAAGCCATCATGCTGGCTCATGGTGGCGATGTTACCTATACCCTATCGACGCAAAACCACTCGATATTTAAACTCACCTGGCCCGACTCGTGAGCTTCAGCGGCAGGTCAAATGTGCCTGCCGGCGATAAATGCCATATTTTTCCTAACTTAGCATCCCACTCCTGCGGGGTAATCGTCAGCTTACCGCGTCTCGGGCTTAAGGTTATTTCGCTGAAATAGATTTCATCTTTTTTTAGCATAAGGTCAACGCGGCAGTAGTCAATTCCATCCGCCAGCTCCTGGGAGGCCAACAAAGCCTGGCGGAACAAGAGCGGTTCGCCTGGTTCTGCTGAAGTATTTGGATATTCCATCCGGAAGGGTTGTAAGTTCCAGTACCTGTCATAAACGTTGATAAACCCTTTGCCGTTATCATCCGTAAAATCCGCTTCTACATAGTGGGCAACGCCGTGAAAACAATGGATCCTCAGCATTTCGGGCGTTGTATTCCTGTCAGCGTCGTCGAAGAGATCGACAAACGGCTCGCAAAGTATACTCGGCGTAATGTTTTTGTACTGCCATTCGCGCGTGGTGTAGTAAAGATTTTTCTTTAACGCGAGGCTCAGCTTTTTACACGCTTCTTTTTCATTAAATTGCGCTTTGTTTGTACACATTATTGTGCTGCCGCTGTCATGGTTGCACTTAAGGACGAATTTGTCAGGAAGAACTGAAAAATCAATCTGCGACGGCCTGGTATAAACGCCGATTAATGGCACCGTTTTCACGCGCGTTGTTCTGGAGGAAACGTATGCCCGAACGGCGAGTTTATCGGCAAGCATCGTGTAGAAGTTATTATGGTCATAGACCAGACGATGACATATTTTTTCACTCAACGTCGTGGGCGAGTTAATGTCAGGGGTTTCCCCGGTTGTTTTCTTAAGCCTCACGGTATGAAAATGCAGGTCCGTCATTAAAAATGAGCGGCATTTTCTGATGAGATACTCTGTGTATTTTAAAATGTAAGTGGCGGTGTTCATTTCTTCTCCTCCGTAATGTCCGGATATTCTGGAGAAGAACTGTTGATTGATATTGCTTAAAATATGGAGCAGGGATGGAGACGAAAAATTAAAGGATTAAATAGCGCACGCAGGCTATTTAATCCTTAATTTAGTGGGGCAATTTGTGTTGAGCGTCGCGCTTAGCGGTCCTTTCTCCACGCATCGGCGGTTAATGCTTCACCAAAATGACCGGCAATCAGCCGTTTTGTCAGCTCATGAAGCGGAGAGGCCATCACATCCGCCGTGCTGCCGCGCTCGACCACTTCGCCCTGGTGCATGACCATCACCTGATCGCTGATGTGCTTCATCATTCCCAGATGCTGGGTGACGTAGATATACGAGATCCCCTGTTTTTCCTGCAATTCCAGCATCAGGTTAATCAGCTGCGAGCGCATCGACATATCCAGCGAGGCAAGCGCTTCATCCGCAATGATCACTTTTGGCCGCAAAATCAACGCACGCGCCAGGCCCAGGCGCTGTTTCTGGCCTGGGGCCAGCATATGCGGGTAGTAGCTTTCGTGATCCGGTAACAGCCCAACCATACGCAGGGTTTCAAATACGCGCTTACGGCGCGCCTCCGGCTCCAGGTCGGTGTTCAGGCGCAGCGGAAAATCGAGGATCTGAGAGATGCGCTGGCGCGGGTTAAGCGAGGTCGAGGGATCCTGGAAAATCATGCGGATACGCTGGCTGCGGAAAGAGTAATCGCCGAACGTCAGAGGATGATCGTCAATCAACACTTCGCCTGCAGTCGGTTCAACCATGCCGGCGAGCATTTTCGCCAGGGTGGATTTCCCGGAACCGTTCTCGCCGATGATCGCCAGGGTCTGTTTTTCACGCAGCGTAAAGCTCAGCGGCTTCACCGCGTCGACAGTTTGACGATGAAACAGCCCTGTGCGGTAGCGAAAGGTCTTACTCAGGTTGCGAACTTCCAGTAAGGTTTCGACCATTTCACTCTCTCTCCATGTTCAGCGGGAAATGACAGGCGTACAGATGATTCTTGGCCCCGGTCAGGCGTGGCGTCTCGATACATTTACGCTGAGCATAGGGGCACCTTGGCCCCAGACGACAGCCTATCGGCAGGGATTCCAGCAGCGGAATCGCCCCCGGCAGGGTATTCAGGCGGCTCTTATGCGGCATCGCGCTGCCAAAATCCGGAATGGCGCGGATAAGCGCCTGCGTATACGGATGATGCGGCGCGCCGATCAGATCTTCACTCGGCGCGGTTTCGACCGTTTGCCCGCAGTACATGACGTCAATTTTATCCGCCCATTTGCTGAGCATTTGCAGGTCATGGCTGATCAGCAAAATGGTGGTGTTGTTATTCTGGTTGAGACGCGACAGCAGGCGGAAAATTTGCGCCTGCGTGGTGGGTTCCATCGCGTTGGTGGGCTCATCCGCAATCAGCAAACGCGGCTGATTTGCCAGCGCGATGGCAATCATCACTTTCTGACATTCGCCGTCGGTCAGCTCATAGGGGAAGCTGCGCATCGCATCTTTGTGATCTTTAATCCCAACGCGGTGTAAAAGCTCGATGACGCGGCGCTTGCGCCAGCCAACGCGTTGCCACCAGCGGCCTTTATAGGTCCAGCCGGGAATGTTCTGCATGAGCTGTTTACCCACGCGTTCGGACGGGTCGAGACAGGACTGCGGCTCCTGGAAAATCATCGAGACGTTATGCCCGACAAGCTTACGCCGCTCGCGGGGGGAGAGGCGCAGCAGATCGATATCGTCAAAACGCATACGGTCTGCCGTCACGCGCCAGTTGTCTTTCGCCACGCCGCAGATAGCCTTGGCAATCAGGCTTTTTCCCGAGCCGGATTCCCCCACCAGCCCGCGTATTTCACCCTCCGCAAGGGTGATGCTGATGCGATCGACGGCTTTAACCCAGCCTTCACCGGTTTTGAATTCGATGGTGAGGTTGCGAATATCAAGAAGCGGCATTATTGCACCCCCGCGTTAATTGCACGGCGAATACCGTCGCCCAGCAGGTTGATAAGCAGCACGCTCACCATAATGGCCGCACCCGGCAGCATGACCGTCCAGGGTGCCACGTAGATTAACTCCAGCGCGTCGCCGAGCATCGCACCCCATTCGGGCGACGGCAGCTGTGCACCGAGGTCGAGAAAGCCGAGCGCCGCGATGTCCAGGATCGCCATCGACAGGGCGCGGGTGATCTCAGTGACCAGCCCGGCGGCGATGTTGGGCAGTACGGCAAACCACAGAATGTTGAAGGTTGTCGCGCCGTCCAGACGCGCGGCAACGACGTACTCTTTTTCCAGTTCATCATGCACCATGCTGTAAACCGAGCGCACGATGCGGGGCAGGATAGCCAGCCATACGGCGAACATGGCATGCGACAGGTGCGGGCCGGCAAAGGCAACAACAATGATCGCCAGCAGCAGGGATGGAATCGACAGCAGCGTATCCAGAATGTGGTTAAGGACCGCCGAACGCAGGCCATGGGTGGATCCCGCAAAAATACCGAGCGCCAGCCCGCAGATCGTAGCCGCGAGCGTCACCACAAATGCGCCGCCCACCGTCGGGGCTGCACCGCTCAACAGGCGGCTCAACACGTCACGTCCGAGGTCGTCCGTTCCCAGGAAGAAAGAGACTTCACCGTAGCGCGACCAGGACGGCGGCAGCAGCTGATAGCCAAGGAACTGCTGGTCGATGCCGTACGGCGCGAACCACGAGCCAAAGACGCAAAGCAACACCAGGCCGGCGCAGCCGTAAAGGCCGATCATCGCCGTGGTGTCACCATAGAATTTACGCCACACGGTACGCAGCACGCCGGGCGTGCGCTTTTCACTGTATACGCTATCGTAAGGCATACCATTCCTTATGCT
>Ga0058692_1001083_pt1 | contig 10588 bp, 15 predicted proteins | sample AgamicAtAmrz_FD_55216 | JGI IMG/M metagenome (GOLD analysis project Ga0058692, IMG submission 55216) | Agave microbial communities from Guanajuato, Mexico - At.Am.rz | ecosystem: Host-associated > Plants > Roots > Rhizosphere | place: Guanajato, Mexico | collected 2012-06-07 | reverse complement strand
TACCGGGATGAGGAAGGGCGAACCCTGCTTCCCGATCCACCCACACTGGTGCTCAGCACCAAGCGGAAATGGCATGGCACGGTCAGGAAAAGCGACCGCATTCGTACCCATGATCTTGGCCGCTGGTTATCTGCGATAGAGAGGGTGAGGGGGCAGGCAGAACTGGAGCGTGATGACTTCGCTGCGACCATATGTGATGCCGTGGAGATGGCCACGTTCACGGGCCTGCGGAAGTCCGAAATATTCGGTCTCGCCTGGTCCTGCGTTAACCTGGGAGGCCGCTACTTCTGGATAGATACGACAAAAAACGGCGATCCGCTTGAACTGCCCATCACCCGCACCTTACTGGCTTTGTTCCGCCGACGCGCTGCGGCCCGCCGTGGGGAGCATCCTCTGGTCTTTCCGGGCATAAAGACCACCATCAAAGAATACCGCCATGTCACCGGGCGCATCAGCCGGTCAACAGTTCCTGAACCCAATCCGGACAACCTGCAGCCCATCCCGTTCAAGTGGCATGACGCGAGGCGAACTTACGGCACAGTGGCGGAGCTGGCCGGGGTGGGGAGCTATATCCTGAAGCGGCTGATGAACCACCGGACGCTGCGCAGTGCCGATGTCACGCAGGGGTATCTGCACTTTGGCGCGGATGAGCTGCAGGCGCCTGCAGCAAAAATTGAGCATGCCATCCTGAGCTACAGCGGGAGAGCAGATAAGCCCGATGGCCTGGATGCCCGGCTGAAAGAAGCGCTGGAACACCTCAGTGATGATGAGAAACGAAGACTGCTTTTCTCACTCTCAGAAAAGGTCAATGAGGTCAGAAAATGATTGATGACATCAAAGCGGAAATGACAAAAAAGCTGGAGGAACTGGCCAGGCAGGAGCCGGTGACAGGCTATATCAATATGTTTTACCTGGTGTTGTCCTTCAGTGATGCAGACCGCAAGGCGTATATCACTGAAATTTCAGATCCGCTCTGGTGTGCGGACCTTGTGAAAAACAACTTTGACCGCGCCCGGCTGGCCCTTCTCAAATCCTATCTGCTGCTTCTGCTTGAACAGCACTACCACACAGCCACTTCACTCCTTCCTGTCCTGAAGTCTTTCGACATGCTGGGACAGACCGATACCGCGTCGTTTGTAGATATCGCCATGAATAAGCTGCGTGAGTCTGAAGAGTTTCGTCGGGAAGTGTACTGCGGGCATAACAGCAGGAATGCATCAGGACGGCGTAATAAACATGCAGATGAGGTGATCGCGATAATGTCAGAAACCTGGCGCCATTATCCGCACACCCCTAAAAATGCCATGATCAAAAAGGTGTATGCCCACCTGAAGGGGCAGGTCAGTGAAGAGACGCTGGCGCGCTGGATCAAGGAGGAGAAGCTGGGGCCGGTTTCTAAAGTGCGCCCGTGTCCTCCTTTTCGTCTGGTCATACCCTCATAGCGCGTTATGACCCCCTTATAGCGCGTTATGATCCGATCATAGCGCGCTCTGAGACTATCCCCGGCCTATCCGACAATAGATATTCACCATCAGTTTTTAACTGCTAGCGATGGTGATAATCATGCAACACCCTGTCAGCCCGAAAATAACCTGCCGTCTGACCCGCTCTGAGGCTGCTCTCTATCTGGGGATTACACCGCAGACCCTCGCCAACTGGGCAAGTACCGGTAAGGTGCAGATCCCGCATTACAAAATTGGCCGCAAAGTTATCTATTTTCAGTCAGACCTGGACGCTTATCTGGCGTCCACGCGTCGTACGCAGACCGTGTGAGGTTACCCATGCTGATTCAGCAAACCTTCACATGCTTCTGGCGGGATGAGTTTGAGATGGCATTAGGGATTTACGCACTTGCTGATGTTTCCAGTCGTGGTCAACCTTTGGGTTCGATGCCCTGGCGCTCTAGTTTTTCTCGGCATGCTTCTTTAACCCAGGAGCTGAACTTACCAGGACCTGCGGCAGTATCGATTTGCTCCAAAAGGTCATCTTCGAACCGAATGTTTTTGGCTGTGCTGCTAGAGCGATCAAAATCGCGCTTAGTTTTTTTCTCTTGCATTGGTATATACCACTCATATATTGTTATTACAGATGGTATATACCATTGCTTTAGCAAACAAGCTTTAAAAACAGCGAAGCCCGCAGGTGCTACCAACACCGACGGGCCTCTTACCAAACCGTTAATCGAGGTAACAGTTATGGCTATGAACAAGCATACCCAAACTCGCCCTAAATATCAGTATCGCTTCCTCGCCGTTTCCTGTCAGGACCGGTCTGTTCCCCCGTTCCGTCTCTGCGTTGACGCCGGCTCAGAGCAGGAAGCCCGTCGCCTGCTGGCCCCTTACTTCATTCTTTCCTTCGCGGGCCAGCTTCCCTTTCAGGAGGCTCAAAATGCGTGAGCCCATGGATTTAGATCAGGCTGAATACCATGCCGAACTGGCCACCTCCCTGTATGAGGTGATTATGGATAAGGCCTGTGAGGAGTGTTCACCCCAGCTGCTGCATCTCATCAGTCTGGCCTGCGATATCAATTTTGAGGTCTACCGTGCGCTCAGGGCTGACGGAGGAAAGCAACATGATCAGTAACGTGAAGTTCAACGAACTGGCTGGCCGGGTTGAGGCGCTTACTGCGCGCGTCGGAGACCTGGAAGCCCGCCTGAATGCGCTGGTGGATTCGCAGGGAGGTACCATCCCGCCCGGTATGGCGCCGGTCAGCACGCTGGCCGCTGAGTTTGGTATTTCTACCAAAAAAGCCGAGGAACTGGCGCACAACGCGGGGGTGATGCTGGTGCGGCATAAAACCGGAGGCTATCTGGCCCCGGACGAGAAGTTTCGTGAAGCGGCACGGCTGGTACTGCGTGCAGCGAAGCGGAAGTACGGTTCGGCGTACTGGTATCACCCGCTGATTGGCAAGTTCCAGATGAGCGGAGGGATACCGAAATGAGCGTGACGGAAATGGAGACGGAGATCCTGTCTGACGCGCTGTTCACCTGCATTTACCTGTGGGTGAATGGCCATCCCCTGGATAAAAAAGCGGCCCGTGAGGCTGCTTCACGGCACCGGGATAAACATTCCTGCTACGGCCGGCTGGCACAAAAAATTAAAGACTTTGTGCCGGGCAGTGGCATGAGCTATGAGGCCCTGTGTGAGGCAGGCCTTTGTCAGACTGACGCGAAAAAGCAGCGCCAGAAGCGGGTAGACCTGATCGCCGGTTTTACGGGCGAGGAAACGGTTAAGGCACTGCTGTGTGATACGGCACGTATCAATCGACTCTTTAACGCCGGAGAGGAGCAGGGGAAAGCATCCCGCCAGGCGGGGCTTTCTCTTTCCCAGATGGGGCCCAGCCAGCGCGGCGAGGTGCTCCTTAATTATTATAACGGGCAGCTGGCGCTGGATGCTGACTCAGACGTGGTTCATCACTATAACGGCATCGTCTGGCAACCCCTGGGCGACCGGGAGCTGGCACGCCAGATGGCGGCTATTTTTATCGACAGCGAAACGGCGTATTCCATGCCGGCGATGAAGAATGCCGTCGATGCCATGAAGCTGAGCCTGCCGGTAATGGGAGCGCCGTCCCGCCATCTTGTCGGTTTCCGTAACGGGGTTTTTGACATCCGGCAGGGCATTTTTCGTCCGCACAATCCCGACGACTGGCTGCTTATCGCCAGTGACGTCACCTTCACGGCGGCAGTGCAGAACGAGACGCTGGCTGAGCATGCGCCTGTTTTTCAACAGTGGCTGAACGGGTGCGCCGGGCATCACCCGCGTAAGGCTGACCGGATACTGGCCGCTCTCTATATGGTGATGGCCAACCGTTATGACTGGCAGCTTTTCCTCGAAGTCACGGGGGCAGGGGGAAGCGGGAAAAGTGTGATGGCCGAAATCTGCACCATGCTGGCCGGCAAGGGCAACACCGTCTCAGCCAGCATGGCCGCGCTGGAGAACCCGCGTGAGCGCGCGCTCATCGTGGGGTACTCGCTCATCATCATGCCTGACATGACCCGCTATGCAGGTGACGGTGCCGGCATCAAGGCCATTACCGGCGGGGACAAGGTGGCGATTGATCCCAAGCATAAGGCGCCGTACTCCACGCGCATCCCGGCCGTCATTCTGGCCGTCAACAATAACGCCATGTCTTTCAGCGATCGCAGCGGGGGCATATCGCGGCGGCGGGTCATTTTTAACTTTTCACGGGTCATTCCGGAGAACGAACGTGACCCGCTGATGACGGTAAAAATTGAGGCTGAGTTACCGGTCATCATCCGCCACCTTCTTACCCGCTTTGCTGACCAGCAGGAGGCGCGTCAGATGCTGTCTGAACAGCAGACTTCTGAGGAGGCTCTTGCCATCAAGCGCGAATGCGATTCGCTGGTGGATTTCTGCGGTTACCTGACGGCTTCACAACAGTGTGACGGCATGTTTATCGGTAATGCAGAAGTGATTCCGTTCAGCCCGCGACGTTATCTCTATCACGCCTATATGGCTTATATGCGGGCGAACGGGCTGAGCAAGCCGGTGTCTCTGACGCGCTTCGGCACGGACATGCCCGGAGCCATGGCTGAGTATGGTAAGGCGTATCTTCGCAAAAAAAGTACCAAAGGCCATATGCGCTCCAACCTCACACTCAATCAGGAAGCTGAAGCGTGGTTACCTTTCGCTGCTGGAGAGCAGGAAAAATAAATAAATTAAAAAAGTGTCCACTACTCTCCACTTTCAGTGGTTTTTAGCTTTATAACAATAACTTAATGGGTGGATAGTTAATTTTTAACTCTCCACCCGTTATTTATACTTTTCTTGTAAACCAAAGAGTTAATAGGTGGAGAGTTTGAATGGACAGTCTCCACTTTCCTGCCTGAAAAATGCCAAGAAGAACAGGTGGAGAGTCTAAGTGATGGGTGGAGAGTAGTGGACACTTGAATAACAACTATCCACCCATTAACAAGCTGAAAACAAAGTAAAAAAGGCGAAAAGTGGAGAGGTGGACAGTTAAACCACTATTCTTTTTTTTCGTGCGTTTTAAAACAGAATTGCTACTTTTTATCTGTCCGAAAAGTGAAGCGTCTTAGGGTACAGGCGACCGGCAGCGAGCTTATCGACTCCTCAATCTGACAATACCAGCTGCTCCGTAAGCCCCCTCTGATGTCCGCTTTGTGCCAAAATTAGTAGCTTGCTTTATTAATAACTGGCTGGCATTGTGCTTTGAAGGCTCATTACAAATTTCGTCTTGGCGCAGACGTACAATAATTACAGTTTTAACCTTTTCCATTAATTCAGAGAGCTTTAAAGCAATCTCATGCCACGTTCTGGCTGGAGCGGGATGCATCCGCGTTCAGATTGGGCATAAATAATTTAAAAAAAATCAAAGGCTGAGATAGGCTATTTAAAGCAAATCTGAAAAAAAACAGAACCACGGCTACTGGAAAACTGCCGTATGGCTGTAGGAGCTTCAGATGCTGGACTGGCTGGCTGGCTGACTGACTTTCTCGACTTGAACGCCGCGAATGACAAACAAATCGTTGCCGACTACAGCTTAGGCCGAGCTGCACCCTGTTCGACAAACCCGAAAACGGGCTTATCGAGCTATTCGTCAGGGCTGGCCTGAGTATGGACAATGGATGCTAGCCTGTGTCGAAAGAGCTACAGCTTACAACATTCAGTTTTAAGCGCCATTAGATTAAAATGAGGTCATAAGTGTAGCGAAGAGTATATCTAAATGGACATATTGCAAATTGACACAGCAATCTCCTATGAATATGTTAAGAAAACACACTCAGCTGAATGTAAGACTTTAAGAGGGCAAAAAAGCTCTGGCGGAGGGCGGTCAAAATTAAGAGCAGAGGAATGGGCCTCTCTAGATATTATTAGCGCTACGTGGTATAGGAATCACTATAAAAATGAAAGTTAAGATGTATGTCTTGTCTTTGTTTTTTTTGTTCATACCCATAACTTTTTATTTTTCTGGCTTTGATGATGTCTGGGATATTTTTTTCAAAAGCAATGTATTTTGTGATAGCGTCAGTAATCGTATGTCCTGTATAACAGCTAATATGGGTAATCAGCTATCTCTATCAGTTACAAGGTTGTTTGTTTGTATTTTCTTAGTGTCTTTGTGTGGCTATACTTATTGGTGGTATAAAAAACAGCTTTCATTTTTGGATAGAGGCATTACCTCTGCCGAAGTGATTGTTGTTGGATGCGAAAAAGAGTCAACTGAGTATTTGTCATTTTTGTCAACTTACATAATGCCTTTGGTCTTTACAGACCTAACAAAGCCTTCAAATGTTTTTAATTTTATTTTTATTCTAATTATTGTCGGATTTCTTCATATAAAAACAAGAAGAATCCATAGCAATCCAACGCTTTCATTGTTTGGTGTTTCTGCTTACAAAATTGACTATCTAATCAGGGTTGATGGTCAGGGTTCTGAAATAAAAAAAGGATTGATTGTCCTGTCGAGGGATGAGATATCTATGAAAAGTGTAATTAGAATCATAAAACACAAAGACTATATCACATTCGCGAAATACATAAGGAACGATTCAAATGGCTGAAGACAAATTGGATTTAAGCGAACTTCATCATGACGCTAAGAAAGCTTCTGAACTCTCATCCTATTACTCCCACTTCGATACAAAGGTAGATGATTTTGACCTTTATGTATATTTTAACTTTAGACATAAGATAAAGGAAGGGGATGGGAAATACCGTTACGAGTATCGGATTGCAAAAATAGAAGATACCACAGATCTGAAAGAATCAATCAAAGATAATGTGATAAAAAAAACTCTTAATGAAATAAGAAGCGGCGAAGTTGCAGTATCTGATATAAAGCAACTTAGTGATAGGACTAGCACCATATCATTTTTAGAAGATGCAAAGTCATACAAAGATGAACAGATGTCTTTTTTGACAGGTATTATTTTTGATAAAGGATTTGGAGACGATGGAGATATCCCTGTCGTTAATTTTGAGAAGTTTGATAAAATATCAAAAGTTGATTCGATTATTTTTGTCTTAAGGAAGGGGGATAAATGTATAACAATATACAAAAAACAGTATCCTATACAGAACCTGACCAAGCAGAAAAACCACTACTTCTCATATAGCAAAGATACGTTATCAAAAATAGATACTGACATGATATCAATTGATGGGAAAGCCTCTATTGTTTTTGTTAAAGGCACTGCATATATCTATGATCAGGATGTTTTTGAAAAATTTTTCGGATACAAGAAATGGATAAAAAAAGTTGCGGGCGATTTTGTTTCTGAAATGAAGACGCAGTTTTCATCGATAGTAGACTTTGGAAAAGTTAACGATAGGCTTGAAAAAGAAGATGCAGATGCAGATGCCTTTTCAAGAAAGCTGGTCAGAATATATAACAATAAGGATCTAAGGGCTTCCTTTAAGACTGTTACACCAGAAAAGGTCTGTGATTTTTTAGTTGGAAATGAGTATTTCGCGAGATTGCTAAAGTACAAATCAGCGGAAGAACCTTTAGAAGTATCAACCCATGACCAGCAGGAAGCATTTATTTTAATAGTCTCTGAAGGCGTTCTTCGCTCGCTTATTACAGGGTTTGATTATTTAAGCCCTGCCGCGAAAAGAAAAATTGCTACAGGCCAAACCGCGCAAAAACCATCTTCTGTAGTAACTAGTATTACTCCCAACGCATCTGACGCGGCCTAACGTGCGAGCGTGAGACAAAACAACCTATATCCGATAACAGCCCTCTCTAGCAGAGGGCTTTTTTTATAGTCTGTAAGTAATGTGCAGAGCGCGTTGTGTTTGATGGTGAATGTCAGACTAGTAGACAACCTCAAAATGAGGACTTGTATTGATCTCAGTAAGTTACAACCTACGGGCATACTGGTCACGTGAGTAAGAGGTCACTGTAACTCACGCAATAAAATCAGAGCGTTATTCATCACTCAACCTGACTGCATTCTCTTCATAAAGTGGTAAAAGTGACGGTCTTGGATAAATCAAAGACTTAAGCTGGGGCCGAATGTCCACCTTATTGAGCAGTCATTGCAACTGTCTGAGGGTTTTGCACTATTTGGGTAAAACCCTTTCAGGCCCGACTTTAATTTTCTGAACCGACAACCAACCTGATGGTGGCTAACCACTGTGGCTGTGTAGAGCTTGGAAAATGAGCGGGTCCTCCCGGAGGGGTACCCTGTCCACGAGGCGGCGCTTCTCGCTTAAAGCTGCCTGTTAGACTTTGCATTAGGGTGGCTTCGTGCCAAAAGTAACCCTGACCCGAAATCCTGCTTCATTTGAGACCATGCTATCACTTCATTCCGACTTCAATTGCCTGGTCTGAATGTCTTTTTTTTAGCTTCCTTCATCTCTCTGTGCTTATTCTGTTTTCTCCCTTCAAGCGTAGTGAACCTGAATGCAAAAACCCCAATGAAAATAATTAAAAGGAATATTATGACAATCATTATTTTTCGTCCTTCATCTTTTTAAAAATAAGCTCATTGTCTTGGTCAAGTTTACTTTTTCGTTTTTCCTCAAGACTACGTGACGCTAATGTAGCAGTAACCCATGCTGTGGCCGCTGTGCCCGCAGTTGCGACTATTGTACCCAGTATTTTCAAAGTCGAGTTACCCGACATAGCCATATCCTTTATTCAGTTCAACATAAAAAGCTCGGTCGACTTTACCGTTATCAAAAGGCTCACGTTTGTGAGAATGGATAAGTGCCTGTCTGACCGACTGAACTTCTACCTGGTAGCTATCAAGAGACAGTTCATTATTAGCAAACCGATAACGCAGTGTCTCAAGCTCCATTATGGCAAGTAGTTGGGCCCGATCTGCATCGTTGAAATCACTCCGATGGTTCAACAGCTCGGATACCCTTTCAATTTGTCCAAGGTCGCAGTAATCATGCGATGATTCAAAATGATACTCTTCGAGTGCGTTGTCTTTATGATTTGTCAGGTGCATTGTGTTTTAATCCAATTATCAAATGAGGTTCCACTGTCATTAAGACATGAAATCGACGCCTCATAATCTTCCATGATCTCGCCGTGCTGCTTACCGACGATGATTACCGATTTAGATGCGTTCCAGAGAAAAGGTCCGGCGATCAGATAGTTGAATTTTGCTGTCATTCTGGTCGCACCAGCTGCTGTGCCGACCACCCCACCACTGCCTGCATTAACAAGACATAAAAAGAGCTGAATTAGCAGAGTAGTTCCATAAGCGATAGTACTTATCTGGGCTTCATGCAGATCTTTATCCCGCTTGGAGGTGGACTCACCCCAGAATGTGTAAGCTTTATATCCTTTAATCATCAGTTTCATTACTGCGTAAGAAGTCATGTCTGAGGCATGGATGGTGCCAAATTCTCTGCCGAGTGCATCAAGCACGGGGTTCTCTGCGCTATATCCAGACGCGTTCAGCGGATTTTCTTTCCATTTAGTGAAAAAAGATGTGAATGGCAAAGGCAATCCATCGTTCGTAGGCAGATCACTCAGATAGTGCGTCAGTAGGTGCATGACAAGCTTAAAATGTGTAGCAAGCACACCAGAACCGGGATATTGGGCTTCTATGTAATTCAGAAGTAACTGATAAAGACTTTTACCTCCGACCTGCTCCCCGCCGAAAGTCATCCCTTCGGGAAATTTTTGACCCAGATTGAAATCATGGCCGAAAATGTAACGATGCTTCGCTCCGCTTCTGTAGTCGTGAGGACTGGTAGCGCCGTCGGGCTTGAAGTTCTCATGAAGCTTGAGGGCTTGCTTCTCAAGAGCTTCTGCATTTAGATTTGTCACATATGCCGCTGCTACACCCATGAGGCCAATGCCAATCGCAACAGTAATATCGTCTTTTGAGAGCTGCCGATAACCGGTATTGACATCAAGCGCGATAAGCATCCCTTCGAAATTAACATGCCCTACTGCTCTTTGTGCCTGTTCAGCCAGACTCAAATTTTGATCATCGAGATTTAAGGCCGCATTTCCGCAGTGTAATTCACCGAGGAATGTAAGTTCAGCAGCTTTTTTGTCCCAGTAATCGGAATCATCTTCTTCAACGAATAGGGACTTGAATCTGGACATAAACGTCATGATGAACATTCGCTCCCTGCGCATTTTCTACCCAGCTACATTATCGGGTACAAGTAAATGCCGCATTGAATTCTGCCTGTAGAGGTAGACGAAACACTTTAAGTACTTATTATCGGCAATCAATGCGAAAAGTTTAGTTTTCAAAAGGCTCTACTATACCCGCTATGATCAGCTCCCCGTTGATTGACACACGGTATTGCTAGCAACATCCATGGCGACTCTATTGCGAACTTCCGCTCATCGCTCATAGCGGACATAAAGCCTAAAGGAAGGGTAAGGTGGCTGTAGTTCTACAAACCAGTCAGACAGGCATTCTCTGTTTCAAGCTTGGTATAAAGCATTGTTGCGCTGGTAATGTTTGTAAGTCAGGCTGGTGGACAACCTCAAAATGAGGACTTGTATTCCTTTCAACTACTTATGAGTCATGGTAACGATTCAAGCCTGAGGCATGATCCATATCTGGCTCATCTTCATACTATGGGCACGATAGTGAGTTAGGCGAGAGGTCGCTAGTAC
>Ga0058692_1001079_pt1 | contig 10622 bp, 10 predicted proteins | sample AgamicAtAmrz_FD_55216 | JGI IMG/M metagenome (GOLD analysis project Ga0058692, IMG submission 55216) | Agave microbial communities from Guanajuato, Mexico - At.Am.rz | ecosystem: Host-associated > Plants > Roots > Rhizosphere | place: Guanajato, Mexico | collected 2012-06-07 | reverse complement strand
CTCGGCGCGCAGGATGTATTGAAATTTGCGGAATTACATGGGCTGAACTCGCGGGAAACCCAGCTCGTTGCCTGGCTGGTACGTCATCACTTGCTGATGTCGGTCACCGCCCAGCGCCGCGATATTCAGGATCCGGAAGTGATCAAACAGTTCGCCGAAGAGGTACAAACGGAGAACCGTCTGCGCTTCCTCGTCTGCCTGACCGTCGCGGACATTTGCGCCACCAATGAAACCCTGTGGAATAGCTGGAAACAGAGCCTGTTGCGCGAACTCTATTTCGCCACCGAAAAACAGCTGCGCCGCGGCATGCAAAACACACCAGATATGCGCGAACGTGTGCGCCACCATCAGTTGCAAGCGCTGGCGCTACTGCGGATGGACAATATTGATGAAGAGCAACTGCATCAGATCTGGGCGCGCTGCCGCGCCAACTATTTTGTTCGCCACAGCCCAAATCAGCTTGCCTGGCATGCGCGACACTTATTGCAGCACGATCTGAGCAAACCGATGATCCTNCTGAGCCCGCAGGCAACGCGCGGCGGTACCGAGATCTTTATCTGGAGCCCGGATCGNCCGTACCTGTTTGCCGCCGTCTGCGCCGAACTCGACAGACGNAACCTCAGCGTCCATGACGCGCAAATCTTTACCACGCGCGACGGCATGGCGATGGATACCTTCATCGTGCTGGAACCGGACGGCAGCCCGCTCTCCGCCGATCGTCACGATGCTATCTGCTTTGGGCTGGAACAGGCGATTACCCAGCACAGCTGGCAGCCGCCGCAACCGCGTCGCCAGCCGGCTAAATTACGCCACTTTACGGTGGATACTGAGGTGAATTTCCTGCCGACACANACCGACAGAAAATCATTCCTGGAATTGATTGCTCTTGATCAGCCAGGCCTGCTGGCGCGGGTCGGTCANGTGTTCGCGGATCTGGGAATTTCGCTGCATGGCGCCCGAATTACAACCATTGGTGAGCGAGTAGAAGATTTATTCATAATCGCAACTGCCGACCGGCGTGGCCTTAATAATGCGCTGCAAAAGGAGGTACAACAACGGTTGACAGAGGCCCTCAATCCAAACGATAAAGGGTGATTGATTTTTTACACTGATGGAAAGAGTAAACAATGCAGCAGTTACAGAACGTTATTGAAGCGGCTTTCGAGCGTCGCGCAGAGATCACCCCGGCAAATGTGGATACCGTAACTCGCGAAGCGGTAAATCAGGTTATTGCCCTGCTCGATTCCGGCGCACTGCGTGTCGCAGAAAAAATCGAAGGCCAGTGGGTCACTCATCAATGGCTGAAAAAGGCCGTTCTGCTCTCTTTCCGCATTAACGATAACCAGGTTATCGACGGTGCGGAAAGCCGCTACTTCGATAAAGTACCGATGAAATTTGCCGACTATGACCAGGCGCGCTTTCAGAAAGAAGGCTTCCGCGTGGTTCCGCCAGCAGCGGTTCGTCAGGGCGCATTTATTGCCCGCAATACTGTGCTGATGCCGTCTTATGTGAACATCGGCGCATATGTTGATGAAGGTACGATGGTGGATACCTGGGCGACCGTAGGTTCCTGTGCGCAGATTGGTAAGAATGTTCACCTCTCCGGCGGCGTCGGTATTGGCGGTGTTCTGGAGCCATTACAGGCAAACCCGACTATCATTGAAGATAACTGCTTTATCGGTGCGCGTTCAGAAGTAGTGGAAGGCGTTATTGTTGAAGAAGGTTCGGTTATCTCGATGGGCGTTTATATCGGCCAGAGCACGCGAATTTACGATCGTGAAACTGGCGAAGTGCATTACGGCCGTGTGCCGGCTGGCTCCGTGGTTGTTTCCGGCAATCTGCCATCTAAAGATGGCAAATACAGCCTGTACTGCGCTGTAATCGTGAAGAAAGTTGATGCCAAAACCCGTGGCAAAGTAGGTATTAACGAACTGCTGCGCACCATCGACTAAGTCTTTCCCTCTCCCTGTTTGGGAGAGGGTGATATATCCCGCCTTTTTTGCATTTTCATGTGGCAAAAATAGATTTTTTCGTTAATTATTCATAGGTTATGTTGAGCTTAAGGGTACCGCTATGTACGATAATCTGAAAAGTTTAGGCATCACCAATCCTGATGAAATCGATCGCTATAGCCTCCGCCAGGAAGCGAACAACGATATTCTGAAAATCTATTTTCATAAGGACAAAGGCGAGTTTTTTGCCAAGAGCGTCAAATTCAAATACCCCCGCCAGCGTAAAACAGTCGTCGCCGACGGTGTAGGACAAGGCTATAAAGAGGTGCAGGAGATCAGTCCTAACCTGCGTTATGTGATTGATGAACTGGATCAAATCTGCCAGCGCGATCGCACTGAAGTCGATCTGAAACGTAAGATCCTTGACGATCTACGCCATCTTGAAAGCGTAGTGACCAATAAGATTAATGAAATCGAATCCGATCTTGAGAAACTGACCCGCAATAAATAAGTCCATTTTGCCGGGTGGGGTCTTCCCTCTCCCGGCAAAATATCAGTGTTGTTCATCCAGTTGCAGCGCCACGTACAGCAGCAACCTGTCATCGAAATTGCCTAAATCCAGCCCCGTCAGTTCAGAGATACGATTCAGACGATATTCCAGCGTGTTTCGGTGAATAAAAAGCGCCTTCGATGTTGCCAGCGGTTGCACGTTATGACGAAACCAGGCCGCCAGCGTACGGCGCAGTAGCCCATTGTTGTCCATCGCTTTTAAACGAGACAATGGACGCGCCAGTTCATTGGCCTGCCAGCCGCCACGCAAACTGTCGAGCAGCACCGGCAGCATTAAATCCTGGTAAAAGTAACTGCGGTTTTCCGGCATACGCTGTTTACCCACCATCATGGTGGTACGCGCCGTACGATACGATCGGGCAATGCTGCCCGGCCCGGTAAAATAGTTGCCCAGCGCGACACGAAAGCGCAGCTGGCCATTCTCTTTCATACGGGTAATCAATTGTTCTACACGTTTGCGGTGATCTTCCGCATCCCAGCGACCAAACTGATTGAGCGCCGGTTTCAGCACCACCATTTCAGTCAGTGAGACAATCGCAATCAGGTTGTTGCGTTCCGGTGTCGTCAGCGCATTTTGTAGCTGTTGTAGCTCAGCCATTGCGCTATCCACACCCAACTGGCCGCTGTCCACTTCCACCACCGCAACGACACGCGGCTGATTTAAATCTATGCCGAGGCGCTGCGCCCACTCAGTTAACGCCGGAGTGTGCTCTTCAGCCTGGATCAGATTCATCACCAATTCTTCACGCAGGCGGCTATCCTGCGCCAGCAGATGCATCAGACGAGACTGTTCCAGCATCATTTCGGCAGTCATACAGACCAGTTCGCCATATTTACGTAACGTTTCCGGTTCGCCGGTCAGACCGATAACGCCAACAATTTCCCCTTCAAGGCGCAGCGGCAAGTTGATGCCCTGGCGTACGCCATGCAGATGGCGGGCAACCGCGTCATCAATATCGACAACACGCCCCTGGGAGAGAACCAATAGCGCGCCTTCGTGCAATTCACCAATTCGTTCACGATCGCCACTACCGATGATGCGACCGCGTGCATCCATGACGTTAATGTTCGTATCGATGATGCGCATCGTCCGCGCCACGATATCCTGTGCCATTTTAGTATCAAGATGCCAGCCAGCCATGTAACCCTCCCCTGTGCAGAGCCCAAGCATATGGGAGAAAGTCCTGGCAATCACTGTACAAATGCACAAAGCAACATTCGGAAGTATGGAGTTGTGGAAGGCTTCACAAAACGGGAGGAGAGCCCTCTTCCCCGACATGGAGGAAGAGGGTCTGGCAGATTACTGCATCAACAGGTAGATGGAAGTATCACCACGCTGAATGTTCAACGCCAGTACGGAAGGTTTGCTGTCGAGAATTTTGCGCAACTCGGCGATATTTTTCACCGGCTGTTGGTTCGCGCCAACAATGACATCACCTTTTTTCAGGCCAATCTGCGCCGCCTGGGAGTTGGCTTTCACCGAATTCACCACCACGCCGCCATCTTTGCCTTTATTGCTCATTTCCGCGCCATCAATTCCGCTGAAAATAGTGCTGGAATCAACCTGGTTCTGGCTGCTCTGCTGCAGTTCCAGCGTAATGTTCACCGGTTTGCCGTCACGCAACATGCCCAGTTCAACTTTGCTGCCAATCGGCATTGAACCCACTTCAGCACGCAGTGCGGCAAAGCTGCTGATAGGCTTGCCATTAAGCGAAGTAATCACGTCGCCCGCTTTCACACCCGCTTTCGCGGCGGCAGAATTCGGCATCACCTGGCTAACAAACGCCCCGCGCTGCGCATCGACTTTCATCGCTTTTGCCAGCTCAGAGTTCAGCTCGGTGCCCATAATACCCAGTTCTCCACGGCGAACCTGACCGTACTGAACCATCTGCCCGGTAAGGTTTTTCACCATATTACTTGGGATGGCGAAGCCGATACCGATGTTGCCGCCGTCCGGCGCAAGGATCGCGGTGTTGATACCAATCAGCTCACCGTTCAGGTTCACCAGCGCGCCGCCGGAGTTCCCGCGGTTGATCGCCGCATCGGTCTGGATAAAGTTTTCATAGTTCTCCGCATTCAGACCGCTACGGCCCAGCGCGGAAACAATCCCGGAGGTCACGGTTTCGCCCAGACCGAACGGGTTACCAATCGCCACGGTGTAATCGCCCACGCGCAACGCATCAGAGTCGGCAATCTTAATCGCCGTCAGGTTTTTCGGATCCTGGATTTGAATCAGCGCGATATCAGAACGCGGATCTTTACCCACGACTTTGGCGTCAAATTTGCGCCCATCGCTCAGTTGTACCTTGATAGTATTCGCGTTATCCACGACGTGGTTGTTAGTAACGACATAGCCTTTCGCTGCGTCAATAATCACTCCGGAACCCAACGCCATAAATTTCTGCTGCTGGCTGTCGGCGCCGCCCTGACCATCCTGGCCGCCGCCCTGGCAGAACGGCGAGCCCTGGAACGGTGATCCATCCTGGCAGAACGGTGAATTATCACCGAAGAACTGCTGGAAGTTGCGCGGCATACGCGGTGTGTTTACCGTGGTGCTGCCTTCAACATTGATACTCACGACCGATGGCATAACTTTTTCCAGCATCGGCGCGAGGCTTGGCATTTGCTGCGATGTGGTCGCTGAAGATGCTGTTTCCGCTGCCATAGCCGACAGAGGGGACAGCGCTAAACTTAAACTCAGAGCCAATGCACTCATTGCTAACGTGGTTTTTTTCATGTCTCTCAATCTCATTACCGATTAACGCAAACTGCTGTGTATGTGTCACTCAGAGTCGATTTATAGCCTGAAGTTCAGGAATCAAGTGTCTGGAAAAAGTAAAAATTTATTGGCNGTCTTTACAATTCAAACACGTTATTCCACGGCCATCATCCGTCTATATTCNTCCCATGAATATAGATCTGTCATACCGCTAATATAGTCCTGNATTAATCGACAACGGTGATAATACTCCAGCACCGGATACGCCAAAGCATCGGGCGATAATTTGCTGACCGCCTCGACATACGCGAGCCGGTGGCGCGTCGAAAGTTTATGAAACAGGCGCGATTCAATCGGGAAACGACGCAAACGTTCTTTTTCCACCAGCTCGGTAAAATCCGCCAGTGATAATTGCAACAACGGGCGGTAAATTTCCAGCAGCCCGCTAATCACGCGATAACCCTGTAATTCCAGTTGCTCGACGTCCGGGTGGCTGAACACCTGTTTAATGGCGACATTTTTATATAATTCAAGTAGCTGGCTGAAGTCGCTATCATCTTCCAGCAAAGCATGGTTGAATTCTCCGCTGAAAATCTGCGGCAGATTATCAATAAATCGTTGTGCGGCGTAGGGCACCAGTTTATTCAGCGTATTCACACGCAAATACATGAAGAACTGATCTTCTGCGCTGCGGCTCATAGAATTAACACGGGATTTGTCCCACGCATTTTCGACAACCTGAGCAAACAGAGATCCTTTTTCATGCTCGCCCCAGGCATCATAAAGATGCTGATAAAGTTGCTCGGCAGTGAAAATACGTTTCTCAACGGCATCTTCCAGATCGGCGACACAATAAGAGATATCGTCGGCAGCCTCCATTATCCACGTCAAAGGGAAGCGGCTGTAAATATCGAGATCTAATTCTTTACGTAAGCGCGCAACATACGCTTCCTCGGAAAAATAATAACCCGGTTTTTTCATTAAATAGCTGTGCGAAGCTGGCGGTTCTCCAACCCACCACGCCGGACGGGTATATTTTAAAATACAGCCAACCTGTGCCCAGGTCAGATTCATGCGCATTAGTGTATGCACCAGACGAATACCCTGCGCATTACCTTCAAAATGGCTTAAATCGTGACGAACCTTGCAGCGCAGCGCGTTAAGTTCATCTTCCCCTTCGCGCAGACGTAATGCCACCACTTCGCAGCGATCGTCGGATGATGGCTGTCCGACAGCGTCATCCGGTGATAAACGCTGGCGGAACCAGTCATTAATGGCCGCTTCGCCAAAATGACCGAATGGCGGGTTGCCGATATCGTGCATCAGACAGGCCATTTCGACGATGCTCTCGAAGGGCCCGGTCAGTTCATCCAGGCCATAAGTTTCCAGCAGGCGCTGCTCTTTCAAACGGCTGAGGATCTCTTTGGCGATATAGCGCCCCACTTGCTGTACTTCCAGCGAGTGCGTCAACCGCGTACGAACCGCCGCATTTCGCTCCAGCGGGAAAACNTGAGTTTTTTGCTGCAAACGCCGGATAGCGGGAGAGTTGATGATCCGCCCGCGATCNCTTTCAAAAATACGCAGAATTTCACGTTCGGTTTTCACGCCCTGCGGCGAACGATAGCGGCGGCGCCAGTTTATCTTGTTGCGAAAATCGATCTCTGCCATTTCCTCTCCTGTGCGAAGCGTCACGGGATATCATTACAATCCTGTATGCCATGATAGACTATGCCCTGGAAACGTAATTCTGTCCTATCACATTAGCGAGTATCTCCATGAAAATTGGCATTATTGGTGCAATGGAAGAAGAAGTTACGCTGCTGCGTGACAAAATCGAAAACCGTCAAACGCTCAACGTTGGCGGCAGCGAAATCTACACCGGTACGCTGAATGGTACAGACGTCGCGCTGCTGAAATCAGGCATTGGTAAAGTTGCCGCGGCGATGGGCGCGACCCTGCTGCTGGAGCGTTGCCAGCCGGACGTGATTATCAATACCGGTTCCGCTGGTGGCCTTGCACCGACGCTGAAAGTGGGCGATATCGTGGTGTCTGACGAAGCGCGTTATCACGATGCCGATGTCACCGCATTCGGTTATGAGTATGGCCAGCTTCCTGGCTGCCCGGCCGGGTTTAAAGCCGATGGCAAACTGATTGCGGCGACAGAAGCCTGCATTAATGAACTGGATCTGCATGCTGTGCGCGGGCTGATTGTCAGCGGCGATGCCTTTATTAATGGCTCTGTTGGCCTGGCGAAAATCCGTCACAACTTCCCGCAGGCGATTGCCGTAGAAATGGAAGCCACCGCCATTGCTCACGTTTGCCACAACTATGGCATTCCGTTTGTTGTTGTTCGCGCCATCTCAGACGTTGCCGATCAGCAGTCCCACCTCAGCTTTGATGAGTTCCTGGCCGTGGCGGCGAAGCAGTCCAGCCTGATGGTTGAAACTCTGGTGCAGAAACTGGCTCGTGGTTAATCATTTTTTCAGGGTGCTTGCCACCCTGCTTGTTCTGATGCCGGCGTGGTTGTTCGCCGCGCCGCGCGTCATCTCCCTGTCCCCGGCCAATACAGAACTGGCATTTGCCGCAGGCATCACTCCCGTTGCCGTCAGCAGCTATTCTGATTACCCGCCCGCAGCGGCAAAAATTGAGCAGGTTGCCAGTTGGCAAGGCATCAACCTCGAACGCATTGTCGCACTAAAGCCCGATTTGGTACTGGCATGGCGCGGCGGCAATACGGAGCGTCAGGTCAACCAGCTAAAACAGTTCGGTATCACCGTAATGTGGGTGGATAGCATTACCATTGAGCAGGTGGCGGATACGCTGTTTAAACTGGCTCCCTACAGCCCAAGACCGCAACAGGCAGAACAAGCGGCTCAACATCTGCTTGCCGAATACCAGACGCTAAAATCCCGCTATGCCAGCCAGCCCAAAAAACGGGTCTTTCTGCAATTTGGCGCGCAACCGCTGTTTACCAGTGGAAAAGGGTCAATTCAGAACGAGGTTCTGGAGCTTTGCGGCGGGGAAAATATTTTCGCCGCCAGCCGCGTGCCGTGGCCGCAGGTAAGCCGTGAACAGGTGCTTGCGCGGCAGCCGCAGGCGATTGTTGTGGCAGGAGAAGCGGACGAAATCCCCAAAATTGAACAGTTCTGGCAAAAACAGCTGAATGTACCGATTATTTCTCTGCACGGTGACTGGTTTGAACGGGCAAGCCCGCGTATTATCCTCGCCGCTCAACAACTCTGTACTGCCCTTGCGCAGGTGAAATAACTGGGGAATCAACCATGCTGGTTTACTGGCTGGATATTATTGGCACCGCCGTATTTGCGATCTCGGGCGTTTTGCTGGCCGGGAAATTGCGTATGGACCCTTTCGGCGTGCTGGTACTTGGCGTCGTGACAGCCGTNGGCGGCGGGACCATCCGNGATATGGCATTGGCGCACGGGCCAGTATTCTGGGTGAAAGATCCAACCGATCTCGTCGTCGCCATGGTGACCTGCATGCTGACGATTGTGCTGGTNCGTCAGCCCCGGCGTTTGCCCAAATGGATCCTGCCGGTACTGGATGCGGTGGGATTAGCNGTTTTTGTCGGTATCGGCGTCAACAAAGCGTTTATCGCCGAAACCGGGCCGCTTATCGCTATCTGTATGGGCGTATTGACCGGCGTCGGCGGCGGGATCATTCGCGATGTACTGGCGCGCGAAGTGCCGATGATCCTGCGCACCGAAATTTACGCGACGGCCTGTATCGCCGGGGGGATTGTTCACGCCACGGCGTTTTACTTCTTTGCTGTGCCGCTGGAAACCGCCAGTATGCTGGGCATGGTGGTGACGCTGGTTATTCGCCTGGCCGCAATTCGCTGGCATCTGAAGTTACCGACCTTTGCACTGGATGATTCCGGGCGCTAATCGGCAACCCGGATTAGCGCCTCAGGTGCAGATTGTTCTGCTGTTGATGATCGGCCTGTATTTCAAAGCAGGCTGTGAATATAAAAATATTTAATTAGTTCGCCATTATTACGCAAATTCAGTTTTTTCATTGCATTCATTTTTTGGGTAGCTACGGTACTTATCGCCCGACAACGCTTTTCGGCAATCTCAAGTAGGCTGTATCCCTCAGAGAACATTTTTATCACTTCCCACTCTTTCTTTGACAACCTCTCATATTTACCGCTATACAATTGCTGCGTAATATACGCTGAAATATATTTCTGCTGTATTTCCGGATTTAATACGTGCTCAATTACCCGTTTTAGTTCAGCCGAACTATCGCTCATGCTAATAATTGCATCAACATTCATCTTTACCAGTTGGTCAATGATATGCGCATCGGCTTCCAGCAGAATCAACAGGACCTTGCAGCCAGAGGCAAGCGCATCGTCTGTTGTTTGCCGTAAACTCTGACTTGTATTGCTGATGATTGTAAACCATGTACTGAGGTCGAGAATAATGAGATCAACAGGCTGCGCGCTGGTGATTTGCAAAAGCGCATCGTAATGCTTAAATACGCTAAACGTAATGTCAATATTCTTATTGTCAGGCACGCATTCTATCAGCAGTTTGTTTAGTATGTTGAATTTATTTAGCAGCGCTATATTAATATTTTGAAGACAATTATGCATCCATGCCTCACTAAAGTTCCTTCCTGGTTAAATGTTACTATCGCGGATTTGCCTGCGGATAACAAAAGCAGATACTAACACTTCCCAAAAAGTTGTCGCTGAAATAATCACTGCCACTTTGAAATTAAGAAAATTATATCGTTAAAATTAATTTTTATATTTCTATAGCAAAAATAAAAACAGTTTATATCCATGACATTAATTAGCATGATGCGACATTATACTAATGCTCATAGCCAACGATAAGCACATCAGAATCGGTGAAAACAAAAAAGCCGCGTCGATAAACGCGGCTTTTTTACAGGCAGCAAACGGTTNTCAGATGCTGAAAGAGGAACCACANCCGCAGGTGCTGGTCGCATTCGGGTTNGTTACCACGAAGCGGGAACCTTCCAGGCCTTCGGTATAATCTACCGAGCCGCCNACCAGATATTGCAGGCTCATCGGATCAACCACCAGGCCAACGCCCTGTTTCTCNATNGTCATATCACCATCGTTGATTTGATCGTCAAAGGTAAAACCGTACTGGAAGCCGCTGCANCCACCACCGGTGATGTAGACACGCAGCTTCAGATTCGGGTTATCTTCGTCCGCAATCAGGTTCTTTACTTTGTTGGCTGCTGCGTCNGTAAACTCCAGCGGCAGCGCTACGTCATCACTCATGTCTTGCTCCCAATTGATACTGCGATCTGGGCAAATATTAACCCGATCTTTTCGGCTATTATCCAGTATGCAACTAAATCGTTCAAGTATTCTCCCGCTC
>Ga0058692_1001075_pt1 | contig 10664 bp, 7 predicted proteins | sample AgamicAtAmrz_FD_55216 | JGI IMG/M metagenome (GOLD analysis project Ga0058692, IMG submission 55216) | Agave microbial communities from Guanajuato, Mexico - At.Am.rz | ecosystem: Host-associated > Plants > Roots > Rhizosphere | place: Guanajato, Mexico | collected 2012-06-07 | reverse complement strand
ATAAATGCTACCAGGAAGACAGCGCCAATCAGGTCAAAGAAGCCCATGGCAATAAAGAGCGGGTTAAAGCCGATTTTGTCGGCGGTCACGCCGATTAACAGCGAGAACAGGAAGCTGGCGATCCACGCCGCAGAGCCGCGCATGCCGTTGACGGTCGCCATCTGGCCTTTGTCGAACGACTCAACGACCAGGGCGCTCAGCATGCAGGAGATAATCTGGTGCCCGAAACCGCCGATGGAGATCAGCACGATGGTGATGTACGGGTCGCGGGTAATGGCCACGATGCCCAGCGAGATCATCAGGAACGCGCCCGTCACGGAGCTGGCAACGACCGAGTTAACGCGCGAGCAGCCGAACAGACGGGTGTACAGACGCGTCAGGTAGCCGCTCGCCACGCTGCCGAGGTCGGCGGCGAGGAACGGAAGCCAGGCAAACATCGCAATCTGCTTCAGATCCATGCCGTGCTCTTTGGCGAGGTACAGCGGCACCCAGAAGCTCAGCACTGCCCAGGCCGGTTCCGCCATAAAGGCCGGGATGGCGATACCGTAAAAGCGTTTGTTTTTCGAGACGGTTTTCAGCGCGGTCAGGAAGGGCAGTCTCACCGCAGGCGGTTCGTTATCCTGCTTGATGAACGCCAGCTCGTCCTTGCTCAGGTTCGGGTGCTGCTCTGGGTTGTGGTAGAACGCCCACCACAGGATCACCCACAGCAGCGCCAGCACGCCGGTAAACATAAATGCGCCCTGCCAGCCGAACGAGGCGTGAGCAAAGTAGATGATAGGCGGGGCCAGCATCGCGCCGATGGAGAAGCCTACGCCCGCCCAGCCGGCGGCAACGGGTCGCTCTGATTTCGGGAACCATTCGCCGATGGTTTTGGCGTTTGCCGGGGTAGCGGCGGCCTCAGAGGCCCCCATAAAGAAGCGCAGAATAGCGAGGTGCAGCCAGCTTCCGGCGCCCGCGTGGAAAATACACATCAGCGCCCAGATCCCGGCGCAGACCATAAAGCCAATCTTCAGGCCGATGACGTCAATCAGCCAGCCGCACAGGGGCTGGAAAATGGTATAGGCGATCTGGAACGCACCGACGATCCAGGAGTATTGCTCGGTGGTGATCCCGAGGCTCTCTTTCAGTTCCGGGGCGAGGATCCCGAGTGAGTTACGGGTGATGTAGTTAACGGTGACGCCAAGTAAGAACAGCACCAGCACGTACCAGCGCAGGTTCTTGATGACGCGACGGGTTTTGCTTGTCGCTACGGTGTTATTGATGTCCTGACTCATTTCACTCTCCACAAGACGGACGGTAAGGGGACGGAGGTTCAGGTGTCACACGGATTTTTATGCCTTTGATTTATATCCGTTTAAAATGCTTAAGTTGGTATACAACTAGTATGGAAGTTGTGTGACAAGTTCACCTTAAGGAAGAAAATGAGTGGGCAAAAGTGGATTTTGTGCAAAATTTCTCATAACTGACGTATACCCTCTGGCATGATGGCCTTTATGTCAGCTATTGTCTGACCAATACGCTATGAAAATTTTTTCATTCCGCAAATGGAGCCAGATCACAAAATGGACAAAAGGCTAAAAATCACCGAAATCGCGGCCCGGACGCAGCTCTCGATCAGCACCGTGTCGCGAGTGCTGGCGGGAAAAGCGAATACCAGTGAAAAAGCGCGCGCAAAGGTGCTGGCGTGCGCGCGGGAGCTGGGGGTGATGGACGGCATGGCGGCAGGGCGTCTGCTGCTTAACAGCCTGGTGGTTTTTGCCCCGCAGCGGGCGTTTGACGAGCGGTCCGACATCTTTTACTACCGCGTGATCCAAAGCGTGAGTAAAGGCCTGGCGTCCCACGATGTGCGTCTTCGCTACTGCGCGCTGGAGGAGAACGACAGCGACGCCCAGCTGTTTCTGGCACGCATGAACGAAGCGGACACTCAGGCGGCAATCCTTCTTGGCATCGACGATCCCCATATCCACGATCTGGCGGTGGACGTGGGTAAACCCTGCATGCTGATTAACTGCCGCGACCGGCACATGCGTCTGCCTGCCGTCGCGCCGGATCATCGCGCCATTGGCGAACGGGCGGCGGAATATCTGTTCGAAATGGGACACCGTGAGGTGATGAACGTGCTGTGCCTGCGCCGCTACACCATGGAGCTGCGCCTGGCGGGGATCCGCGACGCGTGGCAGTCTCACAACCTGAAATTCAACGATAAACGCGATCTGCTGGTGGTGCCCAGCTTCAGCGCGCGCGAAACGGAACAGATGGTCAGCAGCTGGCTCAGTGAAGTGCAGGGGAAGGATTTACCGACCGCGTTCCTGGTCGGCGGCGATTTTATGGCGGCGGGCACCATTAGCGCTTTACAAAACCACGGCCTGCGCGTGCCGCAGGACGTGTCGGTGATGAGCATTGACGGCTTTAACCTGGCGGCGATTCAGGATGTTCCATTAACGGCGGTGCACGTTCCGCGCGATGAACTGGGAACCGAAGCGGTATATATGCTCCAGCAGCGGCTGATGCGCCCGGGCGCGCCGGTGGGAACATTGCTGCTAAACGGCACGCTGGCCGTGCGGGAATCGGTACGGCGGATACGTCAGGGGAAACGACGCACCACCGTAGAGCGGGAAGGGCTGTACGACAGTTAAACCATGCCCAGCGCGCGCTTACCGTGGATGTTGAGATCGTTCACGGTAAAGCGGTCCTGCCAGCTTTTTTCATAATCCTCGCGCGGGAAGTCTCCCGGCGACGCGCCGGTTTCAAGCGCTTCCTTGACCTTTTTCGCGTAGGCGAGGTTTTTCTCGCACATCGGCGCGGCAGGAATGTACATCACGTTGCCCCAGCCCTGCTGATTTTCCACCGGCGCGACGGAATGGATCACATCGCAGTGCCACCACACGGAATCGCCCGCATCGAGTGCCGGAATGCTGGTCAGCGCCTCGATCAGCAGCGGGTGCCATTTCTCTGAAACCGGCAGGACGCGCCCCGGCGCCACGCCGCACAGCTCGTCTTCCGGCACGTCGTCCAGCAGCGGCCGCAGCAGAATGTAGGCCATGGCTTCCGGGATTGGCACCACGTGCAGCAGCCCCTGACCTGGGATCATATCCGACAGCGCCGTCCAGCCCTGGAAGGTGCGGAACACCGAGCATTTGGTGGTGTTATCGACGGTGTACTCTTCCACTTCGGTACGGTGCGCGGCGTTCCACGGATCGTATTTCTCAACGTTGCCGTCAAACACGCGGGCGAACACCTGTTGATAAGCCGGAAGCAGCCAGCGCTCCAGCGCGCCGGAGTCGGTATGTGCCCCAAGCCCTTTCGAGGTTGTTCCCGGCGGGCGGCGGCGGATACGGTCCGGGTAAATCACGCTCACGTCCGGGTCGAACCACTGCTTGCCGTTGCTCTCGAATGTCCACAAACGGTTCAGGAACGACTGCACCTGCGCCATCTCTTCGCTCTGGCGCGCTTGCATCTGCGCCTGAGACCAGTAAATCGGGTAAATCTCCGGACGAGAGGCCGTCAGGGTGCCGAAGAAGTTATCGCCCGGGCCTTTGTAGACCTCGTCAAACTTGTTCAGATCGAGGTAGTCGAGCATCGACTGATCCCACGCCAGCGCCTGCTCGCGCGGGAAGTGACCTTTAATCACCGCGCAGCCGCGGCGTTTAACGGCCTCGCGCTGTGCGTCGGTAATGGTGCCGTTTTTCACATCCGCAAACGGGATCACCGGCCAGACGGATTCGCCTTTGTTCTTAAGCGCGTTGATTTCCGCCACGCGGGTGGCAATTTTGTCGCTGAGCTTATTAAACACTGCCTGCACGTCGCCGATCTGCGCGCGCAGCTCACGTTTTAACTGACGGATTGCCGCTTTGTGATCCGCTGGCAAAGTTTCACTGGTAAAGGTCATAACTGCCTCGCATCTTTCATTCGAAAGTAAAAATGTCTACAAGTGATACTTTAAGTTAAAAATAAGTTAATGCAAGTTTAAAAACTTGACGCAAGCCACAGGACGGAAAAAGAGTGAGAGGCCGGAGCGACGCTCCGGCGAGGAAAGGATCAGACGTCGAACGGGGAATGGTTGTCGAGCACGGTCTGAATGACGTTCAGCGCGCCCTGATGGTTGTTGTCGTCGGTGCCGTAGCGGCTGATTTCTTTGATGCTCTCTGCCGCGTTGCCCATCGCAAAGGAATATTTAACCAGCTTCAGCATCTCGGCATCGTTGCCGCTGTCGCCAATGGCCACGCACTCCTGCGGGGAGATTTTCCAGCGTTTCAGCAGACGGCTAATGCCGTTGGCCTTGTGCAGGCCGGGGATAATCAAATCAACAAAACCAAAGCCGCTGGTGACCGGCTTCATGATGCCGTCCAGGGAGACGTGCAGTTTATCCACCAGATTAGGGATATCGCTGTCCGGCAGGTTCAGGGAGAACTTAAACAGTACGTCGTCAATTTCGCGGTAATCGCTGATGCGCTTTAAGCGGTGATAGTGCTTTGACATCAGCGCCACGAATTCTTCAGGAGCCTGGTCGCTGACCCAGGCGCTCTCCAGCCCGCAGGCCACGAAGTTCAGTCCTTTGTCCTTCAGCAGTTCGCCAATCACGATTTGTGATTCATGACGCGTCAGCTCGCCGTGGAAAATCTGTTCGCCGCGATCGAACACCAGCGCGCCGTTTTCCGCCACGAAGGAGATCCTGTCTTTCAGCGCCGGAAAGAAGGAGATGAGCTGGTAATACTGGTTACCGCTGGCGACAACGAATTCAATATCGCGGGCTTTAAGCTGTTCAAACTGTGCCTGGAAGCGGTCACGATCGTACTGCTTGGCATCATCAAGGAAAGTTCCGTCCATATCGGTGACGATAACTTTAACGGTCATACTGTGCTCCTGGGTCACTGCGTTTTGAAACATTCTAATAACAAGGTGACGGGGAGCACAAATTTAATTTCATTCGAAAGTAAAAGCAAAACGGCAACCGAGGTTGCCGTTGTTAGTGTTTTCTCCCTCTCCCCGTGGGAGAGGGTCGGGATGAGGGGATATGCCGTTACAGCGTGTGCTCAGTACGGGCGATAATATCGTCCTGCGCGTCCGGCGACAGGGCGGTGAAGAACGCCGAGTAGCCCGCCACGCGCACCACCAGGTCACGATACTGGTCAGGATGTTTCTTCGCTTCCAGCAGCGTTTCGCGCGAGACGATGTTGTACTGGATATGCCAGCCTTTATGCACCTCGAAGAAGGTGCGCAGCAGCACCATCAGCTTCTGGCGATCGCTGTCGTTTTCCAGCGTCGACGGGTTCAGCTTCTGGTTCAGCAGCACGCCGCCGAGAATCGCTTCCGTCGGCAGTTTACCCACCGAGCCAATTACCGCCGTCGGGCCGAGGTGGTCCGTACCGGAGGCCGGGCTTGCTCCTTCCGCCAGCGGGGTGTGCGCCTTACGTCCGTCCGGGGTGGCCATCGTTGCCGCGCCAAACGGCACGTTCGCGGAAATGGAAGAGGTGCCCGCGTAGTAGTTACCGCCAATCGGGCCGCGACCGTAGCGCGGGTTGTGGTACTGCTTCAGCTCTTCGATGTAGGTCTGATAGGCGCGCGTCAGCAGCATGTCCACGCTGTCGTCGTCGTTGCCGTACTTCGGCGCGCCGTTGATCAGGCGCTGACGCAGCTGCTCGTGGGTCAGCCCGTCGAAGTCATCCGCCAGCGCCGCCGCCAGCTGCTGCTGACCAATAGTGCCCTGTTCGAACACCAGCTTCTTCACCGCAGCCAGGCTGTTGCCGAGGTTGGCGATGCCCACCTGCAGGCCGGAGACCCAGTCATACTTCGCGCCGCCCTGCTTGATGCTTTTCGCACGTTCGATGCAGTCATCCACCAGCGCCGAGCAGAGAATGTCGTGGACATTCTCTTCCAGCATGGTATCCACCACGTACTCAATCTCGATAGATTTGCGGGTGTAGTAGCGGATCTGGCTGTCCCACGCCGCCATCACTTCGTCGAAGTTGTCGAAGTTACCGGCGGAGAGCGCTTTCTCCTGCGGCAGGAACACCTTGCCGCTGGTGGCGTCGCGCCCGCCTTCCAGCGCGGCCAGCATCACGCGGGCGAAGTTGATAAAGCTCATGCCGGTGCAGCGGTAGCCCCACTTGCCGCCCACCGCGGTTTCGATACAGCCGATGGCCGCGTAGTCGTAGGCGTCGTCTCGTTCAACGCCGAGCTTGATGAATTCCGGAATGACGATTTCATCGTTGTTGAACGCGGGCATCCCGAAGCCGCAGCGGATCACCTGCACGCAGGCGTCGAGGAAGTCATTGCTCATGCCCGCGTGGTAGCGCACGCTCAGGTTTGGCTGGGTGGAGCGCAGGCGGCCGCAGGACTCCAGAATCGCGTAGGAGAGCGGGTTCACCGCGTCCATCGGCTCACCGTTGACCAGCTTCTGGCCGCCGATGGTGACGTTCTGGTACAGCGGGCTACCGGCGGAAGCCTTGGAGTGCGAGCCGGAGCGGATTTTGTTCACTTCCAGCAGCTTCAGCCAGCAGCTGTGCAGCAGCTCGATAGCGTGCTCGCGGTCGAGGCTCTGGTTTAACTCGACGTCGCGGCGGTAGTACGGATAGAGATACTGGTCCATACGCGCGAAGGAGACGGAATGGCCGTTTGACTCAATCTGCAGGATCAGCTGAATGAAGTAGCACAGCTGCAGCGCCTGCCAGAAGGTTTTTGGCGGCTCGTGGGCAATGATGTCGCAGTTTTCCGCCATCGCCAGCAGCTCGTCGCGGCGGCTTTCGCGGGTTTCTGTGGACGCCATTTCACGCGCCAGATTGGCAAAGCGTTTGATGTGCAGGCTTACGGCTTCCAGCACGATATCGATCGCCTTCAGGAACTGGTCGCCGTGCAGGTCTTCCAGCACCGTCAGGTTGATGCGCGAGCGGCGTTCCGCCACCTTAGCGCGCAGGCCGTCGAGGCCTTTCTCCAGCACCAGCGGGAAGTTAACGGCCAGGTGCGCGTCGCCGGAGGTCATGTTGCCTTCGGCTTTGATAATGCCGGTTTCCAGCAGGCCTTTTTGCTCGTCGGTGAACATGCCGTAGCAGCGGTCCTGCACCGTCTGGCCGCGCCACCACGGGCAGATGTCGTGCAGCACGCGCTTGTTCTCTTCGCTCACCGCAAAGCCCGCGCCCGGGCGGTCCGCCAGATCGTCGATCTCTTTCTCAATCCAGGAGACGGTGTATTCCGGGAAAATCGGCGCGGCGCGCACTTCGCTTGCCTGGTTACCGATAATCAGCTCGTCGTGTTTGATCCAGATGGTACGCTCGGCCAGGTGATGCGCCAGCGCCAGAGCGCGGCGTACCGGGATCGGCTTGTCCATGTGCTGCTGGTACATTTCGGTGTAATGCTGGGCGCGCTCGGTACAGACCGGCGGCTTAACGATATGCACCAGCGCCGTTTTGTGCGCTTTAATGCGCTCGCTGAGGGTGTTGAGATTCAGGGTTGTCATAGGTTTATCCTCGTAAGGTCGCGGTTAACCCTTTCTGGCAGGCGTATTGCTGCGCGAAATCCAGCAGGGCAGGGTTATCCAGCGGTTTGTCAGGGGCAGAGTAGGCTTGGCCGAGCAGGGTGTATTTGTTCATGCCCAGCGTGTGATACGGCAGAAAATGAATATCGTCGACGCCGAGCTCGTCGGCGGCGAAGTTGGTAATGGCGGTGATGGACGCTTCGTCAGCGTTAAAGCCCTGGATCAGCGGCACGCGGATGGTGATTTTTTTTCCGGCGACGGCAAGGCGTTTCAGGTTGTCCAGGATTCGCTTAGCCGAGCCGTCCGTCCACTGTTTGAACACCTCACCGTCGACGTGCTTCAGGTCGGCGAGGAACAGATCGACGTACGGTAATGACGGCTCGATATAGTGCCACGGCACGTGAAGGCAGGTTTCGACGGCGGTGTGGATCCCCTGTTCGTGGCTGGCTTTAAACAGAGCGTGCGCCAGCTCAGGGTTCATAAACGGCTCGCCGCCGGAGAGGGTGATCCCGCCGCCGCTGCGGTCGTAGAAGGGTTTATCGCGCAGTACGGTCGTCATGATCTCCTCGACCTGCTGTTCTTCACCGCAGACGGTCAGCGCCTGCGTCGGGCAGCAGTCGGTAAGGGCGTTGAGCGTCGCTTCATCAAGCTTCTCGCGGTGGATAACCAGGCCATTCAGCGCGCGTTCGATGCAGCCCGGTGCCGCCTGCTGGCACAGGTCACAGCCGTCCAGGCACAGGCGCGCATCAAACAGCACGTCCCGGCTGCGGGAGCGGCTTTCCGGGTTCTGGCACCAGCGACAGCCCAGCGAGCAGCCTTTCAGGAACACCACGGTTCTAATACCGGGGCCATCGTGGGTAGAGTAACGCTGAATATTGAAGATCATGATTTCGCCTCTCGCATTGCATATGAAGATTAAATTACTTTCGAATGAAAGTTATCTTGATGCAGGTCAACTACTGAGCAGGTTTTGTCGTGATAGGGTAAGTGCAGGCTAAATTTGAGGGTGACATCATGGAACTTTATCTCGACACATATGACGTTGCGGCAGTCAAAAAGCTGGCGCGTATCTTCCCGCTGGCGGGCGTGACCACCAACCCAAGCATTGTGGCGGCAGGTAAAACGCCGCTGGACGTTTTGCTGCCAGCGCTGCACGACGCGCTGGGCGGCAAAGGCCGTCTTTTCGCCCAGGTGATGGCGACCACCGCTGAAGGGATGGTGGAGGACGCGCGCAAGCTGCGCGCCATCATTAACGATCTGGTGGTGAAAGTGCCGGTGACCGCAGAAGGACTGGCGGCAATCAAGATGCTGAAAGCGGAAGGGATCCCGACGCTGGGTACGGCGGTTTACGGTGCTGCGCAGGGGATGCTCTCCGCGCTGGCGGGGGCGGAGTATGTAGCGCCTTACGTTAACCGCCTGGACGCGCAGGGCGGGGACGGGATCCAGACCGTGGTTGAACTGCAACAGCTGCTGACATTGCACGCCCCGCAGTCAAAGGTGCTGGCCGCGAGCTTCAAAACGCCGCGTCAGGCGCTGGACTGCCTGCTGGCGGGCTGCGAGTCCATCACGCTGCCGCTGGACGTGGCGCAGCAGTTTATTACTTCTCCGGCCGTGGATGCGGCGATTGTGAAGTTTGAGCAGGACTGGCAGGGCGCGTTTGGACGGATGTCGATCTGACGGGTGCGGCCTGATGCCCTCACCCCAACCCTCTCCCACAGGGAGAGGGAGCACACACTAAAACGGCAACCTGAAGGTTGCCGTTTGCTTTAACCTCCGCAAACCTCACACTCCGGGTTACGCATCAGCTTCATCTCGCGGAACTGGCAGGTCATCGCGTCATACATCACGATTTTCCCCGCGGCAGGCGTGCCGTAGCGCGCCAGCACTTTGATCGCTTCCATCGCCTGCAGGGAGCCAATCACGCCGACCAGCGGCGCCATCACGCCCGCCTCAACGCAGGTCAGGGCGTTCTCGGCGAACAGACGGCTCAGGCAGCGGTAGCAGGGTTCGCCTTCCCCGTACGTGAAGACGCTGATTTGCCCCTCCATGCGGATCGCCGCGCCGGAAACCAGCGGGATTTTGTGGGCAAAGCAGCCTGCGTTCAGCTGGTTACGGACGGTGACGTTATCGGTGCAGTCCAGCACCAGGTCGTGCTGTGCAATCTGCGCGGACAGCGCCTCGTCATCCAGCATCGCGTCAATCAGGGTGAACTGAACGTTGGGGTTGATGCGCACCAGCGCCGTGCGGGCAGAGTCCACCTTCGGCTGGCCAACCGTCGCGTCGCTGTGCAGCGTCTGGCGCTGGAGATTTGACACCGACACGGTATCAAAATCCAGCAGCGTCATTCTGCCCACGCCCGCCGCGGCAAGATACTGCGCGGCGGCGCAGCCCAGACCGCCCAGACCGACAACCAGCACGCTTGCTGCCTTAAGCGCTTCCTGGCCTTCGAAATCAAACCCGCGCAGCACAATCTGGCGGTTGTAGCGCATCATCTCCGGGTCGCTCAGCTCCACCGTCATGTCAGCCTCCGAACAGGTGGTTAAAACGCTCGATCTCAACCCACTCGCCTGCTTCCACATTGCCGCGCTCGCGCTCCAGGACGATAAAGCAGTTGCCCTGGCTGAAGGAGCTGAAAATGTGTGAGCCCTGGTGCCCGGTGGTGCTCACTTCCAGCTCGCCGTCCGCGTTGCGCGCCAGGATGCCGCGCTGGAAATCGAGGCGGCCCGGCGATTTTTTCAGGCGCGTGGAAGCGCGCACGCGCTGGCGTTCCGGCAGCGGGCTGGCGCTGTTGCCGGAAAGCTTCGCCAGCAGCGGGATCACCAGCTGGTAGAAGGTGAGTGCCGCCGAGACCGGATTACCCGGCAGGCCGCAGAACCAGCCGCGCGTGAGCTTGCCAAACGCGAACGGTTTTCCCGGCTTGATGGCCAGCTTCCAGAAGGCGATTTCCCCCAGCTCTTCGAGGATGGTTTTGGTGTAATCCGCTTCGCCCACGGAGACGCCGCCGGAGCTGATAACCACGTCGGCAGCGTTATCTGCCTCGATAAACGCGGCGCGCAGTTTTTCCGGATCGTCAGGAATAATGCCGAGGTTAATGACCTCGCAGCCCAGCTGCTCCAGCATCAGGTGTACCGCCAGGCGGTTGGTATCGTAAATCTGGCCGTCCTGCAGCTGGCCCGGAAGCTGCAGCNGCNTC
>Ga0058692_1001074_pt1 | contig 10665 bp, 11 predicted proteins | sample AgamicAtAmrz_FD_55216 | JGI IMG/M metagenome (GOLD analysis project Ga0058692, IMG submission 55216) | Agave microbial communities from Guanajuato, Mexico - At.Am.rz | ecosystem: Host-associated > Plants > Roots > Rhizosphere | place: Guanajato, Mexico | collected 2012-06-07 | reverse complement strand
TCGGCGGTGAACTGCGGGTCGATGCACGGCCAGAAGATCCGTATCGTCGGCGCGAAGGCGAGTCTGGAGTGGTGGGACGAACAGCCCAACCAGCTGCGCTACGAAGTGCAGGGCGAACCGGTTCGCATTCTTGAGCGCGGCATGCCTTACCTGGCGCCGCGCGCGCTGGAAGAGGATCGCATCGGCGGCGGTCATACCGAAGGGCTGTTCGACGCCTGGTCGAATCTCTATCGCCGCTTCGCGCAGGCGTTCGCCGCCAGCGATCGCGGCGACGCCGCCTTCCTGCAAAGCTTCTGGTATCCCGACGTCCATGCCGGGCTGGCTGGCGTGCGCTGGGTGGAACAGTGCGTCAAGTCGGCGGAGTCGGGCGCGGTCTGGGTCGAGTGTTAGCGACCTCCTGCGAGGCTAATCGAGCAGCGACGGATCGGCGGCGATCATCAGCGCCTTCATCTCTTCGAAATGCTGGCGCGAGAAGTCGGGTATGCCTTCCCAGGCACGCGCCGTCTTCTCCGCTACCGCATCGCTGAGAATTTTCAGCGGCTGGCCGATGGACCAGGCGGTTACCAGGATCTGGCAGGCGCGCTCCAGCGTCCAGATATCGTCGAAGGCTTCGCCGATATCCGTCCCGGTGACCATGACGCCGTGGTTGCCCATCAGCAGGCGGCTTTTGCCCGCCAGCAGGCTCGCCAGCCGCGCGCCTTCCTCTGCCGTGTCTGCCATGCCGCCGTAAAGGGTATCGATCGCCACGCGGTTAAAGTAGCGCGCGGTGTTCTGATCGACCGGCGGTATATGCGGCTCGGCCAGACAGGCGACGCTAGTGGCGTAGATCGGATGCAGATGCAGCACCACGCGCACCTCCGGCAGACGCTGGTGAATCTGGCCGTGTATCGCCCAGGCGGTGGCGTCCACGTCGTCGCGCTGCGCGCAGGCGGCATCGTCCGCGTCGAGCAGCAGCAGATCGCTGGCGCGAATGCGGGAAAAGTGTTTCCACTTCGGATTCAGCAGAAACTGTCGACCATCCGGGGAGACGGCCGCGCTAAAGTGGTTCGCTACCGCCTCGTGCATGCCCAGGTGGGCAATGATGCGAAAGGTGGCGGCCAGATCGATGCGGGTCTGTTCTTCAAACGAGAGCGCCATAAATCTCTCCTGACAGAGGATAGAAAAAGGAGCGCGGGCGACGNATATNTGACGCCCGCAACGGGATCACGGCTGCGGCATCAGCGTCTTGATATCNTCTGCGCTGGGCGCCTCNAAGTTATACTTCTTCAGCAGCGCGGCGTATTCCGGCGTCTTGCTGTATTTNTCCAGCCCGTCGATCAGCGCCTGCTTCACCTCATCGTTGCCTTTCTTCACGCCGAAGCCGTTCAGCACCGGATAGATCAGCGTTTCCGAGGAGATCTGCACGCGGTCGCCTAGCTTCTGCACCACGCCGCGCGCCACGGCGGCGTCGGTGATCTGCGCCTCCACCGCGTGCGACAGCATCGCCTGGGTGGTCTGCGGATCGGTGGTGTACTCGCTAATGGCGATCGGCGGCTTGCCGTTTTTCACGCAGTAGTCGGCGGAGAGTTTATGCAGCTGCTGCAGCCAGGAGGTGGCGCCCATCGAGCCGATTTTATGGCCGCAAAATTCTTCCGGCGTTTTCGGCTGAAAAGCGGCGCCTTTCAGCGACAGGATCGCCTCGCCGCTCTTGAGATAGGGGATCATATCAATCACCTTCAGCCGTTCCGCGGTGATGTACATCGAAGAGTTGGTGATATCGAAACGGTTGCCCTGCAGGCCGGTGATCAGGTTGGGAAAGCGGGTGTCGAGATTAACCGCCTGGCGGCCCATCACCTTCGCCAGCCCGTCGAGAAACTCGATATCGAAGCCGGTCGGTTTGTTGTTCTCAATATATTCATAGGGAAAAAAGGTCATGTCGGAACCGGCGATGATTTTTCCCGGCTGCTGGAACGCCGAGGCGCTAAACGACCCCAGCGCGACGCTGGCGGCCAAAAAAGTCAGGGCAACAGATTTCATAGAGCCTCCGTGGTGGCGATTACGCGCGGGCAAGATCGTTTCCGGCCTGCTGAACAAAGAAGGATGCGCCGCTCGGCTTCTGCGGCAAACGGAACTGGTTGGCGGTGCTGCGGATGGTGCCGCTCTCTGCGCCGAACACCAGCGCGCCGGCGTCCAGGCTCGGCAGCGGGTTCTCGCCGAAGGGTAGGGCGTCTTCCGCCGCATAGACGGCGATAAACAGCGTGCGCGGCAGCTCGGTTTCGTTCGGGCTAGAGGCGTGCAGCAGGCGCGTGTGCATAAAGCAGACCGATCCTGCCGGGCCGAAACAGGCGGCAGGCTGGCCGCACTGCGCCTCGACCACCGTTTTATCCACTGCGCCGGTAAAGCGGCCGTTTTGCCAGTGGGAGTAGAGCGGGCCTTTATGGCTGCCCGGCACCACGTTCAGCGGACCGTTTTCCGGCGTCACTTCGCTGACCATCAGCAGCGCGGTGACGATGTCGTCGTTGCTGTGCGGCGTGAAGAGAAAATCCTGATGCCACTCAACTTTTGTGGCGGTGTGCGGCAGCTTAGAGTTGATCTTGCTGTGGTGGAAGCGCGCGCCCTGGCCGCCGGTGAGCTGACCGGCAATCTGCGCCATGCGCGACTGCAGCGCGGCGCGGCGATAGGCGGCGGAGATTTCGGTCGGCGAGCTGACCCGGCGCAGCGACGGATGGTCGGCGCGGTGATCGCCTTCCAGATCGAAGCGCGCGCGGCCGTCCAGCGTGTCGCCGTACGCCGCCTGCTGGCTGCGGCTCTCTTCCACCCAGCCGTCAAAATCGTGCTGCAGCGCGGCGATCTCCTCGGCGCTTAATACGTTTTCCACCACCAGAAAACCCTGCTGGTGATACTGGTCTATCTGCCACTGTTCGATCATGATTTTCCCTCGTGCTGGTTACATGGGTTAAGCCAGAGAAACATCTTTNAAAAAGGCTTCGACGCGCGGATGCTGCCCGCTGCGCATNGCCTGCGGCGCGTCGTCGCANACGACGCGGCCTTTNTCCATAAATACGATGCGGTCGGAGACCTTAAAGGCGAAGTTCATCTCATGGGTNACGATCACCATGGTGATGCCCTCATGCGCCAGGGTTTCGATCACCTGCAGCACTTCGTTGACCTTTTCCGGATCGAGCGCCGAAGTCGGCTCGTCAAACAGCATGATCTGCGGACGCATCATCAGGGCGCGGGCGATGGCGACGCGCTGCTGCTGGCCGCCGGAGAGCTGATGCGGATATTTCCACGCGTGTTCCAGCATCCCGACCTTATGCAGCAGCTCGCAGGCCTGCTGCTTTAGCGCATCTCGCGTCGCCAGCCGGTGGTAGCGCGGCGCCAGCATCAGGTTGTCCAGCACGCTGAGGTGAGGAAACAGGTTAAAGCTCTGGAACACCATGCCGATGTTGAGGCGGTGTTCGGCGTGCTCGATAAAGCGCGGCTTCTGTTCGCCCTGCTGGCTAAGGTGGATAAAAGGCTGGCCGTTGATGCGGATTTCACCGTTGTCGATCTGCTCCAGCCCGTTGAGCAGGCGGATCAGCGTGGTTTTGCCGGAGCCGGAGGGGCCAATCACCGACACCACCTCGCCAGGCTGGATTTGCAGGCTGACCGCGCCCAGCACTTCCACGTTGTTATAGGCTTTGTGCAGCCGCGACGCCTGCAGCGCCGGACCGCTGGCCTGCGCCGCCGGACGCGCGATCGGCGTGGCGGCTCGCTGCGCCAGCGCGAACAGCTGCTCATCTATTTTGCCGGCCGGACGGCGCTGGGTAACGTCGAGGTGGCGCTCCAGCTGTTTGAGCAGGAAGTCGAACACCGTCACGATCAGCACGTAGTAGCAGGCGACCGCCGCCATGGTTTCCATCACCAGGAAGTTCTGCGAATAGAGGCGCTGGCCGACCATCAGGATCTCGGTAAGAGAGATTACCGACACCAGCGAGCTGAGCTTAACGATGGCGATATATTCGTTCGCCAGCGCGGGCAGGGCGACGCGCACCGCCTGCGGAATAATGATGCGCCACTGAATACCGGCGAAGCGCAGGCCCAGCGCGCGAGCGGCTTCGCTCTGGCCTTTCGGGATCGAAAGCAGCCCGCCGCGGTGAATTTCAGCGATATAGGCGCTTTCGCTGAGCACCATGGCGATCAGGCCCGCCCAGAAGGGATCGCTCAGCAGCGCGGAGGTTCCCGGCACGGCCTGCGGCAGGTTATAAACGAAAATCAGCAGCACCAGCAGCGGCAGGCTGCGGAACAGCCAGATATAGCCGCGCGCCGGCAGGTTGAACAGCNGNCGGTTCGACTGCTTCGCCANNGCGAGTACAAACCCCACTACGATACTGATGCCCCAGGTGAGCAAGCTCAGTTTAATGACGGTCCAGGTCGCCAGCCAGAATTCGGCGTCGCTGAACAGGCTGAACATATAGTTCCAGTTAAAAGTCATGAGGCATTTCACTCGCTTAAATAAACGCGAATTTCAAAAAGAGGAATTCGCCGCTGTCGATTTATTCACACTATGGCGGCAGCGGCTAATTTGAGGCAATTAGTAAAATGTTGCCTTCAGACTTTAAAAAAACTATCCAGCCAAAAAAGATCGGGCGAATGATGCACGGCGCTGATTATTTTAAAAAGAGAGGCGTCTTCAGGTTGGCGCCATTTATCTTGCCGCGCATTTGCTCTTTTGAAGAGCAGCTCTGTGCCAAAATGATGCAGCGAAGAAAATAAAACCTTTTCGCTGACAAATTAAATTTATTCAGCCGTTGATATATCAGCAACAAAGCGAATGTTGCCACCCGCGCGGTAGGTCGACAGGCTGTGCGTTAACAGGGCGCAGGAGTGGCATGGCCCTTGCAGCGACAGATGACCTGTAAAAAAGCGCGCCAGTCGAGCGCGCTAAAAAGAGATAACTAAGGTTTTTATGATGCGATTCACGCTGAAACAGCTTAAGTATTTCGTCACGGTGGTCGAAACAGAGAGCATCGCCGAAGCGTCACGCCAGCTGCATATCGCGCAGCCCTCTATCTCCATCGCCATTAAAAATCTGGAAGATACCTTTGACCAGCAGCTGTTTATCCGCCANCACGCGCAGGGCGTTTCCCTGACGCCGGGCGGNCGCCGCTTTTACGAGAANGCGCGCGATCTGCTGCGGCTCTCCTATGAGTTTGAGCAGAACTCGCGCGCCGAGCATCAGCTGGTNTCCGGCACCATCGCCGTCGGCTGCTTTGAGTCTGCCGCGCCGCTCTATCTGCCGAAACTTATCGCCGGNTTTAAAAAAATCTATCCCGATATCACCATCGAGCTCTATGACGGCGAGCAGCACGAGCTGATGCACGGACTGCATCGCGGGCGTTTCGACCTGGCGTTTCTCTACGATCTCGACCTCGACCACTCGATCAAAAAAGAGCCGCTGAACGCGCCGCACCGGCCCTATGCGCTGCTGCCCGCCGCGCATCCGCTGGCGCGTCAGGCGACGGTGACGCTGCAGCAGCTGAGCCGCGAGCCAATGATCCTGCTGGATGCGATCCCGAGTAAAAACTACTTTATCCGCATCTTTAAAGAGAAGGGCTACCATCCCGAGGTCGCCTACAGCTCGCCCTCAATCGAAATGGTGCGCTGTATGGTAGGCCAGGGATTAGGCTTTTCCGTGCTGGTAACCCGTCCCTGCTCCGATATTACTTACGACGGACAGAAATTAATTCATCTTGAGATTGAAGATGAGATGGCGGATTCGATGCTGATCATGGCTTATCTGCAAAATAATGAGCCGACAAGACCGGCGCAATTGTTTATGGAGTATTGTCGTCGCGCTGAACTTTTCCCTGCGCCGTCACTTCAATAACGTATTTCAGGCGTACCTGTCGCGCAGCCTAATAAATTCCTATGCAGGCGTTAGCTTTATAATATTTTACCCGCTCTGTCGGCTCAAATAGTCTTGGAAACCTTCCCCATGGTGAATATATCGGCCNGTGGCTGGTTGAAGGACGCGGAAATGACAGAGATGAAAACAGAAATAGATACCCTGGTGATTGGCGCCGGGCAGGCNGGCGTCGCGATGAGCGAACACCTGAGCCGCCTCGACGTTCCGCACCTGGTACTGGAGAAAAACCGCATCGCCGAAGCCTGGCGCAGCGGGCGCTGGGATTCGCTGGTGGCGAACGGCCCCGCCTGGCACGACCGCTTTCCCGGCATGGCGTTTCCAGAGTGCGCGCCCGACAGCTTTGTCGCCAAAGAGAAGGTGGCGGACTACTTCGTCGCCTACGCGGAAAAGTTTCATGCGCCAATCCGCACCGGCGTGGAGGTGCTGCGCGTGGAGCGAAACCGTGGGCGCGCGGGATTCACCGTGCACACCTCGGACGGAGTGATTGAGGCGCAGCGTATCGTGGCGGCCACCGGGCCCTTCCAGAAGCCGGTGATCCCGGCAATCGCGCCGCGCAGCGAGCGCCTGACGCAGATTCACTCCGCCGACTATCGCAACCCGCAGCAGNTGCCGGAAGGCGGCGTGCTGGTGATCGGCGCCGGATCCTCCGGCGTGCAGATCGCCGATGAGCTGCAGCGCGCCGGAAAAAGTGTTTATCTCTCGGTCGGCCCGCACGATCGACCGCCGCGCGCCTATCGCAACCGCGACTTCTGCTGGTGGCTGGGCGTGCTCGGTATGTGGGATGCGGCGGCAAGCCAGCCGGGCAAAGAACACGTCACCATCGCGGTGAGCGGGGCGCGCGGCGGCCATACCGTGGATTTCCGCGCGCTGGCAAACCAGGGCGTCAATCTGGTCGGTATGACCGAGAGGTTCGACGGCGAAACAGTGCGGTTTCAGCCCGATCTGGCGCACAACATCGCGCGCGGCGACGCCAGCTATCTGGCGCTGCTCGATGCGGCGGACGCCTATATCGCCCGTAACGGCCTCGACCTGCCAGAAGAGCCGGAGGCGCGGCGCTTTCTGCCCGATCCCGACTGCGTCGCGCATCCGCTCAGCGAGCTGAATCTCGCCAGCGCAGGCATTAGCAGCATTATCTGGGCGACCGGCTACGCGGCGGATTACAGCTGGCTGAAGGTTGACGCCTTTGATGAGAAAGGCAAACCGCAGCACCACCGCGGCGTTTCCGGCGAGCCAGGCGTCTACTTTCTCGGACTGCCCTGGCTCTCCCGTCGCGGCTCTACCTTTATCTGGGGCGTATGGCACGACGCGAAATATATCGCCGANCAGATCGCGATTCAGCGCCAGTATCAGCACTACCAGACCGCGTCGCCCTTTTAACCCAGCAGGAGAGCAATGATGCCAACCCATACCCGTATTCGCATGTTCAACACCAAAGAGACCTATCCCAATCAGGCGCTCAACAACGATCTCTGCCAGGCGGTGCGCGCAGGCAATACCGTTTACGTACGCGGCCAGGTCGGCACCGATTTCGACGGCAGGCTGGTGGGGCTGGGCGAGCCGGGCCTGCAGGCGGAGCAGGCGATGAAGAACGTGAAGCAGCTGCTGGAAGAGGCGGGCAGCGACCTGTCGCATATCGTGAAAACCACCACCTATATCACCGATCCGCGCTACCGCGAGCCGGTCTATCTGGAAGTGGGCAAATGGCTGAAGGGCGTTTTTCCAATCTCGACCGGGCTGGTGGTGTCGGCGCTGGCGCAGCCGCAGTGGCTGATGGAGATCGACGTTATCGCCGTGATCCCTGATGACTGGCACGGCAAGGAGGCGNTATGACGCTCTCTATTAGCGCGCGCTGCCCGGAGAGCGGACAGCTCGGCATCGCCATCAGCTCCTCCAGCATCGCGGTCGGCGCGCGCTGTCCCTGGCTACAGGCGGGCACGGGCGCGGTCTCCAGCCAGAACATTACTCTGCCCGCGCTCGGTCAGCAGATCCTGGCGCAGCTGGAAGCGGGAGCGTCGGCGCAGCAGGCGCTGAAGCTGGCGCTGGCGGAGGATCGCTTCAGCGACTATCGCCAGGTGACGGTGATCGATTCCGCCGGCGACGTGGCGCACTTCAGCGGCAGCGAAACCCTGGGCGTCTGGAAGGTGGCGCAGGGCGAAAACTGTGTAGCGGCGGGCAATATGCTGGCGGATGGCGCGGTGATTGACGCGATGGTCGCGGCATTTGCAGCCTCTTCCGGCGAGCTGGCCAGCCGGCTGATCGCGGCGCTGCAGGCGGGCATCGCGCGCGGCGGCGAGGCGGGACCGGTGCATTCCGCCGCCGTGAAAGTGGTAGACGACTATACCTGGCCGCTGGTGGATCTGCGCGTCGACTGGGTCGACGACGATCCGGTCGGCGAGCTGTCGCGCCTGTGGCTCGCCTACGAACCGCAAATGGAGGCCTACGTGACGCGCGCGCTCGATCCGCGCGACGCGCCGAGCTACGGCGTGCCGGGCAATGAATAATGCGCTGCGCGACACGCTGGCGGCGCTGCTCGCTTTCGACACCACCAGCCGCGAATCAAACCTGGCGCTGATCGGTTTTATTCGCGATCTCCTTGCGCGGCGCGGCGTTGCGGCTGAGCTGTTTTATGACGAGAGCGGCGCGAAAGCCAACCTCTACGCGCGGCTGGGACCGGCGGGAGACGGCGGCGTGATGCTGTCGGGCCATACCGACGTGGTGCCGGTCGACGGACAGCGCTGGACGGTGCCGCCTTTTGCGCTGACCGAGCGCGACGGGCGCTGCTATGGCCGAGGCAGCGCCGACATGAAAGGGTTTATCGCCTGCGTGCTGGCGTCGCTGGATCGCTTTTTAGCGCAGCCGCTGCGGATGCCGCTGCATCTGGCTTTCTCTTACGACGAGGAGGTCGGTTGCCTGGGCGTGCGCTCGCTGGTGGCGCATCTCAGGGCATCGCCGGAAAAGCCCGNACTCTGCATTATCGGCGAACCCACGGCAATGCAGCCGGTTTACGGCCATAAGGGCAAAGTGGCGATGCGCTGTCAGGTGCGCGGCCGCGCCTGCCATTCCGCCTATGCGCCGCAGGGCGTCAACGCTATCGAACAGGCAGCGCAGCTGATTGGACATCTCGTCCGCGTCGGCGAGTCGCTGCGGCAGACGCAGGACGCGCGCTTCGATCCACCGTTCAGCACCCTGCAGGTCGGCACTATTCAGGGCGGCGCGACGCTCAATATCGTGCCGCAGGATTGCCAGTTCGATTTTGAGCTGCGCACGCTGCCGGCGGCCGATGTCGATGGCGTGCTGGAGAATATCGCNGCCTTCGCGCGCGACCAGTTGCTGCCTGCGATGCGGGAACGGGCGCCAGAGAGCGAGATCGCGNTTCAGCCGCTGGGNGCCTATCCNGGTCTGTTGACCGATCCGCAGGGCGATTTCGNCCGCTGGCTGGCGCAGTGGAGCGGCAGCGAAACATTTACCACCGTCGCGTTTGGCACGGAAGGCGGCCTGTTCGACGAGATCGGCATAGCGACGCTGGTGTGTGGGCCGGGGAGGATGGATCAGGGACATAAGGCGGACGAGTTTGTCGCCGTCGAGCAGCTTGAGCGCTGTATGCAGATGCTGGGCAATCTTTGCGACTGGATGCGCGCCGGTTAGGCCTCGTGCCGCGAGCGTCTCTGTGATATATACAGTTAAACTGTATATATCAGGAGGCGTAGCAATGAGTGAAAGCAACAAAGCGGTGGTGCGTCGTTTTAATCAGCAGGTGATCGTGGCGGGCGATCGCGCCGCGTTCGAGGCGCTGGTGGCGCTGGACTTTATTAACCACTCTGCGCCGGCGGGTGCGCCGCGCGATCGGGAGAGCCTGTGGCACACCTTTAACGCTCTGCTGCGTCCGGCGTTCTCTTCACTGCGGGTTGAAATAGAGNAGCAGNTGGCGGAGCGGGATTGGGTCGCCACGCGAAAAACTATCACCGGCATGCATACCGGCGCGCTGATGGGCGTGGCGGNGACCGGGCTGCCGGTNACGATTCAGGTAATGGATATGGTGCAGATTGTCGAGGGGCAATATCTCGCGCACTGGGGAATGAATAGTCTGGCGGCGGTCGTAGCGCAGCTGCGTGANGCGAGTCAGCGCGCCTAATCTGTCAGCTTGTTTAGCGCGGCAATGCCTTTTATCAGGTCGTTGCGCGACGATGCATCCAGNTTTTCCGTTAACCAGTCGGCGATCCAGCGAGCNCGCTGTTCGCGCGCGTCGCTCAACATGGCGCGGGCCGTTTCGGTCAGCGCGATAAGCTGCGCGCGNGCATCCTGCGCGTTGGGCTGGCGAGTGATATAGCCCTGGCTNTCCAGCTCCTGAATCACCAGGCGCATACTCTGATGTTTGACGCCGCGTAGCCGCGCCAGCTCGGCAATNGTGATCGCGCCATGGCTTTCCAGCAGCTCNAGCGTCTCCAGCTGCGATGTTCGCGGGGTTGCGGTGGCNACGCGAACCTGACGGACAAAGGTGCTGACCGAACGGCGCAACGCTTCGGCGAGCTGAAGCGTCTGTGGGTCGTGTAGGGAAGGCATGGGGATCTCCTGAGCGGCGTAATGCGAGCGGGTATCTTGCCGGGTAAGCGCTGAGCAATAAAGGAAAACAGACGCACAAAAGCAAAAGCCCAGCCATAGGCTGGGTTCTTTAATTTTTGGTGCCCGAACCCGGAATCGAACCAGGGACACGGGGATTTTCAATCCCCTGCTCTACCGACTGAGCTATTCGGGCAACGGGGCGCATTAAACCGTAA
>Ga0058692_1001066_pt1 | contig 10726 bp, 8 predicted proteins | sample AgamicAtAmrz_FD_55216 | JGI IMG/M metagenome (GOLD analysis project Ga0058692, IMG submission 55216) | Agave microbial communities from Guanajuato, Mexico - At.Am.rz | ecosystem: Host-associated > Plants > Roots > Rhizosphere | place: Guanajato, Mexico | collected 2012-06-07 | reverse complement strand
GAGGCAACAAAGGCGGTACAGAGGTTGATCGCCAGCCAGGCCCAGCGTTTACGGACTGACTTATGCACCGGGGCAAAGACATCCTCTTCCTGACTGATACCGCCCATCTTACGGATATTGCTTTCGTTTTCGGCGTTGACCAGGTCGATGATATCTTCAATGCTCACACGGCCAATCAGTTTGCCTTTTGCATCGGTAACGGCGGCAGAGATGAGGTTATAACGCTCAAAGGCGCTGGCGGCGTCTTCAGCCTTGTCATTAAGCTGGAAGGTGGTGGGGCGTGCGTTCATCACCTCGCTCACCAGCGTGTTGGGCTTATTCAGCAGAATATCGGTCAGCAGCAGTTCACCCAGCAGCTGATTATCTTTATTCGTGATGAAGAGCTTATCGGTGCCGCCCGGCATACTTTTGCGCTTGCGCAGGAAACGCTGCACCGTCGCCAGCGTGACATCTTCACGCACCGTCAGGATGTTGAAATCCATCACCCTGGCGACGCGGTCGCGGTCAAACTGCACCATGCTGAGCATCCGGGCGCGCAGGCCAGGTTCCACGGTGGCCAGCAGGCGTCCGGTCAGATCACGCGGCAGATAGCGCGCCAGCCAGACCTGATCGTCGATATCCAGCGGCTGGATGGCGCGCAGGATATCGCGGTCGCTCATCTCCTCCGTGAGGCTGGCCCAGACCGTTTCTGACGCTTCAACCAGCACGTGACCGCGCCGCTCGTTTGGCACCAGCCGCCACAGCGCCTGGCGCTCCTCTTCCGGCAGGGCTTCGAGAATATCGGCAAGGTCAGCGGCATGCAGCTGAAGAATATCCTGTTCCAGCGCTTCACGCTGGGCCGCATTTTCACGTTGCTGTTCAGGCGGGCGATCGCCGGATTTCTCCAGCAGGGCATCAACCAGATCGTGTTCATTGAGCAGCAGCGTCAGAATGCGATGACGGGTTTCACTTAAACGTTGAGAGTGAGAGGCAGACACATTGGATCCCTTTAGTCTGAAAGCACCAGCACGAAGTGTAGCGTTTCGCCTGAAAAAGGGATGCAAAAAAGCGTCCGATCGGTCGGATAACGTTTTAAATTCAGTTCAGAAGGGGACTGTGCGTTAGCGGGTATCGCCTGATGTCACTGTAACCGGTCCAGGCGTCGCTTTCTGTTGCTGATGATGTTCGAAGGCAGCAGGCAGGATGAAAATCAGGCGACTAAAGAGAATGATAAAACTGATCAGCAACACGATGCGGGTCATGGTGCCGGTTTTCTGACGTCTTCGGGGAGAAATAGCGCTGTTCACGCGGGGTGGTTCCTGTAGTGACCCTCATCGGGGCGATTGCAATATTTAGTCACAGTCGCCCGATGAAATCAATCGCTGTTGAAAAAAACAGCAGATAATGATCAGTAACTCGCTTTCTGCGCCAGCAGCGTGGCAAAGCGGCAGGTGATGCGCTGGCCGTTTTCATCTTTACGGTGCAGCTGGCCGGGATGCTCGTTGTACTTCACGATGTGCCAGTTGCGATAGTAGTGACTGAGTTCACCCGATTTAAACGCAAAAGAGAAATCAGCCGGGCAGGGCATATCGTCCGTATTCATCGCCGCGACAATCAGGTTAAAGCCATATTTCACCGTGCAGGCCTGCATGTCCGCAATCAGCTGTGGAATGGTCTGCGGCTGCAGAAACATCATCACCACGGTCGACAGCACAAAGTCATAGCCGCCATTAAAGCGCGTCGTGTTCAGGTCATGCTGCGCGGTGTGGATACCGCTGAGGTTTTCCTGCGTCACAATCTCCTGCAGGCGCGCCAGACTTTGTGGATTGTGATCCCACGCCGTCACGTCAAATCCCTGCTGATTCAGAAACAGCGTGTTACGGCCCACGCCACAGCCAAGATCCAGCGCCTTGCCGACGGTGAGCTGGGGCAGCGCCGCAACCACTTCAGAGTGAGGCGGAGTCAGGCCATAGGTTTCGGCGAAGTAGTTTGCGCCTGAAAGCAGTGTGGTTGGTTGTGTCATAGTCATCAGTTCAGTTAAAAGGGCGCCTGGCGCCCGTAAGGTCAGGCTTCTTCTTTAAGGATCAGTTTCCATCCCGTCACGTCATTCCAGTAAACCTGCTCACGTTCGAGATCGAGCTGAACCAGGTTGTTCTGACTGAAATAGCCTGCCGGGAAGGTCAGCGTCCAGTGGCCGTCATCACACTTCAGGCTTAACGCATCCGGGCGCGTCGTGGCCTGGCGCTGATTATTGAGCAGCGTACCCAGGCGCAGCAGGAAAATCAGCGGGATAAACTGCTTTTTCTTGAACAGCGTGACGCGCGGCAGCTCATCGAGTTTAATCGCTTTGCGATGGAATCTGACCAGCGCAGCCAGCAGCATCTGCTGGTCCTGATTGAAACCGGGCAGGTTGGTGTTTTGCAGGATGTAGGCGGAATGGCGCTGCAGCGCGCTATGGTTAATAGTCAGGCCCACTTCATGCAGCATGGCCGCCCACTTCAGCAGCGCAGCCAGTTGCGGATTGGCCAGCTTAGGATTCTGCTCGCTCCACTGCACATAAAGCTGCTCGGTGGTGTCAAGTACGCGTCGCGCCTGATCGCTGTCGATGGCGTAGTGATTCGCCAGACTCTGTGCGGTCCGGCTGCGAATATCCTGATGGCGGAAGCGGCCTTCCATCTCATAGAGCACGCCTTCACGCAGCGCACCGTCAGAGAGGCGCAGCTCGCGGATCGCCAGCGCATCAAATACGCCACAGAGAATCGCCAGTCCCGGCACGAAGACGTTTTTGCGCTCTTCAGAGAGGCCCGGCAGGCTCAGTGCCGCAAAGGATTTATGCTTCATCACCTCGTCATAGAGCTTGTCGAGACGCTCAGGGGTGATCAGTTTCTCTTTCTCATCCATCGCCTGCAGCACTTCACAGGCGGCTTTGATGGTTCCGGACGCCCCCAGCGCATATTTCCAGCCATGCAGACGATACTGCCACGCCAGCGTTTCCAGCTTCTGCGCGGCCGCTAAACGGGCACGACGGAAGTTTTCACGGCTGATTTCCCCCTTAGGGAAATAGAGCTGGGCGAAACTGACGCAGCCCATNCGGCGGCTCTCAACCAGCTGCGGTTCAAAATCCTCGCCAATCACCAGCTCGGTTGAGCCGCCGCCGATGTCGATCACCAGCTTGCGGCCTTTTTCCGGCTGCGTATGCTCCACGCCCATAAAGATCAGACGCGCCTCTTCATGACCTGAAATCACCTCGATCGGGTAGGGGATCACCTCAGCCGCCCGCTGCAGGAAGGTTTCGGCNTTTACCGCCTCACGCAGCGTATGGGTGCCGACAATCGTCACGTTGCTCGGGCTGAACCCNTGCAGGCGCTCGGCNAACAGCGCCAGACAGGCTAAGCCGCGCTCCATCGCCTCTTCGCTGAGTTTGTGCTGAGCATCCAGCCCGTCAGCCAGATGGACGCGCTGCTTCAGGCGACCCAGCACCTGCATCGCACCGTCGACGACCCGCGCAATCACCATATGGAAACTGTTCGAGCCCAGGTCAATCGCCGCAAACTCCTGGGGTTTAGGCGTACTTTTATGAGAAATTGGCATAGGATTTAGTCAGGTTGTTCCAGTTTCTTGATGTAATCATAGATGGCCAGCTGCGAGCGCACTTTACGGCGATTGCCTCGCTGGACGTAATGGTTACTCAGCTCTTTGTCGACGATGCGGGCTTTCACCGTATCACTCAACTGAATGGCAATAATGTCGAGTATGCGCTGCCGGATGCGNGGATCNAGAATCGCCACCGCCACCTCNATACGGTAATCAATATTACGCGTCATCCAGTCAGCGGAGGAGAGGAACACCTTCTTATCGCCGCCATTCTCAAAAATATAGACGCGATCGTGTTCCAGATAGCGGTCAACAATACTGATGACGCGAATGTTCTCGCTGATCCCCGGCAGATCCGGGATCAGTGAGCACATGCCACGCACCAGCAGATTGACTTTTACCCCTACGCTGGAGGCTGTATAAAGCCGATCAACCAGCCCTTTGTCCACCAGATTGTTTATTTTCAGAGTAATGCCGGAGGGCTTCTGCTGCTGGGCATTGGCGATTTCGGTGTCGATCAGTTCATACANCATCCGGCGTGAGTTCTGCGGAGACACCATCAGGTGATCAAACGTCACGGGCCGGTAGGGGTTCTCAATAAAGTTGAACACCCGACGCACTTCGTTGGTGATACGCGCATCGGCGGTCAGCAGGGAGTAGTCCGTGTAGAGCCGGGCGGTTTTCTCGTTAAAGTTGCCGGTGCCGATATGGGCATAGCGCACAATCTCTTCCCCTTCACGGCGTGAAATCAGGAACAGCTTGGCGTGGATTTTCAGGCCTGGGGCGGAGAAAATCACATGCACACCGGCTTCGGTCAGGCGTTTAGCCCAGTAGATGTTGGCTTCTTCATCGAAGCGCGCCTGCAGCTCAACCACCACCGTGACCTTCTTACCGTTATACGCGGCGTGGATCATCGCATCCATGATGCGCGAGTGTTTGGCGACGCGGTAAATATTGATTTTGATCGCCAGCACGCTCGGGTCAAACGACGCCTGACGCAGCAGCTCCAGCACATGCTCAAAGGTGTGATAAGGATAATAGAGCAGCACGTCGCGGTCGCGGATCGCATCAAAGCCGTTGCGGTAGCCGTCGAAGCCGATGTGGCGGATCTGCGGCAGCGGACGATTTATCAGGTTGTTTTTGCCGACGTTCGGGAAGCCGATGAAATCTTTAAAGTTGTGATAGCGACCGCCGGGCAGAATCGAATCGAAGTTAGAGATAGAGAGCTTGTGGCACAGCAGTTCAACCATCGCCTCCGGCATATCGCGCTGATAGACGAAACGCACCGGCTCTGCCGTCAGTCGCTGCTTCAGGCTGGAGGACATCAGCTCCAGCAGGCTCGACTCCATCTCCGTCACCAGATCGTACTCGGCGTCACGCGTCATTTTCATGGAATAGGCGTTGAGCGCGTCGTAGTCGTAAAAGCCTTTGAAAATATCATCCAGGCAGTAACGTAAAATGTTGTCGAGCAGGATCATCGGCTTACGGCGACGCGGTGGCTCCGCCGGAAGATTGATAAAGCGCGGCACCTTGTCNGACGGGATCTCCAGCAGCGCATAGCGGATGTCGTCACCCCGGATAATCTCGACCGCCAGGTAGGTGTAGTCATCTTTAAGAAATTCGGTCAGGTCGGTTTCATGGGTGATCAGAATCGGCGAGATGTGCTGACGCAGCTCATGCTTAAAGTAGTGACGCAGCCACGCCTGCTGATTGGGCGACAGCTGACGTTCGTTGATCAGGAAGATCTGGTTGCGCGCCATCTCCAGCAGCAGNTCGTTATAGAGGGCATCGAACTCCTGATCGGACTTCATNACCCGCTGCTGAATTTTCTTAAACAGATGACGTGGCGTACTGGCGGAACCCTGCTCTTCACCAATCAGAATACGGCGTTTCAGGTCGGCAAAACGCACTTTATAGAATTCATCGAGGTTGTTGGAGTAGATACCCAGAAAGCGCATCCGCTCAATCAGTGGATTGCTTTTATCTGCCGCTTCCTGCAAAACCCGTTCATTAAAGGATAACCAGCTCAATTCTTTTTCAATATAAAGCTTTACCTGACCCATTCTCACTCCATTTAGCGGTTGCAGGACTGAAGATCCAGTGTCCCTGAACATTATGGCGAGAGTATGGCAGCGTTGTCCAACGCCAGGAGTTGTCTTATCAACCCGCTACGGGCAACATAGCGGCTTATTTCAGCCTGCTGCCGGAACCGCATGAGCGTAAACCACATTCCNGTNCAATTCAGCGATCGTAAGCGTCGTGCCATTGACCGCCTGACGCGGCGGCTGGTCACCTGCTGCGGCGTGGCGATCCTGCTGCTGATGCTGCTGCTGTTCTGCTGGCTGATTGGAGTGGTACTGCCGCTGTTTACGGCGCCGGGTCTGCAAATCGCCTCCAGCCAGCAACTCTGGGATCGTGCGCCTGCATTAGCGATGGGCAATCAGGGCAAGGTCGGCTGGCGNATCAGCGATCGCGGCGCGGCGCGCTTTATTCCGCTGGATGGGCAGCCCGCAGAACCGGCACTGGCGCTGACGCCGCCACCGGGGGCGATTGTGCAGAGTGCCGACGGGCAGATGCTGCTGCTCAATATTGAGGGAGCGCTGACGCTGCTGCAGCCCACAGCCGACCAGCAGTGGCGCTTTCCGCTGGGCGACAAACCCTTTCATTTACCCGCTGGCGCGGTGACGAAGATGGCGCTGGCAACCCGCCATGCCGATCAATGGCGTATCGCGGCGCTCACCCAGGCCGGACTTCAGGTGCTGACGATCGGCACCGATCGTCAGGCTGCTATTCTCTCGCTGCCTCAGCGTCAGCTTGATCTGCTGGCGCTTTCACCGACAGGCGATCTGCTCTACACCACGGAAGGCAATCTGCTGCGCGTCTGGCAGTTGGGTGATGCACAGGCGTCATTACGCGAAACGCACACCCTGCCGCAGCCGCCGCAAAGCCTGCACCTGCTGGTGGGCGGTGCAAGCCTGCTGATTCAGGATCGCAGCGGCGTGACACAGTGGTTTGCTGTGGCCGGCGAGCAGGGGCCGCGCCTCCAGCGCATAAAGACCTTCGCGCAGAGCGACGGTGAGACGCTTCTGGTGACGGAGCCGCACCGTCGCGTGTTCGCCACACTCAGCAGGCAGGGGCTGCTGCGGCTGTTCGCCAGCAAGCAGAGCGGCCCGATACTGGAGCGTCAGCTGGCGCCCGGCATCGTACAGGCGCAGTTTTCACCCCGCGGCGACAGCCTGCTGATTGAGCGGCCCGGACACTGGCAGATGCTGCGGCTNGATAACCCGTGGCCCGANGTCACGTGGCGTAATTTCTGGCAGAAAATCTGGTATGAGAACTATCCCGCGCCGGACTGGGTCTGGCAGTCGACCGCCGCGGGCGACGGCTATCAGGCAAAGTTCAGCCTGGTGCCGATGGTGACGGGCACGCTGAAAGCGGCCGGGTTAGCGCTGCTGTTTGCCACGCCGCTGGCGCTGGCCGCCGCCATGTACACCGCGTGGTTTATGGCCGCCGGTCTGCGACGCTGGGTGAAACCGGCGATAGAGATGATGGGGGCGCTGCCGAGTGTGGTGGTCGGGCTGATTGCCGGACTCTGGCTGGCGCCGCATATTGGTCAGGCCCTGCTGGGAGTGCTGCTGCTGCCGCTCACCCTGGCGGGCGCGCTGCTGCTGTGCGGGGTATTCAGCGCCCGCTTACCGCCGCGCTGGCGTCAGCCCGGTCGCGAAGTGCTGATTCTGCTGCCGCTGCTGCTGTCAGTGACGCTGCTGACGCTGTGGCTGCCCGCTCGGTTTATGCCGGATGCCGGCGACTGGCTGCCGCATTATGAACAGCGAAATCTGCTGGTGGCCGCGCTGGCGATGGGCTTTGCGCTTGTACCGCTGATCTTTACCCTCTCGGAAGATGCGCTCTTCAGCGTCCCTGCGGCGCTGGGACAGGGCTCGCTGGCGCTGGGCGCGACGCCGTGGCAGACGCTGACCCGCGTGGTGCTGCCCGGTGCCTCTGCCGGTATTTTTGCCGCGCTGATGATAGGGCTGGGGCGCGCCGTGGGAGAAACCATGATTCTTCTGATGGCGACCGGCAACACGCCGCAAAGTGAAGGGGGCCTGTTCAGCGGCCTGCGCGCGCTGTCCGCCAATATCGCTATTGAGATGCCGGAAGCGGCGGCGGGCAGTGCCCACTACCGGGTGCTGTTTCTCAGTGCTCTGCTGCTGCTGCTGTTTACGCTGGTTATCAACACCATTGCAGAGCTGATCCGTCAGCGGCTGCGTCAGCGATACAGTCAGCAGGAGGAGCAGGCATGAAGGTGATGCGCCAGAACGATCGCTGGCGGTGGTTAACGCCGGCGCGGTAGCTGTCTGCCTGCTCGCCTTTACGCTGCTGATTGGTTTGCTGGCCTGGCAGGGGGTGCGTGCCTTCTGGCCGCAGCGCGTTGACCTTTACAGCTTCAGCCAGCCGGACGGCGGCGAGACGCGCCTGCTGGGTGAAACGCTGGAGCATCAGCGGCACTTTCCCGCCCCGGCCGATGAGCAGGGCAATCAGGGGGAGAAGGTTCATCGCTATCTGATTAAGACCGGTAACCGGGAGTGGGATGCGCCCGATTTCCGCGTGGTTTACAGCCGTCAGGCGGCGCAGGTCACTCAGCCCGCCGATGTATGGTGCTGCAGCGGCGCGGCCACGGTCAGGCCTATGGCTGGTTTGTCGGGCTGCGTGAAGACAATGAAGAGTTAACCGCCAGAGACCCGGATGCGCTGCTGCATCAACGGCTCGGGCAGGTGCAGACCCTGGTGCGTCAGGCCAGCCAGATCCGCCGGGTCGATATGGCGCGTCTCAACAGCCAGCGGGAGCAGTTAGACGAGCAGGCTGAGGCACGACGGGCCGCCGGACGCTTTGATCTGCAGACCGAGTCGGAATTTCAGGCCAATCAGGCCGCCCTGCAGCGCCGTTTCAATCAGCTGAGTGAGACGCTGGCCTCTCTGCAGCAGCAGAGTCAGCGCGATCTGCTGATCCTGCGGGATGTGCACGGCACCGAACATGCGATTCCGCTGACCGACATTGTGGACAGCTGGAAGCCCAATGCGATGACGNCAGGCGGCAAAATGCTGCATTTCCTGCATCAGCTGTGGCGCTTCGTCAGCGACTCCCCTGCGGAGGGCGAGAGTGAATCGGGCGCGTTTCCGGCCATTTTCGGCACNGTGCTGATGGTGCTGCTGATGTCGGTGGTGGTGATGCCGCTGGGCGTGATCGCGGCAATCTGGCTGCATGAATATGCCGGACGTCATGCGCTGACCCGGCTGGTGCGGATCGCGGTAGTCAATCTGGCGGGCGTCCCCTCGATTGTCTATGGCGTCTTTGGCCTGGGNTTTTTCGTCTGGCTGGTGGGCGGCACNATCGACCAGCTCTTCTTCGCCAGCGCGCTGCCCAATCCGACGTTTGGCACGCCAGGGCTGCTGTGGGCCTCACTGACGCTGGCGTTACTGACGCTGCCGGTGGTCATTGTCGCGACCGAAGAGGGGCTGTCCCGTATTCCCAACAGTCTGCGACAGGGTTCGCTGGCGCTGGGCGCAACGCAGGCGGAAACCCTGTGGAATGTGGTGCTGCCTATGGCGGTGCCCGCGATGCTGACCGGCCTGATCCTGGCGGTGGCGCGGGCNGCCGGGGAAACCGCNCCGCTGATGCTGGTGGGGGTAGTAAAAATGGTGCCGGAGCTGCCGGTAGACGCGGTGTTTCCTTATCTGCATCTGGATCGCAAGTTTATGCATCTGGGCTTCCAGATTTACGATCTGGCGTTTCAGAGCCCGAATATTGAAGCTGACCGGCCGCTGGTGTTTGCCACCGCGCTGCTGCTGGTGCTGATTATTCTGTCGCTTAATCTGCTGGCGATGGCCCTGCGTCACCGTCTGCGTGAACGCTATCGCCTTATGACTCAATAACAGGCTATGACTATGACGTCCGACACGGATATGGCGCTTACCGTTAACCATCTGTCGCTGTGGTATGGCGAGCGCCAGGCGCTGCAGGATATTTCGCTGCAGGTGCCGAAAAACAGGATCACCGCNCTGATTGGNCCCTCAGGCTGTGGTAAATCGACGCTGCTGCGCTGCTTTAANCGCATGAATGATGTGATCGATCACTGCCGGGTTGAGGGAGAGGTGCTGCTGGGCTCGCTGCCGATNCTGCGACCGGANCAGGATCTCTCCGCGCTGCGGCGTCGGGTCGGGATGGTGTTTCAGCGGCCGAATCCGTTTCCCAAGTCGATCTATGAGAATGTGGTTTACGGGCTGCGCCTGCAGGGGGTACGCGACCGGCGGGTGCTGAACGAAGCCTGTGAGCGTGCGCTGCGTGCGGCGGCGCTCTGGGGNGAGGTGAAAGANCAGCTGTCTCAGAATGCGCTGACGCTCTCGACCGGACAGCAGCAGCGGCTGGTGATTGCCCGCGCTATTGCGATTGAACCGGAGGTTCTGCTGCTGGATGAGCCGACCTCTGCGCTGGACCCCATCTCGACGCTGGTGATTGAAGAGCTGATGACCACGCTGAAGCAGCATTTTACGCTGGTGCTGGTGACGCACAACATGCAGCAGGCCTCTCGCGTGTCAGATTACACCGCATTCATGCATCAGGGCGTGCTGGTGGAGTTTGATGAGACCGACCGTATCTTCACCGCGCCGAAACAGCGCCGGACCGAAGATTATATTACGGGGCGTTACGGCTGAGTCCGCAACGGGAAAGGGGCGCTCTGCGGGATATCACACAGGCCCCCATCGCTTCAGGTTTATCCGCTGTCTGTGGGACTTCCCGTGTATCAGTCGTTAGCATAGCCCTGCGGCGGCAGCGGTTCGCCATCCAGCCAGGCCTTACCGTCACGCATCGCCAGCCGTCCCTCAACAAACCAGTCGATGACCAGCGGATAGATGGCGTGCTCCTGATGCTGCACCCGCTCCGTGATCTCCGCCTCCGTGTCGTCGGCAAAAATCGGCACTTTTGCCTGCAGGATCACCGGCCCGCCATCCAGCTCGTCAGTGACAAAATGCACTGACGTGCCATGCTCGCTGTCACCGTTCTCCAGCGCCTGACGGTGCGTATGCAGGCCCGGATATTTCGGCAGCAGGGAAGGGTGAATATTCAGCAGGCGATCGTGAAAATGGGCCACGAATGC
>Ga0058692_1001064_pt1 | contig 10735 bp, 6 predicted proteins | sample AgamicAtAmrz_FD_55216 | JGI IMG/M metagenome (GOLD analysis project Ga0058692, IMG submission 55216) | Agave microbial communities from Guanajuato, Mexico - At.Am.rz | ecosystem: Host-associated > Plants > Roots > Rhizosphere | place: Guanajato, Mexico | collected 2012-06-07 | reverse complement strand
AAAATAACCGTGGTGAGTTGAGCGATGCGAGCGAGCCGTTTACCTATACGGTGGTGCCCACCGCGCCGGTGAAGATTGAGTATGCGCTGGATAATTTTGGCACGGCACAGGGCAAACTGGAAAACGGCGCGCTGACCGATGACTTCACCCCCACGCTCAAAGGCACGGCGGAAGCCAACAGTATCGTCTACGTGTATGCCACACGCGAAAACGGCAGCTGGTGGCTGAAAGGCAGCACCCAGGCGGATGCCTTTGGCCACTGGCAGGTGGAAATCGCCCGACTGGATGGCGGGGCCGGCCCGTATCACTTCCAGGCCAGTAACAGCCCGACGCGCGATCCCGCTGCGCCGCTGTTCGACCTGTATGTGTCAGACAACGGCACCCGCCTGAAGCCCACCATCAACACGGCGCACGATAATGTCGGGCCCGAGCAGGGCAAATTAATCAACGGTGCCACCACCGATGACATGGCGCCGACGCTGCAGGGCAAAGCCGAAGCCAACAGCATGGTGTATATCCATGCGCGGCATATTGATGGCCACTGGGTAGTGTTAGGCAGCGTTAAGGCCGATGCCTGGGGCAACTGGATAACGGAAGTGCGTGCGCTGCGCGGGGGATACGGCACTTATGAGTTTCAGGCTGCCAAAACTTTTGATCGCGACACCAGCGCCGAGGTGTTCAGTCTCAACATGGTGCCGGAAAAACCCGGNATCGTTTCTGCCTGGGATAATTTTGGCGCGCAGACCGGCGTGCTGCATCAGGGCGATGTCACTGATGACCTGACGCCAACGCTGAAAGGCCATGCTGCAGCAAACAGCGTGGTTTATATCTATGCCCGTCACGTGAACGGGGTATGGGTGACGCTCGGCAGCGCCGTTGCGGATGCTCATGGTCACTGGCAAAGCGAAGTGCGCGCGTTACGCGGCGGCTTTGGCAAATATGAGTTCCAGGTCTCAGACAGCCCGGTGCGTGACGCCGCCGCCGACGTTTTCGACCTGACGATNATCTCCGGCAAGACNGAGATTATTTCTGCGTGGGATGANANCGGACCAAAGCAGGGCCAGCTGAAAAGCGGTGATATCACCGATGATATGACGCCAACCCTNAAAGGCACGTCTGCACCCAATAAGGTGGTGTANATCTTCGGCTGCCATATTGAGGGCCACTGGGTATTAATGGACTCGGTCACAGCGGATGCTACGGGTAACTGGAGCTACCAGTCTTACGATCGCTCGCCGTGGAAAGGACTGACGCAATTTCAGGTCAGTGATAGCGCCATTCGTGATGTGAATGCGCCAACCTTTCTGCTGGAGATCAATGTCGATCCGCCGAAGGTCGATCACAAGGGGTTATTGTGGAATTTCAACGACGGCACCCAGCAGGGCTGGATCGCCAGCGGTCTGTATCACAAAAATGACAACATCGGGGTTAAGCGCTGGAGCGCAGGCAATTCCTCTTATGAGTTGGGTTCCATGACCAACGGTTCAAACACCAACGGCTTCAAAGGAGAAGTGGTTTATCGCTATATTCAGGTCGAAGCGGGTAAAACCTACCAGTTCGATTTTGATGGCTACCGTATTCCTGGCGGTAGCCTGAAACCAAAAATCGGTCTGGACGTTAATGGACAGAAAGTGATTCCCAACATGGGGCTGGATGCTGCCTGGAATCATTTCAGCGGACTGTATACCGCCAGCAAAACAGAAGTGGTTCGCGTGGCGGTAACCAATGAGGTTAATAACGGTAACGGCAACGATTTCGCTATCGATAACATCGGGGTTAAAGAAATCAGCCGGGTTCGTGGACAACCTGATCTGGTGAAAGACGCTAACGGTCATCCGCGCTATATCGATTTTAAAACCGGGGTCAGTTATACCATCGACGACAGTCTGAAAATGACGCTGATTAAAGGACCGAATATCGGCGGCGAGCAAAAAACGCTGAAGCATGGCGAAATCATTGTTGGCCGTGGCGGCCAGATGAAGCTGGATTTCGACGGCGTGGCGGAGAAAGTGGTGCTGAAATCGGATTATGTGCACAGCAAAGGCAATTACATCGATTTCTATGACACACAAGGTAAATTGCTGCACAGCTATGAGCTAAAGGCGCATCCGGGCACCCTGCGAAGCGACATTGTCGAGTACCACGCCCCGGCCGGTAAGCTGATCGGATCAGCCGTGGTGCGCGTCAATCCGGCAGAAGTGGATTCGGTGAACAATCCGGGCGGCGTGCGCATCAGTGACGTTGAATGGGGCATGCATGATGATCATGTCGGTATCACCGCCTTTGATGTTCCTGCCGTCATCACGCTGGGCGATGAATTCGCCGTTTCCCTGAGCGATGTGCTGGCGCAGGGCAAGCAGGGCAGCACCATCGATATGACGGGTCACGGCAAAAACGTCCTGAGCGTAGCGGTTGACGATATCCTGCAGGTTGGAAGTCAGGATCTGTTCGTGAAAGACGGCAAAACCCAGCTGCTGATCAAAGGCGATGCGCAGGACGTGGTGAAACTGGATGACATCCTCGGCGACGGCGGTGACGTGGGCGATTGGGTGAAACAGCAGGGCAGCACCACGGTGGCTGGCGTGAAGTATCAGGTTTACAGCCACAGCGGCGTCGATGCCGACGTGCTGATCCAGGAAGGGGTGAAAACCGAACTGGTGTAAATCTGGCGGGGGCGGAAACGCCCCCAAAGGTTTGCACCAGGACGTAGCGGCGCGATTTATCGCGCGATGAATCGTGCCGCTCCAAAGGGTGCGCATTGCCGGGCTGAACCGGCCGCCGCCCACCCTGCGCCCATCCGGTTTAAATGTTCTCCAGATCCAGCCCCCGCGTCTTCGGCCCGTAAATCCCGACCGACAGCATCACCATCAGCATGCTCAGCACGATAAACACGATCACTCCCTGACTGCCGGCATACTGCAGAATCAGGCCAATCAGAATACTGCTGAAAGCGGTCGACAGCCGGCTGAATGAATAGCAGAAGCCGACGGCGCGCGCACGAATGTGCGTCGGGAAGATCTCAGTCTGATACGCGTGATAGCTGAAGGTCAGCCAGGCGTTGCTGTAGGTGATCAGGAAACCGCACACCACCATCAGCAGCGGGTTGCTGGTCAGCGCGAACAGTGTGCCGAACACCACCGTCATCAGCGATGAAAAAACGATCTGCCATTTGTTTTCCAGCCGGTCGGCGTAGCGGCTGCAGATCAGCGAGCCGAGCGGATAGGCCAGCGTGATGAAAAAGGCGTACAGCAGGCTGTGGGTGACGGTGGCCCCCTTGCCGGACAGCAGCGCCGGCAGCCAGTTACCGAAGCCGAAGAAGCCAATTGCCTGGAAGAAGTTCATCACCACCAGCATCAGCGTACGCTGGCGATAAGCCGGTGCCCAGATTTCGCTAAAGCGCCCTTTTTTCGGCAGCTGTGCCGCCGCATCGCGCTGAGAGAAATCGTCTCCCGGCGCAATGCCGCAGCGTTTTTCCATCTCGCTCAGCACCCGGTGCGCGTCCTGATGCCGCCCCTGCTGCGCCAGCCAGCGCGCCGACTCCGGCAGGTTTTTCCGGATAAACCAGATCACCAGCGAGCACAGCGCACCGGCGATCACGACCCAGCGCCAGCCTTCGAGGCCGAGCAGGGTTTGCGGTACCAGCCACCATGACATCAGCGCCACCGTCGGCACCGACAGGAACTGAATGAAAAAAGAGAAGGCAAACGCGCGGCTGCGCAGATGGGCCGGCACCCACTCCGACAGATAGGTATCGATGGTCACCAGCTCGACGCCCAGACCGATGCCGACCAGGAAGCGGCACAGAATAATCATCTCCGCGCTGTGCTGGAACGCCATCAGCAGTGAGAACGCACCGTACCACGCCAGCGCGCACATAAAGGTCAGGCGACGGCCGAAGCGGTCAGCATAGGGCGTCAGCAGGCTGGCACCGACAAACAGGCCGAGAAAGGTCGCCGAGGCGAACGCCGCCTGATCGGCGATACCAAACACGCCAGCGGCGCCGGTGTGGAACACGCCTGCGGCGACCAGCCCGGCGCTGATGTAGCCGGTTTCAAACAGATCGTACAGCTCGAAGAAGCCGCCGAGCGCCAGCAGCGTAATAAAGCGCCACAGCCCGGCGGAAGAGGGCAGAGCGTCGATGCGCCCGGCCAGCGTCTGGCGTTCGGTCGCGATGCGATCGGTCGCCACCCCTGTCGAATAGGTGGTTGTCATTATGATTGTTACCTCGGTGTTTGCAGGATCCGCCCGGTGGTGGTTTGTCAGAAATCATTAACCGTTAGCAAGCGAAGAAATAGCAGAATAATCAATTCGTCCGGGGTTGCCGAGAGGCGCAGCGGTGACATTTTGGCAACGTGCGTTGCANTTCACAGAAAGCGGTACGCCGTCCATGGCGCCAGGTCAGGGCAGATGCGGNTANACGCCCGGACCGATGGGCAGGCCCAGCAGATACCACACCAGCAGNANCGCGATCCACGTCACAAAGAACACCAGCGGATACGGGAAGATCAGCACGTAGTAGGTGCCGAGCTGCGCGTCTTTTTGATAGCGCTGCAGGAAACCGAGGAACAGCGGCAGAAACGGCGACATCGGCGCCAGCGGCAGCACGGCGGAATCGGCGATGCGGAAAATCATCTGGGCAAACGCCGGGTGAAAGCCGAGCAGCATAAACATCGGCACAAACACCGGCGCGAGGATCGACCAGATCGCCGAGCCGCTGGCGATAAACATGCACAGAAACGCCGAGAGGAACATCAGGCCGAGAAAGGCCGGCGCACCGCTGATGCCGGCGCTCTCCAGCATATCGGTCAGGCCGATGGCCATAAACTTGCCCATGTTGCTCCAGTTGAAGAACGCCACGAACTGCGACAGCGGAAACACCATGACGATAAAGCCGGCCATGCTCTTCATCGGATCCACCAGCAGTCGGGGGATGTCGTCAGCGCGGCGAATCTGCTGCGTCACCGCGCCATAGGCAATCGCCACCACAAAGAAGAACAGGATGATGATCGGCACGATGCCCTGAATAAACGGCGAAGGGATGATGCCGCCGGTTTTCGGGTTGCGCAGCGGCGCATGCTCCGGCACCACCAGCAGCGCCATCACGCCGATGAACACCAGCGCGGCGAGACCGGCCGCCTTCAGGCCGCGATTCTCCTGCGCCGTCAGCGGTGGCAGGCGATCGTGATGGCCGCTGTTCCAGACGGGCAGGCGCGGTTCGACAAATTTATCGGTCAGCAGCGCGCCGGCCACGGTCAGTACGATGACCGAGCTGGCCATGAAGAACCAGTTATCGATCACGCTGACGTGGACCGTGTCGCTGACCGCTTTGGCGGCCTCTGTACTGATGCCGGAGAGCAGTACGTCGGTGGTGACGATCAGCAGATTCGCGGTAAAACCCGACGCGACGCCGGCAATCGCCGCCAGCAGGCCCGCCACCGGATGACGCCCGACGGCAAGGAAGATCAGCGCGCCGAGCGGCGGCATCACCACCAGTGCCGCATCGGAAGAGATATGGCTGAAGAACGCGATAAACAGCACCATATAGCTGGCGTAGCGACGGCTGACGCGCGACGCCATTTTCACCATCAGCGACTGCAGCAGCCCGACTTTTTCCGCCAGCCCGGCCCCGATCACCAGCGCCAGAATGGAGCCCAGTGGGGTGAAGCCGCTAAAGTTTTTGATGATGTTGGGCAGGATCCACTGAATGCCCGCCACGCTGAGCAGGTTATTGACCCGCACCAGTTCGCCATTGGCCGGATTTTTAACAGCCACATCGAGGCTGCTGAGAAGCGCGGTGGCGATCATCAGCACCACGATCAGGTAGACAAACAGTAAGAACGGGTTGGGCACTTTGTTGCCGACCCGCTCAATCCAGCTGAACAGCTTGCCGGGGCTGCGATTTTCGGTCATCACTTCCATCGGTAGATCCTCATGAGTCGTCTTGTCAGTTATGTTTGCGTACTGCTTATATTTTTTTAATGGTGATGCGTTGGTACCAGGTCGCCATAAATGGCGACCCTACACGGTAAGGAGCGGTGACCACCGGTCACGCCCTCGTAGGGTGCGCATTTATGCGCACCTGGCGTAATGCGTTGCTGAACTCAGGATGCTAATGTCGATGGCTGCACGCCGGCCGGAATCGGGCACACGTACGGCTGCTCGTGGCGCACGCGGTCAAACTCTTCACGACAACGCGCCAGCGCGGCATCATCGTGCAACAGCGTCAGCGCGGTGGCGGCCAGCACTTTGGCGGCAAGGCACATCCCTTTGTGGGCAATCGGCGTGCGGCCCTGTGCCACCAGCTGCCAGGTGTGCAGCGGCGTGCCGAAGGCAAAACAGGGGGCAAAACACTGCGCCGTCGGCGTTACCCAGCTCACATCCCCAACGTCGGTTGAGCCGTACAGCAACTCGCGCGTGACCGCATACGGCGCTACCTCATCCATCAGCACTTTATCCCCCAGCGCCTCAGCCCAGGCGATACCCGCTTCGCCGCCGGTGCGCGCCGCATTCAGTCGCGCGTTACGCAGATCGTCTTTGCTCAGCGTGGCGCGGATCTCTGCCGCAAATGCCTGTTCCTGCGCGCTGTAGTGCGGCAGACCAAAATGGTGCAAATTACGTTCCATCACCGCTTCCAGCGCGCGGTTGGGCACATAGTTGGAGCAGGCTTTATCAAAACGTACCGTCATCTGCGTATCGGTCATCAGCGCCGCGCCTTTGGCGATGTTGATCACGCGCTGGTAGATATCCTGGGCCTGGTCGAGCTGCGGCGCGCGAATCAGGTACAGCACTTCGGCATCGGCCTGCACCACGTTGGGCGATACGCCGCCGGTTTGGGTGACCGCATAGTGCAGGCGCGCCTCCTGCACGATGTGCTCGCGCAGAAAATTCGCGCCGGTGTTCATCAGCGTCACCGCGTCCAGCGCGCTGCGCCCGAGATGCGGCGAGTTAGCGGCATGCGCTGCCACGCCTTTGAAGTGAAACGCCGCCTGAATATTGGCGAGGGTGCTGAGGTTGAACATGCCGCTGAAGCCTTCCGGGTGCCAGGTCACGGCAGCATCGACATCATCAAACAGCCCCTCGCGCACCATAAAGGTTTTACCCGAGCCGCCCTCCTCACCAGGGCAGCCGTAAAAGCGCAGCGTGCCGCGTCCGCCCTGTTCTGCCCACCAGGCTTTGATGGCGAAAGCGGCGGCCAGGCCGGCGGTACCGAGCAGGTTGTGGCCGCAGCCGTGACCGTTGCCGTTTTCCACCAGCGGCTCAGGCGTGGCGCAGCCCGCCTGCTGGCTCAGACCGGCCAACGCATCAAACTCGCCGAGGATGGCGATCACCGGCTGGCCGTGGCCGATTGAGGCGATAAACGCGGTGTCGAGACCGCCAACGCCGCGCTCGACCTCAAACCCCTCCTGCGCCAGCGCATCGGCCAGCAGCGCAGACGATTGCGTCTCTTCGAAACGGGTTTCCGGTACGTCCCAGATGGCATCGCTGAGGGCACTGAAACGCGCCTGATGCTGGTCGATGTAGCGATCGATGAAGTCGTGTGCGCTCATCGGGCACCGCCGAACTGCGTCTGATTAAGCGCCAGCGTAGCCAGCATCTGCACGGCAGTAGCCATCACCGCTTCATCAAAGTCGAACCGCGCATTGTGATGGCCCGCCGCCAGCTCGCAGCCGAAGATGACGTAAGACGCCTGGCCGCCGCGCTGCTGCACGCGCTCCATCATGTAGGTAGCATCTTCGGAACCGGCCGCCTGCTGTTTGCTGTCTATCACCGAACTGAACAGGCCGGTCGCCTCGGCCTGCTGATGGATAAAACTGACCCACGCCGGGCTCGGCGTGCAGCTGCGTGCACCGCCCATCAGCGTGACCTCGTGCTCAACGCCGTACATCGCCGCGGCACCGGCAATCACGCGCAGCGCCTGCTGATAGATATCGTCGTTGACCTGATTACTCGCGCCGCGCGTTTCCACCTTCATCAGCGCAACATCCGGCACCACGTTGCGTCCGCTGCCGGCCTGTAAGACACCAACGTTAACGCGCGCCACGCCGCCGCTGTGCTGCGGCAGAGTGTGCAGCGCCAGCGTGGCCTGNGCCGCCGCCAGCAGCGCGTTGCGTCCCTCTTCCGGTTTGCCACCGGCATGCGCGCCGACCCCGGTAAAACGNACGTCCAGTTTGGTCGTGGCGAGAAAGCTGTCGCTGCCGCAGACGATCTCGCCGGGCGGCACGCCGGTGCCNAGGTGAATGGCGGTGAACAGATCGACATCATCAAGNACGCCCGCGGCCACCATNGCTTTGGCACCGCGTACGCCTTCTTCNGCNGGCTGAAAAATGAGTTTTATGCGACCGCTCAGCTGGTGNTTCATCGCCATCAGCACGCCCGCCAGCGCCAGACCTATGGTGGTGTGACCATCGTGGCCGCAGGCGTGCATCATGCCGGGATTGCACGAGGCGAAGCCTTCGCGCGTCGGCAGGTGATCGGCGGCGGCGCTNTCCGTCTGGTCGAGCGCGTCCATATCAACACGAAAGCCCATCACCGGACCGGGACGTCCGGTGTCCAGCGTTGCCACCACGCCGCAGAAACCGCCGGAGAAGTGGGGCAGCCACTGTGGCAGCGCGCCCTGCTGCAGCGCACGCGCTTCCTGCTGCGCCAGCACTTCAGCAGACGGCAGACCCATGCGCGCATCGGCATCAATCACCTCACGGCCCAGCTGCAGCTGATAACCAAGACGATGCAGCTCTTCCGCCACCAGCGTGGCGGTGCGGAACTCCAGCCAGCCGGATTCAGCATACTGGTGCAGGTCGCGGCGCCATGTCTGCATCTGCGGTATCCGCGCGTTGACGAGGTCGGAAAGGGTGTTCATCGGCTGTTCCTTAGTGTTGGTTTTTTATGCATTCAACCGAATCTACACAATGGTATTAGGGCGCATAAGATGCGAATATCTTGTGACCGATAGACAACGGTTATCACCTGATCATGGCGGCCAATCTCAAACTTCATCAGCTGCGCGCCTTTGTTGACGTGGCGCGCCAGGGCAGTATTCGCGCCGCCAGCCGGCTGTCGGGCCTGTCACAGCCGGCATTAACCAAAGCGATTCAGGAACTGGAGCTGGCGCTGGGCGCGCGCCTGTTCGAGCGTCGTCAGCAGGGCGTGATGCTGACCGATGTCGGTGAAACCTTTTTTCGTCATGCCTGTCTGGTGCTGGAGGAACTGCGTGTGGCGCAGGAGGATATCCAGCAGCGGCTCGGTCTGGCCGGTGGCAAAGTGAATATTGGGGTGGGCGGCAGCATTGCGCGTACCGTGATGCCGCAGGTGATAACCCAGTTTCATCGTGAATATCCACTGGTGAAAGTGCGTATCGTGGAGGGCCAGCTGGTGTCGATGGTGCATGAACTGCGTCAGGGCGCGCTGGATTTCACCATCAATACCTACGACCGGCATCACTTCGATCAGGAGCTGATTTTCGAGCGGCTGATGCAGCGCGAGTATCAGGTGGTGATGCGTAAAGGGCATCCGATGGCGCATGCGCGCTCGCTGGCCGAGTTGCAACACTGCGACTGGACCATGCCGACGCCGCAGGGCAGTTATTACCGACTGCTGCATGACCTGTTCGGTGAGCGCGGCATGGCACCCAAAATCGCGGTGACCTGCGAGACCTTTATGGCCTGCACCAGCCTGGTGGCGAAGAGTGATTTTGTCAGCATCATTGCGCGCGACGTGATTGAAGACCCTACGCACGGCGGGCAGCTGATCGCGCTGGATCTCGACGATCCGCTGCCGAAAGCCACCTTCTATCTGATTCAGCGTAAAGACACCGCGCTGACGCCGATGAGCGCTTACATGGCGCAGCTGTTCCGCCGCTACTGCCAGCCGTGACGGGCGAAAAACTGCATCGTCTACACTTTAGGTGTACGACACGCGTTAACGCACTCTCAACGGAGGTTACGATGCAGGTGAGTCCTTATTTATTTCTCTACGGCCGCTGTGAAGAAGCCATTGCCTTCTATCTGGAAGCCACCGGCGGCGAAATTCTGCAAAAAATGACGTTTGGTGATATGCCGGAGCAGGGCGAGCAGGTGGGCGATCGGTCGGCGCCGCCGCTGCCGCCGGAAAAGATTATGCATGCGCATCTGCGCATTGGTCAGGGCGAGCTGATGCTGAGTGATGGCAATACCGCCCAGCCACCGGCGTCCGAGCATGCCGGTTATGCGGTGAGCCTGGCCACGCCAGATGAAGCGGAGGGTAAAGCCTGGTTTGATAAGCTCTCTGCGGGCGGCAAAGTGACCACTGAATGGCAAAAAACCTTCTGGTCGAACGGCTTCGGGATGTTTATCGATAAGTTTGGCATCCCATGGCGCATCAACGTGGTGAAGCCACAGGCGTAACAGACTGGCGTGGCCGCGATGGTGAGCGGCCACGCCGGAAGCGGTTTAGAAGTTGTAACCCACCACCAGGTAGTAACCCCAGCCGGTTGATTTCACTTCAAACGGACCGTTGCCGAAGTTCAGCTCCTGGCCATCAGCCCACTGGCCGCCGTTGTGGAAGTAACGCGCCACGGTAGAGACATGCCAGTGATCGTAGTTCAGCGACAGAATGTGGCTGGAGGCAATTGAGTTGCTGGTGCGCGAGCGGTCAGACTTGTCACGCAGATCGGAACCCCAGTCAAAGTTGGTGAAGCCGATATAGCTCAGCTTGCCGCCCCACAGGTCGGTAATCGGTACAAAGTATTTCACCTTGAAGC
>Ga0058692_1001049_pt1 | contig 10815 bp, 7 predicted proteins | sample AgamicAtAmrz_FD_55216 | JGI IMG/M metagenome (GOLD analysis project Ga0058692, IMG submission 55216) | Agave microbial communities from Guanajuato, Mexico - At.Am.rz | ecosystem: Host-associated > Plants > Roots > Rhizosphere | place: Guanajato, Mexico | collected 2012-06-07 | reverse complement strand
GGCATCATGGTCTGGCAGGACGCCATGCTCGCCAATTTCGATTATCCGGCAAGGGACGAGAGTCTGCGCCAGCACATCGTCACGGAAATCTCGCAGTTCCTTGAAGCCACCGCGCTTTCTCCATCGCTCGCCATTTTTTGCGGTGGCAGTGAAATGTACCAGCAGGGCGCGATGCTCGGCCTTCCGGAACAGATATGGAAGGGAACGCTGACCGAAGAGGTTCTGCCGGAACTTCTTGCCGACAAGCGGCCNGACGCGNCCTATGTCGCCAATTCCCCCTCCGGCGGCGCATTGCCCTTTTTTCCGAACACCGGGGTCGGCCATTATTACGGCGTCGGCGCCTATTGCCGTCCGCTGGAAGATGCGCGTCGCGCCGGTCTGCGCTTTGCCGCCGAGTGCCTGGCCTTCGCCAATGTTCCCGAACAGGAAACGCTGGACAGGTATCTACCCGGCGTGGCCGTGCACGATCCACGGTGGAAAGCGCNTGCACCGCGNGATCGCGGCGCCTCCTGGGATTTCGAGGATGTTCGCGATCACTATCTGAAGCTGCTTTACGATGTCGAACCGGACGTTCTGCGGCGAGAAGACGGCGGTCTTTATCTCGACATGTCCCGGGCCGCGACGGCCGAAGTCATGGAGGCGACTTTCGCCGAATGGCGGCGCAGCGGTTCATCCTGCCAGGGCGCTCTTGTCTGGACCCTGCAGGACCTCCTTCCCGGTGCAGGCTGGGGTATCATCGATGCCACCGGCAGGCCGAAATCCGTCTGGCATGCGCTGAAAAGGGCGTTTCGCCCCGTCCANGTCAATCTGCTCGACGAGGGCACGAACGGGTTGGACATTCAGCTGATCAACGAGACCGGCGACACNTTCGAGNGNATGCTCGAACTCACCTGCCTGCGCGACGGCGCCCAGCCCGTCGTTCATGCCAAGCGGTCGATNACGCTGTCATCGCGACANAGCCAGACGATTGCCGCGACTGATCTGTTCGGGGCGTTTTTCGATACGACCTACACTTACCGTTTCGGCCCGCCGTCCCATGATGTCACGGTGGCCCGGCTTCGCGACGTTGCGACCGGACAAGTCATTGCTGATGCATTCCATTTTCCGCTCGGCCGGAAAAAGGCGCTGCACGCGGCAAACCTCCAGGTCGCCATCAGCCAAAACAACGATATCTGGTCGCTTGAGATCGGCACTGACCGTCTGGCGCAGTCCGTCCATGTTGCCGCAGAAGGTTACCGCGCTTCGGAAAACTGGTTCCACCTTGCCCCCGGCGAGAGCAGAAAGATCGGCCTTGTGCCGGAGACCGCAGGATCTCAGACGCCTCCTTCCGGTGACGTGGTGTCATTGGGGTCCAGACGGCGATTTTCCTTTTAGGGCCACGCTCTTCACGGTCTCCATATAGGTTCTCTTCGCCTCAGGCGTGGAGAGGTTGTGGTCGGCATCGGGGATGATGGTCAGCGACACATTTCGATAGGCGGACAGCCCCTGCCCGTCGGCGTCGAAATAATAGCGGAAATGCTCCAGACCATCATCATTGTCGCTGTAAAGCAGATTGACGGCAGTCCCTTTTGCCTTCAGCAGATCGAAAGCGCGGTATACGGCCCGTCCTTCCTCGCTGCCACGGCGGAACAGCCTCGCGGTTTTTGTCGAAAGCTTCTTCATCGTCGCCTTGACGATATTCAATCCGGCACTGACAACATCCACATCGCCGCTGATGAGACGCTTGAACGTGGCGCCCTGACGAAAGCGCTGACTGTATTCCCCAAAGGAGCGGGGCCGCTTGTGCAACGCCTCATCGACCGAACGGCCTTTCCGCCAGTGGAAGACAACCGGGTTCACGGCAACCACCGCTTCAATCCTGTCATCGACAAGCGCGCCATTAAAGGCAAGGTATGCGCCGCTACATCGGCCCGCCGCGATGAACGGACCATTGCTGCCCCGTTCGAGGAAATCGAGCGCGGCGGACACATCGTCATTCTGCGCGGCATCGTAAAGAACCTGATCCGGCACGCCTTTTACCGGCGGACTATCGGCAATGTTGGCCGCATCGAAACGGAGGGAAGCGACACCCTCCCGGGCAAGCGCCCGGGCGATCTGCACCGAAAGCCTGCCCCAGCCCGCGTGCCGGTCATAGGCCGCCCCGAGCAGCAGAACCGAGGAGACCGCACGCCGGTCGTGCGGTGTGCAGGAAACGCCAAAAAGTCGCCCGCCCTCACCAAACTGCACCGGCTGTTCGAAAAAACCCTGACCGCGCTGCGCCGCGTTGATGACGAAATCAGCCGGGCAGGCCGCGGAGCCTGAGGCCTGTGTCTGAGAAGAGACCCAGCCCACCAGCCGGCTCACCACATTTTCCGATATTTTCGACAGCGTGGGACTGGAAACGAGATCGTCATAGCCCGAAAATTCGGCCTCCTCCACCTCACCGCCGATTGCGGTGAGGTGTGTGGCGAAATCACCGTCCGTGACGCGGCCCGGCCTCGACAGAACGAGAATGCGGCGAGCCGGAGCGGCATCGAGATTCGAAAGATTGATCTTCTTGACGATATCGGCCACACCGGCTGGCATCGCCATGCCGGCGATTGCACCAGCCTGTGGCATGCGTTGGCTGGCACGCAGGCCAAGTCCATCGTCGATCATCGAAGACCACATCGCCAGTTCGCGCAGATAGGCACGTCCTGAGACGACGGGTGCCAGAAACGCCATGGAGCTGGCGGCTCCGCCAAGCGCCTCCGCAGCGATCGGGCAACCGAGGCCCTGGGCGATGACGACCACGCCCGAGCATCCGGAGAGGCGCCTGAGATAGTTCAGCGCCGCCCGCGTATCGGAAAGCCAGTCCGCCACGCGGCTCGCATCTTCCGGATCAAGTGCATCTCCGGTGCCAAGATAGTCAAACCGCAGGCTGGCGACNCCGCAAGCCGCAAGCCGTTCGGCCAGAACCCTTTGGAACTTGCGGCTGCAAAGCTCCTCCATGCCCCACGGGCTGACAAAAAGAACGGCGTGTTCCTGCCGCAAGTCCTGGCGTGCCGGATGAAAAATACCCGCAAGCCCGTCAAAGGAAACCGGACGGGCGATCGTGCCGTCCGCCGCGATGCCGGAAAGCAATAATGCATCGAGGGAAGAATTGCTGCTTGTATGCTCTGAAATATCTATTGCCATAGACCTTGCCACCATTGCGCCAGCGTCGGGCTCAACCATTACGGGATCATTATACCGAAGTGTCTTAATGCCTGTTCTACAATAAAAACAATAACATTAGAGAATCCTAAAAATACCATGTCGTCTGGATCGACGAAAACGCATGCGATGCAGACAGAATGGCTTCGCGTGGCGACAGGTCGCGTTTGAGCCGCTATTTTTCTCGAAACCGCTTGAATATGCTGATAAATAGCGAGTCACATACCTATTTGCAGGAGGAGGTTGCGCCACCCGGCCGCCGGATCATCTAGACACCGCGCAAACCAACACGCCGGGCCCGCCCCGACAGGTCATAGAAGTTTTATATGGAACAAAGCCTTACGCGTTACATCTGGTCGCATACCAAGCGGCAGCAGCTTTTCATCCTGCTGATCGTCGCCCTGTCCATGATCCCTTATTTCCTCGCCTTCGACCTGCCCAAGCAGATCGTCAACGGCCCCATTCAGGGAGACGGCTTCGAAGGAGCGAATGCAACCCAGCTCTTCATGCATCTCACGGTCGATATCCCCTATTGGGGCACCGTGACCCTGTTCCCGGGGCTTGAGCTCAACCGCATGTCGATGCTGATGGCGCTCAGCCTGACGTTCCTTGCGCTTGTTATCATCAATGGGCTCTTCAAATATTACATCAATACCTACAAGGGCCGGCTTGGCGAACGGCTTCTGCGGCGTATTCGCTTCGAACTTATCGACAAGATCCTGAGGTTTCCGCCCAGCCATTTCAAACGGGTGAAGGGTGCAGAAATCTCCAGCATGGTGAAGGACGAGGTAGAGCCGCTCGGCGGTTTTACCGGCGACGCCTTCGTGCAGCCGGCCCTTCTCGGCGGCCAGGCGCTCTCCGCCCTCTTCTTCATTCTCGTGCAGAACTTCTGGCTCGGCCTGATCGCGGCCTTCATGGCGGCAATTCAGGTCGGCATCATTCCCAAGATGCGCCGCCGCCTCATCGAACTCGGCCGTCAGCGGCAGCTGAGTGCACGCCAGCTCGCCGGACGTATCGGTGAAATGGTCGACGGCATCGGCACGATTCATGCCTATGACACGTCCAATTACGAGCGTGCGGATGCTTCGCATCGCCTCGGCGACATCTTCAAGATTCGCTACGATCTCTACCAGTGGAAGTTTCTGGTCAAATTCATCAACAACTTCCTTGCCCAGCTGACCCCCTTCTTCTTTTATGCGCTGGGCGGATATCTGACCCTGAAGGGCAGCCTCGATGTGGGGCAGCTGGTCGCCGTCATCAACGCCTATAAGGAACTGCCAGGGCCGCTGAAGGAGCTGATCGACTGGGATCAGGCCCGGCAGGATGTGCAGGTAAAGTACGAGCAGGTCTTCGAACAGTTCGATGCGCCGAACATGATCGACGAGAAGGTGCAGAAACTTTCTCCCGGTGCCGTCGCAGCCATCAGCGCACCGCTCGTCGTCGCCAATCTGACGCTCGAAGACGATAGCGGCAGCCGGCTTCTGGAACAGGCATCCCTCAAGATNGAGCCGGGTGAGGTTATCGCCATCGTCGGTGGTGCNGGAGGCGAGGCACTGGCGGATGCGATAGGCCGCACGCTCTGGCCGAGCTCAGGCAAGATCAGCATCAACGACGTCGACATTCTGGAATTGCCGGAATCGCTGACGGGACGGCGCATCTCCTACGTGTCCTCGGACAGCTATTTCTTCCATGCCAGCCTGAAGGACAACCTGCTATACGGTCTCAAACACGCGCCGCTTGCAGAGAAAAACTATGAGGGCGCGGCGCTGGACCATCGCAAATGGGAAATCCGTGAAGCGAAGATGGCCGGCAATCCGCTGATCGACATCAACAGCGAATGGATCGATTATGCTTCGAGTCCGGCAGGCGACGGCAAACCGGAAAATCTCATACAGGCCATTCTAGCTGTTCTCGACAGTGTGGAACTGTCGCAGGATATTCTGGAATTCGCCCTGCGATCGTCGATCGACCCGTTGACAGACCTGCATCTCGCCGCCCGGATCGTTGAATTGCGACATGTCCTGCGCGCCGAGCTGGAAAAGGAAAATCTGAGCGGCCTGATCGCGCCTTTCGAGCTGGAGAGCTACAATAGCGAGGCGACGGTCGGCGAAAACCTGCTTTTCGGCACCATGCGGGACTCGTCCCAGTCAATCAGGACGGTCATCGAAAGCGACTATTTCCGCTCTTTGATGCGCGAGACCGGCCTGGTNAAAACCCTGTTCGAAATGGGCTACACGATCGCCGAGAACATCGTGGAAATCTTCGCCGATCTGCCGGGGGATCACCCCTTCTTCCAGCAGCTCACCTTCATGACGCCTGACGATATTCCGGTCTATCAGCAGATGCTGCAACGCCTTCAGGGCCGGAATTTCGACGAGGCCAATGAAAGCGAAAAACGCGCGATGCTGCGGCTGAGCTTCTTCTATATCGAGCCCCGCCAGCGTTTCGGCCTGCTGACGCCGGAAATCATGAACCGCATCGTCGAGGTCCGGCACATGTTCCANGAGAAGCTGCCCGACAGTCTGAAAAACGTGATCGAAATCTACGATCCGACCAAATACATGAGCGCCACCAGTCTTCTGGATAATATCCTCTTTGGCAAGGTAAGCCACCGCTACACCGATGCTTCNNGGCGCATCACCCGCATCGTTGCTGACGTCATGCGCAAGCAGGGCGTTTACGAACGGGTGCTGGCNGTGGGTCTGGATTTCAATCTGGGTGCAGGCGGCAANCGNCTAGGCCCGCTACAGCGCCAGAAGCTTAATCTGGCACGGGCGCTGATCCGGAAATCCGACATTTACGTCTTCAACCGCCCGCTTCCGGGCCTCGACCCGAGACAGCAGGAAGAAATTGTTGAANGGGTCATCACACTCCTGAAACAGAACAACAATAACCCCTCGATCATATGGGTTCTGTCGAATGCGCACCTCTCGCGCATGTTCGAGAGGGTCATCGTTGTTCATCAGGGGCTGATCACCGCTGACGGAAGTTACGAGACTCTGGTCGAGGAAAACGGTACATTCAAGGAGATGGTCGCGACATAATTCCAAGAATGTGACCGAGGTGGAACAATAACAGGGTAAGGCAATGCTGTTCAAAGACGAAATTCAGATGCTGAAAAGGGTGCCGTTTTTTTCCGAAATGGAACCCTCCAAGTTGAAACTGCTCGCATTCGCATCGGACCGCGTTTCCTATCACGCCGGCGACGTGCTGTTCCGGCAGGGTGACGTCGGCGACGCGGCCTATGTGCTGCTGACCGGAAAGGTNGATGTTCTNGTCGATTCTCCCTCTGGNACTTTGAAAGTGGCGGAAATGACNGGCAACGCCATNGTCGGGGAAATCGCAATTCTCTGCGACAGCGTCAGAACCGCCACCGTCCGCGCCTCCACCAATGTGGAAGCTCTTCGGATCGGCAAGGAACAATTCTTCAAGCTGATGTCNGATTTCCCCGATATCACTATCAAGGTCATGCGCGTTCTGGCCGAACGTCTCACCCAGACGACGGCTGAACTCAGCAAAGCCAGGACAAACGCCAGAACATAAGCGGCAATTCTATGCTCCCCCGGCGGTCGATATTGGAAAAATAAATGTCGTACTATTGCAATATAAATGAAATGCTGACTGAATAAGGGGTAAAGGCATCCGCCCNAAAAGGGCGGGAAATAAGATCTATAGAGACAACGGGCTTCATGGGAGGAAAGCGTGCAAGATTCCGTTGTNATTGGGGTGTGTCATGGCGTTCAATTCCGACACTGCGGGTCGGGAAAGTAACAGAAATTTTCGGGTGAAGATCTGGGGGGCGCGGGGAACGCTTCCTGTTTCAGGTGAAAACTTCCGAAAATACGGTGGGAATACCATCTGCATCGAGGTTCGATGCGGCGACCATGTTCTTTTGTTCGATGCGGGGTCGGGACTTCATCCCGCAGGCATGGCGCTTCGGGCGGAGGGGGTTACCGACGTCGATCTTTTCTTCTCCCATTGCCACTACGACCACATTGTCGGTTTTCCCTATTTCAAGCCATTCTATAATAGCTGCAATGACGTCTCGATTTGGTCGGGNCATCTCGCGGGCACCATGACGACACGGGAAATGCTCAAGGACTTCATGAGCCCGCCCTGGTTTCCCGTGCCGCTGGAAATTTGCTGCGCAAAAATCGACACGCGGGATTTCATGCCCGGTGATACCCTAGACGTNCATCCGGGCCTCTCGATCCGAACCGGCATGCTGAACCATCCTGGCAACGCCGTCGGATACCGGCTGGACTGGGAGGGAAAGTCCCTCGCCATCATCACCGATACCGAACACGAGCCCGGCGGCATCGACGAAACTGTGCTTGATCTCATCCGGGATACCGATCTTTTCCTTTATGACGCCATGTTTACCGATGACGAGATGGGCCTTTATCGCGGCTATGGCCATTCGTCCTGGCAGCAGGCGATCCGCCTCGCCCAGTTGGCCGATGCGAAAAATGTCGGTTTCATCCATCATGCCCCAAGCCGCAGCGACGAAGAGCTGGACATGATCGAAAAACAGGCNAAAGCCCTGTTCAGCGGCGCATTCGCAGCCATGGACGGTCAGGTCATCGAAATCTGATAGCCGCCGTCATGGTGTTTTTGACTTCGCGTGACTATTTGACCGGAAATCTGAAGAGGCCTCACCAGTCATTGGTGGCTTCGGGTACTTAAACACGCATAATTGACCATCGCCGCTCGTTTGCTCCACGATATTGCCACGAGATGTCATGCACTAAAGACGCGACGATCGACCGACTGATGATTCTGGGCCGAACGACCTCACGATGGGATTTGCATGATCCGTTTCTTNTCGGAAACCAGTTTGAGACGCGCCCGGATTTTATCCGGCCTGATTATATTTGCCTTTGTCTTTTCGCATCTTTTCAATCATTCCCTTGCGCTCATTTCCATCGACACCGCCGAACGGGCNCGAAAATGGTTCAGCCTCATCTGGCTCAACCCTGTTAGCAGCCTGCTTTTCTACGGCTCGGTCCTGGTGCATGTCAGCCTGGTCCTGCGCTCGCTTTACCAGCGTCGAACGTTGCGCATGCCGCTTCGTGAAGCGCTTCAGGTCATCTTCGGCCTGTCGATCCCCTTCCTCATTCTGAGCCATGCAGTGAATATCCGCGTGTCGCACATGCTCTACGGCATCGACATCGGTTATTATACCGTCGTCCGCCGGCTCTGGATCAACAATCCCATGGGAGGCGCGTGGCAAAGTCTCGCCCTGATCGTCATCTGGATACACGGATGTATCGGCCTCTATTTCTGGCTGCGTTATCGCGACTGGTACCCGAAAATCGCCGGCATCTTCATGACCATAGCTGTGATGCTGCCGCTTCTGGCGCTGCTGGGCTTCAGCGATGCCGGCCGTTGGCTCGAGGAAGTCGACCGCAAATATGCGCTCCCTCCGGGACTGGGCGACACAATCGTTCAGAGAGACGAACTTCCGCTGCAGCGGGAGATGGAAACACGAATCCGGTTTATCACCGGGACGACAGAGGCGATTTTTGCCGGCGCGGTGATGCTGGTCTTCGCGATGCGCGGTGTAAGAAGCTGGCGACAGCGGTTGACGGCCATCGAAATCCGCTACGAACATGGTGCGCAGGCGCGCGTGCCGGCGGGACTCAGCATTCTGGAAGCCAGCCGGTCTGGCAGGCATCCCGCATTATTCCGTATGCGGCGGTAAAGGACGATGTTCGACCTGCCGGGTGAGAGTCATGGAAAGCAAGGGGCCGCTCCCTCCGCCCGGAGACATCGAGCAAACCACATTAAGACGCATCCATGCCGATTCGGATGTGCGGCTCGGCTGCCAGCTGCGTCCCACCCATGATCTCGGCGTTGCCCTTCTGGTTTCACCGCCCCAGCACAGTGACCTGCCGGCGGACGCCCAGCCGGCCCGGCCGGGCCGGGAAGAGGAGATCGCCATTCTCTTCTGCGATCTGCGCAATTTCACGACTTTGTCGGAAGCGAAGCTGCCCTACGATGTCGTCTTTCTCCTGAACCGCTATTTCACCATCGTCGGCCAGGCCGTCGAACAGGCGGGGGGCCATCTCGACAAATTTATCGGTGACGGCGCCATGGCGCTTTTTGGACTAGGCGACGACAGCCAGCACGCCTGTCGCAATGCCATGAAGGCGGCAGCAATCATATTGCGGGATATTGCGATCCTGAACGAAGGGCTGGAGAAACAATTCGCCGTGCGTCTTGAGGTGGTGGTTGGCATTCACGCAGGTCCGAGCATCGTCGGGGTCATGGGATATGGGGCTGCCAAAACGCTGACGGCCATTGGCGATACCGTCAACGTGGCAAGCAGGCTTGAATCCAAAGCCAAGGAATTTGGCGCCGCAATCGTGGTCTCCGAACCGGCCATCATACAGGCGGGACAGGATATTGCCGATCTCAGAAGCGAACAGGTCTCCATTCGCGGTCGAAACTCACAAATGAAGGTGTTTCTACTCTCGGAGGAAGAGAGCGAACGCTATTTGTGACAGGACCCGGAAGTTTGGGGTCGGACCGATCTTTTATATCTTGCGATAGAGAAAATAACGGTCCGTCGGCACGCTCTCCGGAATCGGCAACGGTTTCAGCAGGGGATGATCGAGAGGCAGACCGCTGACAGCGACGCCGCCTTTCGCCAGCATGCCGGCGGCGAGATCGGGCAACCANGTCAATGTGATCGCATCTTTTTCCGGATAGCCCGTGCCGATATCGGCATGCACCATTGCCGCTTCCGCACCGACGAATGCGGGAGCGGTCTGCGATATCTCGCCGATCACCAGGTCTTCGTCTGCCGGAACGGACGANGCATGGGCACCCATGGCCCTGTCAAACGCAATGATCCTGCGCCCCGGAAACAGTTCCCGCAGATGATTGAAAGTTCGNCCGTTTCCAAGGCCGATTTCCATGAGCGCACCCTCATGCGGCATATCAAGATTGGCGGCGACATGATTGAGAATGTCACGCTGCGCGGTCAACCGGCGAATGAAACTGTCCAGTCTGCTCATGATCCGTCCGTTATCAGGCCTTGATGATGTGTCTTGCGGAAATGCCCCGGCGCGCGAAGGCGTTTCGCGTGTCGATGATCAGCGGAGCCCATTCGGCAAGGNCGGCATAGTCCACATTGTCATGGTCGGTCGCAACCAGAACAGCATCGAAAGCGCTGATGGACTGCCTGTCCCAGGAGACGGACTTCATGCCCATCAGGTGGCTGTATTCCCGTGTCTTCGGGATTTCGGCCACATGCGGATCAAAATAGGCCGCTTCGCCACCGCGCTCCTGAACAAGCTCGATGAGCTTCAATGAAGGGCTTTCACGAATATCGGGCACATTTTTCTTGTAGGCGAGACCGACGACCAGCACCTTCGAGCGGCTGAGCGCCTTGCCGGAATGGATGTCGAGCGCTTCCGCAACCCGNCCCACAACGTGGCGCGGCATGCCGGTGTTGATTTCACCTGCAAGCTCGATGAACCGCGTTGGCAATTCATATTCGCGAGATTTCCANGTGAGATAGAAAGGGTCGATCGGTATGCAGTGACCGCCAAGACCGGGGCCGGGATAAAATGGCATGAAACCGAACGGCTTGGTTTTTGCCGCATCGATGACTTCCCATATATCGATACCCAT